>Ga0075428_100005748_pt1 | contig 13779 bp, 8 predicted proteins | sample RhiMetdeltSRZDD2_FD_75291 | JGI IMG/M metagenome (GOLD analysis project Ga0075428, IMG submission 75291) | Populus rhizosphere microbial communities from Tennessee, USA - Rhizosphere MetaG P. deltoides SRZDD2 | ecosystem: Host-associated > Plants > Roots > Rhizosphere > Soil | place: USA...
GCAGCATCGATGCCGAGCGCGTTATGCAGCTCCGCCGACTCGGGCACGATCATCCCCAGGTAGCCGCTGCCCGCCACCGTGCGTCCGCCGCGTTCGGCCAGGCGGCGCGCCTGCAGCACCTCGCCGGGCGCTGCGCGATACGCCAGGTCGAGCATCGCGAGATACGCCGGCAGCGCCTTCACCGACTCCACCGGATTGCCGTCCACGAAACAGCGCGGGCACCATTGGCCGATGCCTCGGAGATCGACGACGGAGCCGGGCACGACGCGGCCAAAGTTCAACAGCGATCGGACGCCGTACTCCTGCAGCGGCCTGTCATCGGTCACCGGCTCGATGCCGCTCGTCGCCTCGGCCAGGGTGCGCGCGGAGCCGACGAACGTGCCGATGAGTTCGTACGGCTCGCCCAGATCCACCCGCTCGAGGTCCATCCGCACGGCCGGGGCGCGCGCGAGCGCAGCGGCGAGCCGATCCGGATCGATCTCGATGCGTTCCGCGGTCGTCCCGATCAGGATCAAATCGGATTCCGCGCCCGAGAGCAGCACCGCCTGCGGAAACACGTCCACGAACGCCCGGATCATCGCCAGCGTCGTCATCGTCGGCACCTGGTACGCGGGCAGCCACTGGCTGATGTAGCCGCCCGCCGCGAGCCGCGATCGCGCCAGAGCATAGAACTCTCGCGAATACAGGGCACCGACGCCGGCATAGGCGATCGGCGGCGGTTCGAGGGTGATCAGGTCGTAGGTGCCCGGCGGCTGCATCTGCAGGTGCTGGCGGCCGTCATTGATGTGCACGGTCAGGCGGGGATCGCCCAGCACGTCGCGATTGCCGTCTCTGAAGTACGCCGCATGCGCGAGGATGTCGCGCGACAGATCCGCCAGGTCCACCCGCTTGACCGAGGGATGCAGCGTCGTCGCCTGCGTCGTGTTGCCGACGCCGAAGCCGATCACGAGGACCGTCTCGGGCGCCTCCATGGAAAGGAGCGGCACGTGCGCGAGCGCGCGCATGTAGCGCTGCGACAGAGGTCCGGTCGACGACATCGGATGGCCATTGGTGTTGAGCGTGCGCCCGCGGAGCTCGGATTCGGTCACCGCGACGATCTCGGTGAGTCCTTCGTCGACGACGATCAGGCGTTCGTCTTCGGGCAGTCCGATCGCACGCGCATTGACGTAGCCCTGGGGAAGCGCCAGCCACACGGCAAGAGAAGCTCCCGCCATCAAGAGCGACACGATCATCGATGATCGATGATTTGAGGATTGGTGATCGATGATTGGATCATCGGTAGGCGCGCCGAAGTACCGCGCGCCGACGTACAGCGGGACAATCGCAAGAGCGGCGACGACCATCAGCACCGTTGCACTGCGCTGCAGGCCAAGCATCGGCAGCAGCAGAAAGCCGGCGGCAATGCTGCCGCAGACGGCGCCCGCGGTGTTGGCGAGATACAGGAGGCCGGCGCGCCGTCCTACCGCCTGTTCCGTCCGTTGAATGACGGCGTTGGCGAGCGGAAAGCTCACGCCCATCAGCACGGCCGGCACGGCCACTTCGAGCAGCATCGGCTTCGCGTTGAACCAGAGTTCCGTGGGCACGGTCGCGGCGGTCAGGGGCGACGCCTCCGACGATCCGCCCAGCGCAATGACCAGGGCATCGATTCCGGCCACGTCGGCCAGCGCCAGCCCGGCCAGCGTTGCGACGACCAGCAGTCCCTGGCTGACCATGAACCAGCTGGCCGGCTGCGTCGTGCGCCGCAGGATGCCGCCGCCGAGCAGTGATCCGGCGCCGATGCCAACCAGGATCACGGTGAGCAGCAGCGAGAACACCGCGCGGAAGCCGCCAAGCAGGATGCTGAAGTGGCGGAACCAGAGAATCTCCATGCCGAGCGCGGCAAGCCCCGTCATCGCGAGTGCGATGGCGGTCCACATCACAGCGGAGTCCCGATGAGCCGGCTGAAGCCGGCCCCCACGTACGTCGTCTGCCGCAAGGTCCGCCCGAAGGCGGACGCTACGCATGTCGTCGGTGTCGCGGCGTTTCCCTTTCTTCTTAGGCGTAGTGTCCGCCTTCAGGCGGACCTGTTGACTGGAGGCAAGAATCACCGCCCCGACGCCGGCCGCCGCGTTGAGCAGCACCGCGACGAGCTGCGCGCGCCACAGTCCCCACGCGGGCACGAGTGCGAAGTCGGTAAGTGCGCAGCCGAGCGCGGCGCCCGCCGTGTTGATCCCATAGAGCAGCGCAATGCGTCGCCCGCCGATCTCGAGATCCTGCCGGACGAGATGGCGAATGAGCAGCGTGAGCGTGCCTCCCATCAGCAGTGTGATCGGGGTGAGGAGGATCGCGGCAATCGCCGCTCGACCGAGGTACGACCCGAGCGAGAGCGCATACCATCCCGACGGCTCGCGGGAGTACGACGAGATCGCCGCCGACAGTGCGCCGAGGTGCGGCAGCACGGCGGCAATGGCCAGCCCCATGACCGCAATCAGCAGCTCGACGTTCCCGTACGCCCGAAGCAGCGAATCCGGCCGCGCCACGTAGCGTCGATCGGCCCAGGCGCCGACCAGGTAGCTGCCGGCGCCCAGTCCAAGCATGAACACGGCGACGACGATCGAGGCGGAGTAGATGGTGTTGCCGAAAACGTTGCCGAACATGCGGACCCAGATGACCTGGTAGATCAGTCCGCTGATGCCGGAGAGGAAGAAGAGGAGGTAAATCAAAAAAAGGCCCGGCGGCAATTGTTACATTGCCGCCGGGCCTGATCGGAAGTGCAGGGGCCGACCTTAAGGTCGGCCCCTACGTTATTACCGCGTGCCGGCCGCCGGCGCCGCGGGCTTGGTCAGCAGGAACGCCGGGTTCGCGCCCGGACGCGGGGCGAACTTCTGCGCGCCGCCGTTGTCGACTTCGGCGACGTAGAGGTTGCCCTCGGAGTCGACGTGCATCCCGTGCACACCCCAGAAGCCGCCGGGAATCGGTCCCCACATGCCGAAGGTGTACTGCAGGTTGCCGTTCAGGTCGTACTTGATCATCTTGGACGAGGCGCGATCGAACGCCCACAGCATGCGCGAGCCGTCCATGTAGATCAGGTGGATGTCGGCCGGCGGCTTGCCCACGCTCCAGGAGTCGATGTACTTGCCGTTGGCGTCGAACTTCTGGATGCGCCGGTTGCCGCGGTCGTTGACGAACACGTTGCCGCTCTGCGGGTCGACGGCGACGCCGTGCACGTTGTTGAAGTAGCCCCCACGGACTTCCTTCCCCGCTTCGCCGCGCTGGCCCCACGTCATCAGGTACTTGCCGGTCTTGTCGAACTTGACGACGCGTGTGTTCTGGTAGCCGTCGGCCACATAGAAGTCGCCGTTCGGCGCCCACGCCATGAACGTCGGGCGATAGAAGTGGGTCGAGTCTTCGCCGGGCACGTTCACGGTGCCGATCGTCTGCAGCAGCTTCTTACCGTCGTTGCTGAAGCGGAAGATCGCGTGGCGATAGTCGTCCACGATCCAGACGTCCTTCTGCGGATCGTACGGGCTCTCGAACACCGAGTGCGGACGCCGGAACATCTTGTCGTACTGCGTCCAGTCCTCGACGTGATTGCCCTGGGCGTCGATGACGTTGATGATGCGTCCCCACTTGTAGTCGACGCCCGGCTCGCCGACGTCGAGGTCGTCGCCCGGCTCGCGAGTGGTCTTCTCGGTCCCCGGCTTGAACAGCATTCCGGGAGGGCTCGCGGAGGTGGCATCGCGCCACGGCAGGCGGCCGATCGGGAACTCGACGCTCGGCGCGATCTTCTGCGGCTTCGGCCGGCCGATCTCGGGCAGCATGCCGCGCTCGAGGACGAACACGCGGTTCGGGGTCTCGGCGAACACGCCCTGGCCCGCGCCCCACGTCCACTGACCCACGCCCGGGACGCTCGACAGCGGCTTGGGCCAACCGGCGACGACCTCGTAGGCGCCGTACATGTCCTGGCCGCCCTTCTCGCCCGGCACCGCGGCCACGCGAGTCGGCCCTGCCTGGCCCTGTACTGATGTCAGCCGGTTGCCGACGATGAACACCACCGTCAGGGCAACAGCGGCCGTCACGACGAACGACGCGCGCTTACGCATACTCATTCCTCCAGAAATCTACCTGCGGGCCGGGATACACCAATGGACAATAGCACTTCTCAATCGATGATCGATGTGTAGTTACCGCGTTCCCGTCGCCGTCGGCTTCAGCGTCACCTTCTGCACACGCCAGTTGCCGAGCTCGCCGACGTAGAGCTCATTCTCGGTGCGGCAGTCGATCGCGTTCACCGTCCCGAACTCCTTCAGCAGCTTGCCCGCGCGCCCGAACTTGCCGACGATGCGGCCGTCGAGCGTCATCTTCAGGATCTCGCCGTCGTAGTCCAGGTTATTCGGCGGATTGGAGTTCGAGACGTAGAGGAACTGCCGCGCGCCGGGATTGATGCAGATCGCCCACGGCGAGCCGACGTTGCGGAACTGCGTCTTGAACGTGCCTTCGCTGTCGAACACCTGGATGCGCCGGTTGTCCCGATCGGCGACGTAGACGTTGTTCGCCGCGTCGATCTGGATCCCGTGCACGACGCGGAACTGGCCGGGGTTGGTTCCGGTCGAGCCCCAGTTCTTGATCCACTTGCCGTTGCGGTCGTACTTGGCGACGCGGGAGTTGCCGTAGCCATCGGCGACGTAGATGTTGCCCTGGGAATCCCAGGCGACATCGGTCGGACGGTTGAAGCTTTCACCAGCCGCGCCCGCTCCCGGCGGCGGTCCGCCGGCTCGCGCTCCCCCGCCTCCGCCGCCGCCTTCGCCATCGCCACCCCCACCCCCACCGGCACGACCTGCGGGCGCCGGCGGTCTCGCTACCAGCGCATAGGTGTCAGCCGGCACCGACAGCGGCAGGTTCGGAACCCGCATCGCCTCGGGCTTGCGGCTGAGAACCATCTGGATGCGGCCGTTGGGATCGAACTTGACGACCTGCGTCGACAGCTGATCGACGATCCAGACGTTGTCCTGCGCATCGACCCGCACCTGCTGCGCCTGCAGGAAGCCGTAGACGCCCACGCCGATCTCACGGACGAACTTGCCCGTGCGATCGAACTGGAACAGCCGCGAGCCGTTGTGCGAGACGTTGCGCGATCCGGCGGTCGTGATGACGGGCGTGCCGGTCCGCGTGTAGACGAAGACGTCGCCCTTGGAATTGGTGGCCACGCCGGCCGCTTCGCCGAGGTGCAGGTTCGCCGGCAGCGTCAGCGGCGCGGTGGCGTCGTAGGGAATCTCAGGGAAGTTCAACTGCGCGGACAGCGTGCCGACAGAGGCGACCGCAACCGCCAGGATCGCGACGGCAAGAAAGCGTCTCATGGAATCCTCCCCTACCGGCTCGACGTCGTGGTGGTCTGGCGCAGCCGGATCTTCTGCACGCGCCAGGCGCTGATTTCCGAGATGATCAGCTCGTCGGGATTCCGGCAGTCGATGCCGTGCACGGTCTGGAACTGGCCGAGCGCCTTCCCCGCCTTGCCGAACTTGCCGATGATCTTGCCGTCGAGCTCCATTTTGTAGATCTCGCCGCTGGTCTCCCACGACGCCGCGGGATTCGCGTCGGGATTGGAATTCGACGAGAACAGGTACTGATGCGGCCCGGGCGAGATGCACACTTCCCACGGGTTGCCGACCTCGTCGTAAATCGCGCGCAGCACCAGGTTGTTGTCGAACACCTGGATGCGGGCGTTGCCGCGGTCGGCGACGTAGACGTTCCCCTGCGCGTCGGTGGCGATCGAATGCGGCGTGTTGAACTGGTACGGCTCGGTGCCGCGCAGGTTGCTGCCGACCTTGCGGATGAAGCGGCCGTTCTTGTCGTACTTCACGACGCGGTGATTGATATAGCCGTCGGACACGAAGATGTTGCCCTGCGCGTCCCACGCGACGTCGGTCGGGCGGCCGAACAGATACCGCTCGTCGGGCGGCGGGTCGCCCGCCGGCGTCTCCACGGCACCTTCAACCGCTTCCGGTCGCCGGCCGAGCACCATCAGGACGCGTCCTTCGGGATTGAACTTGATGACCATGTTGGTCCCCTCGTCGACGACCCAGACGTTGTCGTCCTTGTCGACGCGGACCTTGTGGGCGAACTCGAAGCCGTAGATTCCCTCGCCCCACTCCTTGACGAAGGTGCCGTTCTCGTCGAACTCGAACAGACGCGTGTCGTCGCGCCGGTGGTAGACGAAGATGTGCCCCTTCGAGTTGGTGGCGACGCCCATGCTCTCGCCGAAATAGACGTTTTCGGGCATCTTGAAGAAGTTCGGGACCGACTCCATCGCAATCTCAGGCACGTTCTGCGCTTTCGCCCGCGTCTGTGCCAGGCCATGGGCAGTCAGGACCACCGCAACCAGGACGACGACGACGCTCAACCAACGTTTCATAAGCTGCTCCTTACCCTAGCCACCCAGCCCAGCTACCGGTAGGCGGAGGCCTTAAGGCCTCCGGCTACCACCGCCTGTCTACCTCGTGCTCGTCACGGCAGCGGCCGTGTTCTTCTTCATCCACCCGGCGATCCACTTGATGATGTCGTCGCTATTCTTCTCGAGCATCATCACGTGGCTGTTGCCACGAAGACCAACGTCCTCCATCCGGTAGAACTCCACCTGCACTCCCGCCTGCTTCAGGAACTTGGGAATGCACGGGTCGTAGACGCGGTGATACGTCGCGTTCGCCGACGCCATCAGCACTCTGATGTTCTGCCACCGCGTGAGCTTGCGCGCCGGCTCCGCCTGCATCCAGCAGCGCACCTCGTCGGGCCGCTCCTGCTTCGTCTCCAGGACCGTCTGGATCTCGGCCGCCGTATTCGCGGCCGGAGTGTACTCGTAGCGGTTGTTCGTCAGCCCCCAGGAATTCGGATTGCGCGGACCCGGCTCGACCTTCGCGGTGTCGACGCCGCCAAACTGCGGACCGCCTGGTTCCAGCGCCACCATCAACGGCACCTGCTGCGCGCGCGCTTCCGTGATATCGAAGCCGAAGCCGCCGCCCTGCGAGTGCGTGAACATGATCACCTGCGTGCCGATCATGTCGAGGAGCGCAATGCCGGCGTCGCGCGTCAGCGTGCCGGTCGCGCCGGCGAACTGGACCTGGCTGCGCATGTAGGTGTCGAACACCGGATCGCCGATCTTTCCGGCGCCGGGCCACTGGTTGTGGTTCTTGGCCAGCGGGAAATCGCCGCGCTCGCGCGTGTTCGTCCAGATCCGTTCCAGCTCGAGCGCCGTGCGGATGTTGATGTTTCCATCGATGGGCTGCTTGCCGTCGGGACCAGGCAGCGGCACATACGTCGAGCGGCCGCGTGCCGGGTAATCGACGACGTAGACGACGTAGCCTTCCTCGATCAGGCGATAGGCCCAGCCCGGGCGGCCGTCAGGCGTCTGCATCCACTGCGTGCCCGTCTGGCCGTTTGCATGGAAGAAGATGACCGGGTAGGGCTGCCGGATCTGCCTGGGCACGTACACCTCTGTGTACATGGCCCCGCGCATCACCTGGCGTCCCGGTTCGCCCCAGTAGGACCCGCCTGCGTAGAACACACCCTTGCGCGCCAGATCTTCGGTCGAGAACGTCGGGATGTTCTTGCCCGGCATCGCCTTCGACGGATTCTCACCGCGCCCGGGCCTCGCGTTCTGGCTCAGCCAGTTGCCGATGTACTTGGCAATCTCGGCGCTGTTCTTTTCGAGCATCATCATGTGCCCGTTGCCGGAAATGCCCGCTGACTCCGGCTCGACGTACTGCGTCTTCACGCCGGCCTGATTCAGCCATTTGGCGAGGCAGTGGTCGTACTCGCGGTGGTAGCTCCCGTCCATCGACATCAGAAGGACCGGGATGTTCTGCAGGTTCTTCAGCTTCCGCGCCGGCTCCTGCTGCACATAGCACGGCACCTTGTCGGCGGACGGCGCCTGCGTTTCGAGCACGGTCTGCAACTGCTTCGGATCGGTAATCGCCGGCTCGTAGGTGATCGGGTTGTTCGCGACGCCCCAGCTCAGGCCGCCGCCCTGGTTGTAGGCGACCTTCGCCGTGTCGACGCCGCGAATCGGCGGCGCCGCCGGCTCGAGCGTGACAATCGCCTTGACCAGGTTGGGCCGCGCGTCGGCGATCAACCAGCCGAACGATCCGCCCTGCGAGTGCGTCAGCAGAATGACCGGCGTATTGATCGCGTCAAGCAGCGCCACGTTCGCGTCGCGCGTCAATGTCTCCTGCCGGTTGCCGCCGAGGAACTGCACCTGCGTCTTGTTGAAATCGTCGAAGACCTTGTCGCCGATGCGGCCTGTGCCCGGCCACTGGTTGTGCTTCTTCGCCTGCGGGAAGTCTCCCCGGGCCGCAGCCGCCGTGAAGATCTCCTCGAGATTGTTGGCGGTGCGGATGTTCAGGTTCAGCTGACCCGGCGTGCCGTCCACGCCCGGCACATACTGCGATCGGCCCCGCGTCGGGAAGTCCTGCAGGTAGACGACGTAGCCCATGTCGAGGAAGTTGTAGGCCCAGCCCGGGCGGCCGTCCGGCGTGATCAGCCAGTCGACGCCAGTCTGCCCGGCGCCGTGCAGGAACACGACCGGATACGGCGAGCGAATCTGCTTCGGTACCATCACCTCGACATACATCGCGCCGCCCATGGTCGATTCCTTGTCGTCGCCGAGCTCGCCGACGTACTTGCCGCCGGCGTAATAGAAGCCCTGGCGCGCGACGTTGGCGAGCGAAACGGTGGGAATCTTCGAGTTCGGTGTCGCGCGAGCGGCAGCAGTCTGCGCGAACGCGTCAACGCACAACCCGGCAAGGATGGCAGAGGCGGCAAGCATCACCATGCGCGGTTTCATAGGTCTCCCTTTCTCTCGTGGATCCAGATAGATAGGAATGCGGCGGCTCATCGAATAAGCGGTTTTAGAGCCGAACCACCGGATTGTCAAGCATGCAGGCCGGGTTGCCGGGAAGCGGACCCTCCGGAGCGATAGAATAGCCCACTCTCAGGAGGAACTCATGCGGCGTTTCAGTGTCGTTACCGGATTTTTTGCCTTCATCCTGATAGCCGGGTGGCCCGTGGACGGGGGCGCGCAGACCGGGGCGCTCCAGGGTCCCTCCCGCGGCCTCGGCACATGGTCGGAGAAGGCGCGGCTGCCGGACGTGCGCAGCGAAGCCGCCAACGCGTTCCTGAACGGCAAACTCTACGTGATGGGCGGGCTGGCGCGCATGCAGGAAGCGTCCATGCTGGTGCAGGAGTGGGATCCGGCCACTGACATGTGGCGCGACAAGGCGCCGATGCCTGGACCGCTCAGCCATCCCAGCGCCACCGTGCTCAACGGAAAGATCTATGTGATTGGCGGATTCCTGCTGCAGGTACATGCGATTGCGCAGAACGCCGCGTATGAGTACGACCCCGGGACGGATCGCTGGCGCACGCTCGCACCGCTGAAAACGCCGCGCGGATCGATCGCGGTGGCCGCAGTCAACGGCAAGATCCACGCAATTGGCGGCCGGACGCCGGATCGAGTCACCTCGGCCGTGCACGAGATTTACGATCCGGCGACGAATATGTGGACCGACGGCGCGCCGCTGCCGCTGGCGCGCGATCACGTCGGCGTCGCCGCGGTCAACGGCAAGATCCACATCATCGGCGGCCGCACCAACCTGCCGGTCGACAACGTCAATCGCCACGACATCTACGACCCGGCCACCAATCGCTGGACGATGGGCCCGCCGCTGCCGACCGCGCGGAGCGGCGGCGCGTCCGCGTTCGTGCGGGGCAACATCGTCATCATGGGCGGAGAGTGCAATGTGGTGAAGCCGTTCGACCAGGTCGAGGCGTTCAACGTCGAGACCGGGCAGTGGCGGACCCTCGAACCGATGCCGATCGGGAAGCACGGAATCACGGCGGCCACCGACGGGACAACTATTTACATAGCCGGAGGAAACCCTGAGTGCGGGCTGTCGTATTCCAATCGATTAGTCACGTTTACTCTGCCGTAGTTCGGGTGTAGAGTGCCGCCACAAGGAGCTCTTATGAATAGCCGCAGGGATTTCTTCAGGAATATCGCTGGAGCGGCCGCCGGTGCGTACGTGGCCGGCCGCGGCGGAGCTGCCCTCGCCGTCCAGGCGCCGCCCGCACGGCGGCAGGTGAGCATCGCGGGCAAGCGCGTGCGAGTCATCGACGTGCACGCCCACACCAACATGCCGATCGCCGAGGTGGTCAAGGGCACGCCGTTCGAAAAGCAGGGGCAGGGCAATCCGGGCCTGGTCGAGCGGCTGGCCGACATCAACAAGAACGGGATCGACGTCCAGGCGCTGAGCATCAATGGCTTCTGGTGGTACGAGGTCAAGGACCAGGGGCTGGCCAAGGCGATCTGCAACGCTCAGAACGAAGGGCTGGCCAAGGCGGCGCGGGAGAGCAACGGCCGGTTCGTCGCCATGGCGTCGGTGCCGCTGCAGTTCCCGGAGCTGTCGGCGGAGATTCTGCAGGACGCCGTCACGCGGCTGGGCGCGCGCGGCGTGACGTGCGCCGGCCACGTCAACGGCGAGGACCTGTCGCTGCCGAAATTCGATCCGTTCTGGGCCAAGGCAGCGGAAATGGGCGAACTCGTGTTCGAGCACCCGGGGGGCGCCGACAACATCATCAAGCAGGGCGGCTTCCGCGGGCGCGGCGACCTCGGCAACATCATGGGGAACCCGCTCGAGACGACCTACTTCCTGTCGCGCCTGATCTACGACGGCGTGTTCGATCGCCATCCGCGCCTCAAGGTGTGCGGCGCGCACGCGGGCGGCTACCTGCCCTCGTACTTCGGCCGCACCGAAGTGGCCTGCGACGTGCGCGGCAACGCCAACTGCGCGAACAAGAAGCGTCCGAAGGAATACCTGCGGTCGCAGATCATGATCGACACGATGATCTTCTCGGAAGAAGGCCTGCGGCACCTCGTCGCCGAAATGGGCGTCGGGCAGATCGTCTACGGCACCGACAACCCGTTCAACTGGCCGGTGACGGTCGATCTCGTGCTCAACGCGCCGTTCCTGAACAACACCGAGAAAGAGGCGATCCTCGGTGGCACGCTGGCGAAGCTGCTCCGGATTACTTCGTAAGTCCGGCTAAAGCCGGACACTACGTACGATCGTGCGTAGTGTCCGCCTTCAGGCGGACGGATCGTGCGTAGTGTCCGCCTTCAGGCGGACCAGGAGAAAACATGAATCGACGTCACTTCGTGAGAACAGTCGCCGGCGCTGCCGCCGGTCTGTACGCCGGACGCGAGCTCTTCGCCCAGGGGCGCCGCCAGGTCACCATCGGCGGCCGCCGCGTGCGCGTCGTCGACGTGCATTGCCACTGGGACATGCCGATACCGGCGAGCATCGTCAAGGGCACGCCGTTCGAAGAGCGGGTGAAAGGACCGGGCGTCGAGGATCGCGTCGCCATCATGGACAAGATGGGGATCGACGTCCAGGCGATCAGCGTCAACGACTTCTGGTGGTGGGATATCAAGGACCAGGGGCTCGCACGCGCGGTCTGCCAGCATCACAACGACACGCTGGCGAAGGCCGCGCGCGACTATCCGGGGCGCCTGTATGGCATGGCGTCGATTCCGCTGCAGTTTCCGGAGCTCGCCGTCGAGATGCTGCAGGCCGCGGTCAAGAACGGGGCGCGCGGCGTCACGGTCGGCGGCCACGTGCAGAACGAGCCGCTGTCCGCGCCGCGGTTCGACGTCTTCTGGGCCAAGGTGGCCGAGATGAACGAGCTCGTGTTCATGCACCCGAACGGCTCCGCCAACATCATCCGCGAGGGCGGCCTCGCCGGGCGCGGCGGCCTCGGCAACATCGTCGGCAACCCGCTCGAGACGACGGTGTTCCTCTCGCGCCTGATCTTCGACGGGACGTTCGACAAGTTCCCGACTCTGAAGGTGGCGGGCGCGCACGGCGGCGGATTCCTTCCCTCGTACCTGGGACGCACCGAAGTGGCATGCCAGCGCCAGGGACAGAACTGCATCATCAAGAAGAAGCCGAGCGACTACATGAAGCAGAACATCATCGCCGACACGATGGTGTTCTCGAACGAAGGCCTGCGGCATCTCGTCGCCGAGATGGGCGTGAGCCAGGTGGTGTTCGGGACGGACATCCCGTTCGCCTGGCCGGTGAACGTCGACCTGGTCGTCGACCATCCGACCTTGAGCAACGCCGACAAGGAAGCGATCCTGGGCGGCACTCTCGTCAAACTGCTCCGTCTTCCGGCTCAGATTTCATAAGGAGAAGGACCGTGGCCAACCGCAGAGACTTCTTCAGGACCGTCGCCGGCGCTGCCGCCGGGGTCTACGCCGCCGGGCGCGGCTCGTCGGCGTCTGCCGTTCAGGCGCCCGCGGGACGCCGCCAGGTGAGCGTCGCCGGCAAACGCGTCCGCGTGGTGGACATCCACTCGCACGCGACCGTGCCCGAGGTCGATCCGGTCATCGCCAACACCGAGTACGCGAAACAGGGGGGCGGCCGGCCGCTCGGTCCCGATCGGGTCGCGCTGATCGACAAGCAGGGGATCGACATCCAGGCGCTGAGCATCAACGGCTTCTGGTGGTGGGAAATCAAGGACCGGGATCTGGCGGACCGCATCGTGCGCGCCCAGAACCAGGGGCTCGCAAAGTTCGTCTCGCAGTACCCGGATCGGTTCGTGGCCATGGCGTCCAGCTCGCTGCAGTTCCCCGATCTGGCGGCGCAGCAGCTGGACGAGGGGGTCAAGAAGTACGGGCTGCGGGCTGCGGCGATTGGCGGCCACGTCAACGGCGAGGACCTGTCGCTACCGAAGTTCGACCCGTTCTGGGCCAAGGCGGCCGAGCTCGGCGTCGTCGTCTTCATGCATCCGGGCGGCGCCGAGAACATCGTCAAACCGGGCGGCTTCCGCGGCCGCGGCGACCTCGGGAACATCATCGGCAACCCGCTCGAGACCACCTATTTCCTGTCGCGGCTGATATACGACGGGACGCTGGACAAGTTCCCGACCTTGAAGGTGTGCGGCGCGCATGCCGGCGGCTACCTGCCGTCCTACCTGGGCCGCAGCGAGGCGGCGTGCGTCGTCCGCAACGGAGCGAACTGCCTGAACAAGAAGAAGCCGAGCGAGTACCTGAAGTCCCAGATCCTCATCGACTCGATGATTCTGTCGGACGAAGGGCTGCGTCATCTCGTGAACGAGTTCGGCGCCAGCCAGATCGTCTACGGCACAGACAACCCGCTGAACTGGCCGGTCACCGTCGATCTGATTTTGAACGCCAGCTGGCTGAGTAATCCCGACAAGGAAGCGATTCTCGGGGGAAATCTCATAAAACTGCTCAAGATTACAACCTGATGACGAGGGCGGCGTAGGCGCTGGGGGATAGCAGGGTTCATAATGGTTCGCCTTGCTATCCGAGGCGTGAATCTTTAGGAGGGTTTGAATGAAACTCGTGAGGCGGTTCCTCATCGTCGGCGCATTGCTACTGATGCTGCCGGTCGCTGGGTACGCGCAGGAAGCGACCTTGACCGGTACTGTGACCGACTCCACCGGGGCGGTTCTGCCCGGAGTCACCATCACCGCCACGAACGCTGCCACCGGCAACACGTTCAACGGCGTCACCGACGAACGCGGCATCTACCGGATTCCTGTGCGCGTCGGCGCATACCAGGTCACGGCTGAGCTGTCGGGCTTCACCACAATCATGCGTACCGGCGTCCAGCTGCTGGTTGGACAGACCGCGTCGCTTGATATGCAGATGACCCCCTCGACCGTCCAGGAAACGGTGACGGTCACCGCCGAGGCGCCGCTGCTCAACGTCACGACATCGAG
>Ga0075428_100005750_pt1 | contig 13778 bp, 11 predicted proteins | sample RhiMetdeltSRZDD2_FD_75291 | JGI IMG/M metagenome (GOLD analysis project Ga0075428, IMG submission 75291) | Populus rhizosphere microbial communities from Tennessee, USA - Rhizosphere MetaG P. deltoides SRZDD2 | ecosystem: Host-associated > Plants > Roots > Rhizosphere > Soil | place: USA...
GGCCAGGTGATCTTGGTCGTTAGATGGCTGATGGAGTTACCAAAATGAGCGGCTCCTCCGAGACAGAATTCAGCGGGAAGCGCGCCCTCGTGACCGGCGCCGTGAGAAACACGACGCTGTCAGCCAGAAAGCGCTCAATTAACTTTTAACGTTAGTTCCCCTTTGCCTTGCGCGCTGCAGCGATGTCACCTTCACCGAAGCGATAAAATCGCACCGGGTTGTCGTAGAGCATTTTTCTTTTGAAATCATCGGAAAGATCTTTGCGCGCGTAGAGGTGCGGCAAATCGCCCTTGAATTGGTCGCGTTCGCGTTCGTGCGGAAAGTCGGAGGCCCACATGATGACGTCAGGATGAACTAAGTCGGCGATGTACGGCGCGGTCCGTTCCTCGACTTCCATGGTGACGAAGATGTTGCCGCTCTTGAAGAAATGGCTCGGTGGATTTTTCAGTTGCGGCGCGAGGCGGGCAGCAAATTTTTCGTAGTCTTCTTCCATGCGGTCCATCATGAACGGTACCCAACCGGCGCCGGCTTCGAGATAGGCCATACGCAGCTTGGGAAACTCCTGAAAGACGCCTTGGAACATCATGTTGGTGATTTGTAGGAACAATCCGACCGGATGCTCGAGCATGTGCGCTTCCAAAAAACTCGCCACGCGGTCGAGGCCGAGATTTTGGCTGACGCCGCCGTGGATCGTGAGCGGCACGTCGAGGCGCTGGGCCTCGTCGTAGATTTCATGAAACACAGGAGAACCGTAGAGCGGCGTTCGGTTATTTGTCACCGAGGGTAACAGTCCAGCGCTGAAGCCCAGCTCTTTCACACAGCGGCGCAATTCCGCTGCGGCGGCTTTCGGATCTTGCGGCGCGAGCAAGGCGACGCCTTTTAAGCGCGGCGACTGGCTGATGAAGCGGTCGTAGAGCCAGTCGTTATAGCCCTGCGCGATTGCCGACGCCCACGCCGGGAGTTGGATCATGCCAATCGCCAACGCGGAAGTGGGGTAGAGCACGGCGCAGTCGATGCCATGCTCATTCTGAAAGCGGATCCAAGCGTCAGCGTCGGGATCTTCGCGCTTGCCTTTGCGCGCCAGACCGCGCTGCCAGCCGTCGGCGTCGAACATCGGCCACGTAGAGTGCCAATCCATTTCGCTGAAGTTGCCTTTGATGTGAGCGAAGATGTCCTTGTGGTCTTCCATGATGTGGCCGTCTGCGTCGATAACGAATTGGCTCATTGTCGTTCTCCTAACCGGCAATTTTTTATTCTAACAGGTGAAAGGAAAGATTTCTCCCTTTGGTCGAAATGACAAGTGTTCAGGCAGCGCGTTTCCTATTGTCATTTCGAAGCAGCTAAGCGACTAAGAAGTCTTTGGATTGAGCATGTCGATTTGCCGCGCGGCTATTGCAGAAAAATCTTCTGATATTCTTTCTTTTTCGCCTCGAAGTCCTCTTTGCCGAAACTGTACATCTGCACGAATTTGATTTTATCGGCGTCGGCGAGCGGCGGATAGACGCCTTTGCGGTTGACGAACTCGCCGGTGTCGGCCTGAATCTTCATGCTCTCCTCGTCGAGAAAAAAGTCGATGAAGGCCTTGCCCGCGCTCGGCCGCGGGGCCTTGGAAGCGAGGCTGATATACTGGCCGTCGCCGAGCATGGTGTAATCGCGAACGTAGTCGAGACTGGCGCCTTGTTTGTTGTAGGTAAGAACGAAACGCACGAAGGTGATCCCGACGGGAGTTTCGCCGGTGCCGACACGGTCAGCGGCCGGCACGATCGATTCGACGAAGATCGGCTTAGCCGCGGCAAGGTCATGGATAAACTTCTCCGCGCGCGCTTTGGGCATGATCTTATCCAGGCTCGCGAGCCACTGGGTGGTCAACGTATGATTGACCGGGTGGGGCATGACGAGTTTGCCACGATAATCCGGTTTGACGACATCTTCGAGAGTTTTGGGCGCCTCCGATGCTTTGATCCCGGCCTTGTTGTAAATGACGCCGTACAGGACGTTTCGATAGCGGGCACCGAGATTCGGATCGATCGCATCTTTGGCGAAGCCCTTAAACGACGGCGATTCGTATTTTACAAATGCGCCGGCTTTGGCCATCAGTTGCATGTGATCGCCGGTGGTCGCGACGACGTCGTACAACGGCTTGCCGACGCGGTATTCGCCAAGGACGCGATCGAGCACTTCGGTCGACCCGCCGCGCCAGTACTCCATCTGTAAGCCGGTCTTCGCTTCAAAAGCTTTTTTCAGCGCGTCGGCGGTGAAAGTCTCCATCGAAGTATAAAGAATGATTTTGCCGCCGTCTTTTTTCGCGGCAGCGACGGTTTGGGCAGATTGGCCGTACGCGATCTGCCCGGTGACAAGCAGCAGCGATCCAAACAAAAGAGCAGAGATCCTGCGCATCGGAGTGAACTCCTTTCCGGTGATGAGTTGGACCAACCGTCTTCTACTTTTTCGATTTATAGTGTACGGCTCGTCGAAGAGTCAAGGCGGAGCGGAGAAGGCGCGAGACGCAAGGAAAAGGATCGTCAGGCGTTAGGGATAAAGCGTGGAGCTCCTAACCATTCATCTCTTACGCTTAAACGATCAACGCTACCGCTTCTTGGAATCGTAGAGGGAATCGATAAAACCGCTATCGTCGAGTCGGCGAATAATCCGCGGTTCGACGATCTCTTCCGGCTTCAGGCTGGCGACTTTGGATTCATCGTCGCCATGAGTTTTTGCACGTTGCGCAGTGCATCGATAGACGGATAGGGCTTTTTCTCGTTGCCCGTCAGCAATTCCTGGTAACTCTCTTCGGCCGTCGCGGGGTCCGTGATTTTCATTTTCATCGTGACGGTTTTGACCACGGCCGGTTTGTTTTCCGGTTTGCCAATAAAGGCCTGTGCTTCGAGAAAAGCGCGCAGGAATCTTTCGACGGGATCTTCGTGGTCGCGCAAGTAAGTTGCCGTGGTCACCACGCTGGTCGTGATGAAAGGAATATTGGAGCGATGCAGCTCGAGCATGACCTTATAACCTTTTTGTTTCAGGCGGCGGCTAAAAAACGGGTCGACGATTGCCAGGTCGACGCTGCCGCCTTCGATGGCTTGGATCAAGATGCTTGATTGCCGATGGCGTTGATCTTCACATCGTCGCGGCCCGGTTCCAAGCCAAAGTTTTGCAGTGCCAGGTTGGCCGCCATCCAAGTCGTGCGGCCGACGCTGGTCACGCCGATGCGCTTGCCGCGGATATCTTTGCTGTCTTTGACCTCGGGCCGCGCGACTAGATCGTAGGGCAGCTAGTTACTCGGACTAGCGACGATTCTGAATGTTTGACCGCCGGCGACCCCGGACAGCACCGTGGCGCCGCCGATGGTGCCGATCTGTACTTCGCCGGTCGCCAACGCAGCGGTTTGAAGGTTGCTGCTTTGAAGAAATACAGTCGCGAGGTAGCACAAAAATAGTAAACAACATACCGTCGAGAACTTTCTCATCCTTTGCCTGCCAGCTTCTTGAAAAATCCTTCGCGTTCTAACTCGTCGACGATGCTTTCGTCGAGATACTTGCCGATGTTCATGTCGACTTTCACGGCCGGATTTCGCTGCGCGATGATTTCCAGGGTGTTGCGCAAGCCTTCCTGCGATACGCGGGTGGGCATCGCAAAGCTTCTGGCAAAGTAATCGTAGGTTTCTTCGAGCCCCTTGGGATTTTTAAATCTCAGGCGCTTGGAGAGCACCGCGAGTCCTTTTTCCCGGCTGGTCATAAATTGGTAGGTGCCTTCGGCATAGGCTTGTTGAAAGCGCTTTACGGTATCGCGGTTTTTTTCGACAAAAGAGCGGCGCGCGACCATGACATTCATCGGAAAGGACGTTCCTTTGACATCAGGCATTTTTACAAGCTCGTGCATGCCGAGACGCAGCGCCTCATTGATGTCGGGATAAGACAACATGGTGCCGTCGATGGCTCTCGCGGAAAGCGCGACGATCCGCGCCGCAGAATCGCCGGCGGGGAAAATTGTCACCGACTGGCGCGCTATATTCCATGCTTTGAGAACGAGAAACGTGGCCGTTTCAGTAGCTCCGCCGACGGCCAAAATACCGATCTTCTTGCCGGTCAGATCCTCAGGTTTGCGAATCTCTTTCTGGGTCACAAAACTGTACGGAAAATTGTTGAGCGTTCCGGAAAACATGACGAGGTCCGCGCCCTGATTGATCGCGTTGATTCCCGTGGCGGCGTCAATCTGAGCGAGGTGAATGCTGCCGCCGAGCACGGCTTGAATCTGGCGCACAGAGCCGGGAACCAGCACGACGTCGCCGTTAAAGCCGTATTTTGAGAATAGCCCGAGGTCTTTGGGTGCCCACACCGGCGCTTGAAAGCCGGCGAAGCCAGCGTAGGCAACCAGATAAGTTTCTTGTGCGAGCGAATACGTCGAGGAGAGCAACAGGAGTAGGGCGGTCCACAACAATCTAGTCAGCATAATGCATGATCTCATTTTCGGAGGACGCTGCTTGGAAGTGAAAAATTTCTAGCGCCATTTCTAGTTGTCAAAGACAAGAGACTTTAGACTAAATCTCACGTCCAGCCTCTCGTCCAGTGCTCGCCTCGTTTAACTTTGTCAGCGTAATAGTTCCAATCGGCGGAGTGAAACATCTCATCGCGCGGCCGGCGAAAAAGCTTTTTTCGGCTGGCGGTTAGAGTTTCGATCGAGTCCGGCGTCGGCCCCTGGTAGCCGTGCAGGCCGGCGATGGCCATGATTTTAGCGGTGCGTTCCATGTAGAGGGCGTTGATGCAGGCTTCGTCGATCGTCGCGCCGACCGTGACGATGCCATGGCCTTTGATCATTACCGCCGACGCCTCTCCTAGACTCTGAGCCAGGGCCGCGCCTTCATCTTCGTCCAAGATATAAATCGGCTGGGGAAAGATCGGCGTGCCGCCGCTGAAGCGCGAGGACTGCATATGCACCCAATCGACGGCCTTGTCCGCCAGGCTGAGCGCGATGCACATGGAAGCGTGACAATGCACGGCGGCGTTGACGTCGGGCCGGGCTTTGAAAATCTCCGAATAGATGACCGCTTCGCGCGGAATGGTGCCGACGCCGGAAAGCTTCCTCAAGGAAAAATCGAAATGCACCAGCCAGTCTTTCTTGTCGCGCTCCGGACGGCGAAACATTCGTACGGCGATTCCCTTGCCGTCGGGCAAGCGCGCGCCCACGTGGCCCCAGAGATCGCCGATTTCCCAATCGAGGATTTTTGCGGCGATCGTCAGCTCCTGCTCGATGGCTTTGATCGATTTTTTAAGCTGCTGGCCGACCGCTTTGTCCGATGTCTTCACGGTTCGCCTTTGTTTCCTGTTTGCCGATGACATTCGAAGCGGCGCTTTCAAGATGCCGCCTTGCGCCGCGCCGTGTAGGACGCCGGATTTTCCTTTTCTGCCGTCGCCGTCAAATAATTGAAATGCTGCCGCCAGGGCACGTCGCGGCCGAGCATGTGCGCGAAACAGTCGATGTGCGGGAACCAATTGCGCGAGGCATCGCGCAAAATATGCGGCGGCTCTTTGCCGGTGTTGAACTCCTTTACGCTGGTGAGAAGAAACCTGCGCACGGCGATGACGGCCTTGTCGCTGACGCCGAGATGCTCCCGGCTGCGGTCGAAGATCGCGCCCATGCTTTCCGTGGCGCACGCGTCATGATTGAGAAAATCCTCGATGCCGGTGAAATTTATCTTTTTTTGTATCTGGCGGTCCTGGAGATAATTATTACGCGCGTTACGAATCCGGGTGTAGTCGGGGTTGATCTGTTTGCGCCGGTGCACCTCGTCGTCGAGCACGGCGCGGTCGCGGCGAAAGCCGATATCGTAGCGCCAGCAGTGCGTGTCGTCGGCCGGCACGTAGGTGTGGATTTCATAGCCTTCCAGTTCATTGGTCGGCCGGCCCGCCGGCACGCAGCCGTAAACCGGCATGATGAAGGCGGAGAAACGGATGTAGTGTTGGTTGTCGAAGTTTCGCGTGGCGATTAAACGGACGCCAAAGTCGGTATCTTCGGTTTCATAAAACGGCGCGGTGTCGCTTTTGTAGAGAGGCTGATTGCGCTCGTTGGTGAAGGCGCGATGCAAGAAGGACAAATGGGACGAATCGCACTCGCCTTCGAGGCCCTGGAGATAATTGCATTCCAACAGGGCTTTGGTCACGTAAGAAAACTCCGGCGGCACTTGGGTCCATTCGTAGTTGGGAAACAGCGGCATTAATTCGCGCGGCCCGAGGTACGCATAGATCACACCGTTGGCTTCATGGGTCGGGTAAGCTGTATGGCGAAGCTTCTTGCGAAAGTCGCTATCGGCAGGCTCCGCGGGGGTGTCAACGACATTGCCCTCCACGTCGTATTTCCAGCCATGGTAAATACAGCGCAGCCCGCACTCTTCGTTGCGGCCGAAAAACAGCGACGTGCCGCGATGGGCGCAGTGCTCGCCGATCAAACCGATGCGGCCTTGGCTGTCGCGAAACGCGACTAACTCTTCGCCTAATAATTTTACCCGCACCGGCGGGCAGTCGGCGGCGGGAATTTCTTCCGATAGCAATGCCGGGACCCAGTAGCGCCGAATCAGCTTGCCCATCGGCGTTTCCTGGTTGGTCTGAGTGACTAAATCGTTATCTTCCCTCGATAACATACAGAATCCCTCACTAGATTATTCAAAGGTTAAAAACGTCAAGTCGTCAACATCGATCACGTATCGAGCGTGCCTGAAGCGAAGATTTCCCTATAGGACGGCGTCGAGCGAATCATGCCTTGCTCGACATTGTATTCGATAAAAGCGTCGATCGTGGTCTTGTTTGCTTTGATTCCGTATTTCCACGGATCGCCCCAGGCCGCCGTTTGCTCTTTCATTCGCTCTCTTAAATATACCACCGAGAAGCCGCTGCGGTCGCTTAAAATATCGTCGTAGGCGATCTGTTTGGCTTTTTCAAAGGCGGCGTAGAACTTGGCGGCGAGCTCAGGGTGCTCGCGGTCGAGCTTACGGCTCATGACGATCATGTGCACCGGCGTAAAGATGCCCGTCTCCCGGTAAAGCCTTTGGTCTTCTTCGAGATAATTGGCAAACAAGCGCTTAATTTGGCGATTGCCTTCGAGGTTTTCAAACATCTTGGTGTCGGAAATATCGGTGATGATGGCATCCAATTCGCCGGCGATGAGGCGTTGCGACATATTTTTGGATTCGTCGACGTACTCGATGTTTGCGTTTGTGTCGTGGACCGGGAAAACCTCCTTGGCTTGCAGCACCCAGTGAACTTTGGAAAAGTCGACACCGTAGCGTTCCCTCAACAAACCTCTTGCCCACACCGTCAGCGCAGTTCGATAGGTGCGCGAGCCGATGCGTTTGCCTTCAAGATCTTTAGGCGCGCTGATGGCGGCGTTGGCGTGGCAGAAGATGAGTTGATAGACGGGCTTGCGCTTGGAGAAAACCGGCAGACCGATGATTTCCCAGCCGGCTTCGATGGCCGGCAGGAAATAACCGATGTTTAAATCCATCAGACCGAAGTCGCCGGCTTTCATCTTGACATCTTCTTTGTTGATCATCGACGACGATTTGACCGGCTTCAACTGTACGCCGTCGACGGCCACGCGCCCTTCGAGGAGCGGCATGGTCACGTCGTAGCGCATTACGGGAAATTCGACTTCCAGGGTTTGGGTGCTCATGGCTGCGCTCGACATTTCATAGCATTCCAACCGTACAATTGCGCGGAGGCGCCGTGCCTGTCAAGCGCCGACGGGCGGGGATACTTGCCTTGTCTGGGTGTGGCGCGCAGGGTTCAATAAGTGATGCAGAAGCGGCGCCAGCTCACGGGTTCGTGACCGGGAAAAGTGGATTTATGGGAGCGAGATCGCTTGCGCGAAAAGGTCGGACCAGCCGCGCTGCTTTGAAAACAAACGTTCGATGCTTTGCGGCGTTGGAATGGCGCCGAAGAGTGGACGAAATTCGGAATCCACGGCTGCTTGGACCGACTTCCGCCCAAGCGATCAAGTAAAGACATTATGTCCCGTTAACCTCGCGTCAATGGTCGATACTTGATCCGATGCGGCTGCTCCGCTTCGGTGCCAAGCCGCGCCTTCCGATCAGCCTCGTATTCTGAATAGTTGCCATCGAACCAGACGACCTTGCTGTCGCCTTCGAAGGCGAGGATATGCGTCGCGATCCGATCGAGAAACCAGCGATCGTGCGAGATCACCACCGCGCAGCCGGCGAAGTTTTCCAGCGCCTCTTCCAGCGCCCGCAACGTGTTCACATCCAAGTCGTTGGTCGGTTCGTCGAGCAACAAGACGTTGGCGCCCTCTTTCAACATCTTGGCCAGATGAACCCGATTGCGTTCGCCTCCCGACAGCGCTCCCACTCTTTTTTTCTGATCCGTGCCGGAAAAATTAAAGCGCGCCACGTAGGCGCGCGAGTTCAGTTCGCGGGCGCCGATTTTCAATAAATCCGCACCGCCGCTGATCTCTTCCCAAATCGATTTCTTTGGATCGAGCGTGCGGCTCTGATCGACATAAGCCAGGGCGACGGTTTCACCGATGCGGATCTTTCCCTTATCGGGCTGCTCCTGTCCCGTGACCATGCGAAATAACGTGGTCTTGCCGGCGCCGTTGGGACCGATCACGCCAACGATGCCTCCGGGTGGCAGTTTGAAGGTCATGTCGTCGACCAGCAGATTGTTGCCGTAGCCTTTGCTGACGTCTTCCGCTTCGATCACGACATTGCCTAGGCGCGGGCCCGGCGGAATGGGGATCTCCAAATCTTCGCGCCGCTTCTGTGCCTCCTGGTCGAGCAATGATTCGTAAGCCGTGATGCGCGCCTTGCCTTTAGCTTGCCGTGCTTTGGGCGACATGCGAATCCATTCGAGCTCGCGCTGCAGCGTCTTCTGCCGCTCGCTTTCAGACTTTTCCTGCTGACGCAGACGCTCCTGCTTTTGTTCCAGCCACGATGTGTAGTTGCCTTTGAACGGGATGCCCTCGCCGCGATCGAGCTCCAGAATCCAGCCGGCGACGTTGTCCAGAAAATATCGGTCATGCGTAACGGCGATGATCGTGCCCGGATAACGTTGCAAGTGATGCTCGAGCCAGGCGACGGACTCGGCATCGAGGTGGTTGGTCGGTTCATCGAGCAGAAGAATGTCGGGTTTTTGCAAAAGCAACCGGCACAAGGCAACTCGGCGCCGTTCTCCGCCGGACAAAATCTTCACCGGCGTGTCCGGCGGCGGGCAGCGCAGCGCATCCATGGCCATCTCCAGCCGCGCATCGAGATCCCACGCGCCCTGATGATCGAGCTTCTCCTGTACTTCGCCTTGGCGCTCGAGGAGCTTATTCATTTCCTCGTCGGACATCTCTTCGGCAAACTTGGCGTTGATCTCTTCAAACTCTTTCAGCAGATTGACTGTCTCTTGCACGGCCTCTTCGACGACTTCGCGCACGGTTCGCGAGTCGTCGATCAACGGTTCCTGCTCCAGATAACCGACGGTATAGCCCGGCGATAAAACCGCCTCGCCGTTGATCTCCTTGTCGACGCCGGCCATGATGCGCAGCAGCGACGATTTGCCCGAGCCGTTGAGTCCGATCACGCCGATCTTCGCGCCATAGAAATACGAGAGATAGATGTTTTTCAGTACGGCGCGCTTGTCGTAGAACTTACTTACGCCGACCATCGAATAGATAACTTTGTTGGGTTCAGTGCTCATGAGTTGAAATGATATACCTCGGTAATGAATTTTTGCGTGTTTAACGCTAACCTGTCGACGTGGAATCTGCAAGAAACGGCACCGGGCTCGGGCGGGAATACTAACGGCTTTCTATACCGCTCCAAAACGTCCAAGTCCGGTTGCCACGAATCAAAGGGCTTACGTCAGAGTCGATCCGGGAGCGGTGTTGGGGCCGTGCACGGTCTTAACTTCGGCCCTTGGCGAGCACCTTATTGTGGGCTATGATTCGACCATGATCAAATTGCAACTTTTAACTCGCCAAAGATTTCTTACTGCGCTGTGCGCCGCGTTGATTTTAGTCATGAACGTCGTCGGTCCCGCCGGCGCGGCGGAGAGCCTCAAGAAGTTGCGTCTTGCCTACGCCGGTTGGGAAGTCGGCACCGCCGTCGCCTATATCGGCGTCGACTCCGGGCTTTTTAAAAAACACGGGCTTGAAATCGAAGAGCTGCCGATCCGAGATACTCTCAGTGCCGGCGTGCAATCGCTGATCGGCGTCGATCTGTTAATTGGCTTCGGCAACCCCTTGGCCCTTTTGCAACCGCTCGCCAGCGGCTCCGATATCACGGTCATCGGTTCTCACGTCAGTTTCGATCAATACGGGATGGGCGTCGGGACGGCGATCAGCGCTTTGAAAGACTTGAAGGGAAAAAAGGTCGGTGTGTCGGCGCTCGGGGCGAGATCGGATCTGATCGCGCGGGTCATGCTGCGGCGTGCCGGTCTGGATCCATCCAAGGATGTCGAAATGGTCGCCGCGGGTCTGGCTCCGGCCCGAGCGCTCGCTCTGTCAAAGAATCTCGTTCAAGGTGTGCCCCTCAATCAAGAGGTTGCGGCCGAGGCGCAGAAACTCGGCATCAAGATTATTGAGATGAAGCCGGTGCCGGTGGTGACGGATCTGTTAATGACGACTCGTTCTTTCATCAAAAAAGACGAGGTCACGGTGCGCCGGTTCATGCAGGGTTACGCGGCGGCAATCCAATATTTCGTTTCTAAGCGAGAAGAGAGCTTATCTATCCTCAAGAAATATTTTCCCGGCAATCAAGCGGTCAGCGTCGATGCCATGTACGATGCCTTTTCGGCGCAGCTTCGACCGCTGCCGGAATTAAACAGCGAAGCGCTTCAGGCGCTCGTCGATGTCGGCGCGACGGTCGACCAGCGCGCGAAAAACTTAAAACCGGCGGATATCACCGAGCCGCGGTTCTTCGATGAGCTCAAGAATAGTCAATTTTTGAAAGATCTCTACACTGAAAAAGTCAGTCTTTAGTCTTGGCCGGCAATTCGATCGTCATTCCAGGCAAGCTGGCGAAGCCAGCGCGACCCGGAATCCGCGAATTTCAAAGCATCTGGGTACCGGCGTGCGCCGGTATGACGGCTAAGGCATGAACGACTTGTTTAGCAAACTGCAGAGACAGGACGCTAGGATTTCGCTGCATTGACAATTTTCGGTTTACCTCGCTCCTCTTGACTGTGGCTTCCTCCTTTTCAGGTTCGAACTGGGCTCGACATTTCTGCTTTGCGACGCTTTGATTTTAGCGTCTGGAACTTTCCGGACGCATCTGTTATGCACCGGGAAAAGCAATTCAACCGGAGGAGTTTATGAGATTGAAGGATCAAATCGCCATCGTTACCGGCGCAGGACGCAACATCGGCGAAGACATCAGTAATTTGTTTGTCGAAGAAGGTGCGAAAGTCGCGGTTGTCGACTTAGATCCGGGGCGCGGAAGCAGTGTCGCCGCAGCCATCAATGCCAAAAGCCCGGGCAAGGCCATCTCGGTGGTCTGCGACGTTGCCTCGTCTTCGTCGGTCGACAGCATGGTGCAGACCGTAGTCAAGCAATTCGGCGGCGTCGATATTTTAGTCAACAATGCGGCATGGACCGATCATAAGACGATCTTCGATATCAGCGAAGAAGAATGGGATCGGGTCATGAATGTCTGTCTCAGAAGCGTTTGGTACTGTACCCGTGCCACGGCCAAAGCGATGATCGAGCAAAAGCGCAAAGGCAAGATTATCAACATTGCGTCGACATCGGGCCACTGGGGCCGCAAAGAGGCGACGGCTTATACAACCGCAAAAGCCGGGGTCCTGAATCTCACGCGTTCGATCGCTGTGCAGCTGGCGCCCGAGGGAATTCGCGTGAATTCGATCTCACCGAATCGCATCGGTTCGCCCGTCGGCCAACAGGATATTCCGGAAAATCGCTTCGTTAAAAACCTGGCGGGCCGGCGTGGCGTACCGATGGATATCGCCAAAGCGGCGGTCTTTCTCGCCTGCGATGAATCGGATTTCATTTATGCCGTCGATTTGCCGGTGGACGGCGGCGCGCTGGCAATCCGCGATTAGCCGCGCCTTTTAGATTAATGGTAAGGGCAGTGGAGGATCACTTCACTGCCCTTTGTTTTAATCGCGATGGATGGACATTTGTTATTCGCTGCGCTGAAAGGATCTCGACCATGAACGAAATTTTCTCGGGTTCACGCAGCCGGCCTGTCAGTGCGCCGATTGCGCCGGATGCGACACTCCACTCGACTCCCGATACGGTTCTCTGGGGTTATATCGCCGCCAATCTGACGCCGGCGCTGACGATCCAGTCCGGCCAGATTGTCGAGATCGAAGCGCTTTCGCACCAAGGACTGACGACCAACAAAGATCCAGAGAAGTTCTTCGGCGCTTATGGAATCCCAGATCATGAAGTGCTCGCCGATGCTAAATCCGTCTATGCTGAGGTGAAACGTCCCAAAGGTGCCAGCGTGCATATCCTCACCGGGCCGATTTACGTCGAAGGGGCGGAGCCGGGCGACACGCTCGAAGTGCGCGTGCTCGACATTAAGTTCCGCGTGCCTTACGGCGTCAACAATACCGGCCCCGGCAAAGGCGTGTTGCCCAAATTGCTCCAAGAGCCGTCGGCCAAGCTGATTCGCCTCGATTTGGAACGCCGCATCGCGCTGTTTTCGGATGATATTCAAATCCCTCTCAATCCTTTCATGGGTATCATGGCGGTGTCGCCGCCGACGAGCTTGGGCATGGTGTCGTCCACGCCGCCGGGCGCCTGGGGCGGAAACATCGATCTCAAGTTCACCGGCATCGGCGCGTCGCTGTTTTTGCCGGTTTTTAACAAGGGCGGTCAATTTTTTACCGGCGACGGCCACGCCGTGCAAGGCGACGGCGAGGTCGACGGCGGCGCGATCGAGATCTCGCTCAAGCCGACGCTGCAATTTATCGTGCACAAGAAAAAAACACTCAAGCAGCCGCGGGTCGAAACCGTGACCGATTATCTCTCCACCGGCTTAAGCACGGACTTGAACGAAGCGACGCGGATTGCGCTCCAGGAAGCCGTCGATTTTTTGCAAAGCGAAAAAGGCCTGAGCGCGGCCGACGCTTACGCGTTATCGAGCCTGGCCGTCGATCTTGGTATAGGCGAGGCGGTGGATATCGTGAACCTGGTCTACGCGAGGATTCCCAAGCATATTTTCAAAAGCAATCCGGAGTTTTGGTACAAGCCAGATCAGTTAAGAAGGGCGAATTCGTAGGCTTGTGACCTTGAGATTGCCCTGAATTCGGAGCTAGATAGTCCAATTTATTAGAGGAGAAAATTATGGACATTGCGCCGCTCAATCAAAAAACCGGTTATGTGCGTTGGATGAAAAGCCAAGGGTTGCCCGTTCACTCGGGCCACGGCATGGCCGATCTGCGCGCGCTTGAAGTGGCGCCGTATGCGCGCCTGGGCGGCCAGGCGGCGTTTATTCAGTTGCACGGCATGCAAGGGATCACCGGGGGCCATATCGGCGAGATTGCGCCCGGCGACGCGCTCAAATCGGAGCGACATTTATATGAGGAAGTTATTTGTATTCTGAACGGCCAAGGCGCGACTGAACTTTGGGACGATCACGGCAACAAGAAAATGTTCGAATGGAACAAATGGAGCCTGTTTGCGCCGCCGCTCAATACGACGCATCGCTTGCTGAACGGCTCGCGCGAACCGGTGCGTTTTCTCGCCGTGACTAATGCACCGCTCGCTTTCGATATTTATCGAGACGAGGATTTTATTTTCAATTGTCCATACAGTTTTAA
>Ga0075428_100005754_pt1 | contig 13773 bp, 12 predicted proteins | sample RhiMetdeltSRZDD2_FD_75291 | JGI IMG/M metagenome (GOLD analysis project Ga0075428, IMG submission 75291) | Populus rhizosphere microbial communities from Tennessee, USA - Rhizosphere MetaG P. deltoides SRZDD2 | ecosystem: Host-associated > Plants > Roots > Rhizosphere > Soil | place: USA...
CCGCACCCACCAATCCTTTGCGCGCGGATAGCGATGACGACAACCTCAGCGACGGTGTCGAGACGGATACGGGCACTTTTGTAAGCGCCACCAACACCGGAACTGATCCGCTGGTTCCCGATTTCGACGGAGACGGCTATCTCGATGGTCACGAGGTGGTGCGCAACTCCAACCCCACGGATATTGGTAGCGTGCCTGATCTAAGCAACCCCTCTCCACTGATATATCTCGACGCGACGGCATTGCCCGCAGGCGCGTTGCCGGTGTGGACGAACTCGGGCGCGCTGGGAGGCGTGTTCAACGCGAGCCCGACGGTGCCTGCGGTGATAACGACTCGCCCGGATGCGCGCGGCGTGAATTTTAACGGTACGGCGCATTTTTACACTGGTCCCGGTGCGCCGGCGTTCATTACTGGCACCAACGCCCGCACGGTCGAAGCGTGGGTCTTCAATCCAGCGATCGCGGGTGAAGAAACGATTTTCTCGTGGTCGCGGCGCGGAGGACCCGACGGGAGCAACCTGTCATTCAATCATGGAAACAATGCAACCTTTGGCGCAGTGGGCCACTGGGGAGCGGGACCGGACATTGGTTGGGGAGCTGGTCCGGCAATCGCGGGACGGTGGACGTTTGTAGCCTACACTTATGATCCAGCTACGGGCATTGCGACGGTCTATCGAGATGGCGTGGTCGCCAACAGCGAGGCGGTGGGCACGCTGAACACGCATGGCGTCGACGGTACCCCCTCTACCAATCGCCTGCCCTTCAGGGTGGCCTCGCAAAACGAACCTGATGGCAGTCCTACCGTTGCCTTGCGGGGCTCTATGACGATCGCCCGCATTCGCGTTTACGAAGTCGCCTTCGATGCCAATACAATTACGAACCATTTCAGCGCCGATGCGGACACGTTCGGCCTCGCAGACAACGACGGGGACGGAATCCTTAACGGTTACGAACGCCAATGGCCGTTCCTTGATCCGGAGAACCCTAACGACGCAGGCATGGACCAGGACAACGACGGCGCAACGAACCTGCAGGAATATCGGGCTACCACGAACCCGACTATCCCCGACACCGATGGGGACGGTGTCAACGACGGTCCTGAGATTAATCGACTCGATGGCGGCAACCCCGCTCCCACTGACCCCTTGCGCCCCGACACTGACCTGGATGGTCTGCCGGACAACGTCGAAACCGACACCGGGATATTTGTGAGTGCCACGAATACGGGCTCGGACCCACGCCAGGCTGATAGCGACGGCGACACCTTTGTCGACGGACAGGAAGTCTTTCACAATTCAGACCCGAACTCGGCCGCAAGCCTGCCGGACTTCGACTTCGTGGCCCCGGTGGCAATCGTCAACCTCGATGCCACGACAAGACCTCTCGGTCCCCTGGCGATGTGGACCAACTCCGGTGCCTTGGGTGGCGTCTTCCTGCCAGGCACTGCTGTGCCCGAGGTAACAACCGTCGAGGGCGTCAAAGGCGTCCAATTCCTCGGCACCAACGAGCTCTACACAGGCCCGGTCGTTCCGGTTTTCCTGACGACGAATAACAGCCGCACGATCGAGGCATGGATCTACAATCCGGTGATCGCCCCTGAGGAGACGATTTTCTCATGGGGTCGCCGCGGCGGTCCGGATGGCTCGAATGTGTCCTTCAACCACGGCAGCGACCCGACCTTCGGCGCCGTCGGCCATTGGGGTGCACCCGACATTGGCTGGGCCGGCAACATCTCCACGAGCCGATGGACCTTCGTCGCCTACACCTATGACAGAGCGACGTCGACAATCGCTGTGTATCGCGACGGACAGTTAGCCAACTCGGAAACAGCCAACTTGAATTCGCATTCAATTAACAACACGCCTGCGACCAACGGCCTGCCATTCCGCGTGGCCTCGCAAAACGAAGCCAACGGCACCCCGACGGCCGCGTTCCGCGGCTCCATGACGATCGCTCGCATTCGCGTGTACGATGAAGCGCTGCCGGCGACCGGTGCGGATAGCATCCAGGCCCACTATCAGGCTGAGTTGGACGACTTCACGCCGAGCCAGTCGCCACAGCTATCCATCACCTACAACCGCACTGCCGGGAGCGCGACGCTCACTTGGTCGGCGGCGGCGGGCGCCAGCTACACGGTGCAGAGTTCGCCCGACCTTAGTTCGTGGAGCAATCGCGGCACTGGAATCACCAGCGGAAGCTTTACTGACGACCAGGCGGGAGGCGCCATGCGCTTTTATCGACTGCGCGTCGAATGAACCATTGTCGGGAAAAAGGGCGCGGAGACACAGCGGCCGCAAACGTCGAATGACGCGCGGCCGCTGTTTTGTTTGGGAGCGCGGGCGTTCTCCCGCAACAATTACTTCGTCAAAGCTACTGCCCTCGGTTATGCTCATTTATCACATCGACCATGAGCAAGCTGGTGCAAGAGCTCACTGACCAGACTGTCCATGCCTCGGGCACGGTCACTCAGGGGGCCAAGGCTGTGGGCGTCGAGTCGCGGCCGTGGATCGCCGAGTTCCCGGTTTGTCCGGCGCTGAACCAGTATCAGATCCTGCACGTGGGCATCATGCGCACGACGGCGCCGACGCGGATCGTGCGCACGAAGCAAACGACGACTTACTTTCTTGCGTGCTTCGGCGGGCGCGGGCGGGTGCTCATCGATGGCAGATGGCGCTTGTGCTCTGCGGGCTTCGCGAGCCTGTTGCCCGCGCACACGCTCGATGCGTTTGAGGCGTTGCCGCGCGTGCGCTGGGAATTCTGCTGGGTGTGTTACCAGCAGCCGCCCGAACAGCGGCCCATCGCGGACATCGCTTCACCGGTCATGGCGCGCTTTGAACCGACAAGCCTTTACTCCGCAATTAGCGGACTGACTTGCGAATGCGAGGGGCCGGCCGAGCCGGCGATGATCCAACACTGGGTTGACCTGATTCACAATTACGTGCGCCGCTTTGCCCAGCCGTTCCAGGAAGACGATCGGCTGCGGATTCTTTGGGAGCGTGTGGCTGTTCGATTGGGCGCGGAGTGGACGCTCGCGCGCCTGGCGCAGGAAGCGGGCTACAGCAACGAACACCTTCGCCGGCTTTGCCGCCGTCAGTTGGGGCGCAGCCCCATGCACCAGGTGACTTACCTTCGGATGCGCCGTGCCGCCGAGTTGCTCGTTACCACCGACCGCACGATCGAGGCCATCGCCGAAGAAGTCGGCTATCATAATCCATTCGTTTTCTCGAACGCCTTCACGAAGTGGATTGGCTGGCGTCCGTCGGAGTACCGACGCAAGAAGCTGGCGTAGCTGCATCGGCTTGTTCTGCTGAATTTTTAAGTCGTTCAAACGCGGCCCACCAGGTATCCTGTCGAACCAGGGTCCTATGAAAACGAAAGCTTCAGAACGGAAAACCACCGGCCAAATCAACCAACGCACGAGCCTGTCTCGGCGCAAATTCATCCAGACCGGAGGAGCAGCCGTCGCGGCATTTACGATCGTCCCGCGGCACGTGCTCGGTGGGCAGGGGTTTGTTCCGCCCAGCGAGAAAATTACGGTGGCTTACATCGGTTGCGGCACGCAGGGATTACGCGAGATGCTGCGGATGCTCTCGCAACCGGAAGTGCAGATCGTCGCCGTCTGCGATCCGGTCAAGGACGGTCACAACTATGTTGACTTTACGCGCGATGGCCTCCGCACCGCCATCGGCAACGCGCTCGGCAAGCCCGACTGGCGACGCGGCGCACCTGGCATTCCGGGAGGGCGCAATGTCGCGAAGGAACTCATCGAGACGGTTTACGCGAAAGAGCGCGCGGCGGAAAAACTCAAGGGCTGCGCTTCCTACGCCGATTTTCGCGAACTCCTCGAGAAGGAAAAGGACATCAACGCGGTCAAAATCATGACCCCGGACCATCTGCATGCGACCATCGCGATCGCGGCGATGAAAAAGGGGAAGCACGTGCTGGTGCACAAACCATTGGCCAATCGGGTTCATGAGGCACGACTGGTCATCGAGACCGCGCGCAAAACGAAGGTCGCGACCCACTTTCTGCCCGCGAGCGATGGATTGCGAATCCGCGCGATCAAGGCGTGGACCGACGACGGTGCTGTTGGCAGGCTGCGCGAAATCCATAACTGGTCCAACCGTCCGATGTGGCCGCAGTATCCGACCATTCCCACTGACACGCCTCCGGTCCCCGAAGGCTTTGATTGGTCCCTCTGGCTCGGGCCGTCTCTCGATCGCCCTTATCATCCGCAATACACCAATGCTGTCTTCCGCGGTTGGTACGAGTTCGGAGGTGGTGCCCTCGCCGACATGGGCCACTACAGTCTCTGGCCAGTGTTTCGAGAGTTCGATTTGGATGCTCCCATCGCGGTGGAATCCCGGCCCGTGCACGCCTGCACTCTCCATGGAAACACGGCTGTGACGCTTAAGAACGATTACTCGTTCCCCGCCGCCTGCACCATTCGCTTTAAATTCGCGGCTAAAGGAAATCGCCCGCCGCTGGACATTTTCTGGTACGACGGCTCGCTCAAACCGCCGACGCCGGAGGAGTTGGAGGACAAAGAACTGCCTGCCGAAGGCATGATGTTCGTGGGCGAGAGCGGAAAAATTCTCGCAGGATTCCGCGGAGACAATCCGCAGATCATTCCCGAAAAAAAGATGCGCGAATACCGCACGGCGAAAAACCTGTCGGAAGCAGTCCCGCAAGATCGCGCGCAAGGGCAGGGCCGAAACGATGCCGCATGGGTAGCGGCATTTAAGGGCGGCAAGCCCACGTACGGCGATTTTCTGCACGCTGGCCCCATCTCCGACGCCTTCAACCTCGGCGCAGTGTCGTTGCGACTCGGTGGCCGAAAGCTGCTGTTTGACGCTGCCAGCATGAAAGTCACAAACGTGCCCGAAGCGAACAAATATCTAACCCGCGAATACCGAAAGGGATGGGAGTTAACCGGGGCGTGAACTTCGTCGAGTTGCTGACGTTTATCAAATAATTATTACAGTCGAACATTTATTGATAGCGCGCTCGCAACCTCACACCGCGATTCTGTGCAAATTCGCCCGTACAATCCAGACGACGAGAAAGCGGTCGTGGCGCTTTGGAGGCGATGTGATTTGGTTCGACCCTGGAACGACCCCTATCGAGATATTCAACGCAAGCTTGTCGTGCGGCCGGACTTGTTTTTGGTGGGCATCGTGGACGGTCAGGTTGTCGCCACTGTGATGGGCGGTTACGAAGGGCATCGAGGCTGGCTGAACTATCTGGCAGTAGATCCAGAGTTTCAGCGCCGTGGTCATGGACGAGCGATCGTCGCCGAGGCGGAGCGATTGCTTCAGAAAGCGGGTTGTCCCAAGATCAATTTGCAGATTCGAACATCCAACGAGGGTGTGATCGAGTTTTATCGGCGTCTCGGCTATGCAGTCGATGATGTTGTGAGTATGGGCAAAAGGTTGGAACATGACGATGTGGGCTAACCACGATGCTGCCGTCCCACAGCTCGAGTCGTTCTGACGAAAAGGAGAAATGGAAATGAGACCGAAAATGAAATTGGAAATGAAAACGATCGCTGTCGCCAGCCTGGCGGCGTTCGGCGCTGTTTGTTTCGCTGGAGGAGCGACTGATTCGCCTACGCCTCTCGACATCAAGAAGGCTGAGTCCGAGGTCGAACTGCGCTATGCCAATGCGCATCCCGAGATCAAGGAATACGTCCTCTATACTGCGCGAACGTTTGGACGGTCCGGGATGTGGCTCAACGAGGATGCTTTCTCTGGTTCTGCGGCTGAGGCGCGTGAGAAGAAGATTCAGCATTTGGCGACGTTGTTGGTGGATGGCGAATACGGCCGTCATCTGTGCGCGGGGCTTGCGGAGGCGAGCGCACTCAAGGACAAGCGGCTTGTGCCTGGGCTTCTGAAAGTCGCGGGCTATCACAAGCAGGGTCAGGACTACGATTGCCGTCCGAAATGGATGGCGGTGGCGGCATTGGCGCGGCAGGAGTCGGATGAATCGGTGCCGTTGCTGGTCAGCCTGGTCGATCATGGAAACCAGAACACGCGTTTTTGGGCGCGAGCGGCGTTGGCGCGAAAGACAGGTCAGGATTTCAAGCAGGACAAGCAGGCCTGGGCAAAGTGGTGGCAGGAACTAGGGCACCCGTCGGTAGACAAAGACCTCCTCGAGCCCTACGAACCGCCGCCACAGCCACAGGACCAGAAATAGTAGGGGGGCAAGCGCTACAGAGCGCGCTTTTCATTGTCGCTCGTCGAGCCAGCGAATGCCTTGCCTCATCATGGGCCAGACGGGACCGCGCCAGCCGTGGCCGCCGGCGTAGGATTGCAAATGGACCCTGGCGCCCCCCGCCAATAATGCGTCACGCGCTTGCTCTGCGTGCGCGAAGGGCGTGATCTCATCGTCAGGGGATTGGAGTAAATAGAATGACTTGTCTTTAATTTTCTCGGTTGCGGCTCGCCCGGGCCAAACCGACATGGCCACAAACGCTCCGGCCAATGGCGATTCCTCGCGCAATGCCGCCGAATAAACGGCCGGGCCACCCGACGACCACGCCAGCGCGAAAATGTTTTTGCTGTCGATCGGCGCGCGCTTCTTCACGTCGGCGATCACGGCATCGATGAACTCTTCCGTCAGGAACTTCGCCTTTGGATAGGGCACTGTTTTTGAGGGCCAAACGACCATAAATTTTTGCGAGTTGTCCCAGGCGGGAGCAATCAACTGCGCCACCAGCCACCGCTCATTCAGCGCGTATTTGTGGATTCGACGAACGAACGATGTAAAATTCGCGCCCCCATCGCCGCCGGGGAGCACCAGCAACAATCGATACGGCACTGATGCTGCGGGCGTGTTCGTCCGTAACCCGATCAGGAAAACACGTTTCATCGCGTCGCCACCGATCCGCAGGTTCAGCGCCGGCACATCCGCGACATCCTGTCCAACCTCCACCACGTCGTTTGTAGCAACAGCAACAGCATTGCTTTTCGCCGTTGCAGCCGGTTTGTCCCCTGCCGCGCCAAGCGCGCTCGTCGCAAGCGCAAATACCAGGCAAAGAATCTTCATAGTGGGCGCGACGTTATAGGGAAAGAGCCACGACAAGAAAGCGCGAAACGGCGTGTTATGGACTGAGGATTGGAGCTTTCCTGTAGATTGTGTTCTATGCAGATTTCACGAATGCGCTTTCTGTTCCTCATCGCATCCCTGGGTATGGTTTCGCCTATGATCGCGGCAGACGCTCCGGTAACAGCGAAAAGTGACGCGCCAGCGCCACTCGTCGTCGAACTTTGGCCGGGGACAGCGCCCGACGAGAGCGATGCCAACATCGGCCCGGAGCGAATCAAAACGTCGCCGAAGCTTGAGCGCAAGCAGGTCGAAGTGACCGAATCGACCAAGCTCATTACGGGCGTTACCAAACCGACGATTACCGTTTACAGGCCTGCAGGCAAGGAGAGTGTTACGGCGATGCTTATCTGCCCCGGCGGCGGTTATTGGGATCTCTATTGGCAACTCGAAGGGGAAGAAGTCGCAGCCTGGCTCAACTCCATCGGCGTGACCGGCATCATTCTCAAGTATCGCGTGCCGCGCCGGTCCGACGACGTCAAAGGCGAGCCGGCCCGGCGTCCCCTTCAGGATGCGCAGCGCGCCGTCAGCCTGGTCCGCAGTCGCGCCGTCGAATGGGGCATCGACCCGCAACGCATCGGCATCATTGGCTTCTCGGCTGGGGGCCACCTTACCGCTGCCACCGCGACGCGTTTTGAAAACCGCACCTATGAACCCGTCGATCAGATCGACAAAGTCAGTTGCCGGCCCGACTTCGCGATTCCGGTCTATTCGGGTTACCTCAAGGCGAAGGACAAGGACGAGCTGGCTCCGCACCTCACCATCCCAGCCGGCACGCCACCATTCTTTCTCGTTCACGGCGGGGATGATATCGTCAGCGAGCCGGAGAACAGTGTTGTCATGTATCTCGCCTTGAAGAAAAAGGGGGTTCCCGCGGAACTGCACATCTATTCTGACACCACGCACGACTTCGCCGTCCGCAAGAGCGACCGTCCGTACGCCATGTGGACGGACTCCTGCGCCCGCTGGCTCCAGGATCACCAATTTCTGAAACTGCGCTGACAGCAATTCGGGACGACAGGAAGGCAAACACCCCAGTAGCGACGCGACGAAGTTGAGCGATCTTGAAGTGTCGAAGTAATAAAGACTCGGCCTTATCGAAAGATAAACCAAGACACCTGTTACTTCGATTTTTGTTTTTGCATCCGTCCACTCCTCCACGCCTTTGCACTTGTCCTTGACCCGCTCTTCTGCCAAACACCAACCATGCCCCGTGTTTCTCGCAGAGGCTTCCTGCTCAAAAGCAGTTCGCTCGTTTCCGCCGCCGTCCTTGCCCGAGTCGCAGCAAACTCAGCAGCGGCGCAGACCACTGTCCCCTCTGTTTCCGAAGCCCTTCGCTCCGATGTAGGTTCGCTGTTTCCATTCATTCAGAGCCAGGCGGTCCAATCCGACTTTTCGCTCTCGTTTGTGAGCCCGCGGTTCAAAAATCTGAAGCGCTGGAAACAAGCGGCGCGGGCAAAAGTCCTCGACCTGCTGCACTACTCCCCGCCCCGTTGCAATCCCTCTGCCGAGGTCGTTGAAAAGGTCGACCAAGGCGATTACGTCTGCGAAAAGATTTACTTTAACACGACTCCCGCCGTCCGCGTCCCCGCGTATTTGCTCGTCCCTAAAACAGCGCGCAAGCCGTTGCCGGCGGTGATCGCGCTGCACGATCACGGCGGATTTTATTTGTGGGGGAAGGAAAAACTCGTCGAAACGGACGGCGAAGCTCCCGCCCTGAAGAACTGGCGGAAGACCTATTATGGTAATCAGAGTCTCGCCTCTGTCCTCGCCCGTCTCGGTTACGTCGTTTTGGTCATCGACATGTTTTACTGGGGCGAACGGCGCATGCTGCTGGAGGATGATCCGGCAGACTGGCGTGATCGGCCTTCGGATATTTCACAGCAGCGGATCGGCGCCTTTAACCAGCGCGCCAGCCAAAACGAACAACTGGTCGGACGCACCATCTTCGCCGCCGGGTTCACTTGGGCGGGCGTGATTTTCTGGGACGATATTCGGTCCGTCGATTTTCTGCTGACGCGGCCGGAGGTCGACCCGAAGCGAATTGGCTGCGTCGGCCTCTCCGTCGGTGGATTGCGCGCGGCCCACCTCGCGGCGCTTGACTCGCGCATCAAGGCCGCCGTGGCAGTCGGTTGGATGACATCCTTTCCCACGCAATTGCGACGGCACGTGAGGAATACGATCGGCCACACCAAACTTGTGCCCGGACTCTATCGCTATTTGGATTATCCGGATGTGGCGAGCTTGGCGATGCCTGCGGCGCTGCTGGTGATTAACGGAAAGAAAGATGGGCTCTTCGACCCCCAGGGCGTTCAAACGTCTTTTGACAAGCTCGCCCGGTGCTACGCCAAGGCGGGAATTCCTGATCGCGTCAAGACAAGCCTCTACGACGCTCCCCACGAATTCAACGGCGACATGCAGCAGGAGGCCTGGGCCTGGCTGAAACGGTGGCTTTGAAGAACAGGGTCAAAACGGTAGAAACACCGTCACTGTTGCGAAAATTGCCTTCGATAAAGAACGTGGCGCCGTAACATATGTCCTTCCGCGATCTCCGGGTGATCAAAATCGTCTCTGCCATCATGCGAAAAGCCCAGCCGCTCCATTAATCTACGCGATCTTAGATTGAGGGCGGCGGTAAAGGAAACCAATTGGGCCAGCTTCAACTCGGCGAACGCGTAATCCATCGCCTGCCGTGCCGCGTCGAAAGCAATCCCCTGACCCCAGAACTCCTTGCGCAAGCGCCATCCGATTTCCACACAAGGTGTGAAGTGGGCTGTGAATTTCGGTTCGGCCAGTCCGGTGAATCCGGCGAAGACACCGTTGACTTCGAGAGCCCATAATCCCCACCCGCGCTCGTCGATGCGGGCACGAAGGCGCGTCATAGTAAAGGCCGACTCGTCGCGTGAGAGCGGTTTGGGGAAGAAACGCATGACCTCGGCATCGGCATTCATGGCCGCAAAGGGCTCGAGGTCCGACTCTTGCCACTGTCGCAACACCACGCGCCGTTCCATTGCCATGGGAACGGATTCTGGCCGAAATGCTTGGATTGGCACGCCCATTTACGCCCGTTTTGGTCGCTTGAGGCAGTTGCGCTCTCGCCCGGTTGCAGCCACATTTTTCCCAACGTCCTGCGGGACCTTAATACGTAAGATGGAAACGGAAACGCTGCCAGCGCCAGTTGAGACGACCAGCGAGAAGGTCGAGGAAGCTTTTGAAAAAAGCTGGAACGTGATCGTGTGGAACGATCCGGTGAACCAGATGACCTACGTTGTTTTTGTCTTCATGCGCGTGCTTGGCTTCAATAAGCAGAAGGCCACCAAACACATGCTCGACGTGCATAACAACGGCAAGAGCATTGTCGCCACCGAAACGCGGGAGAAAGCCGAGTTCTATCATCAGCAACTGCAGGCGCACGGGTTGACAGTGACGCTGGAGCCAAACGAAAAGTGAAAGCATCACGCGAAAACGATCAAACCCTGCTGCGCTTTGCACCCATGGAAGCCGATTTCATGCGGCGCGTCTTTGCCAGCATCATCCGCCAGTATCAACTGAAGCCGGAAGAGGTCCACCCGCGAGTGGCGCAGGTGTGGTATTCGACGCGCGGTTGCCAAAGCGCGCAGTTGAGCGAAGAGCAGACCCGCGAGTGGGTTGAGAATCTGCACAGCTTGAAAACCGCAAATCTGTCGGCGTTGAAACGATGGCGTCGAACCCTGGCGCCACAGTCAAAGCACGTCGCCGAACTCGCCTTCAGCGACGAAGATGCTTACGCCCTGGTGACCGTACTAAACGACCATCGCCTGATGTGCGCGGCCAGACATGAGATTGGCGAGGAGGAAATGAATATTCGCACCCTGCCCCAAATGGAGGAATTGTCGCCGCGTCGGCGGACTGCTTTGTTCGACGTTATTGCCCTGGGAACGATTATTGAAGCCGTCCTCGCCCTGCTTCCGGGCGGCTACGGCGACTGGCCGATGCACGCCACCGGCTAAGCGCACTTGGCGCGTTCTCTCCTTGATTTGCAGACGATGAGACGAAACTCTTACCGACGATTGAGGCGTATTTAACTATGACTGATCCGCGTTACACGAAGTTGGCCGAACTGTTGGTGAATTACTCAACGAAGTTGAAGAAAGGCGATCGCGCCCTTGTGGACGCCATCGACGTGCCCGATGAATTTACTGTGGAACTGGTGCGCGCCATCCGCGCGGCCGGAGCACTGCCGCTGGTCGAGGTGCGCCATAGCCGGGTGACGCGTGAATTGTTGCGCGATACCAACGAAGCCCATGCGGCACTCGTGCGTGACGTGGAAATGTCTCGCATGAAGAAGGTGCAGGCCTACTTCGCCATGCGCGGGAGTCACAACGCCAACGAAAATTCGGACGTGGCGAGCGAGCGGATGTCACTCTACTCAAAAGTCCTGCGCCCGGTTTTGGACTATCGCATCAACAAAACGCGCTGGGTCGTTTTGCGCTGGCCCACGCCGAGCATGGCCCAGGGGGCGGGCATGAGCACCGAGGCGTTCGAAGACCTTTACTTCGACGTGTGCACGATGAATTACCCGAAGATGGCCAAAGCGATGGCGCCGCTCGAAAAGCGCATGCGCACCGCCGACCGTGTGCAATTGAAAGGGCCGGGGACCAACCTGCGTTTCAGCATCAAGAATATCGGCGCGAAAATGTGCAGGGGGGACCGCAACATTCCCGACGGCGAAGTTTTTTCCTGTCCGGTGAAGAATTCCGTCAACGGGACCATCCAATTCAACACGCCGACGATTTATTCCGGGACGAAATTTGAAAACGTGAAGCTGGAGTTTCGCGACGGCAAAGTAGTCGACGCGAGTTCGAACAACACGAAACGGCTCAACGAAATCCTCGATACGGACGCGGGGGCGCGGTATGTCGGCGAGTTCTCGCTCGGTTTCAATCCGTACATCCTGAACCCGATGTGCGATATTCTCTTCGACGAAAAGATCGCGGGATCGCTCCACTTCACGCCCGGCCAGGCTTATGAGGATTGCGATAACGGCAACCGTTCGGCGGTCCATTGGGACATGGTGTTGATCCAACGGCCCGAGTGGGGCGGCGGCGAAGTGCGATTCGATGATGAATTAATCCGCAAAGACGGCCGCTTCGTGCCAAAAGACCTTCAGCCGTTGAATCCGGAGAACCTGAAAAACTAAATCACCTCGACCAGGGGCACTACGCCGCAATGGCGTAGGCCTTGATCTTGTTGTAGAGAGTTTGGCGGCCAATGCCGAGACGGCGGGCGGTTTCCAGTTTGTTGCCGTTGGTCTCGCGCAAGACCTCGATGATCTTGTTGCGCTCCATGGCTTCCATCAACGTGAGGTTCTGGTCGTCGAGTTCATTGGCCTTTGCATCGGTGATGGAAAGGTCCTGCACGTCGATGTTCTTGCCTTCGGACATGAGCACGGCGCGTTGCACTTCGTTTTGCAACTGGCGGACGTTGCCAGGCCAGTCGCACGCGCGCAGACGGTCCGCGGCGGCGGGCGTGAAATCGACCATAGGCCGGTCAGCCTGGGACGCAAAGCGCTTGAGGAAGGCGCGGGCGAGGGGAAGAATATCTTCGCGACGGTCGCGCAGCGGCGCCAGCGAGACAGAGATAGCGCTGATACGGTAATACAAATCTTCGCGGAGCTTGCCTTCCTTGATCGCATCCTCAACGCGGCGGTTCGTCGCGGCGAGAATCCGGCAATCGGTCTTGTAGCTGGTCCGGCCGCCAACCGGGCGCACTTCCTTTTCCTGCAACACGCGCAGCAGTTTGCTCTGCGTGTCGATGGGCATTTCGGAGAGCTCGTCGAGCAGGAGCGTGCCGCCCTCGGCCTGACGGAAGAGACCTTCGCGATCACCCTGCGCGCCGGTGAACGCCCCTTTGACAGAGCCGAACAGTTCGCTTTCGATCAATTCGCGTGGCAACGCCGCGCAGTTGATCTTGATAAACGGCCCCTTATTGCGCGGGCTCAAGGTGTGAATCAAATCCGCAATGACCTCCTTGCCCGTGCCGCTTTCACCGGTGATGAGCACCGAGACATCGCTCGGCGCAATCCGTTCCACCGTCTTCATGACCGCCTTCATCTGCGCGGACTGGAAGATGGGCGAGGAGTCGCCGCTCATGCGCTTGAGGGCGTCGATGAGCTTGCTGTTTTCCTGAACCTGTTGGCGCCGTTCGAGCGCGCGTTCAACGAGGCTGAAAAGACCTTCGTTGTGTGGCTTGGTTTGGAAGTGGAAGGCGCCGCGCTTGGTGGCTTCAACAGCGGAGTCGAGAGTCCCGAAGCCGCTCAGGACGATGACTTCCGTCTCCGGCCATTGGCGCTTCATGCTGGAGAGCAGGTCGAGCCCGTCCGCGTCGGGCAACTTGAGATCGAGCAGGGCTACATCAGGTTGTGAGCCGGTGAAGAGTTCCTTCAATCCTGCCCCGTCGGCCGCCTGCAGCACGTCGAAGCCCCGTGCCACGAAACTGTCGGCCAGGAGTGACCGGAGTTCGTCCTGGTCATCGACCAACAAGATTTTGTGCTTCATAATTTTTCGCCAGGATCGCGTGTGCACGCAGTTATAAAGGTTTTAAAGATTCCTAAATGTTCGTTATGCCGCGTGAACAGCCGCTCAGGGTGGAACTGAACTGCCAGGAGGAAGGGCAAAAAATGCCCGCTTT
>Ga0075428_100005756_pt1 | contig 13768 bp, 8 predicted proteins | sample RhiMetdeltSRZDD2_FD_75291 | JGI IMG/M metagenome (GOLD analysis project Ga0075428, IMG submission 75291) | Populus rhizosphere microbial communities from Tennessee, USA - Rhizosphere MetaG P. deltoides SRZDD2 | ecosystem: Host-associated > Plants > Roots > Rhizosphere > Soil | place: USA...
GGCGGGTTCATGTCGACCTCCAACATCTACATCGGGCTCAAGGCCGGGTGGTCCCTTGGGGTGGCGATCACCTCGTGCATCCTGGCCTACACCATCTTTGCCACGCTCCACCGGGTCCTGCCGAGGCTCTTCCCGCCGTTCACCATCCTCGAGAACAACGCGATGCAATCGGCGGCCTCGGCGGCCGGCTACATGACCGGCGCGGGCCTGGTGAACGCCATCCCCGCCCTCATGATGCTGAACCCCGAGGCGGTGCCCCACATGTGGGTGCTGATGGCGTGGATCCTGGTCATCTCCTGGCTCGGCGTGTTCCTCGCGGTGCCGGCCAAGCGCCAGATGATCAACATCGAGCAGCTCCGCTTCCCGAGCGGCATCGCTGCCGCCACGACGATGCGCACGCTCCACGGCACCGGGGGCGGCGCCGCCATCCGGCAGGCGCGCTCGCTGGGCCTGGCGCTCCTGGGCGGTTCGCTCCTCACCTGGCTTCGCGATGCCGAGGCGAGCTGGATGAAGGTGTCCGAGTGGGGGCGAGGATTCGGCTGGACCCGCGTCGCTCCGTCCGCCTCCATGCCGGGCTGGCTCGCCACGCCCCTCTCCTGGATCCAGTATCCGCACGTGCCGGGGAACTGGCTGCCGTTGGACTGGAAGATCGGCAAGTACCGCCTGCAGCAGGATCTCACTCTCTCGTTCGAGGGCTCGCTGCTGTTCGTAGCCGCCGGCGCCATCATGGGGTTCCGCCAGGCCTGGAGCCTGATGCTGGGCACGGTCATCAACTACGGCGTGCTGGCTCCGATGATGCTCGCCGCCGGCGTCATCCCCGAGGGCCCGGGCAGCGCGTTCCGGAGGATCTCCACCTGGAGCCTGTGGATCGGCGTGCCCATGATGGTCACCTCGGGGCTGCTGCTCTTCATCCTCCAGTGGAAATCGGTCGTGCGCGCCTTCAGCACCATCTCCGCGATGTTCCGCCCCCGGCACGCGGCCGGCGAGGACCCGATGGACCGGATCGAGGTCCCGGGGTCGTGGTTCGTGGTGGGCATGGCGGTGCTGGGCGCCGTGGTCATCTGGATGGGGCATCATTTCTTCCACATCCAGATCTGGATGGGGATCATCGCCGTCCTCATGACGTTTCTGCTCGTGGTGGTGGCCGCGCGTTCGACCGGCGAGACCGACATCACGCCGACCGGGCCGCTCAGCAAGATGACTCAGCTCACGTTTGGCGCGCTGGCGCCCGGGAACATCACGACCAACCTCATGACCGCCAACATCACCGCCGGCTCGTGCAGCCATGCGGGAGACCTGCTCACAGATCTCAAGAGCGGCTACCTGTTGGGAGCCAAGCCGCGGCAGCAGTTCATCGCCCAGTTCTTCGGCGTGCTGGCGGGGTCGCTCGTGGTGGTGCCGGTGTTCTTCCTGCTGGTTCCGAACGCCTCGGTGCTGGGCACCGACCAGTGGCCCGCCCCGGCGGCTCAGGTGTGGCGGGGAGTGGCCGAGCTGCTGGCCAAGGGGGTCGCGGCACTCCACCCCACGGCCCGGGTCGGGCTCGTGATCGGAGCGGTGGTCGGCATCCTCATCCCGCTGCTCGAGCTGGCGTTCCCCAAGGCCAAGAAGTACATCCCGTCGCCCACCGGGCTCGGGCTCGCGTTCACGATCACCGGATTCTATTCGGTCTCCATGTTCATCGGAGCGCTCGCGGCGCTCACGCTGTCCAAGGCGAAGCCGAAGATGGCCGAGGAGTACGTGGTTCCGGTCTCCTCGGGCATCATCGCCGGCGAGAGCCTGATGGGTGTGGTCATCGCGCTCCTGGTGGTGGCCGGGGTGCTGGGGGGGTAGCGGACGCGGCCTCGCCCGGTCGTGCGCGGGGCCGTCATCGCAGCGCTCCGCCGGGCCCCCGAACGATCGCGCCGGCCCTGAAAGGCCGCGCGGCGACGCCTTCAAGCCGGAACCGTGTGGTGCCGATAAAGAGGCGGTGAGTTACCGCCTCCGGAATCCGATCCTCATCGCGATGGTGAGCGCCCCGCTGGCACTGGCCGCCGAACCCGTGGTCGCGGCGCCGGCCGACGCCGCCAAGGCGCCCTCCACCGCCGCAACGGCCCGGCCCGTGGACGAGCGTGCCCGGCTGGAGCGCTTGTGCGACCTCGTGGCGGCGTCGTACGACACCGCTCGGGGCGGATTCGTGAGCAAGGCCGGCGTACCCTCGGAGAGCGCCGTGGAGCTGGGTCTCGTGCTGGGTCGGGACGCAGCGGGCGCCGACTGGAAGCGGCGGTCGCTCGCGACCATCGGGTGGACCCGCGCGCTCATGGACACGGTGAGCGGCGGGTTCGTGACCCGACGGCCGAGAAGCGCCGCCGAAGGCGCCGCGTTCGAGACCCGCACCGATGTCAACGGGCGCCGTCTCGCCGTGCTGCTGGCCGCCTGGCGGGCGACCGGTGACGAGCGCTACCGCAAGGACGCCGATCGGGTGGCCGCGTTCATGGATCGCGTGCTGCTCGATGGCCGCGGCGGCTTCGTGTCGGCCCAGGTCGGGGACCGCGATCTGGAGCCCGCCTCCAACGGCGTCGCCATCCATGCATGGCTCACCTGGGCGGCGGCGAACACCAATCCGGTCACGCGGGACTTCGCGCTGCGCAGCATCGAGCGGGTGTGGGAGACGTGCTTCGATCCGCTGGGTGTGCTCCTGCGCCGCAACAGTTTCGGAGAGGTCCTCGAGTGGCCACGGCTCGCGGACCAGGTGGAGATGGGGCGGGCGCTGCTGCTGTCGTGGCGTCTGTGCGGGCGGAAGAAGGACCTCGAGCGCGCGCGCGGGCTCGGGCGCGTCATGATCGAGAAGTTCGAGGACCGTGTCCAGGGCGGGTTCATGACCCAGGCGCGGCCGAAGAAGGACGGCACCATCCACCGTGCCGGGAGGGACCCGATCGAGAACGCGCGCGCGGTCCTGTTCCTCGCCGAGCTGGCGGCGGCGACCAGCGAGCGCGACTTCCACGACGCCGGTCGACGCGCCCTCGCGACCCTCGCGGAGGCGCAGGAGAAGGGCGGTCTCACGGCCGCCGACTGGGCCTTGGCCCAGCGGGCGCTGCTCGAGCCCGAAGCGCCCGAGCCGCCGGCGTGGCGGGCCTCGGCCTCGGAGGCTCCGGCAGGGCCGCGGGTGATCTTCCGGTCGCGGGGCGTGCGGCGGTAGCGATCCGGCACGGACGCCCAGGGGACGCAACCGGAAGAAGCCGGACGCGGCGCGGTGTCACCCCTCTAGCATGACGATGTCGCGAGCGATGCCTCCGCCCGCTCCGGCACCTCGCCCGCCAAGGCCTGCCTGCACCAGAGTTCTAGGACCAGCGCCTTGAACGAGAGCGGCGCGATGGCCTCCAGCGGAAATCGACCCTCGGCGAGCTGTCGGGCGGCCTTCGGCTCGAGAACACCGAGTTCGACCAGGAGCCCGTCCCGGAGCCGGGTCCCGTACCGCTCGAAGAGGGCCCGATGCCAGCGACGGACGGGCGGGTGGAACCCCCATTTGGGACGATCGAGCACCCAGCCCGGCACGACGTCGCGGACCGCCTCCCTGAGCCATGCCTTGGGCCGCAGCTTCAGGTCGGAGCGGGCCTTTCTCAGGCCGATCACGATCTCGACCAGCCGGTAGTCCACGAGGGGCAGCCGAAGCTCGACGGACGAAGCCATGCTGAGACGGTCGCATTGAGCGAGACCGTTCTCGAGCAGATACGTCTGGCAGATCAGCCGGGTCATCAGGATCTCGATCGGGGGCCACGGCGTCGGGAACGTGAATGCGTCGAACGGGCTCTGGTGGTCCAGAGACTCCTGAAAGCGACTCTCGTAGAGGCGGCGCATCGTTTTCGACGCAGCGTGGAAATCCGGCGCGAGCTCGTAGAAGACCAGCCGCTCCCTGGGGCTCAGGCAATCGCGTTGGAAAGCGACCCACGATGAACGCAGCCCGGACAGGGAGAGTGCCCAGTCCAGTTGGCCCCGTCTCGACCAGAACCTCGGTGCCGAGACACGGAAGTACTGCGGAATGTCCCTGATTCGTGCCCGACCGAGCCGGGCCTTGCGGCAGGACTGGCGCGCGGCCTCAATGACCCAGGGGTAGCCCCAGAACAGCTCGTCCGCCCCGTGTCCCTGCAACAGAACCGGGACACCCGCCTTGCGAGCTTCTTGCGCGAGGGAGTAGTAGCCGTATCCCGCGATGTCCGCGATCGGGTCGTCCTGCCAGGAGACGAGGCTCGGGAACGCCTCCACCATGGCCGGCGTGTCGATCTCGATATCGTGGAAGGGCATGCCGAGGTGGGCCGCCAGCCTCCGGGCATACTTTCGCTCATCCGAACGGTGATGGTCCGAGTAGCCAACGCTGAAGGCGTGCATCGTCCCGGGGTACTTCCGTGCGGCCAGGGCGGCGATCGCGCTAGAGTCGAGACCGCCGCTCAGCGCCACGCCCACCGGAACGTCGGAGCGGATGACGATCTCACTGATCGTCTCCAACTCCGCCCGAATGACCGCCGCCGGATCTCCATCGATCGCGGGGGCATCCTCCATCCGCCAGTAGCACTCCTCTTTCACCGACCAGGGCGCCAACGACACGATGAGCCGGTGGGCGGGCGGCAGCTTCCGGACGCCGCGGATCGGGGTCAGCGGCTCCGGCACGTATTGGTAGTGGAAGTAGAGGTCGACGGCCGAGGGATTCAGGGCGAACGGGACCCGACCGGACCGAAGGAGCGTCTTGAGCTCGGAGCCGAACACGATCTCCCCGTCGCGCTCGTGGAGGTAGAGCGGCTTCTCCCCCATGCGGTCTCGGGCCAGCAGCAGGCGCTGGCGACGGGCGTCCCACAGGGCGAACGCGAACATGCCCCGCAGATGATGGACGCAGTCGGGACCATGCTCTTCGTAGAGGTGGAGGATCGTCTCGCAGTCACCTCGCGTCCGGAACCGATGCCCGAGAGCAACGAGCCGATCGCGCAGCTCGATGTAGTTGTAGATCTCACCGTTCGCGATCAGGACCAGCGAGTCGTCTTCGTTGTAGAGGGGCTGCCACGATGTCTTGGGATCGATGATGCTGAGCTGCCGCATCGCCAGGGCCACGTGGGAATCCACGAACCGGCCCGCCCCGTCGGGTCCACGGTGGGCCATTGCGTCGACCATTCGCGCGAGCGGCTCGAGATGATTCGGGGAGAGTCGCTCCCGGGAGACGATGCCGGTGATCCCGCACATCACAGGTTCCTCGGGGTCAGTGACCATCTTTCCCGACCCTGGAACCCGCCGATGGGTCGTCCCGGCCGCCCCAGCTTCGAGTTTGGCTGCCGCTCGAACGCCTGTTTCGACCGGCGGTCGTCAGGCTCGCTCCGCCATTGTTTCATTTCGAAGTTGCGTAAGCCAGTGCGCCTCACGGATCATCGGGGAAGGACCTCCTCTCGGAGGGGCGACGAATCCTGTTGACCATTGGGGGCCAACGAGCTACGCTCGTCACGCTTTGCGCCCCGAGGCCCACCCTCTCTTCGGTAACTACGTCCGGCCATCGCCATGGATCAGGATCACGTCGTGACCTCTTCAGTCCCATGGGTTTGCGCGTGCGCTCGAGGGCTGGGCATCACAACCCGCCGCGATCGGGGCATTGTGCGCGGCCACCGTCGATCGAACCGGTGGGGAACCGGCCGTTACGGTTCGGCGGGAAAGGATCGCTGGGTTGGCCTCTCGGTCGCGCTCACTTCATGAGAGACCGCCGAATGTCTCCCGGAGCGTCAACTCCTCGCCCCACGAGCAAGGATGTTCAGCGATTCGAACGGGCCGTACTGGTCGCGTCTCGGGCCGGCCCGTTGAGGAAGCTGCTCGCGCGTCCGTTGCGAGGCCCCTACTCCAAGCTTCTTGAAATCTGGTGTCGGTCGCGCAGGAGCAGGTCTCGTCAGATGGCCACCACCTTTTGGGGCGAGCGGATGAACGTTGTCTTCCCCGACCGCGTTTCCGTCGCCATCTACCGATACGGCTTTTTCGAGGAGGACATGACCCACGTACTCCTTGGCTACCTGAAGCCGGGGATGACGTTCTTCGATGTCGGTTCGCACATCGGGTTCTTCTCGCTGTTGGCCTCGGCCATCGTGGGACCCCGAGGGAGAGTCGTGGCCTTCGAGCCCACGCCATCGAGTTTCGAGATCGTGAACGAAAACCTGGCCCATCTCGCCAACTGCCGATGCGAGAAACTCGCCGCGTTTCGCGAGGACACCCATATTGAGTTCACCGACTTCGGCAGCGAGTTTTCCGTCTTCAATTCCATGTACGGCGGAAAGATCAAGGACGACGAACTTGCCCGAGCCACGCCCAGAACGCTCAAGATCATGGCCCGCGCGCTGGATGGGTGGTGCGCTGAGACCGGGATCTACCCCGATTTCCTGAAGATCGACACCGAGGGCGCCGAGATGGATGTCCTGGCCGGTTGCAACGGAATCCTCAGGTCCCGGCGGCCGATGTTCACGCTGGAGGTTGGCGACATCGAGGGAGGACAAGACAAACGCCCCTCCCGCGCCCTGGTGGATGCTGCGCTCGGTCTGGGTTACAAGGGGCTGGAATGGAAGAGCGGGGCATTCGTGGAGCACAGGCCCCGGGACAAATACGAGCACACGAACCTCTTGTTCGTGCCCGCCTAGATGACCTCGCGTGAATCGGCAGAGGTCGAGCGGAGGGCGGGGGGCCGCTCGACGATTGGTTTCGGCCTGTTGACCATTGGGAGCCAACGAGGTACGCTCCTTTGTGCTTTGCGTCCGGCGGCCCTGGGGCCGCACACCTTCCCTCCCGCAACCCCCATCCCGCCATCGACATGGATCAGGATCGCGTCGTAACCCTTTCAGTCCTATGGGATCGCGTGCGGGCTCGGCGGCGGGGCATCACCATCCTCGTCGCCGCCGCGACCATCGCGGTGGGGACCATCGCATTCCTGCTTCCGCCCTGGTATCGGGCCACGGCCGAGCTGCTCCCTCCGAGTGAAGAGGAGTCGGGTATCGGGCTTGCCACGCTCTTGCGCGGTGTGGCAGTCCCCGGGATCAAGATCCCGACCCAAGTGACGCCGGCTGACGTGTTCATGGTTGTCCTCCAGAGCCGTCGGATCGGCGAGCAGATGGTGAACCGGTTCGATTTGAAGCGGCGCTACGATCAGAAGCTCATGATCGACGCCATCGAGGATCTGCATGACCACACGCGCTTCAATCTGACCGCGGCAGGCACCATCCAGGTCTCGGTCGAGGACCGGGACCGCAAGGTCGCCGCCGACATGACCAACGCCTTCATGGAGTACCTGGACCAGTTCAATCGCGAGGTCCGGATGACCAAAGGTCGCCGCGCCCGGCTGTTCATCGAGGAGCGGCTATCCGACACCAAGGATGAATTGGCCACGGCCGAACGCCGGCTCGCCGACTATCAGTCCCGGAACAAGACGGTCGCGCTCAGCTCCCATGTGTCCTCCGCGGTCGAGCAGGCCGCGTCCATCTATGCGCGCCGGACGATGCTCCAGGTGCGGCTCGGCGTCATTCGCGGCTATTCCCTCGGCAGCGACGAGGAAATCCAGATCCGTCAGGAGCTGGCACAGCTCGAACAGAAGATGCGGGAGCTCCCGGCCACCGGCCTCGAGCTGACCCGACTGGTCCGCGATGTGAGGGCCCTGGAAGAGGTGCTCGCCCTGCTCACCGCCCAGTACGAGGATGCCCGGATCAACGAGGCGCGCAACGTCATGACAATCGACATTCTGGACGTGGCAGTTCCTCCCGAGCGCAAGTCGCGGCCGAAGCGGCTGACCATGATGGCCGGGGCCTTCCTGCTGAGTCTGGCGCTCGGTGCAGGGTTGGCCGCGATCCGGGGGGGGCCGTCATCCAGACCGTTCGTACGCATGGCGGCTGCCGATTGATGCCGGCTGCGACCGACGAGCTGCGGTCGGCGGCCAACCTTCCGTAGAGCTCCGGTGGCCGCCCCCAGGGGACCCCTCCAAGCGTCCCTCACCGGATGACGATGACCTCGAATGAGCCTCCGGATTCCTCAACCCCGCCCGTGGGAAGGGCGGCGTTCCGCGGCTCGTTCTGGATGCTCTTCAACGCGGTCGCCACCCGTCTCACGGGGCTCATGGCGACGGTACTCCTGGGATTGTGGCTGACCCAGGCCGACTTCGGGGTGTTTGGAATCGCGATGTCGGTGTCGGCCCTGGCGGCGGTCCTCCGTGAAGGCGGCCTGCGACAGTATCTCGTTCGCGAGCACCGGCGGCACGAGCAGCTCATCGGTCCCGTGTTCTACATGGCCTTGTGCTTCAACCTGCTCACCGCAGGCCTCATGGTGGGGATGGCCCAGTTTTCGAGCTTGTGGACCGAAGACGCGGCCCAGGCCCACAGCATCGCGCTCCTTGTCTACGTGGCCGCGATCAGCGCCCCTCTCGGCACGCCGGGCGCCGTCCTGCAGGCACGGCCCATGGGGGGGTTGCAGTTCGGCACGATCAGCGCGATCACGGGTTTCTCGTCGCTGATCCGGTATGGAGGAATGATTCTTCTCGCGTGGCGCTTCGCCGACACGCTTGGCACCCTCACGCTGGTCCTCACCCTCCCCGTGTGCGCCGTGTTCGAGTGGGTCGCATTCCGGTACGTCAATCCGGAACGCCTCTGGTCGCGCCGGCCCGAAGTCTCGACTTGGCCGTCCCTGTTGTCCCACGCGAGGTGGATCCTGCTCGGGAGTCTCGCGATCGCGATGATCAACTGGGCCCCCAATCTGGCGCTCTCCGCGGTCTCTCGGGACACCGACCTGGTGGGCGTATACTTCATGGCGTTCAACATCGTCGCACAGGTCGGCATCCTGCTCTCGGCCAATGTGGGTGCTGTTCTCCTGCCGGCGTTTGCCAAGCTCACGGGCGACCGTGGGCGGCTCGACAGTGCGATTCTCAAGTCCATTCGCCAGATGATGCTCCTTGCGACACCGCTGTCGTTGGGGCTCGCGGTGACATTTCCAGCGCTGGAGCAGCTGATCTGGCACGGCAAGTGGGAGAGCGCCGCTGCCGCGGTTCGGGTGCTGGGGTACATGTATCCATTCTTGGTCATGCTGGCCGTGCCGCTGGCGGCCCAGCAGGCGGTCGGGCAGTTCCGGCAGTGGGCCTTGACCCTGCTCGCAGTGGGCGGGGTCTCGATTGCGTCCGCGGCGGCAGGAGGGGTCATGGTGCCGCACGGTGCCCGGGCCGTCGAGGGGATCGCATGGTGGACCGGGCTGTCCGGGGCCGCCGTCGCGTTGACCTGCACCGTGCTCATCGCCGGGCGGCTCGGCATCGCCGTCGGCGCCACGGTCGCTTCGGCTCTTCCGGCCTGGGCCATCGCCCTGGCTGCGGCGATCCCGGCCATCTGGCTCGACGGGCGGGTGTTCGCGAACCTCGGGTCCATCGTAAGGTTCATGGCCTCCGGCGGACTCTTCTCCGTTCTGTTCGTCGCCTGCGTGCGCATCCTCGTCCCCGGACACATTGAGGAGGCGCTCGCGATGGTTCCCTCGAGCGCCGGCCGATTCTGCCGCCGGGCACTGCTGCTGCCGGAACCTGTATCGTGAACGCAACGTGGGATATGGGAGCGGTCCACTCGTGAGCACGAGGGCGGAGCGAACAGCCTGGATGCCCGGCTGGGTGTCGTCGATGGCCGTGGTGGCGCTGATCGTCGTCGGGATGATCACCAACTGGTGGATCGCGGCGGGGTTGCTGGTCGTTGTTCTCAGGCATGTCGCGCAGCCATTCGATTTCCTCGCGAGCTATCTCCTGGTGACCATCGCGGCCGCCTTCATTCGCTACGAAGGGGGCCAACTGACGGTCGAGCTGAGCCTGCTCTCGGGACTCATCCTCTTCATGCTGGCTTCGTATGCCGTGTCCCAACCCGGTCGACTCCTGACCCTGCCCAGGACGAAGCTCCTCCTGCCCCTGCTGGTCTACGTGGGGTTGTCGATCGCCAATTACTTTCGAGGGGTGTTGGTCGGGCAGCCCGCGAAGTACGCAACGCTCGAACTGCTTCCCGTGCTGGCTCTGGCGACGGCGCCGCTGGTCGCCAACGGGCTCGATCTGCGACGGCACATGAGACCGTTGGCCGCCGGGCTCCTGGCTCTGGGCCTGGCCAGTTCGGCTGTGGGCTACGTCTTCTTCGCGCTCTACCACACTCGGTCAGCGGGCATCGCGTTCACACCGGTCCCCGGCATGGCGGCGATGATGGCGATCAACCTGGCGCTTCGATCACGACGCCTGCTGCCTTCCTTCGGATGGACGGTCGTCGCCGTGCCGCTCCTCGTCCACCAGTTCATCTCGTTCACCCGCGGCATTTGGCTCGGTTGCATCGCGGGACTGCTCACCTGCGTCCTCGTCTACGCCTGGCGCGGGGACCGGGCAGGCCTTCGTCTCGGTCGCGTAGCGCTGGTCTGCGGGTCACTCCTCGGGCTGAGTCTGGCGGGAGCGCTGGCGCTCGGGCTGGTTTTGGGGCAGACCGATTTCCTGGCCCTGGCCGGCAGCCGCTTCGGTTCGATCGGCGGCGCGGAGTTCACCCATCAGAACGCCTCAAAGGTGGTTCGATTCGCCGAGTACGCGACGGTGATCTCTCACATCGTGGCGTCGCCCTGGCTGGGCCACGGGCTGGGCTACACATTCAGCTTTCGTGAGCCCATCAGCTTCACCATCATCGAGCAATGGTATTCGCACGAGATCTACCTGTTCATCTGGCTCAAACAGGGTGCGGTGGGATTGGCGGCATTCGTCTGGATGCTCTTGACTGCGATCGTGATCGGCGTGCGGGGGTCGCGACGTCATGATGATCCGTGGGAGTCCGCGTGGCTGGCCACTTCCGCTGCGGCCACGATCCTAGTGGCCGTGACGGATCTGAGCAATTTCCAGATGGCCGGTGTCCATGTCACCTTCCCGCTGGCACTCTTGTGGGGCGGGTCTATGGCGATCGGCCGCGAGGGGCTCATTCGATTCCGATGGGCCGATCCGGCCGCCGCCGCTCCCCGGGAAGGGAGCGAGGCGTGAACGAGAGTGAGAGGCGAGGCGCATGGCGTCGCTGCGGGTTCTGATCTTCGAGAACGATGCCACCGGTCACCGGTTGCAGCATGTTCGGGTCTGTGTGGAGTCGATCGCGGACCTCGATGTGGAGATCGTCTTCGCCACGGCCGCGTCGACTCCCGCGAGCGAGGAGTTTCGTACGCACGTCACGCCCGTGCTCGATCGCATGACGGTGGACGCATCCTTCGAGGCCTTCGATGGGGCATCCTCCTGGCGGTGGGCGACCAGTCGCGTATTGGAATGCGCCGCGGCCGTCGAGCGACACAAGCCCGATCATGTCTATGTCCTTTACGCCGACGGCTTCGCTCAGATCAGCGGCATCGCACGGCTCATCGGGCGGGTCCACCGCCGCGAGCAGGTCGAGTACGAAGGCATCATGATGCGGGGACGGTTCGCATATCCGCGACTCTCCTGGCCTGATTCCCTCTCCGCTCGCGCCTCACTCGCTGCCGCGTCGCTGTCCCATTTCGACATTCTCCATTTTCTGGACCCCATCCCATTCGAGCGGATCGTTCTGCGTGGCGGGCGCCTGGCGGCAAGGGCGCGGCTGATACCGGAGCCGGTGGAGCCGCCCATGGCCGCGAGTCGTGAGGAGGCACGGCGACAGTTGAACCTCCCACCCGAGGGGCGAATCATCTGCTGCCCGGGCCGCCTCGACGAGCGCAAGGGGGTCGACCGGCTCGTCCGCGCTTTTGCGGCGTGCGCCGGGACATTGCGATCCGATGACCGTCTGCTGCTCTTTGGACGAGTGGACGAATCGATCCGGGATGCGATCCAGGCGACACGCGACCTACAACAACGCGGCCAGATCATTCTCCGCGATGCTTTCGTCAGCGATGAGGACCTGCACCGAGCGATCGCCGCTGCAGACGTCGTTGCCGCATCTTACCCCCGACATGTCGGTTCCTCCGGAATTGTCGTGCGAGCCGCGGTACTCGAGCGCATGGTGCTGGCGTCCGACTTCGGCTGGATCGGCATGGTGGCGGACCGTTTCGGCCTTGGTCCCACGTGCGACTGCCGGGATGACGCGGCGATTGCCCGACTGTTGCCGGTGGCGTTGGCCGCGTCCGAGTCCTACCGGCCGTCGCCGGCCGCCCTGCGTTTCACGCAGTTCCACACGAAGGCCAACTATGGAGCTCACCTGGCCAGACGGCTGCGGCAGCGCCTGGGACACGACGGCCCTCGGGATCTCTGCGAGTGGGACTGGGTTCTGCAGGCGGCGTCCTCCGGCGTCGCCACGAAGCCACAATAGTCACGCAATGGCCCGGGCAACACGCACGCGTGTATCCACGTGCAACCGGATTTCGTCGAGCTTGACCTGCAGGACTATGAACTCGAGGTCCTTGCCGGCGGCGACGGCGCGCTGATGCGCTGTTGCGCCTGGCCGAGGATGATGCGCTTCGTTCACCGCGCCTCGGTCGTCCTCACTACTTGCCGTACTTCTTGACGTACTCGTCGTAGATCCAGCGGTAGGTCCGCTCCATGCCATCTCGCAGGCGGATCGAAGGCTCCCAACCGAGGACTTGCTGGATCCTCGTGTTGTCGGAATTCCGCCCGTTGACGCCCTTGGGCGCGCTGAGGTTGTGTTCGCGCCCCACCTGGATCCCGGCGATCTCCTCCACCATGTCGACGAGCTGGTTGATCGTCACCAACTCGCTGGAGCCGATGTTGATCGGTTCCACGATGTCGCTCGCCGTGAGATCGAGAGTCCCCTTGATACAGTCGTCGATGTACATGAATGACCGGGTCTGATGCCCGTCCCCCCAGACCTCGATCGCGTGGTGGCCGCTCACCTTGGCCTGGATGATCTTCCGGCAGATGGCGGCTGGCGCCTTTTCCCGCCCGCCGTCCCAGGTGCCGTGCGGTCCGTACACGTTGTGGTAGCGGGCCACCCGGGTCGGCAGGCTGAAGTCTTCCCGAAAATGCCGGCACATCCGCTCGGAGAACAGCTTCTCCCATCCGTACCCGTCCTCCGGCATGGCGGGATAGGCGTCCTCCTCTTTGAGTGGGATGACGTCGGCCGAGACCTGTTTGTCGGCGTTGTAGACGCACGCAGACGAGGAATAGAAGAAGCGGCGGGCTCCAGCCTGCTGGGCCGCCTGCAGCATGTGCGTGTTCGTGAGCACTGATAGCATGCACAGCGCCTTGTTGTGCTCTATGAAGCCCATACCGCCCATGTCCGCGGCGAGTTGGTAGACCTCGGTGGCGCCGCGGCAAACCCGCATGCAGTTGTCGATCAACTTCAGGTCCGCGATGACGTTTTCCGCTTCGGGAGAGACTTGGTACCACTCCGCGAGCGGCTTGATGTCGACAGAGCGCACATTGAGACCCCGGCGACCGAGCGCCGCCACCAGGTGTCCTCCAATGAAGCCGCCGCCACCTGCGACCACCACCAGTCCGTCTGACACGTCGACCCCTTCCTCGAGGAAGCGTAGGCCCAACAGGGTGAGGACTGGACCTTACCTTGCATGCGTCTCCCGTTTCAAGCGTCGGACCACCTCCCGGCCCGCGCGCCTTCGTCGGGGGACTCGGGGGATCCGTGATCGCGCCTCGGCCGCGCGGGGGACCCGAGAATGCCCGAACCGCGTTGCGTCTGCCGCCGTGGGCGCCCAAGGCCGTGCACGCGACGCCGAGGCCCTGAACCTTCGTCGGGCCGCACGGTCGCTCGGCCTTCAGCGGACTGAGGTCAGGGAGTGAACCGAGTGTCAGGACTCACATCCGTGGCACGGATCGGAG
>Ga0075428_100005757_pt1 | contig 13768 bp, 8 predicted proteins | sample RhiMetdeltSRZDD2_FD_75291 | JGI IMG/M metagenome (GOLD analysis project Ga0075428, IMG submission 75291) | Populus rhizosphere microbial communities from Tennessee, USA - Rhizosphere MetaG P. deltoides SRZDD2 | ecosystem: Host-associated > Plants > Roots > Rhizosphere > Soil | place: USA...
GGTGCCGCACGCTCGAGCGCCGCTGCATCCGGGAAGACGACGAGGAGGCCACGGCCGAAACCGTCACGGCCGAGATGCGTGGTGGTGGTGGCCAGCGACGCGGGTCGCTCGGACAAGAGACGGCGAATGGCGCCCGTCTTGCCGCCGGCGCCGACGAAGGCGACGACGCCCCGCGAGGGCAGACCCAAGGCCTGCGCCAGCGAGCTCGTCGAGCTCGCACCTCTGCCCCGCCCCGGTCGCAGCGTCCCGCCTCAGGCCAGGGACTCGATGCAGCTCTGCATGCGCTTCAAGGCCTCGCGGATGTTGTCCTGCGAATTGGCGTAGGAAAGACGCAGATAGCCTTCCCCGTAGGCGCCGAAGGCCGTACCTGCCAGCGTCGCCACGCCTGCTTCCTGCAGCAGCAAGGACGCCAGCTCGGCGGATTTCTTCCCCGTCGCGGTGATGTTCGGGAAGACATAGAAAGCGCCCTGGGGCCGCAGGCAACGCACCTTCGGAATCGCGTTCAAACCATCCACGATGAGATCACGGCGCCGCCGGAACTCGGCCACCATGGCCTCCACCGCGTCCTGCGGCCCCTGCACCGCCGCCATGCCGGCCCGCTGCGTGAAGCTCGCGGTGCAGCTGTTGCAGTTGGTCATGAACTTGCCGATCATGTCGGCCACAGGTTGCGGTGCCACGGCGAAACCGAGACGCCAGCCGGTCATGGCGAAGGTCTTCGAGTGGCCATCCAGGAGAAGGGTGCGCTCCCGCATGCCCGGCACCGAGAGAATCGAATGATGCCCGCCGTCGTAGAGAATGCGGGCATAGATCTCGTCGGTGAGCACCCAGAAGTCGTGCTTCTGCGCCAGCTCCGCGATGCGCTCCGCATCGCGCTTCGGGATCACGCCGCCGGTGGGATTCGCCGGTGTGTTGAGGATGAGCATCTTGGTGCGCGGCCCCACCAGCGACTCGAGCTCGTCCAGGTCGAGGCTGAAGGCCTTGTCCTCGGACAGACGGATCGGCACCGGCTTGGCGTCCAGGTAGCGGATCACGGACTCGTAGATGGGGAAGCCCGGGTTCGGATAAATCACCTCGTCCCCCGGATCGACGAGCGCCATCAGACCGAAGAACAGCACCGGCTTACCTCCCGGGGTCATCACGACCTCTTCGGGTGCGACACGCACGCCGCGCATGGCGCCGGCGTACTCGGCGATGGCGGCGCGGACCTCTGGCAACCCCGCCGAGGGCCCGTAGTGGGTGAAACCTTCGCGCATCGCCTGGATGCCGGCCTCGACGATGTAAGCAGGTGTGTCGAAATCGGGCTCGCCGATCTCGAGGTGGACCACGTGGCGACCTTGTGCTTCCAGCGCCCGCGCCCGAGCCAGGACCTCGAAGGCCGTCTCCGTCCCCAGGCGTCCCGTCGCCTTGGCCAACATCTGTAGGCGCTGCATGCGTTCCCCGTTTCGTTCGCCGCGGACAGCCGCGTCCGTCAGCCTGGTGACAGGTGCACGCGCAGATCCTCCAGGTGCGGACCGACGCGCATGGCTTCTCCGGCGGCGCTACGGGCGCCGTCCACGTCCTTCAAGCCGTTGCCGGTGACGAGGACGACGATGCGCTCGCGGGGCTCCACGAGACGGCGCTCTCGAGCGACGAGCAGACCGGCCAGGCCCGCCACACCTGCCGGTTCGCCGAAGACGCCAGCGGTGCGCGAGAGCACTCGCTGTGCCTCACGAATCGCCTCGTCCTCTACCCGGACGAAAGCTCCCGCCGAGAGCCGGATCGCTTCCAGCGCCTTCAACGCATTGCGTGGCCGGCCGACGTTGATGCTATCGGCGTAGGAGTTCGGGCGCACCGGTGCGGGCGACGCGCCGCTCTCGAAGGCCCGCACCAAGGCGTCGGCGCCGGCCGCCTGCACGCCGAGCAAGCGCGGCACTCGCGAGGTGAGCCCGAGGGCGCGGAATTGCTGAAACCCTTTGTAGAGACTGCTCACGATGCACCCGTCCCCGACGGCGACGACGCAGACGTCGGGGGGCTCGAAGCCCAGGTCCTCGGCGATCTCGAAGGCCGCGGTCTTCTTGCCTTCGACGAGAAAAGGATTCACCGCGGCATTGCGATTGTACCAGCCCTGCGCCGCGATGGCCTGCTCGCAGAGATCGTAGGTCTGGTCGTAATCGCCCTCGACGCTGAAGACGCGGGCGCCGAAGAGGAGGAGCTGGGTCAGCTTGGGAGCGGGGGCGTTCTTCGGCACGAAGACGATGGTGTCGAGGCCCATGGAAGCGCCGATGCCGGCGAACGACGAAGCGGCGTTTCCGGTGGAGGCACAGGCGCCGGCGCGGCAACCGGCGTCGAGGGCGGCGGCGACGCCGACGGCGCTGGCGCGGTCCTTGTAGCTGCCCGTGGGGTTGACCCCGTCGTCCTTGACGTAGAGCGAAGCGAAGCCGAGCTCGCGGCGTAGCGCCGGCGTCTCGTAAAGAGGCGTGCAGCCCACGCGGAGCGGCGTCAGGTGCGTCTCGTCTTCCACCGGGAGGAGCTCGCGATAGCGCCAGATGTCGCGCTGGCGGCGCTCCCCGAGCACGGCGCGGGTGAAGTGGCGCGCCAGACGGGCGTCGTCCCAGAGCACGTCTTGGATGCCGCCGCAACGGCGACAGCGATAGGGCTGTGGCTCGTAAGGGTGCTCGGCGGCGCAGGCGAGGCAGCGGGTGCCGCGAATGCGTTCCTTCTTGGGCAGGAGTGCGTCGCTCACGTCGTTCTCCCGCTGTCGCCAGCTCCACCCCGACTCGTCTGCCAGCGCGGCGTGGCGCGGCGGAAACGTTCCCAGAGGAGCGCGGCCCGCTCGCGGCAGCGCTCGCCGAGCTCCACTTCGTCGACCAGGGTGCACCGTGCCTCGTCGAGGACGCGCTCACCGGCCACGAACACCGCCCGCACTGCGGGCTCCACCTCGCCGTGCAGCAGGTGCGCCCAGGCGTTCGCCTCGGTGCACGGTGTCGGCGGGACATACCGCGTCACCACGACGTCCGCCGGCGCTCCCGGAAGAATCCGCCCGAGGAGTGGCAACCGTCCCGCCGCCAAGCTCGGATTTCCCTGCAACAAGCACTCGGCGATGACGTCGCCGCTGCCGAGACGCGGCTGCTGGCGTTGCAGCAGGATCGCCGCGCGCGCTTCCGCCAGCAGTCCGGCGCCGTAAGCGTCGGTGCCGAGCACTACCTGAGCACCCGCACGAGCCATCGCTCCGGGATCGGCGCGGCCGACGCCGTTGTTCATGTTCGAGCGCGCATTGTGGGCGATGGCGACGCCCTGCGCCGCGAGGGCGCGAATCTCCGCCGCGTCCAGGTGCACCCCGTGCGCCACGATGGCGCCAGGTTCGAGGAGTCCGAAACGTGTGAGGCGCTCGACCACGCCCGTACCTTGTCTGGCCCCGGACACTCGATCGACGCCGTCCTCGGCCCCGTGCACGTGCACGGCGAGGCCGTGCGTCCGGGCCACAGCCGCGGCTTCTTCCAGGGTGGCATCGGAGAGAGTGAAGGAAGCATGCAGGCCGAGCATCGTGCCCAAGCGGAAAGGCGGGCTCCAGCCGGTCTCGGCTTGGCGCACGTTCTCAGCCAAGGCCTGCCGCGCCGCTTCCTTGCCAGCGCGATCGGAGATTTCGAAGCAGACGACGCTGCGGACTCCCACCTGCTCCAGGCCCGAGGCGACCTGCTCCAGCGAGCCGGCGATGCAACCATAGCTGGCGTGATGATCGAAGAGCGTCGTGACCCCAAGCCGCAAGCTGTCTCGCGCCGCCAGCATGGCGGAGAGCTGCACGTCCTCCGCTTCGAGGCAAGCGTCGAGGCGCCACCAGAGCGTCTCCAACAAGGCAGCGAAGTCGATTGCCGCGGCGCCAGCATCCATGCCGCGGGCCAGACTGCTGTAGCAGTGCGTGTGGGCGTTGATCAGGCCGGGGAAGACGAGGCCGCCGGCGGCATCGATTCTTTCCGCATGGACATCGCGGGGCTCCGGATCGTCGAGAACGGCGGCGACGATCCCGTCGTCGAGGACGAGGCTCGCCGCGGCGAGGAAAGGCGCGCCCGGATGCAGGGTGAGTAGGCGCGCGTTGGCGATCAGCGTGCGTGGCACGGGGCACCTCGTGCTTCTTCCCTCGGGGAAGCTAGCGTATAGCCAAGTCCCAGTCAAACAAAGGACTTGGGCCGTCCGCTTCAAGGGATTTGCAGGCGTCCGAGGAGGGCCCAATCCAGGCGTTCAGGCCGGTCTCCAGCGAAGGTGCGGGCGCAGCGCACACCCCAGGCGAAACCATGAGTCTGTAGGCGGAGCGCCAGAGCGCCGCGCAGGCCATCACCCGTGAGCCGCCGCGACACGAAGCCGGCACCGATCCCAGGCTCGGGGACGGTGGGAGCGGCGACGCCACGCGGAGCGCTGAAACTGGTCAGCGCTGCTTGCACTTGGAACACGCCGCGCCGGTGCTCGAAATGTGCCTGCCAGGCACTCCCGGTGGCGAGATCTCCCGCAGCGGCGTTCTCTGCCGCCCGGTAATCCACGGCGAGGCTGGTCCGAGTGTCGAGACGACGGACGAGGCGAAGCACGAGACCGCGGTCCCGCTCCGTTTCTACCAACGCCGGGTTTTCTACCTCCAAGGCAGCGATCCGCACGCGTCGCTGGTGGAGACGCAGCTCGAAGCTCTCCGCCTGGAACTGCCAGAGGGCCGAGAGACGCTGCTCGAAGGTCTGCCTCTGTGTCCCCAACGAATCGCTCCGTGTGGTGCGACCGAGCGCCAATTCCCAGCGCGCGCCGCCCCAGCGGACGCCACCCTGCAGAAACGCCTGGCGCGCCTCCGTGCGACCCGTGCTGGCGGTGACACCCGCCAGAGGGGCGAGCCTTGCTGCAGGTGTCGCTTGCAAACGCCCGGCGAGGCGCGCCCGGGACCAGCGCCGCTCCGCGGCGAGAGCGGCTCCCCAGGCACCATCGCCAGGGGCGACCTCGGCTTCGACGTGTGTTCGCGGCGTGTCGACGGACCAAGCGAGGCTCGTCCACTGCCGGTCACCCGACGCGAGCCAACCGGCGCTCAGTCCCTGTCCGCGTCCGAGGGCGAGCCGGGCGAGCGCGCCCGTCCGCTGGGCGCCGTCACCTTCGCCCCGGGCGAGAACGAGACGCAGCGCCGACCAGCGCAAGGTCGTGGCGGCACCACGCAGCCCGCGCGATGTCGTCGCGGCGTCGCTGCCCCAGGCGCCTCGACCCCGCCGCAAGGGTGCACTGGACGCGCCGACGTCAGCGGCGCTGCTCCACCACAAGAGTCCTTGGGCGTGACCGACCCGGAAATCGCCGGCCACGAGGTCGAATCGCGGCGATTCGAGGGCGATGAAGCCGCCGGCCAGTGCCCGCGACTCGGGATCGGAGCGGAACCCGCCGCGCAGGTGCGCTGACTCGGCCCGCAGCAAGATCTCGCGTTTGTTGGGAGCGACGAGACTGCGCACCTGCGTATGCCACGACGGCCCCGAGGCGGGGATGCGCACGAAGGGACGCAAGCGCTCGACGAGATCCGCATCCCACCCCGGCAGGCGGGCCAGTGCGTCCCAGTTCGCCAAGGGTCGCGCCTGCTGCAGCGCTTCGAGGTGCGCCGGTGACAGCCACGGCAAGGCGAGGAGCGGTGTCAACGCGCCGCGGTTCAGATCCATCGGCTCGAGGAGAAGTTGGTCGAGAGCGGACAGCGTCGCCGGGTCGAAACTCTCCTCCGCTGCCTGGTCGTGGACGGTGAGGATGGCGCCCAGAAGGGAGGAATCCGGCGGCGTTCGCACCGCCAGCTCCGCTTCGACCACGGGATGCGCCCCAGCGCAGCCCATGCAGGCGAAAACGGCGACCCCGAGCACTGGTTTCAGCGGGCGCATTCGAGCGTCCACGCGTGGCTCCAACCGAGTTCGGGATGCGCGACGGTCCCATAGTGGAGTCGCCAGGGCCCCACGCCGGCGACGAGGCCGCCGCTCGCCGCCTCCGTCGCCACGTCGTAACCGCAGAGCACAGCGAAACTGGATTCGTCGCCCCAAAGGAGGGCGGCACGCGTCTGCACCGGCAGGCCGGGATGGCGCTCCAGCTGCACCTGCACTTGCAATCCCGCCTGCAGGGCGCAGGCTGCCGCCACGGCCACGCTCGGTGCGAGCGCGCTGAGATCGCTTCCGCCCATGCAGGCCAGGCGCAAGCGCCCACCCCAACGTGCGCCGAGCCCGAGCCTGGCCTCCGCGTCGTGCCAAGCGTCGTAGCGCGCAAAGCGGTGCTCTCGAACACCGAGAGCGAGGCCAGCCCGCCAGGCGCGGCTCCCTGCCTGCAACGCCAGCGAGGCTCTGGTATCGCGATGCACATCGCTCCGTTCCTGCACGCAGGCGAGCGCCCAGGCCCGATGCGCTCCCCCAGAGCGGAAACTCGCCCGCTGCTCCACCAGGCTGCTGCCGAGGAATTCCCAGGTGGAACCCGCTTGCGCCGCCCATCCTGGAGCCACGAGAGCTCCCGGGGAGAGCTCGAGGCGGTGGAGCATGGAGATGCCGCCGAGGGCGAGGGAGCGCGCGTCAGCGCCCTCCCAGGCGGCGAGCGCGGAGGGCAGAGAGACGGCGGCCGCACCGAGCAGAGAGAGCAACGGCATCCACGCCGACGGCGCTTTGCGCCAGCAGCCGCTGCAGCGGTCGCCATTCCGTGACTCGAGACGGCATCCGATGCTCGCGGGCATTCTCAACGCCGCACCAAGCCGATGGTGCGCAATTGTGTCGCACTCGGCCCACCTACGAGCTCGAGCCGCAGCACATAGACGCCTGTCTCGAGACTCCGGCCCGCGTCGTCGTTGCCGTCCCACACGAACCGTCGCGGCCCCGGCCCGAGACGATCCCCCGCCAACAGCCGCCGTCGCCGGCCACTCGTGTCGAACAGCGCGAGCTGGAAACCGGTGTGCGAAGCCGGCACTTCAAAGGCGACGGCAAGCAAGTCTTCCTGCCCATCGCCGTCGGGAGAGAAGGGGTTGGGCTGCAGGACGAGCTCGGTGCTCCAGCCCGGGGGCGCGCTGGCGCTGTTCTCCCGACCCGGCGTCGAGCCACTACGGTCCTTGCACGGAGCCCAAAGCAGGCCGCGCGCATCGGGATCGGCGGTCAAGCGTTCCAGGCTGCGACCGCGCTCGCTCCCCCAGGCGGCGCTGTAGGTCACGGCGTCTTGCACGAGTCCCGTCCGGTCGCGCAGCACGAGCACGTCCGCGAAGCCCGTGTCGTCGTCGGTGTTGTTGAGCGACGGCCAGGGGGAAACGGCGACGCGAAGCACTGTTTCCGCGAGCCCAGGGATGGCGCTCGTCGAATCCGCAGCGAGAATGGCGCGTTCGCCCGGAGCGAGGGGGCGCGAAGCACGCAAACTCACCGGATGTCCGGTGGCATCCGCCAGCGTCCAGCCCGCGAGATCGTGCGGCCGGCCGTCACGGTTCCCCACCTCGATCCATTCGGGTGCCCCTGCACTGGGCGCGAAGAGGATCTCCTGGATGAGAACCGGCCCGCCTCCGAAGCGGAGCCACAGCGAAGCCGCGTGGTCCGTGCTGTCCTCATCGGCGCCGTGCAGGAGGACTTCGAGCCGAAAAAGACCCAGCTCGCCGCTCCAGGAGAGCGCCTGGCTGGTGCTGTCCCCCGGAGCGAGCGCCGGGCTCGCACCGCGCACCGTGAGAGCCTGCGCTGGCCCGAGGACCACAGCGTCGAGATACGGTTCGCCTCGGACGGGGAGGAGCCGACCCTCGACGCTGTAACTCCCGGAGGCCAGGGTTTCGATGCCGGTGTTCCGCACCTGCGCCAGCACTTCCACCGGCCGGAAAGGCCAGAGTCGCGCTGGAGCCGGTGGCACGAGGCGGACGGCGAAGGCGCGCCGGGCGGCGTTGCGCCGCCCCGGTGTGGGTGTGGCGCCGCGGAAGTCGGCGGCGTTGACCTCGGTGTCGACACCGTCGGGAAACCGGGCCAGGCTGGCACCGGACACGTCGGGGGCGGGAGCGCCCTCGTAGTACTCGGGAAACGTGTGCGCGCCGTAACCCAGCAGATCGAGGCTCCGGCCCTGCTGCCAGAGCCGCACCGCATCGGGGCCGTTCTGCAGGCTCGCTTCCAATGTCGCCGTACGCACCGCGACACTGTCGCCGCCAATGACGAGCAAGGCCTGCGGCCCGAGGCTGTCGCCGCTGGCGCGCCAGACCGTCCGCCAGCTGCCCGCGCGCGCCCCGTCGCCTACCTGCAGTTCCAAGCCGGCGAGTGGGAAGGCCGCGGTCGAGAGGTTGAGCACCTCGACGTATTCCTTGCCGCCGTCGGCGCCGGCGGGATCGTAGAGCACTTCGTTGACGACGAGCGTCGCCAGAACGCCGAGGGTCGGAAACAGGGGCACGTCGCGGGAGAATCGCGAGGAGGCCTACGGCATGCCGTGCACCCGGGACGGCATGCCCCGCCGACCGCTACAGCATGCCGCGCCGCTTGCGGAGCAGCCACTCGGCGGCCAGGAAGATCACGAAGGCGAAGAACAGCCAGGCCGAGTTCCACACCTCGATCTCGCTGTGCAGGAGGACGGGTAGCGGGTTGCGTGGCAGGTCGCGTGCCATCGACGCGGCGTCCTCGAGAGCGGCGTAGCGTCCCCCGGTGCGGGCCGCGAGCTCGCGGAGGAAGTCGACATCCTGGCTGGTGTTGGCGAACTCGACGGAATACGTCTCCACGGTGAACTCCGTCGTGTCACGCCCGGCTTCGGCGCCCTGCATGGTGGCCACGGCCTCGGTGTCGTATTCCCCCGGAGCCAGGCCGGCGCGGCTGCCGAAGTATTCGCCGGGCTTCCCGGCGCGACGTTCGAGGAGCAGCGTCGCCGCCGTTTCGCGGTTGCCGTCCCGGCGGCGGATCTCGAGCCGCACCTCGGCGTCGGGGACGGGCTGGAGCTGCGCGTCCAGGACCTGGGCGACGAAGTCCACGCTCTCGCCGCCCTCGTACACGGGCTTCGACGTTTGCACCTGCACGGGCTTCACGTCCTGCGGTTGCGTCAACCAGCGCACCAGGTGCGAGACCACCTGGCCCAGCGTCCGGCGCAATGGTTCGTTCTCGTGGAAGCCCCAGCGCCAGAACGGAAAGGCCGCCCAGGCGCCGGTGCGACCGCTGCCGTAGCGGCCGACGGCGAGCACCGGGGGTGATTGCGGCTCGTCGGTCGCGAGGAGCACCAGGGCACCGGGCTTGGGACGCAGCTCCGCGTGGCGGCCGAGCAGCGGCGGTACCTGCGCCATGAGGCCCTCGGCGTCGGCGCTTTCGGCGAGCGGCGCCGTCACCGGGTGCAAGCGCCCCTGCGGTGTGAGCCGCGGTGCTTGCACCGCGTAGCGCAGCGGCTGCCGCCCGGAACGTTGCAGCGGCAGCGCGTCGGCGAGCGCCTCGAAGGCGCCGGATACCGTGTAGATACTCTCCCTTCCCGCGAGAACGAGAAGGCCGTGGCCGCGCTCCACCGCGCGCACCAAGCCGGCGTAGAAGGTCGGCGGCACCGCCGCACCCGGCGCGCCGAGGATGAAGAGGTCGTATTCCTGCAGCGCCGTCGCCTCGAGAGGCAGGAGGAAGCGCTTGCCGTCTTCGCTGCGGATCAGATTCCCCTTCTCGTCCGCATGCACCAGCGTGAGATCGACGCTCGGATCGTCGCGGAGCGTGCGGGCCAAGTACGCCACGTCCCAATCGGGCGCGGCGGCGAGGAAAAGGACGCGCAAGCGGTTCTTCAGCACCTCGATGCGGATCTCGCGGGCGTTGTTGCTCTTGCTCTGCTCGCCCTCTTGCGGCTCCAGGACGAGACGAAAGCGCTTGCGTCCAGGCTCGTGCAGCGGCAGCGGAATCTCCACCTGGGTGCGGCCGTGATCCTGCTCGAAGTGCAATTCCTGGCGGAAGATCTCGCGGTCCCCTTCGAAGAGACGCAACGGCACGCTCTTGCCGCGGAAACCGGAGTTCTCCACCCGGACCTGCAGCAGGGCTTCACTCTCCACGTAGGCGATCGGCGCGTAGTCGCAGCGGTCGATGGCGAGATCGGCGGCGCGGAGCGTGTCGCCGACGCCGAGGACGAACACCGGCCGCCCGAGACCGGCGACGCCGCCGGCATCCATGCCACCTCGCGTCGGGCGGCCGTCGGAGACGAGTACCAGAGCCTGGAGGTTCTCGCCGGCCAGCCGGTCCGCCGTGTCGCGCAAGGGGCCTACCACGTCCGTGGCGCCGCCACCGGCTTCCCGCGACGACTCCAAATAGCTCCCCGGTTGCAGCGCCGCTTCCGCTCGGCCCGCGAAGGGAACCACCTCGACCTGCACATCGGCGCGCCGCAATTCCTCCCACAGGCTGCCGATCGCCGCCTGCGCCCGGGAGCTCCGGGTGCGCTGCGCTGCCACGGAGCCGGGGTCGACGACGGACATGCTGGCCGACTCGTCCACGAGGACGGCGACCTTCGGCGGACGGGGCTCGCGCCGCACGCGGTCCACGACCGGGCTGGCGAGTACGAGGAGGAGAACGAAAAAGGAAAGGGTGCGGAGGGTGACGAAGAGGGCCCGCGAACGGCCCTCGAGCGGCGGCGTGGTGGATCGGGTCCCGAACCAGGCGAGGGCCAGAGCACCTGGCAAGAGCAGGAGCGGCCAGAGGCTACCGAAGCTCCAGTGCAGCATGGCCACGAGCGGCAACCTACGCTCCTCGCTCCCCTTGCGCCGGCCGGCGCGACCACCCCAGTGGACTCCATGCACCTACCCCTGGGCAAGCGCCGGAGTTCCGGAAGAGACAGGGAGCATGCGGGGTGCCCGAACGCCAGGGGCGCTCGACGCGGGAAGGAAGACGATCCGAGGTGGCGCTGGCGGCGGCCGGCGGCGAGCCGGCAGCGTTCACGGGTTGCGCTTGCCGCCGGTAGGGAGTTCTTCGCGCCGGGTGCTCTTCTGTACCTTCGCCGGCCCGCCCTCGAAGGCGGAGAGCGCCTCGTCCACGCTCTCGTGGGCGTCGATGATGTGGCCGAAGCCCAGGAGATCGAAGACATCGCGCACATCGGGACGCATGCCGGCGATCTTCAAGCCGCCGCCGTTCTCACGGATGTCCTTGATCTTGCTGATGAAGACACCCCAGCCGGCGGAGCTGATGTAGCCCACCTTGGTCAGGTCGACGATGACGCGATAGACCCCTTGGCGCAGGATCGAGTCGATGGCTTCGTCCATGTTCAGAGAGGTCGCGCTATCGACGTATCCGTCCAGGGAGAGGACGGCGATGTTTCGGTTCGCACCGACCTTCTCCACGTTGTACTCGAGCGAACGCATGCCCACCTCCTCGAAAGCGTAGTCATCCTGGCGGAGCAAGGTTCGGTCCAGGGGCATTCGTCTGGATCATGGGCACGAATGCGCCGCGCGCCGGAATCCTCGCTCCTTGGGCGCCCGCAACAGGCATGCACGAAGTGCGCCTCGTCGTTGCCAGGCGCGGAGCCGGAATCCTTGCACCCTGACCCTGCGCGGAGATGGATGCGTGCGGACTCGAGCGGTCTGATCCCGAGCAGTCGGCGCCTCGGCTGGTGCCATAATCACCGCTGCCCGCCAGCAGTCATGAGTCCCCTCGTCGCTACGCTCTGCACCGTGTCCGCCACCGTCTTGTGACGCTCGTCGTCGGTGGCTGGCGGCTGGTATACTGCGTGGCAACATGGCAACGAAGCCCCGCGTGGCGGTCCTGCGCGTCACACCCGAAACCATCCTGGACGACATCGACCGGCTCCTCGACCTGGCCGGGGTACGCCAAGCCATGGACCCGTCCGCCACCACCATCCTCAAGGACAACATCTCCTGGCACTTCCCGTTTCCGGCGGCCAACACCACCCCCTGGCAGCTGGAAGGAACGATCCTGGCGCTGCGCAAGGCCGGCTTCGCCGACCTCGCTGCGGTGCAGAACAAGACGGTGGTGACCAACGCCTTCAAGGGCGAGGACCTCAATCACTATGTCCCCATCTTCCGCCGCTACGGCGTTCCCGTGCTCTACAACTTTCGTGACGAGGACATGAAGTGGATCGAGTACCGGCCGAAGGCCAAGATGCTCGTCCTCGACAAGATCTATCCCGAGGGCATCCGCATTCCGGATTACTTCGTCGGCAAGAACATCGTTCACTTGCCGACCACGAAGTGCGTGGCCGGCGACACGGAGATCATTCGGGGCGACGGCACCCGAGCCACGATCCGCGACCTGTTTCAACAGGCCGTCGCTGCGGGGGGTGTGGTCGAGGTCGATGGGGATCTCAGGTGCCGAACCCAAGTATCCGTATTGGCCATGGATGCCCAGGGGCGAATCAGGCCGTTCCGGGCGTCCTGGCTCTGGCGCACACAGCGCCAAGCCAGAAAGGTCCTCGCACTTCGAACACGCTCTGGCCGGACAGTCCTGGCGACAGAAGATCACCTTTTCTGGACTCCTCAAGGCTGGCGGCGGCTAGGAAACCTCGCGGCGGGCGAGCATGTCGCGATCGGAAGGCATCTGGATGTCCGAGGAAGGTCGCAGCCGTTGCCGCAAACCCACGCCGCCATCCAACCCTTCCCCAAGAAGGCCCGGGCCGGACGGAAATACTCCGAAGAGTTCTGCCAGGAGATTCTAGATCGCTACGCCGTTGGCGAAACCGTGACCGCGATCGCCTCGGCCAAGAATATTCGCTGGCAGACGGTGCAGAGCATTCTAAGACGGCACGAAGTAGTGCTTCGCCGCAATGTCGCCCGCCCTCGGATTCCTCGATCCACTTCCTCGGAATTCTGGCGCTGGATCGGTTATTTCATTGCCGAGGGTTGCATCGAACAAGGTGCGCGGGGCAGTTACAAACTCTGGTGGTCGAATTGCGATCCGCGCATCCGTCACGATTTCACCCACCTCTCGACTGATCTCTTCGGAATGACGCCGAAGGCACATCGCAGCAACCCCGGGATGCACATTTACAGCCGGAATCTAGCTCTGTTCCTGGGGGAGTTGGGGCTGCCCCTGCCGTTGAAGGCGAACAATAAGCAGGTTCCCGAGCACCTGTTCCGCTGTCCCGACGACCAGGTTGCCTCCTTCCTTTCGGCCTACCTCGATGGAGACGGGTTCGTCAGCAGCCGGCAAGCCGAGGTCACTGCGACCACCAAAAGCAGGCGCCTCGCCATGGACCTCCAAGTGCTCTTCGCGAGGCTGGGCGCCGTGGCGTTTGGCAGAGAGATTCTGCAAGCTCTTCCCGGTTGGTCGGCCCCGCGCACGTACTATCAGGTGAGTGTGCGCGGGGAAAGCATGGCTCGGCTGCAGAGACATTTGCACTTGCGACACCCGCGGAAGGCCAACCGCTTCGAGGACCAGGCGAAGCGTTTTCTCTCGGGGAAGCGCCAGACAACCTGGGACGTCGTGCCTTTGGACCCGGGCTCGGTTCGAGGGGTTCGCGAAGGACTGCGTATGACACAGGCCGCGACCGGAGTCTCCTCGTCGATCAACATGGTGGAGAATGCTCATGGTCGACCCACGCCCCGAGTTGCGCTTACGATTCTGGAAAGCCTCGCTCGACACGACAAGAACAGTAGATTCTCCGATACGTTGGCTGACATGAATGCCCTTGCGAGTCCGGATCTGGCCTGGGACAGCGTGGCCGAGGTGCGCGAAATCGACGGATCACAGATCGATCTGTATGACCTGACCGTTCCCGAAGCGGAATCGTTCGTGGGCAACGGCCTGGTCCTGCACAACTGCCACATCTATACGACGACGACCGGAGCGATGAAGAACGCCTTCGGCGGACTTCTGAACACCAAGCGGCACTACACGCACAGCTGGATCCACGCCAC
>Ga0075428_100005758_pt1 | contig 13768 bp, 13 predicted proteins | sample RhiMetdeltSRZDD2_FD_75291 | JGI IMG/M metagenome (GOLD analysis project Ga0075428, IMG submission 75291) | Populus rhizosphere microbial communities from Tennessee, USA - Rhizosphere MetaG P. deltoides SRZDD2 | ecosystem: Host-associated > Plants > Roots > Rhizosphere > Soil | place: USA...
TACATGGCGGGCCCGCGCGACCGGCCACATTTGGGCCGTGGGGTTCGGCTCGAAGTACCGGATGTCCCAGCTGCTCGGTACGAGCGTGTTGACGAGCCAGAGCTCGTCGACTCCGACAACGTACCGCCCCTATACCCCGCGCGGTGGCTCCCGCCCGAGGCTGTCGCTAGCTGCGGTCGAGCTCCCGGGTAGACGTTGGCCGTTGATGGGTCACTGCCTCAGGTCCGCCCTCCCCCGGATCGCCGGCGACGGCGACCACCGGCTAGAGCACGGGCGGGACGCCGCCCGCGGTACGGCTCCGGTCCGAGATGACCTCGCGCGCGTGTGAGCGCCGCGCTGACGCGCCTACAGCCCGCGCGGGCGCGCGTGCGAAGAGGTTCACGCGTGAGGACTCGGACAACCGTCGTGGAAGTGGTGAAGACGTAGAGAAACGCGTCGGAGAAGGCCTGTAAGCCGGGTTCTGTTCCCCGCGGTTAGACGGGGCGACGATCATTTCTCTAGGACGCCGGTTACCCGGCGTCTCCAGCGGCCTGACCCGAGAGCCCGGGCGGGCCACCCGATTGCTCTCCTATTCGGCCTTGCTCCGGGTGGGGTTTACCTAGCCGATGCGGTCACCCGCACCGCTGGTGAGCTCTTACCTCACCGTTTCACCCTTACCGCTCTTGAGAGCGGCGGTCTGTTCTCTGTGGCACTGTCCGTGGGGTTGCCCCCCCTGGGCGTTACCCAGCACCCTGCCCTGTGGAGCCCGGACTTTCCTCCCGCCACGTTGCCGTGGCCGGCGATCGCCCAGCCTTCTCCGACGCGCCCGCTCAGTATACCCGCGCGCTTGGCGCTACGCCGTCGACCGGCCTCGCCCCTATGATGAACGTGCGCCCGCTGGGCGCGGTGACAGCCAAGATCTGGAGGTGCCTGTGAAGCGACTGGGGCTTGCGATCGTTCTCGCATTCGCGGTGGTGGGGCCCGCCGGGGCCCAGGTCAGCATCGACATCGGGATCCGGCTGCCCAGCCCGCCGCCGCTCGCGGTGATTCCGAACACGATCGTCTACTACGCACCCAATGCGCCGGCGAACGTCTTCTTCTACGGCCATCAGTACTGGGTCTACCAGCCGACGGGCTGGTACGTGGGGCCGAACTGGAACGGGCCGTGGGTAATCGTCCAGCCGGCGTACGTGCCGCCGCCCATCTTGAAGGTGCCCGTCCGCTACTATCGCGTTCCGCCCGGCCAGTGGAAGAAGTGGCAGCGCGAGGCGCCGCCGCAGTGGGACGCGAACTATGGTCATGACTGGCGCGAGGCGTCCATGGAACGCGACTGGCGCGAGCGCGAAGAGCACTGGGACCAGGGCAAGCACAAGGGCTGGTACAACAAAGACAAAGACGGGGACAAGGGCAAAGGCAAGGGGAAGGGTAACCACTAGGCGTTACCCCGTCGGCTCGACCAGCTGGCGGCGGGCTCCGTCCCACCGCCAGCGTGGTCGGTCGCCCTCGAGGTGAACGCCGCCGAGCCAGACGTCGAGCGCGCGGACGCTGGGCCAATCACGGTGGCTGGCGAGGACCTCGCGCCCGAGCGCGGTCACGGCGATCTCGGCCGCGGTCACGTCGCTTCCGGACATGCTGACCAGCGGCACCAGCCTCCGCACCCAGGCCGCGAACTGCACGTCACCCATGCCGTGTCGCGCTCCGCGTGGATCCGCGGTCACCGCCCGAAAGAGCTCGCCAAACCGCATCGAGCCGCGCTCCAGCGATGCAAGCGTCGCGGTCTCGACCTCGTTCAGACCGGTGGCGATCGACGGAAAGCGTGCGCAGTGCAGCCGGAAGGCGTCCCGGACGAAGGGCAGCGCGTCCGTCTCCGTCTCGGCCAGCACGGCGGCCGCGCGCGGATCGCGGTCGGTGTACGCCTCCCACGCTCGCCGTCCTAGCGCCAACGCGTGTGGGGTGACCAGGCACCGCTCGGTGAAGAGCGCGGCCAGCTGCGCGGGCGCGCGCACGCCCAGTCCCCTCACCTCGTCGACCGGCGGATAGACGAGCGTCAGCTGCGCGGCGGCCGGCCGGCGCGCGAGCCACGCGAGCACGTACCAGAGGTTGACCGCGCAGAAGAGGTCCTGCTCGAACCACAGCACGATCTCGTCGTGTCGAAGGGCTCCGGCCAGGCCCTCGTCCTGCTCGTGCACGCTGCTCCGGTATTGCTCGGGGTCGATGGCCAGGCTCGCGGCAAGGAACGCGGTCCGGACGGCCAGCGCCTCCGGCGCGGTCCATTCCGTGGTGACCGGTCCCTCGACGAGGACGTCGCGCCAGACGAGCACGTCGCCGGGCAGCCCGGCGGCGGCGAACACCGTGGCCGTGGCGTCGCCATTGAGGACGTGAAGCATCCCGACGCGACGGGCGGCTAGGACCTGGGAGTCGGACCGAGCGTGGCGATCGCGCCGCGAGCGAGCGCGTCCACGCGGTCGTTCATGACGTGGCCGCTGTGGCCCTTGACCTTCACCCAGTGCACGTCGTGGCGGCGGGTTTCGGCGATCAGCCGCTCCCAGAGATCGCGATTGGTCACCGGCTTCTTCCCCGCGCCCATCCAGCCGTTGGCCTCCCACTTCTCGTACCACCGATCGCGAAAGCAATTCATGACGTATGCGCTGTCGGTGTGTACCTCGGCGCGGCGGCGGCCGGGGATGGCGGCGAGCCCTTCGAGGGCGGCGCGGAGCTCCATGCGCTGGTTGGTGGTGTGCGGTTCGGCGCCGGAGACGACGCGCTCGGCGTCACCCTCCACGATGATGGCGGCCCATCCCCCGGGCCCGGGGTTGCCGCTGCAGGCGCCGTCCGTGTAGAGGACGACGGGGGCGTCAGACGGGACTGGGCGCCTCCTGCCAGTAGAGATAGCGGCCGCAGCTCTCGCACCGCATCAGCACGGTCGTCCCGGCCCGGAGCTCGAGAATGGCCTGCGGGCGGATGGTGACACGGCAGCCGCCGCAGATCGCGGTCGGGCTCACCGCCGCCACCGCGATGCCGCCGCGGGCCTTGCAGATGCGCTCGTAGTCGGCCAGCAGCGCGGTGGGGAGATCCCGGGCGCGCGTCGTCCGTTCACCGCGCACGCCGGTCAGCTCCTGCTCGACGGCCGCCAGCTTCTTGCGCACCACGGCCTCGTCCTGGCGCCCCTGCTCCTCACGGGTCTTGAAGCGCACCTCGGCCTCGCGGATCTCGCCGTTGAGGCGCTCCTGCAGCTCCATGAGTCCGAGGATCTCCTCCTCGGTCTTGGCCTTTTCCTGCTTGGACTCCTCGATCTCGAGCAGCGCGGCCGAGTATTCCTTGTTGGTCTTCACCTCGTAGAGGCGCGCCTCCTGCTTGGAGCGCTTGGCGCCGATGACCTCGAGGTCTTTCTCCTTGGCTCGGAGCTCCTTGCGGCCGGTGTCTATTCGGACCTTCAGGGTCTCCAGCGTCTTCTTGGCCTCGGCCAGCGACGTCTGGATCGCCTCGATCTGCTTGGGTAGTCGCGTCGCCTCCGCCTCGAGCGCGGCGATGCGCGCGTCGTACCCCTGGAGCTCGATCAGTGTCTGGAGCTGAGAATCCACAGAGTCTCCGTTCCGAAATCGGTGGGCCCACCTGGAATCGAACCAAGATGTGACCGGTTATGAGCCGGCTGCTCTGCCGTTGAGCTATGGGCCCCGATCGTCATGGGGGTCTGGCGCGGCATCAAGACTCCAGGAAGCTCCGCAGCTTCTTGGAGCGTGACGGGTGGCGCAGCTTGCGCAGCGCCTTGGCCTCGATCTGACGAATCCGCTCGCGGGTGACCGCGAAGTCCTGGCCGACCTCCTCGAGCGTGTGCTCGCAGCCGTCCGAGAGGCCGAAGCGCAGCCGCAGCACCTTCTCCTCGCGGGGCGTGAGCGTGTTGAGGACCTTGTTGGTCTGCTCGCGCAGGCTGAGCCCGATGATCGACTCCACCGGCGAGACGACCTGCTTGTCCTCGATGAAATCGCCCAGATGACTGTCTTCCTCCTCGCCGATCGGCGTCTCCAGCGAGATGGGCTCCTGAGCGATCTTGAGCACCTTGCGCACCTTGTCCACCGGGACTTCCATCTTGGTGGCGATCTCTTCGGGGCTGGGCTCGCGGCCCAGCTCCTGGACGAGCTGACGGGAGGTGCGGATCAGCTTGTTGATGGTCTCGATCATGTGCACGGGGATGCGGATGGTGCGGGCCTGGTCCGCGATGGCCCGCGTGATGGCCTGGCGGATCCACCACGTCGCGTACGTCGAGAACTTGTAGCCGCGCCGGTACTCGAACTTGTCGACCGCCTTCATCAGGCCGATGTTGCCTTCCTGGATGAGGTCCAGGAACTGCAGGCCGCGATTCGTGTACTTCTTGGCGATCGAGATGACGAGCCGAAGGTTGGCCTCGACCATCTCCTTCTTGGCGATGGCCGCCTTGCGCTGGCCCTCGCGGATGATGGCCATGACGCGCTTGATCTCGTCGGCGCGCGCGTTGGCTCGCGTCTCGGCGGCCTTGATCTCCTGCTGGGCCACCCAGATCTGCTGGGCCTTGGGGCTGGTGAACCGCTTGGCCGCTCGCAGGTGCAGGTCGTTGACCGCGCCGTTGCCCTGGGCGGCGGCGGGGTCGCGGAACGAGACGTAGATCAGGTTCTGCACTTCCTCGGCCGAGGGCCGGCGCCCGTTGGTCCACAGCTGGATCACCCGCTCGGCCCGCTCGATGTCGTCGAGCAGGTCGCGCAGGCGCTGCACGAGGCCGCGGCGCCCGGGATCGCTGTCCTCCCGGTCGATGATCTGGTTGCCGATGTTCAGCGCGCGCAGCTTGTCGAGCACCTTCTGCTGGCGCTGCTGGGCCTGATGCTCGATCCGCTTCCAGGCCGGCTCCTTGGCGCCCACCCGTACCTTGCGGCGGGTCTTGCCGGTGGCCTTGCCGCGCATCTTGCGCACGCGCTCGATGAGGACGTCGCGCTCGCGCAGGAGGCGGTCGACGTTGCCGAAGGCGTTCACCACCACCCGGGTGAGCTCGGTCTCCTTCTCCTCGGTAAACTCTTCCTCGTTGACGTCGACCACGTCCTTGACCGAGGTGTCGCCCTCTCGCAGCGTGTCGCGCAGCTCGCGGAACCGCTCCAGGGCCAGGTTGGTCGAGAGGATGGCGTTGGTGACCTGGTTCTTGCCCTCCTCGATCCGCTTGGCCAGTGCGATCTCACCCTCGCGCGTGAGCAGGGCCACGCGGCCCATCTCGCGCAGGTAGAGGCGCACGGGATCCTCGGTGCGGCCGACCGGACCGGGCGTGAGGTCGATCGGCTCGGGGCCGTCGCCGTCGTCGTCGTCCGGTGCGGCCTGCTGGGCGGCCCGGACCTCGGAGGGCAGGCGGCCGGCCTTGGCCGAGTCCACCACCTCGATGTCCATCGCGCCGAACATCATCATGATGTCGTCGAGCTGGTCGAGCGACACGACGTCCGAGGGCAGGGCGTCGTTCACCTCATCGTAGGTGAGGTAGCCCTTCTGCTTACCCACCGAGATGAGCCGGTCGAGCTCTTCCAGCTTGGGTTCTTCACTCATGCGTTGTGACTCCTTGGGACCTTGACGGGTCCGACTCCGACTGCAGGGCTGGCACACTCAGCGCTTGAGCAGCGCCGCCCACCAGCTCGTGCACGCCCGCGCCTTCCTGATGCAGCTCGATCACGACACTCGAATCCATCGGCACCGCGCTGGAGGCGGCCTGGCTCTGGGCCTCGGCCACGGTCTGGCTGACCGTGCGCAACCGGCGCAGCCGGCGCGCGCGCTCGAGCCGGCGGCGGAACTGCTCGATCGCCGCCGGGCGATCCGCGATGTCGCGCTCCTCGATCAGCAGCTTGGCCAATAGATCTCGCGTCTCCTGAGTCTCCATCTCGACCAGCAGCGACTCGGCGGGGACGTCCGGGTGCTGCTGCAGCGCGGCCACGATGACCCAGAGACTCTTGTGGGTGACGTCGGCCGCCTCGACCAGTGGCAGGAGCGCGGCGCGGGCCTCCGGCACGACGAGAAGGAGCGTGACCAGATCGGTCTCGAACTGTCCGGGTTGCAGCGTGGCGGTGGCCGTGCCGGCGGCCACCGGCCGCGGCCGCAGCGCGGTCTGCAGGCGCTGGGCCTCGATCCAGAGCTGGGTGGCGTCCACCCCGAGCTTGAGCGCGGCCTCGCGCGAGAGCGCGGCGGCCTCCTGAGCGTCGGCGACCTTGGCCAGCATCAGCGCCACGCGGTTGAACGTGTTGACCCGACCGCGCGGCCCCGCCGTGTCGCTGTCGGTGATGGTGCGGTCGAGCGCGTACGACAGCAGGCTGCGCGCGCCCCTGATGCGTTCATCGAACGCCTCGGCACCTGACGCCCGGAGAAAGGTGTCGGGATCGTGGCCGGCGGGCAGCAGCGCGACTTTCACGCGCAAGGCCCCGGTCGCCTCGAACGTCCCGGCGCGATTCACGCCCCAGTTCAGGCCGCTGCCGGTCGGCTCCAGGAGCTCCTCGGCCCGCTCGGCGGCCTTGCGGCCGGCGGCGTCGGCGTCGAAAAACGTGACGACCTCGTCGCAGTACCGGCGCAGCACGGCCAGCTGCGTCGCGGTGAACGCGGTGCCGAGCGCGGCCACGGTCTCGGTGAACCCGTACTGATGCGCCATGAGGCAATCGACATAACCCTCGACGATCAGCGCTCGGTTCCGCTCCCGGATCGTGTCGCGGGCGAGGTCGGCGGCGTAGAGCAGGCTGCCCTTGCTGTAGAGCGGGGTCTCGGGCGAATTCAGGTACTTGGGCTGCTCGTCGCCGAAGCCCCGGCCGCCGAATGCGACCACGCGCCCCTGCAGATCGCGGATGGCGAACAGCAGACGGCCACGGAAGCGATCGTAGACGCCCGGACGGTTCTCGCGCGGGACGACGAGCCCGGCCGCGACCAGCGTGTCTTCGGCTACGCCCTGCGCCTTCAGCGCCCCCAGCAGCACGTCCCAGCCCTCAGGAGCCCAGCCCAGTCCAAAGCGCCGGGCGACCTCGGGCGCGATGCCGCGCTCGTCGAGATAGGCGCGGGCCCGCTCGCCGCCCGCGGTCCACAGGCGCTCGGTGTAGAAGCCGGCCGCCAGATCCATCACGCGGAACAGCTCTTCGCGGCCCGAATCGGGCGCCCGGGGTCCACGGTCCTCGGGCAGCGTCACGTTGGCCTGCTTGGCCAGTGCGCGCACCGCCTCGGGGAACGAGAGGCGGTCCTGGCGCATGAGGAAGCCGAAGGCGTCGCCGCCCACGCCGCAGCCGAAACAGTGGAAGATCCCCTTCTTGGGATTGACCATGAAGGAGGGCGTCTTCTCGCCGTGGAAGGGACAGAGGCCCTTGTAGTTCTGTCCGGACTTCTTCAGATTGACGAAGCGGCCGACGATTTCGACGATGTCCACCCCGGCCCGGATCTCGTCGAGCAGTCCCGGCGCGTAGGAAGGCATCAGGAAACCTTGATCTCCGCCACGGTGGCACCCGCGCCGCCTTCGGCCGGGCCGCCATCGCGGAAAGACTCGACGAGCGGGTGATCGGACAGCACGCTGCGCACCGCCTTGCGGAGCGCGCCGGTGCCCTTGCCGTGGATCAGACGGACGTTCGCCAGGCCGGCCATGAAGGCATCGTCGAGGTACTTCTCGACCAGATCGCGCGCTTCGTCCGTCGTCCGCCCGATCAGCATCAGCTCCTGCGCGGTCGCGCGGACCGCCGGCGCGTCGGGCGCTTCGCGGACGGTCGCGCGCCGCGAGACGGGCGCCGGCGTCGCACTCTCCGCGGCGCGGCGCAGCGCGCCGAGGGGCACTCGCACGGTCACCGCCCCGGCCTGCACCGAGGCCGTCTCGCCCACGACGCTCACGAGCTCCCCGCGGAGACCCAGATGCGCGGCGACGACGGTCATGCCCGGAGCCAGCGGCCTGTCGTCGGGCCCGGCCTCGGAGGGCGCCGGCGTCAGGCGCGTGGTGATCTCGCGCAGGCGCCGGCGGCTCTCGTCCAGCACGGGCCGTGAGCGCTCGCCGCGCTTGAGACGCTCCCACTCGGCGGCTACCGCCCGGCGGACGTCCATCACGAGGGCGGCGGCCTCGGCCTTGGCGCGCTCGACGAGCTCACGGGCCCGGGCGGTGGCGCTGGCCTCGGTCGCCTGGGCCGCGGCCAGGCGTGCCGCCGTCTCGCTCTCCCGGCGCTCCATCACCAGCGTGCGCTCGGCCTCGGTGCGGCTGGCCTCGTCGAGCCGGGCGATGAGGTGGCTCACGCGCGCGGCGTCGGCGGACCGGTGGCCCTGCGCGCGGGCGATGAGGTCCGGCGAGAGTCCGAGCCGGCCGGCGATGGCGAGTGCGTAGCTCTGGCCGGGGACGTCGTAGCGCAGTCGGAACGTCGGCGCCAGGGTGGCCGTGTCGAACTCCACCGAGGCGTTGCGGGCACGGGGCTCGCTGGAGGCGAACGCGCGGAGCGGCTCGAGGTGGGTGGTGGCCACCACCAGCGTGCCGCGATCGGCCAGCGTCTCGAGGATCGCCTGGGCCAGCGCGGCGCCCTCGTCGGGGTCGGTGCCGGCGCCCAGCTCGTCGACGAGCACGAGCGAGCGATGGTCCGCCTCGGCCAGCACCTCGCGGATCTGCTTCACGAACGCGGAGAAGGTGGAGAGATTCTCGGCCACCGACTGCTCGTCCCCGATGATGGCGTAGAGCGACTCGAACAGGGGCAGTCGCGAGCCCTCGGCGGCCGGTACGTGGCAGCCGACCTGGGCCATGAGCGCGGCCAGCGCCAGCGTCTTGAGCGCGATCGTCTTGCCGCCGGCGTTGGGGCCGGTGATGATCAGCAGCGGGCGCTCGGGCGAGAGCTCGACGTCGACCGGCACGACGCCGCGGGAGGGATCGCGCCAGGCCTGCGCCAGCAGCAGCGGATGACGGGCCAGACGCAGGGCGACGCGTCCTTCGCGATCGATCGCCGGCGCGGTGGCCTCCATGCGCTCGGCCGCGTGGGCCCGGGTCATCACCCAGTCCAGCTCGCCGATCGCCTCCACGAGCGTCTCGATCTTGCTCCGCCGGGTCCGGACCGCGTCAGAGAGCTCACCCAGGATGCGGACCGTCTCCTGCTCTTCTTCGCGGAGCGCCTGGACCAGCTCGTTGTTGGCCTCCACGGCCGCCTCGGGCTCCACGAAGATCGTCTGACCACTCTGCGAGCGGTCGTGAACGATGCCGCGCACCCGCTGGCGAGCCTCGGCCCGCACCGGCAGCACATAGCGCCCGTGACGCACGGTCACGAACCGGTCGGCGAAGAGACGGTCGCCCTCGGCCTGGAGCATGCGCTCGAGGTCGGCGACGATCCGCCGCCGCCGGTCGCGGACCTGGTGCCGGAGCGATCGGAGCCGAGGGCTCGCCCGATCGGTGAGGCTGCCGTCGTCTTCCAGGGCGTGGCGGAGGGTGTCGCGGAGGTCGGTCAGGCGGGGAAGGTGCTCGGCGAGCCGGGCCAGGTCCGGGCCGTGGGATTGCACGGCCTGGCCCCAGGCCCTCAGCCGGGGCCCGGCGTCGAGTACCGGGATCAGCAGCACCAGCTCCGCGCCCTCCAGCAGGCTGCCTTCCGTGGCACAGCGCCCCAGCACCGGCCTGATGTCGGCCATGCCGTCCAGGGGTGGGGGACCCTCGGCGCCCAGAGCCACGCGGGCTTGACTGGTGAGAGCGATCGCGGATTCAACGGCGGTGACGTCGGTGAGCGGGGTGGCACCCTGTGCGCGCTCCCGCCCCATGGGGGTTCGTGACTCCTTGGCGAGCAGGGACCTCACGGCCTCCCATTCGGTCCCTCGGTCCCAGATTCGGCCCACCCTTCGCCTCACTCGTTCCCGCACCGTCGGGGCGGGAGTGCCGGCGGTACAGTCCAAATCCCGGGATTAATCGGAGATACGCTCCCGGCGCTTGGCCTTCTTGCGAGCCGCCAGGGCCTTGCGCTTGCGGCGGACGCTGGGTTTTTCATAGTGCTGCCGTTTCTTGAACTCCGACAGGAGCCCGGCCTTCTCGCACTGCTTCTTGAAGCGCTTCAGTGCGCTCTCGAAGGATTCGTCGGGCTCGACGATAACCGTGGTCAAGCAGGTCCCCCTTCGTGATTCCCCTACGCCCTCGAGCGAGTGGATAAACGGAAACTATATACCATGACGACCCCACCCCAGCAATGCGGAGCCTCGCTCATCGCCACAGCGGCGCGATCACCAGCGTCACGACCGACATCAACTTGATCAGAATGTTCATGGACGGGCCCGCGGTGTCCTTGAAGGGATCGCCCACGGTGTCGCGCCTAGCGGGAGATGGGGGTCACGACGAGGTTGAGGACGCGGCCGGCGGCCTCCGCGACGGCGGCCTCCACCGCGGGCAGCTCGTCGGGCTCGAAGACGCTCAGCACGTGGTCGGGGACCTGTGCCTTGTGCTCCGGGCGCCCGACACCCACCTTGACGCGACGGATGTCGGTCGTGCCGAGGGCCTCGATCACCGAGCGGACGCCGTTGTGGCCGCCGGCGCCCCCTTTCACGCGAACGCGTACCGCGCCGAGGGGGAGATCAATGTCGTCATAGACGAGGATCAGACTGTCGGCCTCGGCCCCGAGCCGCCGCAGGGAGCGCGCGATCACCGGCCCGCACACGTTCATGAAGGCCAGCGGCTTGACCAGCGTGACGTCCTCGCCGCGCCAACGGCCCACGCTCACCAGGGTGCCGTCGTCGCGCCGCCAGGGCTTGCGTCCCAGCGGCTCCTCGGCGACGTGGTCCAGCACGCGCTGGCCCACGTTGTGGCGGGTGTCCCGGTACTCGTCGCCGGGGTTCCCGAGTCCCACCACCACGTGGGCCACGCCGCTTTCGGTCCTGCTACTTGTCCTTCTCGGCCTTCTCGGGACGCTTGGCCTTCTTGTCGTCGGCGGCCGGCGCCGCTTCCTCGCCTTCCTTCGGCTTGCGCTCCGTGAGCACTTCCGGCTCGGCCGTGACCGCCGCCGTCGCCGCCGGGGCCGCAACTTCCTCCGCCATCGGCGGCGAGACCGTCGCCACCGCCTGGCCGGGGTCGTTCAGCACGCGCACGCCGGCGGGGACCTGCAGCTGGGCAATCGTCAGCACGTCGCCGATGGCCAGCTCGCTGACGTTGGCGTCGATCTGCTCGGGGATCGCAGTCGGCAGGCACGACACGTCGACCTCGTGGAGGACCAGGTTGAGGATGCCCTGGGTGTCGCGCACGCCCACCGCTTCGCCGACGGGATGGATGGCGACCCGCACGGTGATCGGCTTGTCGGCCGACACTTCCTGCAGATCCACGTGGAGCAGGTTCTCGGTCACCGGATCGAACTGCATGGCGCGGATGATCGCCATGCGGCTGCCTGAGTCGCCGTCGAACTTGATCGTCAGCAGCTGGGTGGTGCGTCCGTGGCCCACCAGCATGCGCAGCACGGCCTTGGGATCGACCGTGACCGTCTCGTTCTTGGCGCCACCGTAGACGATGGCCGGCACCACACCCTCGCGGCGCAGCCGCTTGGCCAGCTGCTTGCCTGTGCCCTCGCGGCGCTTGATGGTCAGCTCTTGCATCGGCATGTCCGAAGTCCCTTTCCTAGACGAACAGAGTCGAGACGGATTCCTCGTCGTGGATCCGGCGGATGGCCTCGCCGAGCAGCGGCGCGACCGAGAGCACGGTGATGCGGCCGGCGGCGCGCTTGTCGTCCGGCAGGGGAATCGAGTTGGTGACGAGGACCTCTTCGATGGGCGACGCCTTGATCCGGTCGATGGCCGGCCCCGAGAGCACGGCGTGGACCCCGCAGGCCAGGATACGCTTGGCCCCCTCGCGCTGCAGCGCCATCACCGCCTGCACGAGCGTGCCCGCCGTGTCGATCATGTCGTCGATGACCACCACGTCCCGGCCGTCGACGTCACCGATCAGGTGCATGGCCACCGCCGAGTTGGGTCCGTCGCGGCGCTTGTCGATGATGGCCAGGCCGCTGTTCAGCCGCTTGGCAATGGCGCGCGCGCGCTCCACCCCGCCGGCATCGGGCGACACGACCACCGGATCGTGCAGGTCCTTCTTCTTGAGGTAGTCGATCATCACCACCGGGGCGGCGAACAGGTGGTCCACCGGGATGTTGAAGAAGCCCTGGATCTGCCCGGCGTGCAGGTCGAGCGCCAGCACGCGGTTGACCCCGGCCGCCTCCAGCAGGTCGGCCACCAGCTTGGCCGAGATCGGCGCGCGGCCCGCCACCTTGCGGTCCTGGCGGGCGTAGCCGTAGTAGGGCAGGACCGCGGTGACGCGGTGGGCCGACGCGCGCTTGAGCGCATCGGTCATGATCAAGAGCTCCATCAGCGTGTCGTTCACCGGCGGACAGGTCGGCTGCACGACGAAGACGTCGGCGCCGCGCACGTTCTCGTTGAACTGCACGAAGATCTCGCCGTCGGAGAAGCGCGAGACCTCGCCCTCGCCCAGCGGGACGCGCAGGTATTGGGCGATCTCCTCGGCCAGTCCCCGGTTTGCGTTCCCGGTGAAGAGCTTCAGCTCATACGCCATGGGCGCCTCACTCACGATGTGGTTGGGGCGGGAGGATTCGAACCTCCGAATACGGGATCCAAAGTCCCGCGCCTTGCCGCTTGGCCACGCCCCATCAAGTTGCCTTGATCCGGATCGCTGCCCCGCGCAGCGTCCGCACCGCCCAGCACTCCCAGGAGCCTCGCGTCACCCGCGCCCGGATCTGCCGTGCCTGCTCCCCGGAGCGGGCGATTCCGAATACCGTCGGGCCGCTGCCCGACATCACGGCGCCCAGCGCCCCCGCCGCCACCAGGGCCGCCCGCATCTGCTCGATCTGCGGGTAGGCGGCCCGGGCCGCGGGCTCGAGCCCATTGTAGAGGCTTGCGGCCACCCGGTCCGGCCGATGCGTCGCCAGGGCCCGGGTCACCAGGCGGGCTCGGCCGCCGTCCGAGTAGACCGCCGGCGTGACCCGACCGTACATCTCGGCGGTGCTGACCGGGAACTTCGGATTCACCAGCACGAGCCCGAGGGACGACCCGCCGAGCGGTGAGAGCGTCTCGCCCCGGCCGGTTGCGACCGCGGCGCCGCCGTACAGGAAGAACGGCACGTCCATGCCCAGTCCGACTGCGAGCTCGGCGAGCGATTCCACCGGCCAGCGTAGCTCCCATAGTCGATTGAGTCCGACCAGCACTGCGGCTGCATCCGTCGAGCCTCCGCCTAGCCCGGCGGCCACCGGGATCCGCTTCTCGAGCGTGATCCGCACGCCACGGTCCACCTTGGCCTGGTCGCGCAGCATCAGGGCCGCGCGGAGCGCCAGGTTCCGTTCGTCGGTCGGGACCCCGGGAGCGCTGGTGTGCAGTTCGCACACCGGGGCCTCCTCGAGCACCAGCCGGTCGGAAAGGTCCACGGCGTGCATCACCGTGGAGATCTCGTGATAGCCGTCGGGCCGCCTGTTGAGAACCTCCAGGGTCAGGTTGACCTTGGCCGCAGCATCGACCACGAGCCGACGGACATTCCCCGACCCCTTCGACAAGGTACGGAGGCTACCACGCGTCACTGACAGCGTCAACGGATCGGTCGTGTTTTCGCGTCTTTGGGGAGCATCAGGGCGAAGCGATCGGCCGGCAGACCGACTCCCACGGCGAGGCTTCGGTAGCGCACCGTGCCGTTCACCCAGCGCGAGGCCGCGGTGAGGTCGAAGCCGGTCAGCTGACCGGTGTCGTTCCGCTCATAGGTCACGGTCGCATCCGCCCGCCCGCCGATGATCTTCAGCTGGTTGACCACTCCGGTCTGGAAGTCCATCCAGATGCGCTGCTC
>Ga0075428_100005759_pt1 | contig 13766 bp, 13 predicted proteins | sample RhiMetdeltSRZDD2_FD_75291 | JGI IMG/M metagenome (GOLD analysis project Ga0075428, IMG submission 75291) | Populus rhizosphere microbial communities from Tennessee, USA - Rhizosphere MetaG P. deltoides SRZDD2 | ecosystem: Host-associated > Plants > Roots > Rhizosphere > Soil | place: USA...
TTGATGCGCGAGATGAGTGAGGTCTCGAGCGGCTGCGGCACTGTCAACACATCGAACAGCATGCCATCGATGCGATAGCGTACACGCATGCGAGGCACTTGCGGCTCGATATGAATATCCGTGGCGCGGGCCTCAATCGCCCCTGCAAAAATGGCATTGACGATCTGGACTGCCGTAGTGGTGTCATCCACCTCGATGACACGCCGCACCGCGTCACGATAGGACTGCGGGATAGCCGCCTGCCCCGGTTCCGGACTCTCCGCCACCGCACCATTGGTCGGCCGGCCTTGCACTGGCGGACCCTGGGCTTTGATGATCTCGGTCATCTCTTGCGGTGTCAGCAGTCCCAGGTTAATCACCGTCCGCCACAGTGGATGCCCGGTGTGCTGCTGCGCCTGGAGAGCCGTATCGAGTTGCTCTTGCGTCAGACGCCCACTCTTGAGGAGAAAGGGTTGCAGTTGGAGATCATCAATACGGTATTCATCGACCGTCCGCTCCACCCCTGCCGCCGTCACATCGGGGGCCATGAGCGGCGCGGTCGTGGTCGACGCCTCCACGTCTGCGAGCTGGCCGTAGAGTAACAAGACCTCCTGCAAGTCGGCAAAGGAGAGTACCCCTGAGGTAATCAAGGCCTGTAAGAGAATGCCATCCGTGTGCTGCGCCTGCACGAGGGCCTGTACTGCCACCTCCGGAGTGAGCGCCCCGGCTGCTTGTAACAGTGCCACCACTTGTTGCGCCGTCCCAGGCTGCATCGACTGCTTCTCCAGATGGCTTACTCTAACCGCCGCCAGTAGCGTAAAGTCGTGGTCGGAGCCGTGCGCTCGATCACTGCCAGGCGTACATGGGTGCGCGCCGGGCTCGTGCCCTGTGGCACACGCCCCGTGGCGATGAAGCGGAATGCACTTGGTATGACGGTGCAGAAGACCTCCGCACGCTCCAGTTCACTACGCTCAACCCCTAGAAGCGTCGCCAGGTCTGACACCGTACGGAAGTACCGATCATCACTCGTCCCAAGTTGCTGATCGTCGCCTTGACGATAGCGCACCATGGCCTCTACCAGAGCTGGGGACATGCCCGGGACTGCGGTCAGGACCACGGGTGACGCCGTGTTGATATTAATTTTGCCACTCCCCCAGACCGTGAGATAAGCGCTGAGCCCGGCATGCCCCGTACTCCCATACCATACGGAGGCCGAGACGAGTCCACGGTGCAACAGCTCTTCAGGCGCTTCCCACAGCTCCTGCTGACGGTGTTTGACAATCGCCTCGGCCAGCTCTGGGCCAACGCTAGGCAGCGCTGCCAGCAACGCCACTGGCGCTGTATTGAGGTTGACACGCCCTTCCTCGTCCTGGAGGCCGTAGTGCAATGTGCCGCCGGGGTCTGTATACTGCACATCAAACGTCCCTACTCCTAAGGAACGCCCATGAAACAGAGCCGCCTGGCTCGTCCAGGGCGCTTGCCACAGTGTCCCCTGCCGTTCCACCGTATTGAGATAGTGTATGGTCCAATCAATGCCAGCCTTGGCCAACAACTCTGCCGCGGTCTCGTCCTGAAAACGCCGCGTCTGTGCAAGATCGGCGCGTGCCGCAGTACCAAGTGCGAGCGCCATCACCCCGAGAGCCGCCAGTAAGCCCATCACGATGACGAGCACATAGCCTTGAGTATTCCTGAACCAGGATGTCATATACATATCAGCATGTCCCATGCACTCACGGAAGCCCAAGGTGTTAGTCAGCCGTCACTAAGGTGGCAAAGCGGGACGTTCGAGCCTGAGCGCCGTCACTCTGTATAGTGAGGGTAATTTCCAAGGCACGCGGTAGCTCCATCCGCTGCCATTCCGTATACCAAGCCTGTCCGTCAAAGTAGCGCACCCGAAATTCCTGCACCTGCGAATGCACGACCATCATGCGTTCCCTCTGCGGCTCGCTCGGAGCGTCTACCACTCGCTGTAAGGCGAGCGTTTTGCTATCTGGCACGCCATTGAGGACATAGCGAATGCGCTGCCCAGCGTGGCTGTGGGAGGCTCCCTCCAGAGGGACCGCTAGAGATGGCAGCGTGAGCAGGGCCAGGCTATCTGACGTGGAGAGCTGCGGTGCGGCCCCACGAATACCATACGGCACACGCGCCGCCATAGCGCGTTGCACATCCCGCGTGACGAGGGACAACAAGGAGCGCGCCCCTTGCGTCATCCGGACGTCTTGCAAACCACGCTGATACGAGCGCATGCCACTCTGGAAGAGTGGCCAGGCACCACTGAGGAGGATGGTGCTAATGGCTATCACCCCTAGCACTTCTAGGATTGTCATCCCACGTTGGGTACATACGGACTGTTGCATGCGCTCTTCCTGCGGGTGTCGCACGTCCTATCGTCCTCGCCCTTCAATGCTGGCTCACATAGGTAGCCAGACGCACCTGGTGTGTCTGGGCAGGCCACGGCCACACGACACGCACGTGCACTGCCAGCAGATCCTCAGCCTCGTGATACACCTCAGCTTGCCAGCGGAAGGGGCCATCAATCGCCTGCTGTTGGCTGTCCACAAACGGCTCGGGGGTAGCCGCCAGGGGTACGGTCACCAGGGCCGAAAAACCGCGCAAGCGCAATTGTTCCAATTGGTTTTTACCGAGCAGAGTGGCCTGAATCTGTTCCAGTGCCTGTTGTTCAGTGGCTAGATGCGTCGGGAAGGTATGTCGTAGGGCGGACAGGCCAACCACGATCACCACCAGGGCAACCATGGTCTCTACGAGACTAACACCTGTAGGGGAGAAGAGGGGGAAACGCCGACCCATGCCTGTATCGATCCTCGCGTGCTGGGAATCAGCACTGCTGCGCGGGGTGCTACCCACGCGCTCCACCTGGCATCCCAGGCGCAGAGTTATCCCAAATTGTAACCCGGGTCTCGGTCGGAAAGCAACTAGGCCTTGCAAGGCACCAGCAAGGCGCATTTTGGCGTATCCAGGGTTCAGGGAGGCCGGTCAAACATGAGGGATGGTATGATCCGGGCCTGACGCTCGACTCCCAATCCGATACTCGTTGATCTCCAAAATGAGAACTGCTAGCCTCATTGGTAGACTGCATGCCTTTTTACTGCCATACTCAGAGACCGGGCTACATGACACCATCTACGCCAACGATAACCATCCATACCACAGCTGGGCAGCAGCCCGTCGTGTTGACTCATCTCACGGCATTCCTCCTGTGTGCCCACTATGCCTTTTTGCAGACGTTCCACAGTGCAGAGCACTCCGATATTGATATATTCGACCAGCACCAGCAGCTTCTCATCCGTTGCACCCTATGGCAGGCTGAGACTGACCGGCGCCTGTCGGCACCATCTGTATTCCCTGCGCAGGAGACATTGCCTGAGGACCTGGTAACGCTGATCCAGGCTCTGGTGCAGGCCTGCACGGTCACCTCAGCGTAGCGGCAAGAACCCCGGGGCAGACACTGCCTCAGAGCTGGCTGGAGAGCACAACCACTAACGTCAGCAAGAGAATAATGAGGTAGGAGACGGCCTGCATACGCTGGCTCACACGTTGGACGATCTGAGCATCGTATGGATAGATACCGGCGTCCATACGCGTTAAACGAAATGCCATACCAAAGAGCTGCATGGGCACCAGGATCAAAATGAGAAATACCGCCGCCAACTTGAGACCAAGTACCAGATAAAAGGTGCTCAGGACTGACGCACTGCTCGCTCTGGCGGTACGCGCGGCTGGCAGTAGATAGAGGCCCCCTGTCAGCAGTTCCAGGGTTAAGGCTAATAACACCACCGTAAAAAAGCGTCGGAGCGTGTGGCTCAGACACCGGACTTGTACGGCGACGTCTGTCAGAGTCCGCTGCAGCACGGGCCACCAGAATACACTGAGGAAAAGATAGCCTCCGAGGACGATGACCATCGTGAGGATGTGTAGACAGCGGATAATAGTATGCATAGGCCTCCTTTGACAGGCTCGTAAGGGTCATGGAGACTACACCAGGTCAGGTGACAGCGTCAATGTGGCTGGCACGGGGAATTTGTGGCAAGGATCAAAGTATGGTAGACTGTCTGCTCTCATATCTTGGCTCTAGACATAGTTGCCTATCTTGCGTGGAGGAATGGTTGGCATGGAGTTGCGTGACCTACAGAAGATGACTGTGGTGAAACTGCGCGAGGAGGGGCTGAAACATAGCAGTATCGCTGGGGTCTATGCGATGGACAAGGCCCAGCTCATTGAGGCGCTCGCCGCAGTCTATGGTATTGATATTGAAGCAGCCACCAGGGCAGCGCGGGAAAAGTTTGCCGCGGATAAGGGTACGTTGAAACAGGAGATTCGTGCCTTCAAAGGGCAGCGTGACGTCGCCCTGTCAGCCCATGATGCGACGCAAGTGAAACAGCTACGACTGCATATTAAAAAGCACAAGCGCATGTTACGACGCCTGGCTTCATCCCAGACGGAAGCGATGTAGCGTCGTTGCTGCTTGAAACAGGTAGGGTCATGGCAATGGCCCGAGCTTGTGGCAGGAGAGATCAGCGTATGAAAAAACCACCGAAAAAGACCAATAAAACCGCTCGGCTCAAGGCTATGCAGCGGCGCAAGCTGCAGCGAGCACGTTTACGCGTGAGTAAGGGTGAGCGGAAGTATAGTCGCTAAGATACCTCTCTTTGCCTGATGGGCCTGGTGCTTGCTTCACTATGCTGCACGGTGTGGGAACAGACGTTTTCTCAAAGGATGGCCAGACATGTTGTCACTAGCAAAAAAAATCGTGCAACTGCGCAAAGAGCACAATCTGACTCAAAAAGAGTTGGCGAGCATTGTCGGGGTACACTTTTCGCACATGAGCCGTTATGAGCGTGGTATTTCTTTGCCGTCGATTGATGTGGTGAAAAAACTCGCCCAATTGTTTCACGTCTCCGCCGATTACTTGCTCTTTGAGGATGGTCAGGCCATGGTGCGGGCGAGCATCGCTGACCAGGAACTCCTTCAGCAATTTGAGCGTCTTTCCCGCATGACTGAGCGCGAAAAGACTGCCGTAAAAACGGTTCTCGAAGCGCTGATTCTCAAACATCACCTCGAGGGCATGCTTGGCGTCAAGCACGTGCCAACGGCCCCTGAGGAAGACACGACGCGGAGCGATAGTGCCTCGCCCTGGATCAGCAAACGTTTTGATGCGGAACTCTTCCACGATCTGGAAGAAGCACTCGATAGCGCCAAACGTCCTGGCACGGCACGGCGTCGCTCGACGCAGCGTCTTTAGTCAACCCTGGCTAAGGTATACACATCGACGCGCGTCGCGCCGGCCTGCCGTAAGAGACGCGCACATTCTTGCACTGTGGCGCCCGTGGTATAGACGTCATCAATGAGTAAGAGGGCTTTGCCAGGGCAATATTGCGGCCTCTGCACAGTAAAAGCGCCGCGAATATTGCGCTGTCGTTCTGCGGCACGCAAACCAACCTGGGAGAGTGTCGGGCGATGGCGGATGAGGACGTCAGCCCAGAGGGGGATCCCCACCCCTTGACTGACGTGTCTAGCGAGTGCCAGGGCTTGATCAAACTCACGGGTGCGTAACCTACTACGGTGCAAGGGCACCGGCACCAGCGCCTCCGGTGGTCTTTCGCTCCAATACAGACTAAAATGTTGGCGCAAGAGGCCCCCTAGAGGCTGTACGAGGCCGTAGGTGCGCTGATATTTCAAGGCGTGAATCAGGTCACGTAGCACCCCTGCATACAGTCCAACAGCGCGGGCGCGGTCGTAGGCTGGTGGTGTCAGGATACAGGCACCGCAGCGATGCGTTGTCGTCCCAATGCCCTCTGGAGGAGCCGCCAGCGGCTGCCCGCACTGGGCACAGGTTGGTGGGGTGATATACTCCACCGCGTCCCAGCAGTGCTGGCACACCCAGGGTAATGAGGCTCCACGCGTACTGACGCTGCACACCAGGCAACGCGGCGGCAAGACGAAGTCGAGTACTGCTCGTACAGCCCCTTCAGGTTTCCACATATCTCCCCAGGCTTATGATGCAGTCCTACGTGTCGCAACGGACACCAGGAAATGGCGTGCTTCCCCGGGTTGTAGCACGACCAGGTTGCTCTCAATCCCGCGCTCCTGGAGATTGAAACCGTCGGTCGGGCACGTATAGGGCTCAATACAGATCGCCTGCCGCGGAGCTGGTGGGGTGAAGACCACCACATGTGGAAATTGGGCCGCGTCAAACGCCACGGTGGTCTGGAGGCGCCGCTGCTGGTCCTGGAGCGTGCAGCGCACCAGCCCATCCGTATCTGCGACAAGATCGGTGTAGATATCGTCAAGCACCAGGGACGTGACGTCTCGCGGCTGACGCAGATCGTATGGGCCGTCCACCGCCAGGAGCTTACCGGTCGGCAGACTATCTTCCAACTCCCAGCGTCGCCGCGCTGGGACACATAGCATGCCCGACGCCGGACAGCGAAAGTAGGGGTGAATCCCAAATCCCATAGGCATGTCGTGCGCCCCGGTGTTGTACACTACGGTCTCCATGCTCAGGACGGCCTCCCGCAACCGATAGGTCACATCGAGGCAAAACGGAAAGGGGAATTGCTGGAGAACCGCTGCAGGGTACTGGATTGCTTCAAATCGCGATGTGATCCAGGCCCCTTCCCCTTCGGACGCTCCTGTATGGAGCACCTGCCAGGCTTTATCGCGGACAAAGCCATGCCGATTCGGATTGACCACATAACGCTGGCCGCGAAAGCTCAAGGCCCCATCCCGGAGACGGTTCGGAAAGGGAAACAAGATCGGAATGCCGTAACTGGTCGGGCGGGTGCGGAACTCCTCAAATGCGGCTGCTTCCAGCACTGGTTCATCCACCTGCAACATAAAGCAATTGTTCCCCCAGGCCGGAGCAATAGCAGCCGAGGCAAGGTCAGCTTCACGTAAGATGAAGATTTCCACCGCCCCGCGCGTCTCGGTGGTGACTGTGTATCTTGGCGACATGCTGTTATTCCCTCTTCCGCGCCAGCCGCGGGCCTAGCGGTCCAGCCACAGCGCCGCAGCGCGTCCGCCGTAGTCGAAACTAAGGTTCGGGGCGTAGTTCTTCACATACGGTTGCCAGGAACCAGTGAACATGGAGGAGTGTAGGTACACATAATACTGCTGCTCCGCCGCATACCGCTGAATATTGTAGATGAGCTTCTTGCGCGCCTCCAGGTCCTTAGTGCGCCGTTGCTCTTTGAGCATGGCCGTGATCGTGGCGTCATTGACATGGCCGGTGTTCCACGATGAGTCGGACGCATGGGAGCGATACAGCGGGCTATCCGGCTCCCAGGCAATGCCGTAGGGGCCTCGCACCAGGCCCTCGAACTTGCCCTGCGCCGTTGTCGCCACATACGCACCATATTCCTGGATCTTCATCTCTACTTCAATGCCGACGTCTTTGAGATATTGCTGCACCAACTGCGCGTCATCGACGAGGTCGCGCCCATAGCCAGGGCTGACCGTGAGCTGTGTCTTAAAGCCCTTGGGGAACCCGGCTTCCGCCAGCAAGCGCCTCGCCTCTTTCGGATTATACTGATAATACTTTGCCCCAGCCCCGAGCTGGTCGATCGGCAGCGACCACTCGATCAGACCACGGGCCACCGCTGGGGTCGGTTCACCCCTGACCCAGACCGCCTCGATGAGCCCCTGGCGGTCGATGGCGTGGGAGATGGCGCGCCGCACACGCACATCGTTGAAGGGCGGCTGATCCGTACGCATGAAGATGGCGCTCGTGACGTTAGACACGAAATCCTGATACACCAGGTTCGGTTGCGTCTTCTTGAGCGCCTCCAGGTCCTGTTGCCGCACGCTCCACCAGGGCGCCGGGCCACAGTCGATTTGCCCGGTACGATACATCGCCAGCCCCGTCGACTCGTCCTCGAGGACCAACCAGTCCACTCCGTCCACATACGGCTGGTCAGGGCGGAAGTACTCCGGGTTGCGCTTAAAGACCGTCTTCACGTTGGGCTCGTAGTGCTCCAGGAGAAAGGGGCCGGTACCAATAGCGGTCTCTGGTTTCTTCAGGTCGCCGAATTGCTGCACCACTTCCGGAGCGATGATCCAGGTGCTCCACGGGTACGCCAGGGCGCTGACCAGCCAGACATAGGGCTCTTTGAGGAGGAACTTCACGGTATAACGATCGACTACCTCGATGCGCTCCACGGGGTCCAGGATATAGCGGTTCGCATTCCCCGGGTCTGTCATGAAACGGTCATAGGTAAATTTGACATCCTCCGCCACCAGTTCGCGGCCGTTGAGGGGTGGTTTGTTATGCCATTTGACACCCTGGCGCAGATGGAAAACATAGGTGGTGTCGTCTGGCGCTTCCCAGCGTTCAGCCAGGTCGGGCTCGACCGTGAAGGTACCCGTCCGCACCTCCGGGCCGATTTTATGCCGCACGAGCTTACTGTAGACGAAACTCAGTGTGGTGTGCGTCTTGAAGCTAATCGTCTGATGCGGATCAAAATGTACCGGGTCCCACCCGCGCACACGCAGGATGCCGCCGCGCTTGGGTTGACCTGCTTCCGCACCCCAGAGCGGGGCAGGACGAGAGAGAGGCAAGGCAGACAGGGCGACGCCGGCCGCCAGGCCAGCTTTGAGCACATCGCGACGATACACACCCTGAGGATTGTGAGGATTTGCCTGCGATTTTTGCATAGGAAGCCTTCCCTTATCGCCCTCTCGCCTCCTAGCGGTCCAGCCACAGCGCCGCAGCGCGTCCACCGTAGTCAAAGCTGGGGTTGGGTGCATAGTTCTTCACATACGGCTGCCAGGTACCAGTTTGCATGTTAGAGTTAGTGTAGACATAATACTGCTGCGCTGCCACATATCGTTGAATGTCGAAAATAAGCTGCTTACGCACTTCCAGATCCTGCGTGCGCCGTTGTTCCTGCAGCATGGCCGTGAGCTTGGGGTCATTGACATGGGCGCTGTTGCGCGGCTGGTCGGGAGCATACATGCCGTAGAGCACGCTATCTGGTTCCCAGGCAATGCTCACAGGCCCCATGGACATACCCTCGAACTTACCCAGGAATGTGGTCGCCATATACGCGCCATACTCCTGGACCTTCATCTCCACCTCGATACCAACGTCTTTGAGATAGTGCTGCACCAACTGCACAGCATCGAGCAAGTCAGGCCCATACCCCCCGGTGGTGTTGATCTGCGTCTTAAACCCCTTGGCCAAGCCGGCTTCCGCCAGCAGACGCCTGGCCTCCTTAGGGTCGTATTGATAGTATCTTGCTCCCTCACCGAGTTGGTCGATGGGTAACGACCACTCCGTGGCGCCACGTGCGATGGCAGGGGTCGGTTCACCCCTGATGTATACCCCATCAATGATCCCCTGCCGATCGACTGCCATGGAGATAGCGCGCCGCACACGCACATCGTTGAAGGGCGACGTATCCGTGCGCAGGTAGATGACTGACGAGGTCACGTTGGACAGGAAGTCCTGGTACACTAGATGAGGATGGCTCTTCTTAAGCGTTTCCAGATCCTGTTGGCGTACACTCCACCATGGCGCTGGGCCACAGTCGATTTGCCCGGCGCGGTACATGGCCAGGCCGGTTGAGGGATCATCGAGGATCAACCATTCTACACCGTCGATATATGGTTGATCCTTGAGGAAATAGTCAGGATTGCGCTTGAACACCGTCTTCACATTGGGCTCATAGCGCTCCAGGATGAAAGGACCCGTACCGATGACGCTCTCCGCTTTTTTCAAGTCGCCGAACTGCTGCACCACTTCAGGGGCAATGATCCAGGTACCAGCCGGGTTAGCCAGCATATTGACCAACCAGACATAGGGCTCTTTGAGGATGAATTTCACCGTATAACGGTCCACAACCTCAATGCGCTCGACAGATTCCAGCGCAAAACGCAATGCATTCCCCGGTTCTGTTATGAAGCGGTCATAGGTAAATTTGACATCGTCGGCCACCAGTTCACGGCCATTGAGGGGCGGTTTGTTGTGCCATTTGACCCCATGGCGCAGATGGAAGATATAGGTCGTATCGTCTGGCTGCTCCCAGCGTTCGGCCAGATGGGGCTCTACTGTAAAGGTCCCTGGCCGAATGTCCACCCCGACTTTATACCGCACCAGTGTGCTGTAGGCGAAGCTCAAGGTGGTATTGGTCTTGAAGTTGAGAGTGAGATGATGGTCGAAGTGCACCGGATCCCACCCACGCACGCGCAGGATACCGCCACGCTTGGGCTGTCCAGCTTCAGCACCCCAGAGCACCGAGGGCGTATGCAGGGGCCAGGTGGACAGGGTGACACCAGCCGCGAGGCCAGCCTTGAGTAGATCACGACGGCGCACATCCCGGGGAGGCCCGGGATGTGCCTGCTGCCTTGTCATAGAGCCCTCTCCTTACTGATAACGAATACGGGGATCGAGATAAGCGTACGTCATATCGACGAGCAGGTTGACCACCACGATGATAGACGAGGTGAGCAGAATCACGCCCTGCACCACGGTGTAGTCACGCTGAAACATGGCATCCACCAGGAAGCGTCCCACGCCGGGCAACCCGAAGATGGTCTCCAGGATCACCGTGCCATTAGCGATCTGGATGATCTGTAACCCCAGGAGGGTTACCACGGGGATAACGGCGTTCTTCAGGGCGTGCCGCAGTACGACGCGCGGTTCACGCATGCCTTTCGACCAGGCAGTGCGGATGTAGTCCTGCCGCAGCACCTCGAGCATCAGCGCCCGCGTCAGGCGCATGAGGCTGGCACCTGGGGCAATGCCCAGGATGAGCGCTGGCAGGATGAATTGGCTGAGGTGTTGCCAGGGGTTCTCGGCAAAGGGGGTGAACTGCAGCGGTGGAGCCCAGCCAAACCAGATCGAGGGCAGCACGATGACCAGCGTGGCTTTCCAGAAGGGGGGCACTGATAGGCCAACGATCGCTATACTGCGCGCCGCATAATCTTTGAGCGTATCTTGCCGAATCGCTGACAGCACACCGATGGGTAGGGCAATGCAGAGAGCTACAATAATACCCATAGCACCAAGTTCAAAGGTGACCGGGAGCCGCCGCATCATCTCCTCAACCACTGGCCGTTTCGTCCACAGTGACTCCCCGAGGTTCCCCTGCACCACATCTCCCAGCCAGGAGAAATACTGGACATATAGCGGGCGGTCGAGGCCAAGCTTGGCACGCAGAGCATCGAGATCCTTGGCGTAGGCTTTCTCCTCGAACATCAAGACCACCACATCCCCTGGGAGCATGTGGTTCAGGGAGAACACGATGATCGAGATCAGCAGCAGGGTTGGCACCACCAAGCATAAACGTTTCAACACGTATTGCCGCATGGCTCTCTCCTTATGTGCACGCCGGCCGCACGTCTATCGATCTAACCATAGCGACGCGGAACGATAACCGTAGTCATAGGTGCTGTTGGGAGCATAATTCTTCACATATGGCTGCCATGAGCCGGTGATGCCTACACAGTACAGATACACATAGTACTGCTGATCGGCAATATGCCGCTGGATATCAAAGATGATCTTCTTGCGCGCTTCCCGGTCCTGCGTCTGTCGTTGCTCCTTGAGCATGGCCGTGATTTTGGGGTCATCGACATGGCTGCTGTTGCGTGGTTGGTTAGGCGCATACAGTCCATACAGCACAGTATCCGGGTCCCAGGCGTTGCTGATAGGGGCCAGGACCATGCCCTCGAACTTACCGAGATACGTCGTCGCCATATAGGCTCCGTACTCCTCGATCTTCAATTCTGTCTCAATGCCGACCTCTTTGAGAGCGCGCTGGGCCAGCTGGGCAGCATCGACGAGGGCAGGACCAGCACCCGTACCATTGGTAGTATGGAGCAGTGTTTTAAAGCCTTTGGGAAGGCCTGCCTCCGCCAGCAGGCGCCGGGCTTCCTTGGGATCGTACTGATAATAGCGCGCCCCTGCGCCAAGCTCATCAAGGCGCGGCGACCACTCGGCCAGACCACGGGAGATCGCAGGAATCTGTTCACCCTTGATCCACACAGCCTCAATGATCTCCTGTCGATTGACCGCATGGGAGATGGCGCGCCGCACGCGTACGTCGTTGAACGGGGCTTGATCGGTCCGCATGTAGATCGCATGGCTCACTGTGGAGAGGAAATCCTGATACAGCAAGTGTGGATGGGTCTTTTTGACTGATTCAAGATCCTCCTGGCGTACGCTCCACCAGGGTGCTGGGCCACAGTCAAATTGCCCACTGCGGTACATCGCCAGCGCCGCCGACGGATCAGTAACGACCATCCATTCCACCCCATCCACCCAGGGAAGGTCTGGCAGGAAGTAGTTCGGGTTGCGCTTGAAGACCGTTTTGATGTTCGGCTCATAGCGCTCGAGGAGAAACGGACCAGTGCCAATGGCACTCTCGGGTTTCTTCAGGTCACCGAATTGCTCCACCACTTCGCGAGGGATGATCCAGGTACCGAGCGGGTTGGCCAGCACGTCAACCAGCCAGACAAAGGGCTCGTGCAGGAGGAACTTCACGGTATAACGGTCTACCACCTCGACCTTGTCCACGGCCTCAAGGATATAACGTAGGGGATTGCCCTTTTCCGTCAGGAAGCGGTCAAAAGTGAACTTCACATCCTCGGCCACCAGCTCGCGACCGTTGACCGGCGGTTTGTTATGCCATTTAACGCCTTGACGCAGATGGAAGACATAGGTGGTGTCATCCAGGGCTTCCCAACGTTCGGCCAGATGAGGCTCCACTATGAAGGTGCCCGGTTGAATCCCTGCCCCAACTTTGTGCCGCACGAGCGTACCATGTACAAAGCTCAGGGCGGCATGTGTCTTGGCGTTCGTCGTGAGATGTGGATCAAAGTGGGGAGGATCAGAGCCCCATGCACGCAGGATACCGCCACGCTTGGGTTGGCCCGCTTCCGCGCCCCAGAGTGCCGAAGGGGCATGTAGCAGCCCAGCAGACAGTGTCATACCAGCGGTGGCACCGATTTTTAGTAGTGCACGGCGGGGTATCCCCTGCCCCTTCTGGGGGTGTGCTGGCAGTGTGTTCATAGGAGCCCTCTCTAGAGTGAATCACTATTTGTAATTAGCGTTGCACCAGTCGTCCTCCCCGTAACCGCGGGTCGAGCAGATCCCGCAGTGCGTCCCCCAGCATGTTGAACCCAAACACGGCCAGGCTAATGGCTATGCCCGGCCAGGTGGCCATCCAGGGTGCTTTGTGCATGTACGAGCGTCCCGAGCCACTCAGCATCTCGCCCCACGAGGGATACGGTGGGGGCACACCGAAACCCAGGAAACTCAAGGTCGACTCGATGAGGATGGTAAAGCCCAGGCTGACCGTGGTAATAATGATGATCGGCGCCATGATGTTCGGCAGGATGTAACGCAGGATGATGCGCCCATGGCTCGCGCCGACGGCTCGGGCTGCCTCCACGAACTGATTTTCCTTGGCCGTCATGGCAGCGCTCCGAATGATGCGCGAGCTCCCGGCGGCCGAGACGATTCCCAGCGCCAGGATAATGTTCAGCAGCCCTGGGCCCGTCACAGCCATAATATTGAGTAGCAGGAGCAAGCCTGGAATGGCCACCTGGGCGTCGACCAGCCGCTGCACCAGGATGTCAGCTTTCCCCCCGAAGTAGCCGCTCCCCACGCCTATGATGGTGGCCAGGGTGATGCCTATGCTCACGGCACCGAAGCCCACGGTCACCGAGACGCGGGCGCCATAGACGATCCGACTGAAGATGTCGCGTCCTAGATTGTCGGTACCAAAGTAGAACTGGGAACTAGGGGGTTTTAAGCGATTGCGGAC
>Ga0075428_100005762_pt1 | contig 13760 bp, 11 predicted proteins | sample RhiMetdeltSRZDD2_FD_75291 | JGI IMG/M metagenome (GOLD analysis project Ga0075428, IMG submission 75291) | Populus rhizosphere microbial communities from Tennessee, USA - Rhizosphere MetaG P. deltoides SRZDD2 | ecosystem: Host-associated > Plants > Roots > Rhizosphere > Soil | place: USA...
AAGCATCGCCGGCCGCCGGGGATCGGGTCTACACGTTAGGCTCTACACACGTTGGGTTCTACACGTCGGGTTCTACACGGCGGGTTACACAACCCGGCGTCGTCGTAGACCAGCGGGTCATGACCGAATCCACTCGTGTCTCAGGTGCCGAGGATTGTCGTGCCCCTGCAATGGCAATCGACGCGGCGAAGCTCGCCACCAATGCGACGAGAACGATTGGTCTCGATTTCATGATCGAACCTTTTCTGACCTCTGTAACCCGTCACGCTCATCACGAAGAGCACGAAGCTCACGGTGCTCGCGAAGAACTGAACTAGGTTGTGCTCTTCGTGAACCTCGTGAGCGTCGCGCCTCTTCGTGATGTAGCGTCGACGAGGACACGTGCAACGATCAAATCCACTCGTTGACGCCGTCACGCTCATCACGAAGACCACGACGCACGGTGCTCGCGAACAACTGAACTACAGGTGGGCTCTTCGTGGGCCTCGTGAGCATCGCGCTTCTTCGTGATATAGCGTGACACGGGTCAGGACTGCGTTGTGTAGAACCTGACGTGTAGAACCCGACGTGTAGAACTACACGCGAAGCCTTGCTTGCTTCAGAATCTCGCTGAGCTTCGGGCGCGAGGCGCTGACGAGCCCAATCCTGAACAGCCGTGCACCGATCCGAATGGCGAACCAGGTGGAGACGACCAGAATGGAGAACCCGGCAACGACCTCCCACCAGGCCAGCGACGCCGCGTCGGTGCTGGCTCGAAAGATCACGAGCGGCGCTGCCGAGAACGGGACTAGCGTCATGACGCGTGCCACGGTGCCATGTGGAGCGCTGATCAACGCCATCATCATGATCATCGGCAAGGCCGCGGTCAGCGACCATACCATCGCGAGCTGCTGTGCCTCGCGCATGTTCGAGCCGAGCGAGCCAGTACCGAGCATGAGGCTGCCGTAGAACAGGAACGCAACCAGGAACAGCGGGACAGCCATCGCGAGCGCCGCCCATGGCATCTTGATGTCGGTCGCCAACAGCATTGGCACCACGCCGAGGCCGCTGACCATCAGGATCAGGAGCCATACCGCGATCTGCAGCAGCCCTGCGCCGCCGAGCCCGGCCAGCTTGCCCCACAGAATCTCGTCGGGATTGGCCGACGCGAGCAGCACTTCCACAACTTTGTTTTCCTTTTCCGTCGCCGTGCCCTGCATCAGGAATCCCGACGTCATCAACACTGACATCAGGAACAGGACCATGAAGACCAACGGGAACACGAGCTTTACGATACCGGCCGCGTCGCTGCCGTCGGAGAGCTCGCCGCCGCGCGTGACCCTGAATCGGCGCGCGTCCTTGAGCGGATGAAGGATGCGGTCGCGCCCTGGCGCCGCGACGCGCGCTGTCAACTGTTCGCGAATGATGTCGGCGAACGCATCGCGGGAATCATCGAACGCGATGCCCGTCGCATCCTGCAGGTAGACGTCGATCAGCCCGCCCGTGAGGTAATCAGGCGGCACGACGAAGTAACCTTTGAGTGTGTGGGCGGCCGTCGCTTGACGCGCCTCCGCCTCGGCCGCCATCGGCTTGAAGACAAAGTTTTCGCTCATGAATGCGTTCTGGACGGCCTGCTCCTGGCCGGACATCCGAATCGCCTTCGCGACTTCCTCCGGCAGTCCAGGTCGCACCGACACGCTATCGGTCAGCCCGAGCACGCCTGCCGTGTCCACAACGCCCCAGACGGACGGCTCCTTGGCGGATTGGGTCGCGAAGTACGCGGGAATGGCCACGACGCCGGCGTAGAGGACCATGAACACCGGCATGCCAAACGTGGCGATTAAATAACCAGGACGTTTGACCGCGGTCAGAAACTCGAAGGTGGCAATCACCGAAACCTTCCGCCAGCGGTTCATGCCTGCCCCTCCCGGACAACGCGAAGAAAAATGTCTTCCATCGGCGTCAGCATTGGCTCAAAGCGATCGATCGCGGCGCCGGCGTGGACCAGGGCTGTCAGCACTTCGGCCGGCGCGACGCCGTTATCGAGCAACAGCCGCCAATCGCGCTCGCCTTCGGGAATCACGGTTGACACGGCCGCCACCTGGGGCAACGGGCCGCGCGTTTGCACGCGAACCTCGTGCTTCGAGTGCCGGCGGCGCACTTCGTCAACCCCCCCGTACTCCATCAGCCGGCCCTGGTTGATCAACGCGATGCGATCGCAGAGCGCTTCGACCTGGTTCATCTGGTGCGTGGACAGGATCGTCGTTCGGCCGTTCCGGCGTCGCTCCAGCAGCAGCGTCTGCACCAACCGAACGTTGACGGGATCGAGACCGGTCGTGGGTTCGTCAAGTACGCACAGCTCCGGATCGCTCAAGAGGATGGAAGCAATCTGCACCTTCTGCGACATGCCCTTGCTGAGCCGCTCGATCTTCCAGCTCGCGACGTGCGGCAACTCGACGCGCTCGAGCCATTCGGCAGCGCGGCGCCGCGCGTCGGTCCGGCTCAGTCCCTTCAGCGTGCCGAAGTAAACCATCACGTCGGTGACGGTCAACTTTGTGTAGAGCCCACGTTCTTCCGGCAGATATCCCATCCGATCCAGGTGATCGCGGCGGCGCGGCTCGCCGAACACGCGCACTTGCCCTGAATCAGCTCTGATGATGTCCATCAAGATCCGAATGAGCGTGCTCTTTCCCGCGCCGTTTGGACCGAGGAGCCCGAAGATTTCTCCCCCTTCGACGTCGAACGACACGCCTCGCAGCGCGACCGTGCTGCCGTAGCTCTTGACGATGTTGTCGTAGGTGAGGACGACCATGCGCGACGAGCTTACCACTTCAGCTGAGTTGAGCTGGACGTCGGCGCGCTTACCAGGATGTCGCGAAGGATGGACGAGTGATTTTCGACACGCACGACGTGTCGAGCCCCTGCGTGCGACCGCGCTCGATGAATACACGTTTGAGTTCATCGAGGCACTCGAGTCCGGCAAGTCCGTTCGGCGAGTGCCCGCTGAACGGAATGCGCACGTGCAGGCTGTTGGGCAGCGTCTTGGCGAGTTCGTCGGCGTTCGCGGCGGGCGTCACCGGATCGAGATCGCCGGACGTCATCAGCACCGGCAGCGACGACCGCACCGGCTCGAATTGCTGCGGGAACACTGTCCCGCGTGGCCATTCCGCACACGCCTCTCGCTGCTGCCGGACGCGATAGCTCCCCAGATATGTGGGCTCGTCTCGCTCGGCGGCGTCCTGAGCGATGAACGGCACGTCTTCGGCGCAGGTGACCGACAGGTACAGACCGTCGAACGTTCCCTGAGCGCGCCAGCGAATCAGAAACGTCGCGATGGGCTCGAAGTTGCCGTTGAACGCGTGGTGAAGATACAGCGGGACGTACGAGCCGCCCTGCGCCGAATACATCATGTAGCGGACCACTTCTGCCACGTGGTCGCGGGTCAGCGTCACGCGCGCGGGTTTCTTTTGCGCCGGGTGCGCGACCGTGGCAGTGACGGGACCCTGGCGAAGCCGCTCGAACACGACCTTGATCTCGTCGGCAAGCTTCGGAAACGCCTGGTGGCAAGACGGTGTTGCCGCGCACTCCTCAACGAGCTTACCGAGCGCACGGTCGGCGAATCGGCCAAACCCCTCAGGTGCATGCGTCGATGCGGTGACGGGACTCTCCAGCGTCACGGTGCGGACATTCTGCCCGTATCGCCGCGCGTACTCCATCGCCAGGCGCGTGCCGTACGATCCGCCAACAAGGTTGATCCGCGCACGCCCAAGTGCCACACGAATCGCCTCGAGATCCTCAACGGATGCATCGGTCGTGTACTGCGCGAGATCCGCGGCCCCTGAAAGCGCGTCGCGGCACTCACGCACCTTGTCGAGCGGAAGGAACTTGTCGAAGTAGCTTTGCGGAGCGTCGGGTGGCCCGTAGAACCGGCAGTCAAGCGAATTCGAACCGCCGGTTCCTCGCTGATCCGCGAACACCATGTCGCGGTCCCGCAGAATAGCGGGGGACACACTCATTCGGTCGCGCAGTCCGCTCGACGCTGCCTGTCCGGGTCCGCCTGCCAGATAGAAGACCGGATCCGGCTGCGGCTCCGTCCCCGTCGCGGGGATGAGGACGATACGAAGGCTAATTTTGCGGGAAGGCGCGGAGCGGTTTTCCGGAACGGCCAAACGATAGCAGCGTGCCCGGGAGTCAGAGACGCCGGAGCACGCTTCTTGTTCCAACGTGGTCGACGCCGACACATCGAGCGCGCGGCCGCTGCCGCGGCACGACGCCACCGCGAGCATCGCGACGACCAGCCATACTGCGCGCCGCACTACCATTTCGCGCACGGGCTATTTGGGCCGATGCGTCTCGATGTACTTGCGCGCGAACTCCTCGAGGTGCGGCGCATTCACGAGGCCGACCTTCTTGCCCTCCTCGAGCGCCGCGTCGGCGCTGAGCCCGTCGCGCACCGCACGCCGAATCATCCAGAACGCACCCACGCGGATCGCGGCGGTGCAATGGATGAACATCGGCCGGTTGGCGGGATCGTCGGTGATCTTCAGAAACTCATCGACCTGCGTATCCGTAGGATTCTGATAGTTGACGGGAATATTGAAATACTTCAACCCCGCCTTCTCGACAGCGGCGCGCTCTTCGTCCGCGCGGTGCTCGGACGGCTGACGGAGGTTGAGTACGGCTTTCACGCCATCCGCTTTCAGGCGATCGAAGTGCTCGATCCGCGGTTGACCGCCGGTACAGAAGTCTTTGTTGACTTGAAGGAAGGCGCGGATCGGGGGCAACTCGGGCTGCCCGGCCTGTGCCGATCCAAAAAGCAACGCGAGCAACAAAAGCATTGTCATAGCGGAATTATACGCAGGCGAGGGCCGTGATGAGTGGGGGGATGGACGGAGGTCCGGAAGCCCGGAAGCTCGTATTGGGTGTACAGTCGATTCAGACCCTCATGACCAGTCAGACTGAGATGACTCAGCACGAATCGTGGTCTCTTGCGGACTCGATTCGCGAGCGATACCGGCACATGACCGGTTCGCCGGTCGCCCACGACGTGCGGTCGTTCTTCGAGCCCATCGCACGCATCAACGAGATTCGTGCCGAGGATCTCTCCGACGCCGAGCTTCGACAGCGCGCGCACGCCTTGCGCCTGCGCGCAGCGAACGAGCCTCTCGACACTCTCCTCGCCGACGTGTTCGCGATCGCGCGCGAGGCGTCCGCGCGGCTGCTCCACCTGCGGCCGTTTGACGTGCAGCTCGCGGCGGGCGTTGCGCTTCATCACGGCCGCCTGGCCCAGCTCGCGACCGGAGAGGGTAAGACGCTGGTTGCGGTGCCCCCGACGATTCTCAATGCGCTGACCGGCCAAGGGCTCCACATCCTCACCGCGAACGACTATCTTGCGCGGCGCGACGCGGAATGGATGGGCCCGCTCTATGACTTCTTTGGACTGACGGCTGCCTCAGTCGGCGAGGCCATGGGGTCTGCCGAGCGTCGCCGCGCCTACGCCGCCGACGTCACCTACGTCACAGCCAAGCAAGCTGGGTTTGATTTCTTGCGCGACCACACGGCGCTCGATCCGTCGGTGATCGTGCATCGCGGACACCGCTTCGCGATTGTGGACGAAGCGGATTTCATCCTCATCGACGAAGCGCGCGTGCCCCTCGTGATTGCCGGAACGGCCCCCGATCTGCCGATCGATCATCTGGCGCTTGCCTCGCTCGTCGCTGACCTACACCCCGGCGTCGATTTCGACGCCGACGAATACGGTCGCACCGTCGTCCTGACCGAAACCGGCTTCGAGCGCGCGAGCCACCGGCTTGGCGTTCGGCTCGACGATCCCGCGCAGCATCTGTTGCTGAGCGCGGTTCACGTCTCGATTCACGCCGCTGCCTTGCTCCGTCGCGATCGCGATTATGTGGTCCGGCACGGTGCCGTAGAGCTCGTTGACGAATGGACCGGTCGCGTTGCCGAAGATCGCCGCTGGCCTCATGGCATTCAACCGGCGGTCGAAGCCAAGGAACGGGTCCGCATCCGCCCTGAAGGTCGCATCCTCGGCTCGATTCCGATGCAGCACCTCGTCCGCCAGTACGAACGGCTCGCCGGCATGACTGCGACGGCCGAAACAGCGGCTGAAGAATTCGAGCTGTTCTTTGGATTGAAAACCGCCGTTTTCGCCCCGCATCGGCCGTGTGGACGAGTCGACGAACCCGACGTGGTCTTTACGCATCGCGCCGCGAAGCGCGCGGCACTCGTGCGCGAGATCGCGCGCGTGCATGCGGCCGGGCGACCGATCCTTGTCGGAACCGCAAGCGTCTTCGAATCCGAAGAGCTTGCTCGCGAGCTGCTCGCGGCGGGCGTCGCGTGCGACGTCCTGAACGCCAAACAGGACGAACACGAAGCGGCGATCATCTCGAGAGCAGGTGCGTTCGGCGCCGTCACGATCTCGACGAACATGGCCGGACGCGGCACCGACATTCGTCTTGGCGGACCTGACGAATCCGACCGCGAACGCATCGTCGCGCTCGGCGGACTGTATGTGATTGGCACCAACCGCCACGAGAGCCTGCGGATCGACCAGCAGCTTCGCGGCCGGGCCGGGCGTCAAGGGGATCCCGGATCCTCTCGCTTCTTCATTGCGCTGGACGACGATCTCATAAAGCGTTATGGCGTGATGGCGCTGATTCCGAAGAACCATGTTCCTCAGGAGCGCGCCGAGCCGATCGACGATCCTCTCGTGGCACGCGAGATCGCGCGAGCGCAGCGGATCATCGAAGGCCAGAACTTCGAGATTCGACGAACGCTGTGGAAGTACTCGGCCGTGATCGACGACCAGCGGAAGATCGTCAACCGTTGGCGACAGGAACTCCTGCACGGTGAAGCCGACCTCGGCACGTGCGCCGAGCGCGCACCACACCACTATCGTTCGCTCGTGGAGGCCGTCGGCGAGGAGGCGGTCAGGCGTGCCGAGCAGCAGATCAGCGTTCACGTGCTCGACAAGGCCTGGGCGGAGCACCTCGCGTTCATTGAAGACGTCCGCGAGGGCATCCACCTGCAGCGCTACGGCGGCCGCGAGCCGATCGCAGAGTTTCACAGGCAGATTGTCGAGGCTTTCGGCAAGCTGATGGACCACGTGCGCGAGGAAACCAGCAGGCTGTTCGCTCTCGTCGAGGTACGCGATGGACAGATCGATCTCGCGCGAACCGGTATCTCCGGCTCGTCGTCGACGTGGACTTACTTGATCAACGACAATCCGTTCTCGACATTTGGCCTGTCGATGATCGCCAGCCGCAACATCGGCGCGGCGGCAGCCGTGGGCTTCATCGCCATGCTCTACCTGCCGGTCACGATGGTGCTCTCGGCGGTGGTGTTCGTCAAACGCTGGATCAGGCGCCGGGTGTCTTGAGCAGAATCGCTCGCACGTACAACACCGCGAACCCAAAGCGCTGAACGTTGTCCGTTGACTTGGATCCGGGGGAAGTCGTCACCGTCGCCACATCACAACCGCGGCGCGCGGCGTCCCTCAAGCGATACCGCAGCATTGCCGTCTGCACGCCGCGGCGTCTATGCTCCGGGACCGTCGCTGCTCCCGCCAGCAAGGCCACGCCGTCCTGAAGTCGCAGGCTGGCGCCGCCGGCGACGGATCCATTTCGGCGCGCCAGAATCCGTTCGAAGCTCGCTGCCGCGAACGTCTCGCCCAGCACACGTTCGAGTTCTTCGCGGGTCGGAGACTCGTGGCTAGGCGGTCCGTCGTAGGTATCGGGATTCAGAAAACCAGTCGTGACAGCATCCATCCAGGCATGGTTCTCACTCGAATCGATGGGCCCGATCTGAATCAAGGGATCCATCGCTGTTTCGAAGTCGGTAGGACGAAGCGCGAGGCCCAACACATTTTCGAAGCCAATCAGCTGGTAGCCGCGGCTCGTGAGCAGCTTCCCCACCTCGGGATCCGCCAGCGACGAGACTTCAGCAATGAGCGGCGCGGCGCGCGCAGCGAATGCGTCTTCGACCGCGGCGAGCTCCTCCGCTGCCGGCAATGCCGCAAACCCCAGGCCGAACAGCTTGTTCGCCGGCGAACCCGCCGCCAGAAACGTCGCGACGCCGCCACCGAGCTCGCGCGCGAACACATCGGCGCCTGGCCGCGCGGCGCCGACTGAGGCAAGCTCTTTGAGCGAGCCACATTCAGCGCGCTCGATGCGGGCGGCTAGAGAGGCGGTCGTAAACATCGGGGTCCGTGATCCGGGATCCGGGATCCGGGGTCCGGGGTTCGGGACTCGGGATCCGAAAGGCTTCCAGATCTTAGTCCCACAAAAGGCATTCGTAGTAAATCAGCGGCACTCTGCGGTACGTGATGCGGCCGACTTCGTGGAAGCCGCACTTGACGTAAAACTCTCCCGCGCCTGCGGCGTGATCGTACGCATCAAGACGAAGGGAGTCGGCGGGCCAGGCGCGGCCGATGCGACGCGCTTCGTCGCACAGGCGGCGCCCAATCCCTTCACGCTGCACGTCCGGCGACACTGCCATGTCGACGAGATACAGCGGCCGATGAACCGGCGCGAAGTATCCGTCGTCGATCGCCCACGGCCGCTTCGTGGCCAGGCGAAGCGTGCCGACGATGATGGAGTCTGAACGAGCGACGAGGACGTGGGAGGTTTGAATGCCGCGAAGGACACCCTTCTCCGACACCTGCAACGACCAGTGGCCCAGGCCGTGTTCCTGTGTCAGACGATCGGCGACGGCGGTGCGAAGCCTCGCCAGTTCGGCGGCATCCGATTCGAGCGCTCTGCTCATTGCGATGTGCTGGGAGATGTTCTGGGACATGTGCAGAGCCACATGTGAGCACGTCTACGCCGGATCCTGCTCCGCGTAGGTAATGACGTAGCCGTCCGGATCGAGGAACGCAAACTCGGTCACGCCATACCATTTATGCTCGAACGGCATGACCACATTCACCTTCTCCTTCAGATCCTCGTAAACGCTGCGGATATCTGCAACCGCGATGAAGAGCGTCAGCGTCCCGCCGAGCGGACGGCCTTTGAACGCCGGGTATTCCTCGACGGCCGGGTCGGGCGCGTTCAGGTAAATCTGCACCGGTCCCGACTGGACGATAGCGAAGACGTATGGTGCCGCGTCCGGGACCGTCGGCCCCAGCGTAAAGCCAAGCAGGTCGCAATAGAACCTAATGCTTTGACTTACGTCGGAAACGATGAGATTGGGCGTGAGAGATTTCAGTTCGTGAGGCATCGCACACCTGTCCTGTGTGCTCGCAGGATGCCTACATCCACGAACTCGGCGAGGGCGAGTGCGCAGGTAGGGGCCCTTCGTTCGCGGCCCCGCTAGGTACGGCGCCCAGAATAACACGGCGGAGACGGAGTGCAACTTTTGGCAAACACCGGGGTTAGTCCAGTGAATGACGGCCGGCGGGCGATACCTCTCCCATGACCGATGCCGCCAGGTTTGAAGCCTTCGTCCGCGAGTACCAGGACATGGTGTTCGGCGTGGCGCTGCGCCTCCTGGCCAATGCCGCCGAGGCTGAAGACGTGTCACAAACGGTGTTTTTGAAGGCATTCGAGCGCTTTGCCGAGATCGGCGAGAGCCCCGCAGTAGCCGGGTGGCTGAAAACGGTGGCCACGAATACGTGCCTCAATCACCTCTCGAGGTACCGCGCCCGCTGGCGACTTTTCAGCGAACTGCAGCGCGACGACGCGAGCGAAGGCGAGCCGCTCGAAGCCGTGCTGATGGCGCCGGTGCCGGCGACGGTCGACGTTGACATGGAAGCTGGCGATCGGCAGCAACGTCTCGAGTGCGCGCTGCAGCGGTTGCCCGATCATCAGCGCGTGCCGCTAGTCCTCTATCACTTCGAGGACAAGAGCTATCAGGACATCGCCGCGCTGCTTAACGTGTCGCTCGCCAAGGTGAAAACCGACATCCATCGAGGACGAGAGGCGCTTCGAAAAGCGCTGACGACGGACCATGGACCCGCGTGAAACGGACGACGCCGTTCATCGCGCGCTGCGCGCGCTCCCGCCGCCGCGGGCGCCGCACACGCTTCTGCCGCGTGTCATGGCGGCAGTGGCGCAACAGCAGAATGCGATGCCGGCACGTCCGGCGCCACGCACGTGGGCGGCGTGGCCGGTGCTGTGGCAGGTCGCATCGATTGCCGCCTTGCTGCTGCTCTCGACCGGAATCTTCTTGGTATGGCCAGCCGTGTGGACCGTCGTCAGGTCGTACTCCGCGACTGCGTGGAGCTTCGCCGCGCCACGCGTGCTGAACCTGGCGGCAGGTGTTTCAGCCGTGGCAACGTTGGGATCGATCGTCTGGAATGTTTTTCTTCAGCCGATCGTCGGCTACGTAATGGTCTGGATTCTCTTGATGTCCGTCGCCTGCACCGCATTCGGTGCGGCGCTCGGACGGGTCGCCCTTGGAGGGGCGTCACAATCATGAAAAGAGCCCGAATGCTATCGATCGTGCTCGCCGCGCTGTTGATGACCCTCGTTGGATCACGCGCGGCGGCGCAACCACCGGCAGCGCCGGTCAGCATCGAGCCAACGCGCCAGGAATCGGAATCCGCGCGCTGGTCGACTCAGTATGTCGCGGTGCGCTTCGGCCAGGACTTCACACTCCATCAGGGCAATTCGGTCCGTCAGGTTCTCGTCATCAACGGGTCCGCCACGATTGCCGGGTACGTGCGACACGACATCACCGTTGTGTTCGGCACAATCAACGTGGCCAGCACGGCCGTGATCGACGGCTCGCTCGTCGTCATCGGGGGAAACGCCAAGATTGATCCAGGAGCCCAGGTTCGTCAGAACCTTCTCATCGCGGGCGGCACCATTGACAGCCCGGCAGGTTTTGCTCCGGGCGGCGACCACCTCGTCATCGGCGCGGCGCCAGTGGTCGACCGGGTCAAAGCCTTTCTACCGTGGATCACCGAGGGTCTGCTCCTCGGGCGGCCGATCGTCCCGCACCTTCGATGGGTCTGGGTCGTACTGCTCGTCTTCTTCCTCGTCTCGCTCGCGCTCAACCTGATCTTCCTCGACGCGGTCCGCTTGTGCGCGTCGTCGCTTGCCGCGCGACCGCTCAGCACGTTCCTCGTCGGGCTGCTCGTGCTGCTGCTGACGGGTCCACTGGTCCTCATTCTCGCGGCATCGGTCATCGGGCTCGCCGTGGTGCCGTTTCTGCTCTGCGCGATTGTCATCGCATGGATTATCGGCAAAGTAGGCGTGGCTGTCTGGATCGGCGGCAGCGTGAGCGGCAACCCTGTGCCGCAAGGGCGCGCGACGACAGCGCTCGCCTTCGTGATCGGCTTCGCCTTGATCTCGCTGACCTACATGGTTCCCGTCCTCGGATTCATCGTGTATGGACTGGTCGGTGTCGTGGGCCTTGGCGCGGCAACCCTGGCGTTCAGTACGGCCTACCGGCGCGAGAACCCGCCGCGTCCCAAACCCGTTGTGCCGCCGCCTGCTGATATTCCGCCGCCACCACTGCCGCCGCCGGCGACGTTCACGCCTGCTGCTGAACCCACAGCCGCGGTAGATCTCACGTCCACTCCCGCGTTGCTCCAGTTTCCACGCGCCGAGTTCCTCGATCGCTTGTGCGCTTTCGCACTCGACGTAGCCCTGGTGCTAATCGTTGCGGGCTCGCTGCGGCTGATGGACGATCCGGGCGGGCCGGTTCTGTTGATGCTGGGGTATCACGTGGGTTTCTGGACCTGGAAGGCAACCACCGTCGGCGGCATCATCTGTCAACTGCGCATCGCCCGCGCCGACGGCCAACCGCTGCGCTTTGTCGATGCCTTGATCCGTGGGTTGTCGGGCATTTTTTCGATTGCCCTATTCGGTCTCGGATTGCTGTGGGTGCTCAGGGATCCGGAGCGCCAGGGATGGCACGACCGAATTGCCGGCACCTATGTCGTGAAGGTCCCCCGGAACTATCCCCTGCCCTGAATCCCGCCGGCTAGCGCGCCGAACGCCTGCAATCAGCGCTATCATCGTCGCTCGAAACCCTGGCCCTCTCGTCCAACTCCTGGGAGGACGGTTATGCGTTTCGGGCGTGCTCTGTCACTCGTCGCGGCTCTGACCGCGGTGCCCTCCGTCGCGGTCGCGCAGCTTCCACCCCCTCCAACTCTTGCCGCTGGTACCGGCCTGATCGTCGGACAAGTCATAGACGCGAGTACCGGCAAAGGCGTGAACGGAGCCGTCGTGACGCTCGCAGGCGCCCGGCGTGTGATGACTACCGCCGACGGGCGCTTCGTGTTTCGCGACCTGCCAAAAGGGGCGCACGCAGTAGTTGCGTCGAAATCCGGATACCTGGACGGCTTCTTCGGGGTCCGTCGTCCTGGCGGCACGAGCCTCAACGTCAGCCTCGAAGAGGGTGAGCGACGTGGCGATGTTGTTATTCGTTTGTGGCGGCACGGCGCGATCTCTGGTGTCGTCAGCGACGAGGCGGGTGAACCGCTCGTCGGCATCCAGGTCACCGCCGTGCGAAGACAGTCGACTGGAGGACGTCGTCGGTACACGTCAAGCGTCATCGCAACGACCGACGACCGCGGAATGTACCGTCTGGCAAGGCTGACGCCCGGCGACTACGTCGTGGCGATTGCGTCCAGTCAGGTGACGCTGCCCATTTCGGCGGTGAACGGTCTGCAGGAAACGATGCTGAGTGGACCCACCAATTTCTCTCAGAACCCGGTCGCACAGTTGATAATTCAGAGCGGGGCATTCGTCACGTCACTCGGCGGAGCCGAGGCCAGAGAAGTTGGAGAATTCGTTCAGGCGATGCCTCGCACGGCGCCCACACCTCCTCCGACGAGCGGCACGCGGTTGTTTGCGTATCCGACACATTACCATCCGTCAGCCACGTCGATCGCCTCCGCCACAGTCGTGACGGTGGCTTCAGCGCAGGAGCGATCGGGCATCGATCTTCAAGTCAGGCCCGTGTCAATGTCGCGCATGTCGGGCAACGTCGTTGGCGCCAATGGACCGATCAGCGTGCGATTGATCGCTTCTGGCGCCGAGGAACTCGGACGCCTCTCCGAGGGTGCAGTTACCGTCACGGACGCGAGCGGTTCGTTTACGTTCGCGGCGGTACCGGCCGGCGACTACACCTTGCGGATCGTGCAAACACCGCGAACCGCAACACCACAAGGCCAGATGAGCACGATACAGGTGGGATCCGGCGCCATGACGAGTTCGTTCATGGGCGCCGCCGAGCCGCCGCCAGTGTCGAACGAGCCGACGCTGTGGGCCACGGTGCCAGTATCGATTGGCGCAGCAGATCTGAACGGCCTGACCGTGGTCCTGCGACAGGGATTGAGGATCTCCGGACGCGTCGAGTTCGACGGTGCGGCCGAGCGGCCGACACCCGATCAACTGTCGCGAATCATCGTGGCCATTGAGCCGCTTGACGGTCAACTCGATCGAACCACGACACCGCCTGGCAGAGTCCAAGCCAATGGCCAATTCAACACGTATGGCGTTCCCGCGGGGAAGTACTTCGTCCGCGCAGTAGGTAGCCCTCAGGGATGGACGATGAAGAACGCGCTGCTTGGGGATCGCGACCTGTCCGACTCCCCTGTTCAGCTCGACGCGTCCGACGTTTCTGATGTTGTCATTACCTTCACCGACCGGCCCGCGTCGCTCAGCGGGCAAGTGCAAGTCGAGCAATCGGCAAAAGAGGGCATCGAAGTCATCGTGTTCCCGGCCGACTCGAAGGCCTGGACCGAGACGGGCATGAACCCCAGACGATTCCGGCGGGTCAGCGTGACGGCCAACGGCGCCTACGACATCGCC
>Ga0075428_100005763_pt1 | contig 13760 bp, 9 predicted proteins | sample RhiMetdeltSRZDD2_FD_75291 | JGI IMG/M metagenome (GOLD analysis project Ga0075428, IMG submission 75291) | Populus rhizosphere microbial communities from Tennessee, USA - Rhizosphere MetaG P. deltoides SRZDD2 | ecosystem: Host-associated > Plants > Roots > Rhizosphere > Soil | place: USA...
GATCGCGCTGGTGCCGGCCATACGCGAGGTGATCTGGGACGTCGATCGCAACCAGGCCCTCGGCATCCCGGTCCTGCTGGAGGACTTCATCGGCCGCACGCTGGGGCCGCGCCGGCTTCTGACTGCCGTGATCGGCGTGGTCGCCGCCGGCGCACTTCTCCTTGCCGCGTTTGGCGTATACGGAGTGGTCGGGTACCGCGTAGTGCAGCGGACGAAGGAGAGCGCGATCCGCATCGCGCTCGGTGCCCCGCGCTGGCGCGTGACCAGCACGGTGCTGGGCGACACCCTGACCTATGTCGGTCTTGGCCTTGCCGCCGGTCTGCCGCTCTCGCTTGCGGCTGGCGGCGCGATCCGCCGCTATTTATTCGGCGTCGAATCGGAGGATGCCGTCACGCTGACGGTCGCATCGATCGTGGTCATCATGGCCGCGATGCTGGCCGCCTGGCTGCCGGCCCGCCGCGCGCCGCGCATCGACCCGATCGCCGCGCTGCGGATCGAGTAGAGCGTCAACTCCGACCTTTCACCTCTTCTGACGCGCGTGGCAGCGGCCGAAAGCGGCCGCTCGAGTGCTGATCAGTGCGACCCCACGCCTGCCACCCGGTGAGGCGGAGCCGCTGAAGCTCGGGACTTATAATTCGGGCCGGGATTCGATGAGCCTGTCGCCAGGCATCAGCCTCGGGCCGTACGAGATCATCGCGCCGCTGGGCGTCGGCGGGATGGGGGAAGTGTATCGTGCGCTCGACAGCGCTCTCGGCCGCGAGGTGGCAATCAAGGTCCTGCCCGAGGAGCTGGCGCGGCATCCCGAACGGCTGGCCCGGTTCTCCCGCGAGGCGCGGCTGCTCGCATCGCTGACTCACCCGAACATCGCCGTGGTCCACGGCCTCGAACGCTCCGAGGACTTGAGCTACCTGGTCATGGAGCTCGTTCGAGGCGAGACGCTGGACGAACTGATTGCGCACGGCCGGATCGCCCTCCGCGACGCGCTGTCGCTCTTCAAGCAGATCGCCGAAGGGCTCGAGGTCGCCCACGCGCAGGGCATGGTTCACCGTGATCTGAAGCCGGCGAACATCATGGTGACGCCACAGGGCACCGCCAAGATCCTCGACTTCGGGCTGGCCAAGATCGTGGACCTCGAGGATAGCTCACAGACGCAGTCGCCAACGCTCGGCAGCGCGCCCACCGCTGTCGGAACCATCGTGGGTACCGCAGCCTACATGAGCCCCGAACAGGCCCGCGGTGACAAAGTCGATCGCCGCACGGACATCTGGGCGTTCGGATGCCTGCTCTTCGAAAGCCTCACCGGGCAGCGTGCATTTCACGGGCGCACCGTGTCAGATGTGATCGCCACGGTGCTGAGAGAGGAACCGGACTGGTCCCTGCTCGCAGCGGCTGCCACGCCGAAGCTGCAGCTGCTGGTGCGGCGGTGCCTGCAGAAGAACGCTCACCTTCGACTGCACGATATCGCGGACGCCCGCATCGAGATCGACGAGGCACTCGGGGAGCTGAGTGCATCCACGACACCTTCCGCCCTCGTCGGCATGACGCCACCGGCGCGGGCCTGGCCACGCATCAGGATGCTTGCAGCAGGCGCCGCGCTCGTCACGCTCGGAGTGGTGGCGGGCATCACCGGATGGCGTCTGGCGTCTCCGGCGCCACAGCGGCCCTCGATCGCGCGCCTCACGGTCACGCTTCCGGCATCCCAGACGCTCGAACGAGGCCGCTTTCCGCCCGCTGCGATCTCTCCAGACGGCAACCGTCTTGTCTATGTGGCCACGGTGAACGGAGGGCGGACACAGCTCTACCTGCGCTCGCTCGACGATCTCGAGGCTCGCGCACTCGCCGGAACCGAAGGGGCGATCACCCCCTTCTTCTCGTCCGACGGGCTCTGGCTGGCGTTCTACGCCGACGGACTGCTGAAGAAAGTCTCGCTAGCGGGCGGCATGCCCCTGACACTGGCCCCCACCTCGCCCATCTGGAGCGCGTCATGGAGAGATGACCGCATCGTCTTTGCGACGACGCAGAGCTCGACCGGCCTGTGGGTCGTCTCGGCCAACGGCGGCGAGCCCGTTCCGCTCACGATGCTCAGGAAGGACGAAAGCCAGCACGGATATCCTCAGATTCTCGCCGGTGGGAAGCAGGTGCTGTTCAGCGTCAGGCGCGCGGACGGGTGGCACCTGGCAACCCTGCCGCTGGATGGCGGCGACTGGCGGCTCCTGGGCAATGGCCGGGTTGTGGGTGAAGGCGCTCAGTACCTCCCGACCGGTCATCTCGTTTACGCGCAGGCAGCGGGACTGGTGGTGACCCCCTTCGATCCGTCGAACGGGTCGTTGAACGATTCTCCGGCGCCGCTCCTGGAGCGCCTTGCGACCTCACGTTTTGGTGGGACCTATTTCGCCGTTGCCGCCGACGCGGGGACGCTCCTGTACTTGCCGGCAACGGGTTCTCTCGGCGATCGAACGCTGCTGCGCGTCAACCGTGACGGCCGCGTGGCGCCTCTGTTCGGTTCGACTGGCGCGTATGCGAACCCGGCGCTGTCTCCGGACGCACGACGGGTCGCACTCACGATTGCGACCAGCACCGGCGGTGATATCTGGCTCGTCGATCTGGAGCGCGGCACTCGGACCAGGTTCACTTCAGGAGATACCAGCGCCTCTCCCGTCTGGGGGCCGGATGGCGATCGCCTGGCCTTTCAATCGACGGCACCGGGGCCGTGGAATCTGTACTGGATGCCGCTCGACGGCAGCGCCGACGCACGACCGCTGCTTGGCGGTGTCGACTCAGGCTCCGGCGCCTCCTGGTCAAACCCTGGCGAGAGTCTGCTGCCCGGCACACTGCCTGTGCTCTCCGGCGCGGGTCCCCAGTTCCCGGTCTCGTGGATACGAGACGGCTCTGCGGTCGCGTTCCACGAGCGAAAGCCGAATGGCGAGCGCGACATCTGGATCGTGGCGCCTGGTGGCGCCCCATGGCCGTTTCTGCTCACGCCGTTCGACGAGCATCTGCCCCGGTTTTCACCTGACGGCCAGTGGCTCGCCTACGTCTCGGACGAGTCCGGTCGCAACGAGGTCTACGTTCAGCCGTTCCCCGGTCCCGGTCCCAAGTGGCTCGTCTCGACCGGCGGCGGAACCGATCCAGTCTGGTCGAGGAGCAGCAACGAGCTGTTCTATCGTCAGGGCGATCAGATGATGGCCGCTTCGGTTGCGCCGAAGGGCCTCACGTTTTCGTCTGCCCCGCCCAGACCGCTGTTTCAGGTGGGCTTCGACGTCGGCGACGACGGTCCGAACTATGACGTGTCGCCGGACGGTCAATGGTTTCTGATGACGAGGGGAAGCACGGTTCGGGCTCCCGCTCAACTGGGCATTGTCCTCGGCTGGCTCAATGAGGTGACCGCCCGGACTTCTGAACGGGCACGCCATTCGACCACGGCTACACGGTCACTCGCACTCGGAAAGGCGGAACGCTGATGGGCGCTCGATGGTGGCGTCGTGCGGCTCCAGTCCTGCTGATGTGCGCGCTGGCGGTCACGAGAGCGGAGCCGTCCGCACAGACGCCGACCGCGTCTGCCGAAGCCGCGGTTCGCGATACCCTGCAACGGTACGCGACGGCCATGGAGAGTCTGGATGTGGCCGAGGTGAAGAAGGTCCAGCCGACGATCCCGGCCGACAATCTCGCGCGCGCGTTCAGGGACATGCGTCAGCTCAAGGTGACGATCGACGAAGTACGCGTGCTCTCCGTCGACGGAGCCCGGGCGCGGGTGAGCTGTCGTGTGACTCAGCTCCTGATTCCACGGGCCGGGTCGAGGCAGATGACAGCCGTGACTCGCGTGATCCTCCTGCGGAAGGAGACCGAATCCTGGGTGATCGACGGCTTCGAGCGGTAGTGCGGAATTTTTCAGGAGCAGGGAGGAAATCTCTGACCGGGAGGGAATGCGTGACGCACGCGGCGCGGTTTCCGGCCCCTTCGCGCCGAGTTGCTGGTGGCAGACGCCTTGCGTCGAGCATGGCCAGAAAGCGAGCCGTGCATGCCTCAATGCTGCAATCTGGATCCGTTCGCCTTCCTGTCGACACCGGGCGAAGGCGTGGCCATCGAATCCCTCGCGCAGGGCACGACGCTCGAGGTCAGAACCAGGAACTCCTGCTACCACTTCGGCGTCCGGGATGGGGCGCGGCATCTCGTGCAGGTCACCGGCGGTCACCTCTTCCCGGTGGCCACCAGCGCGCGGATCGATGGTTCCACCGCCGGGGGCAGCATCCTCAAGTGTGGCTGGATCGGCGTCGGGCTGCGAATGGAGCTGACCCACGGCGCCCGACGCATCATCTCGTCACGGGTCGCCTCGATTGCCATTCACGACCTGCAGCAATCGAGCGGAGATCCTTCTGACGTGTGATAGATTCCCGGTTTCGATGCCAGGCTTTCAGACGCTGGCGTCATCGCTGCCGGACGCCAACGATGCGGTTGTTCATGGTCGTCGCGGCCGCACTCGCTGCGGCGCCGAACGTGTGGGCTCAGACCAGCCCGTCACCACGTCTTGCCGAGCTCGTCCCGAGCCTGATCCTGCAGGAAATCACGCTTCCGAGCGCCTCGGTCGATGGCGTTTCTCACCAGGCGCACTTCAGCCCAATCGAAAGCGAAGAGTTGAGCAACCCCGCCGTTGCCATCGTCCAGAGCTTCAACAAGCTGATGCGGGTTCAACTCTCTTCTTTCCCTGTGGGATCGTCGGCGGGAGGATTGACCTACGCGTTCGACGAGACCCTCGGTACGCTTCGTCGCGCGACCATCAGTTTCGGACCGGCGTTTGCCGAACGCGCCCTGACCATCGGGCGCCGCAAGCTGAATGCCGGCGTGACATTTCAACACACCAGGTACAGCCGCTTCGAGGGAGAGGACCTCGGCGACGGCTCCATCAAGTTCTACCTGCGTCACGAAGAGTGCTGCACGGCTCCCAGCGCCGGCGGTGGTGGTGGCGGCGGCGGTGGTGGCGGGGGAGGTTCAAGCGGACCGATCCAGCAGCCCAACGGCACGCGGCTGAACCCGGCATTCGAGGGCGATCTGATCGAAGCCTCCCTGTCGCTCGAGGCCAAGACCGACACGGTGGCGTTCCTGGCCAACTACGGACTGACCGGCCGGTGGGACGTAGGCCTCGTGGTTCCGCTCGTGCATGTCGACCTCGACGCACGCGTCGACGCGACGATCCTCAGGCTGGCGACGGCCGCGAACCCTCTCCTTCACACGTTCGAGGCTGGGAATCCACAGGCGACACAACGAACCTTCCAGGAAAGCGGCAGTGCATTCGGGCTCGGCGACGTGCTGCTGCGAACGAAGTACCGGTTCATGGAGTTCGCCGGGGGCGGTCTGGCCGGGGCGGTCGACATCCGCCTGCCGACGGGAGATGAGAAGGATCTCCTGGGCACCGGTGGTACCCAGGTGAAACTGCAGGTGGTGGCTTCCGGCGGAACCACGCGATTTGCGCAGCATGTCAACGTCGGCTACACGGCGGCCAGCAGTGCCACCGTCGGGTCGGACCTGCTCTCCACGCTCGGCGCCGACCAGTCGGTCCCGAACGAGGTCAACTATGCCGGAGGCGTCGAGTTCGTGGCACACCCTCGCCTCACGATCGTGGGCGATCTCGTGGGCCGGACGCTCCTGGACGCCGGCCGGCTCGCGGTGACGAGCAAGACGTTCATGTACCAGGGGGCCACGTCCGTGCAGACGGCGATGTTCGACGAGTTCGAGCAGCGTCCGGGCAGCTTGAACCTGCTGCTCGGAACCGTTGGAGCCAAGTTCAACCCCGTGGGCGATCTGCTCATTTCCGGGAGCGTCTTGTTCCCGTTGACCGACACGGGTCTGCGTAGTCGCTTCACAACCGTCGTCGGGATCGACTATGCGTTCTAGACGAAGAGAGGCTGGTTCATCACTGCCGCGGTAGGTCGCCCCCACCAAGCCCATCCGCCAGATCCAGTCGTGCACCCGCGACGCAGCGGGAATGACGTCCGGCACGCCTCAAGTCGGGAGAGAATCTCCCCGAACGGGCAGCCCGACACGATGATTCCGCACTCGCGCAGCGTTCGATCAATCGCCGCACTGTCCTGGACCGCGCTGCTGACGATCCTGACTCCGGTTCAATCCGATGCGCAGGGTTTCGGCGGGGTCTCTGGACGGGTCTTCGACCAGACCGGGGCGGTTCTGCCAGGCGTGACCATCGATCTCGTTGTGAACGGAAAGGAGTTGACTGCGACGACGAACGTCGAAGGTCGGTACGAATTCTCCGTCGTCCCCGCTGGCCGCGCGGAACTGACCTACCGTCTGATCAACTTCACGGTTCTGAGACGTCGAATCGAGATCGCCAGCGGAGCGCCCTCAACACTCGACGCAACGTTGTCTCTTTCCATGAACGCCGACATCGTCGTGACGGGGACGAGAACCTTCCGAAACATTGCCGACGTCGAAAATCCGGCTGAGAACCTGGTCGGCGTGGCAGCTTCAGCGAGCCAGGGCGCCATCACCGCCGAACAGCTCGAGAGCCGCCCCATCATGCGGCCCGGAGAAGTGCTGGAGACCGTTCCCGGAATGATCATCAGCCAGCACAGCGGCGAGGGCAAAGCCAATCAGTACTACCTTCGGGGCTTCAACCTGGATCACGGGACGGACTTCTCGTCCATGGTTGCCGGCGTGCCCGTGAACACCCCCACGGGGGCACACGCGCACGGATATGCCGATCTCGGCTTCCTGATTCCCGAGTTGGTCAGCGGTGTCCAGTTCAAGAAGGGTCCGTACTTCGCCGACGAGGGCGATTTCTCGGCGGCCGGCGCGGCGAACATCAGCTACGTCAATGACCTCGAGCGGCCGACGATCTCCCTGAGCATCGGCAACGACACCTGGAGAAGGATCTTCGCTGCGGCCTCCCCTGTCGTTGCTCGCGGCCACATGTTATTCGCGGTCGAACTGAACCAGGACGATGGTCCGTGGACACGTCCCGGCGACTATCGGAAGGCCAGCACTGTCATTCGGTACAGCCGCGGCAACAGCCAGGACGGGTTCTCGATTACCGGGATGGGCCATTGGGCCGACTGGAATTCTTCCGACCAGATCCCCAATCGGGCAATCACGAGCGGTTCGATTTCGAGATTCGGGTCTATCGATCCGTCGGACGCCGGCATCACGAGCCGTCAGAGCCTCGCGCTGGAGGCTCAGCGATCACACGGGAACGGAACTTTCCGAGCGAGCGCCTACGTTCTGCGAAACAGCCTCAACCTGTTTTCGAATTTCACTTACTTCCTTGACGATCCTGAGAACGGCGACCAGTTCGAGCAAGCGGAACGCCGCATCACGACTGGCGGACGAGCCACCTACCGGCGACTCGGACACTTCTTCGACCGACACGCCGAAAGCGCCGTTGGCGTGCAACTGCGATGGGATCGCCTGTCACCCATCGGCCTCTACCACACGGCCGAACGCCAGCGACTCAGCACCACTCGCGAGGACGAAGTCGGCCAGACGATGCTGGCGGTATACGGACAAACCGAGATCGAGTGGACGCGATGGCTCAGGACCACGCTCGGCCTTCGCGCCGATCGCTACCAGTTCGATGTGACCGCCGGCAATCCAGTGAACTCTGGCAACGGCGCCGACGCTCTGGCAAGTCCCAAGTTCTCAGCCGTGTTCGGGCCGTGGGCAGGGACAGAGTTCTACGCGAACTCCGGAATGGGCTTTCACAGCAACGACGCCCGCGGAGCGGTCATCTCCGTCGATCCGGCGTCCGGTGAGCCGGTCGAGCGCGTGACGCCGCTGGTTCGGGCGCGAGGGGCGGAAATCGGCATGCGCTCGGTCCGCGTCCGTGGCCTGCAGACCACTGTCTCCCTCTGGTATTTGGGGATCGACTCGGAACTGCTGTTCGTAGGGGACGCCGGGACGACCGAAGCCAGCCGGCCGAGCCGACGCTATGGCGTCGAGTGGACCAACTATTTCCGTCCGAGGTCCTGGTTGACTCTCGACGGTGATTTCTCGTTCACTCGAGCACGTTTCCGTGACGACGACCCGGCCGGACACGCGATTCCCGGCTCTCTTCAACGAGTGATTTCCGGCGGCATCACACTCGAGCCGCAATCGCCGGTCTTCGGCAGCCTCCGCGTTCGCCACTTCGGTCCGCGGCCCCTCACCGAAGACCGAACGGTCGTCTCAGACAGCACCACGCTCTGGAACGTGGAAGGTGGCTACCGAATCTCGCGCATCGTCAGCGTCGTCCTGGAGGCGTATAACCTGTTCGATGCCAAGGTCAGCGACATCGATTACTTCTACACGTCCAGGTTGCCCGGCGAACCCGACGAGGGGATCGACGACATCCATACCCATCCCGCGCCGCCTCGCTCGTTCCGAGTCGGTCTTCAACTTGCCTTCTAGGTAGCCGCATGTATTCCTTGACGGCCGACCGGGCGAGCTTTCTGCTTCACGGCGTCGGGCTGCCGGCGCTTCGCGCCGAACACCCCCTCACCTGTGCAGTGATCGACGCGATTCCCGTGGAGCAAGCAGGATTTCGACCGCACGCCGATTCCCGCAGCGCGATCGATCTCGCGTGGCACATCGCCTCGGCGGAAATCAAGTACCTCGATGCCACAGCCGCAGGAGTCTTCCCACACGATTTGAAACCGGTACCCGACACGGTCCGCGCGCCGGCGGACGTCCTTACCTGGTACCGCGAGCGATTCGCCCCTGCGATGGAACGGCTCGAGAAGACCACCGGCGATGAGTTGCTGAGGTTCGTCGATTTCTACGGTATCCGACAGTTTCCGGCAATCGCCCTGATCCAGATCATTCTGAATCACACGATCCATCATCGGGGACAACTGTCGACGTATCTGCGCCCCATGGGCGTGAGAGTGCCATCCATCTACGGTCCGTCGTTCGACGCAGGCGGATTCACGGGAGGGACGGCCGCCCCACCGCGTCGCTGACGGTCGACACGTCCGGACGCGCGCTCCTCTTCGCCTTTTCCTGACAGCAGAGTCGTGTTCCCTCTCTGAGCCCGTTTTCACCTGTCCTGCACATTGCCTGGGAAGACGCTCGCCCAGAGTCTCGCGGCCACAGTGCCTCGGACGAGACGCTCGACACCACGGGGTGAAGCGCGAGGGCCAGCAATGATCAGGACTTTTCAGCGATCCCATCAGGACTTCCGGCGTGTTCTGTCGCATCGTCGTTGGCGGCGCGGCTAAAGGCCGGCGCCGCCCGGAGGGAACGGCTATGGTCGCCTGCGTGCTCCGTGTGTCGCTCACGGTGTTCCTGATTGGAACGGCGAGCGCAGCCGGTGCTGATGTCTGCATCGCGATTGACGAGTCGCGCGACACGTTCGCGCCTCGGGACCGCGCGGCGGCGATCCTCCTGGTCAGCACACAGTTCGAGACGGAAGGAGAGCGCGTCGTACCGGGCGGCTGTGCGAAGTCGTTCGTGCTCTTCCACGCTCAGCTCGGCAACCTCGTCGTCGTCACCATCTCGGGTCAGGGCACAACCTGGCAGGCGACCGCGCTGACGCTGGACGATCTGCCGGCGATCTACAGCCAGATGGTCCGGTCGATCGTCACGGGGCGCCCGATGACCGGTTTGAATGTCGTCGACCGAACCAACGTCACTTCGTCCCAGGCCGTGTCTCGACGGGTCCACTCCGACTCGCTGTGGTACGGTCGTCTCGGTTATGGCGCCGTCTTCGCCGGTCGCACCTACGGCACACCTGCGATCGGGTTCGGCTATCGCGCGGAGCTCGATTCGTTTGCGATCGACGTGGCATTTTTGAACTACCAGTTCGCGTCGCCCGGAAACTACTCCTCGACAGGGGCGTCGGCATTCTCGTTGTTGAAGTTGTCGGGGCTCCGGTTCCTGGACGCGCAGGCCAATCGCTCCGCGTACTTCGGAGGAGGCTTGAGCTACGGGTACCGCAGCATCAGCCGTGGGGGCTATCCCTACGCGCTGGGAAGCTACAGCACGAGCTGGAGCGGCAGCGGGCTGCAGGGAGAGCTGACCGCCGGCTACGAGCTCGCGCGCGCCACGAGCCTCCGGGTGTTCGTGCAGGCCGACGCGGTTCTCCCCTTCTTCAGGGTCACGTCGGAAACCCGCTCGACGAACGGACTCATCTCGACCGACAGTCGATACGCGCCGTCGCTCGTGCTGTCCATAGGTGTTGGCCGCTGACTCCCTTCCCTACGGCGCCCGGCAGGCGAAACTCGCCGCGTCGTTCGGATCTCCGCGCCCTGAGTAGTGGGCGTACCGCGGGTAGGCACACAGTGGACGGCTGAGCCGTGGCTCACTGCTGCGCGACGCGACCACGGCGTCCGGCGGAACGTTCCGCTCGACCCAGTCCACCAGCGCCGTGAGCAGGTCGAATGAATCCGTGGTCAGTGACCCGCCCCCGCAATGACCCATTCCCGGCACGAGGAACAATCGGCTCCAGGCCTGCACCGAGTCGGCCCCGCCGTTCGCCGCGGCAAGCCGGTTGTAGTAGTCGATGGTGTCGACGGCCGAGAACGTCGGGTCGCTGACGCCGTGAAAGAAGAGCATCTTTCCGCCGCGGTTCACGAACGTGGTCATGTTCGTCCAGCCGACGGTGTCGGTCAGCGCTGACGGACCGTTGCTGTCGGCCCACCGGGCCGCGGCGTCGACATCCGTCGTCGAGGCTGGAGACAGATTGAGCCCACCGTTGAGCAGTCCCGGAATGCCTTGCCCTGTGTCCGCGATGCCCGTATCGAAGGGGAACGGGGAATAGAGCTGCCGGCCAGCGCTCGTGCGTGGACCGGCGAACGCGCGCTCGAGAGCGGCAGCCTGTGCGGCAGCGAGGCAACCGGCGCCGCTGCTCTTGTCGCCGCACACGAGGGTCTTCGGATCGAACGTGCACGCGCGCGTGTTGAACACGAGCCCGTCCCGGACACCGTCGTTCGCATCGCAGGCGTTGCGCACGGCGTCGATCACGGCCCGCTTCTGCGTGCTGGACAGTGCGTCCCGAGCCACCGGTTGCCCATCAGCGCCTCGCGGCGCCACCTGGTTCAGCTGCACGTTGACCCAGTCGGTGCCAAGGACGGCGTAGTAGGTCCGCATCGCCGGCGCGCCGGCGATGACGCCATCGAACTCCATCGGGTAGCGCTGCGCGACGAGCATCGCCTCGCGGCCGCCGGTCGAGCAGCCGGCAAAGTACGAACGCGAGACCGGCTTCCCGTAGTGCCGGGCGAGAATCGTCTTGGCCACGGCCGTCACGCGCTCGACGGCCCGGTACGCGAAGTCGATCGTCGCCTGTTGATCGCGGAGAAACGCGGTATCCAGGGCGTTGGAGTTGGGTGAGCGATGCCCTGCGTCGGTGGTGGCGACGGCGAACCCCCGCGCGAGCGCCGGCGTCTCGCCAGCGGCAGGATATCCAATCGGATCGGCAAGGACGCCGTTGAACCCGCCGCCGCCCTGGAACAGAAATCGTCCGTTCCAGGCGGCTGGGAGCGCGAGCGCGAAACCGATTCCGTACGGCTGGCCGTCCACTCCCTGGCGACGATCCAGCGTTCCCCGTAGACGGCAATGCGCCGGCAGCCCAATCGCGGGAGCCCGCTGGAACGAATCAGGCGCCGGGCCGGCTGGGATCCACTCAGCAGAGATCTCGCTCAGCGCGACCCCAGGCAGCTGCAGCTTTTGCAGTGCAGCGCAGTCGGCGGGGCCGAGCGCGGTTGACTGCGCCGTCACCGGCGAAGCCGCGTACGCAATGAGGAGCGCGAGCAGGCCGACGGTTTTCATGGTGGCGGTTCTCCCAGTCATAGAACCGACTTCAATGAGAAGAGTTCCACGTCCCGCCATTGACGGCCGTCGAGCCGGGTTGAGGCCGTCGCGGAGCACGCGCGGCACGGCACGGCGACGCCTTGAGAAGTGGATGTGAGTCTGCAGGTCTAATACGCGCCGGCAGCGGCTGAGGGTGCAGCCCAGCTGCGCTCGTTAGTCCGGCAGCGCTTCTATCGGGTTGCCTCCACGCCGTTGAAGGACGGTCAGCGGTGCATGCAGCGCGCGCTGTTGGGACCGCCAGGGGCATTCGCTCCGCCAGCGGTATTCGCGCCTCGACCTCGCCCGCCGACGTCGCGGTACACGCGGTGGCATGCGTTGCAGCCGTCCGAGAGATCCTTCGTAAACTCCGAGACGGCCTCCTGGTTCCGCGTCTGCGCGAGCCGATACGTCCGCTTGGCAATGGCGATCATCTCGTCGGTGAGCCGGATCCAGTCCGGTTCGGTCGTCGGGGCGAGCCGGCCGTTTTCGCACCGAAGTCCTGGCACCAGCATCAGCGTCGAGGCGTCGGCCAGCGCTGCCGCGGCGTTTTCAACGACAGGCCATCCCGTGTAAATCTGCTGACCCCATTCGAAGATCGTCAGCCCCCCGGGTTTAGAGGATGGCGGCTGCGGCGGCAGCTTCTCTGCTTCCAGCTCCTGCACTGTGAAGATCAGGTTCGAGTTCGGAAAGAAGACACCACGCATCAGCTGGTTGAGACTGGCGGCGGGCGCGTATTTGACAGCCATCGTGGAAGGCTGTTCGCCGGCCGGTGCGGCCGGCCAGCCGATGCTGCTCGCCGTCGCATTCGCCGCGGGGAAGTCTGCCGTGCCGGCCGGGAAACCGTTGGACTTGAGGACGTGAGCCACGAGGTCGGCGCCCTGTTCCGGCGTCAACTGTGCAGCGTCGGCGGCATTGGGCGGCATGGTGTAGCGGATCTTGATGAACAGCGCGGACAGCGGCTCCTTCCGCCACTTGAACCGGAACGCCGGGCCTTCGAGCGGGGGCGCCTGTGCACCTGCCAACTCGGGCCCGTGACAGCCGGCGCAGCGCTGCGTGTAGAGCGTCCGGCCGCGAGTAGCCTGCGCGTCGCTGAAGACCCCGTCCTGCACGGTTCGCGGAGCCTGTGCGTCGATCGACGTGAGCAGCAGGACGGTGATGGCGGATGCGATCAGCACCGCACGCAGGACGAGTCTGGCGTGTGACATGTGCGGCATTGTCGCACGACCACACATGGCTGGGTCGTGCGGCATTGTCGCACGACCACACATGGCGGGGCTTCGCGGAAGGAGAAGGACCATGGCCCTGCAGGAAGTCGCGAGTCCTCCGCCTAATGGCCTCAGGGTTTCTCCCGATTGATCGGGTTCGGTGCTCCACCGACGATCGCCGGGCCATGTCTACCATGATCCGTTGTGCGTACTGTGAGCAGACTGGCTGCGTCAGCGTTCAGCGTGTTGTCAACGCAAGGGAGTCATTCACGCAGTACCACTGCGTGCAGTGCTATAGCGCTTGGTGGACACGCCTGGACGTACCACCTCAGGAGGCGCTGATAAGCTGGTACGATCCGAAGCTGCAGTCCCAGCTCCGACGATAGCGCTCACGCGCTCTCCTCTCCGCACACACCGCGAGCAACGATCGGCCAAAGGGATTCGGGCGCCTTTGGCTTCGGTCCGATGTCGGGAGTGGAGATCGATAACTCACGCCTCGGATTCGCAACCCACAGCATCAGCACACCGAGCGTGAGCTGAAGGCGTCATCCAGCGCCGCAGGTTACCGCAGGAGAGCGCGTGCCGGGTCACTGGCAGCCGCCGGCCTTGCGGCCGTCGGTGTTCGCGTGTTCGCCGTTGGGACCGCGCTGTCCAGCGTCGTACCTGGATGTAACCGGCCTCGCCGCAAGGGAGTATGTACAGCCGGTTTCATGGCAGTGTCCCCTGGCACCATTCTTGACCGACTGCCGTAGATCCCATCGCCACGGTCGCGCGCGAGGCTCG
>Ga0075428_100005764_pt1 | contig 13757 bp, 10 predicted proteins | sample RhiMetdeltSRZDD2_FD_75291 | JGI IMG/M metagenome (GOLD analysis project Ga0075428, IMG submission 75291) | Populus rhizosphere microbial communities from Tennessee, USA - Rhizosphere MetaG P. deltoides SRZDD2 | ecosystem: Host-associated > Plants > Roots > Rhizosphere > Soil | place: USA...
GCTCGCCCTCGGAGCGCACAAAAAAACCGTTGGGCCCTTGAACCGACGCGATAATGAAATCGCGCGAGTTAATCTTTTGAGAAAGAGCCATCATCGATTCTTTGTTGCCTTCGTATCCGTGCAAGGCGATGAGCAGCGGTCGCGGCGCTTGATCATTACCATCGGGGATATACAGGTCGTAGTACAGGTTGGTGCGTTGCTGGGTTGTTTGTTCGATGATCATTCTGAGCGTCTCGGGGCTTTGTCGCAGCTGCCCTGCAATGCGATATTATCTGAGGCCATGACCATTGAAAAGCCGACCAGATACGTGATCTTTGGGGCGGGCGCAATCGGATGCGCAATTGCCGGGCTGCTCAAACGTGCCGGAGCGCGTGTGATTTGCGTAGCGAGACCGGCCTACACAGAAGCGCTGAGGAAAGGGATCATCATCAACGACAACGGTGAGGAGCTGACCGTAAGCGTCGACGCTGTGTCTACGGTTCGCGAGCTTTCACCGGAGCACGAGGACGTTGCCTTCATCACTACCAAGTCTCAATCTACCGAAGCGGCGGTCGAAGAACTTCTTGCAAACTATGATCAGACGCTCCCTGTCGTCTGCCTGCAGAACGGAGTGCGCAACGAAGAGATCGCCGCGAGGACATTTCGGACGGTGTATGCCGGTCTCGTTTTCTTTAGCGCGGTGCAGCTCGAGCCGTCGGTGATCGCGCTGCCTCAAGGCCGCTCGATGGCAATTGGCTGCTACCCATCCGGTATCGATCATATGGCTCGCGATCTTTGCGCCGAACTTACAAACGCTGGTTTCGAAGCGATGGCGTCGGCGCATGTTATGTCGATGAAATGGGGAAAGCTCGTCGCCAATCTCAACAACGCTACCACCACGATCACCGGTTATTGGCTCGAGCAGGCGATGTCCGACCCGGCTATGCGAAGGCTGATGCTTGCGGTTCGAGAGGAAGGCCTGCGGGTGCTGGACGCTGCGGGAATTGCCGTCGAGCCGCCGGTGAATGAGCCTTCGCCGATTAGAATTCGAGAGATGACTGATAAGCTCAAGGAACCTCCAAAACACGCTTACGACCCGAGCAGGTTGAGCCGGGGACCTCGAACCTACTCATCGATGTGGCAGGACCTTCACCTGGGTCGAAAGGCCCACGAGGCGGAATTCCTGAACGGAGACATCGTCGCCCTTGGCGTGAAGTTCGGCATCGCGACTCCGTTCAATTCGACCTTGTTGGAAATGATTAACCGTATGTTCGAAGAAGGTCTCAAACCGGGACTCTACAGCCCGGATCAACTGACTGATCTCATCCATTCTCGAATCTCGGCGCAAACAGGGCAGCTTTCCTGACTCGTGCTAAGCGGAGGTAGCATAGACTTTAGCCTGTGTCTGCGTTTCCGACCCCTACGGACACGACCTGAGACGGTCGCAGACTAAAGTCTATGCTACTGCGTCACGGAAGCTGAACCGAGGTCAGGCCGCAACAAAATTACAATATTGACATCAATTGGTTTGCTGCTATATTTCATACCAGCTATAGAACGAGTCGGCCCCTAAACAGCTAACCGACAAGCTTTGATGTTTTACTCGCAGATGCGGAGCCTTCTGGCTGTGTCGTCATGCATTGGGTTCAGGGTGGGAAAGATGTTACAACGCAACAAAGTACGGTCAAGCGTAGTGATGTTGATGCTCGCGTTTGTGATACCGGGCTCAATCGGTTTTGCGCAGACGAAAAAGGACGCCAGACAAGCCGAGACATTTGATCCCGTCGGGTTCATGAAGGGCTTTCGGATTGGTATGGGTTACGATGAAGTGCAAGCGTTGTTACCCAAGACTGCACAACAGGATGCGCTCGCCTACATCGTCGGCGAGGAAGCGTTCCTGTTGGGTGTCGACATTCCGGGCCAGGTAATGTGGAGCGCATCATTCAAATTTGACACCCTCGATATGCCTGCGCGCAGGCCCGAACAATTGATCGAGTTTAGCTGCAGCGCGGGGTCAACAATCCGGAGCGAATCATTTGAAACGATAGTGCAGAAAGTGACCGCGGCCTTTGGTGACCCTGTGGATTTAGACCGGTCCCAGGAACGCTTTCAACAGGCGGGCTGGCGAGTTTCGGGAGGATCGGTTCTGACCCTTGAATACTCAAGAATGCCGGGTGTGGTTGCCACTAACGTCAATATCGAGTTCGTCATCAAAAAGAACCGACGCCGCGATACGCCTGACTCGAAGGCTATCGCGTAGATTTACGGATCTAACCGCTAGGTCTCTGTGCGCGGTAGTTCTACGGTTTCTTTGTTTATCTGTTGAGAACCCCGGTAAACGGAAGGCGATCTTCCTGCGGATCTACTCCCCTCCAACAAATCTCATCCGTTCAATGCACGCTCAGCAAATCAAAGACAAAGACTAGCAATAAGTGGTTTTGAACAGGTCGCGCCAGGGCCCGGTTTGCTCCGGATTTGATTGCTTCCATCGCCTTTTCCATTCCGTAAGACGTAACCGCGAGGATAGGGATGTCCTTGAGGTCCGGTCTTTTTCGGAGCTCTTGTATCAAGCCGAGCCCGTTGAGCCGGGGCATAGCGATATCGGTTATTATTAGGTCGGGCACTTCCAGTTCAGCTTGTTCCAGTCCTTCCTGTCCATCGGCAGCCAGGATAACGTTAAGCCCCGAAAGCGTCAGGATGGACTCGATCAAGTTACGAGCGTCTGGGTTGTCCTCAACTACAAGGATCTTTTTTGGCATTGATACTGCTTTCCGCCCACTGCCTCAGTTTTACGCCAGTCGGAGATGTTTTGCAAGCGTCTTCTGGGTGCAAAATCCAGTCTGTCCAATAAGTTGCAAAGGGCCGTTTTGGGGTTGTTTGTTTGCCAATCTTTTTGCGTAGAGCCCCTTACGCCGCTATCCCCTTAAACCACAACATATTGTACTTTTCGATTGACACGTGCCTATCCATAGAGTACACTCCGAAACCGCTACGGGGAGAAACACAATCGGAGAATCGGGCGAAGCGTTGTAGTCAACTGATCCCCAGCGCTATCATAGGTGTTCAAGAACGGCCGTTGATGGCGCATGGCAGCGATCCAGGTGGACGGTTTCGGCACTCTCTCGCCTCGTCGCAGCCCGGTCCGGCAGGCAGGGCCAGAGCTGTAACGACAAACCAAAGCAAGCAGGCAAATCGATAGTCCCCGATTTTACCCGGCTCGGTTCGCAGGGTCTAGGATTGATATCGCACAAACGAGCTGAACAGCCCGTTTTGAAAACCCAAGTATGACACGCTAAGGAGACATCAAATGTCCACTCGATCTATTGGCGATATACAGAAGTCGAACGGCCAGACCCCAGTTGACGACTCGATCTCGCCTCTTGTTCCTCACGCGGATGTGCGCAAGACCGGAACTGCCGCTGAAAACAATCAGCTCACCGAGCTTGGACAAAAGATCTTCCTGGACCGCTACGCGCTGAAGGACATGAGCAAACGCACCCTGTCGACCGGCGATATGGTGATTGTTTGCACGGACGCAAAGACCGGTCAGCGAGAGATCGGTATTGTCACCGCCATGGACGAAACCGGAGCCGCAGGCGCCGAACGCGTTACTGTCGAGCTGCGCGATGGAACCCAAATCGATTGTCTGACCGAGCACGTATCAAAACCCATTGAGACCGATCCCGAACAAATGATGGAGCGCGTGGCGCGCGGGATCGCGGCCGTCGAAGGCGAACGCGCTGATGAGTGGTACCACAACTTTCGTTGGCTGCTCAACGGATGGAAGTTCGTTCCGGCGGGGCGGATACTTACCGCGGCGGGCACCGATCAACAGCTCACTTTTTATAACTGCTATGTAGTGCCTTCGCCAAAAGACTCACGCCGCGGAATCGTCGACACGCTGTCCCAGATGATGGAGATCATGTCGCGAGGAGGGGGCGTCGGAATCAACGTCAGCAGCCTGAGACCTCGACATTCTTATGTAAAGGGAGTCAACGGGCGTTCGTCAGGCTCGGTCTCGTGGGGCGCGCTGTATTCGTTTGTCACTGGTTTAATAGAGCAGGGCGGATCGCGACGCGGAGCTCTAATGCTGATCCTCAACTGTTGGCATCCAGACGTGCTCGAGTTCATCACATCAAAACGCGAGATGGGTAAGATCACCAACGCAAACATCTCGGTCGGCATCAGCGATAAATTCATGGACGCGGTCCACGCAAATGCGGACTGGGATCTCGTTTTTCCTGATAATTCTGATCCCGATTATGCGCAAACGTGGGACGGCAACCTCGACAAGTGGCTGGCTGCCGGAAAACGAGTCATCGTGCACAAAACGGTGAAGGCGCGTGCGATCTGGGATTCGATCATCGAGTCGGCATGGGCGTCGGCTGAACCAGGTGTGTTTTTTATCGAACGCGCCAATAAGACATCAAACTCCTGGTATTACGACGCCGGCTACCTGGGTTGCACGAACCCTTGCGGCGAGCAGCCGCTCCCGGGATTTGGCGTTTGCAACCTCGGGGCGGTCAATCTCTCGAAATTCGTCAGCGACGGCGATGTAGCGTGGGATGACCTTGGGAAAGCCGTGCGCTACTCGATCCGATTTCTGGACAACGTAATTGATGCAACACCCTACTTCTTCGACGAGAACTATGCTCAGCAGAAGGCTGAACGCCGGGTGGGTCTCAACACGATGGGTCTTGCCGAGATGCTGATCCGGCTCGGGATTCGTTATGGTTCAGAAGAGTCCGTGCAGTTCATAGACCGGTTGTATCGTTTCGTCGCCGGTGAGGCCTATCACGCCTCGGCAGAAATTGCCGCCGAGAAAGGCCCCTTCCCGATGTTTGACGCGGACAAGTTCTTACAGTCGGGATATATGAAGAAGATGCCCGAGGATGTCCGGGAGGAAGTGAGAGAGAAGGGCGTGCGGAATGTCACGTTGTTGACTCAGGCGCCAAACGGCACCATTGGCACGATGGTCGGAACGTCGACCGGTATCGAGCCCTTCTACTTCTGGAACTACTTCCGCAAGTCGAGATTGGGCAAACACGAAGAGCGAGTAAAGGTGCTGGAAGAGTGGCAGCAGGCTCATCCTGGAGAACCGTTGCCGGGCTATTTTGTCACCGCAATGGATCTTGCGCCCGAAGAGCACGTCAAGGTGCAGGCCTCTATTCAGACATGGGTCGACTCGTCGATCTCGAAGACCTGCAACCTGCCGGCGTCTTACACAATTGAACAGACTCGCGAGATATACGAATTGCTCTACAGATCAGGATGCAAGGGCGGGACGGTCTATCGCGACGGCTCGCGCGATGTACAAGTCCTCAATCTGAAAGAGGAAGACAAGACAGTGAGCCAAACCGCTGCTGCTGTCGCGGCGCAGACCGCGCTTTCGGCGGCCGCGAGCGAGCAACGCGCTCAAGAAGCTTCGGCGGTCACCATTGTGGAGAAAGAGTCCGGGGCTTCTTCAAGCGAACTGGTTCAGAGTGACGGCGGCTGGCAGCCTAAGGTGCGGCCCCGTCCCTACAAGCGCCGCGGCTACACGGTGAGCAAGGCGACGCCGTCTGGCACCGCCCACATCACCATGAATGAAGACGAGGACGGTCATCCGTTCGAGGTCTTTCTTGAAATCGGTAAGGCAGGTTCGGACATCAAAGCAATGGCCGAAGCAATGGGCAGATTGATGTCGTTGATTCTTCGGATGGCGTCCCCGGTCTCGCCGCTGGAGCGGGTTCGCGAAATCGTCAAACAGATTTCCGGCATCGGCGGCGCCCGCTCTTATGGGTTCGGCAAGCGGCGTGTACTGTCATTGCCCGATGCTGTAGGCCAGGCGCTTGCGGAGAACTACTTAAACATTAGCCAGGGGACCGAGGCCGACGGGCAAGGCGCTGAAATGGGTGTTGAACCGGCAGCGGCGATGCCAACCACTCACAGCTCGGCGGCGGCGGTCGGCTCTGTTGATCTTTGCCCAAGCTGCGGCGACTCGGCGTTTGTTCGAGTCGAGGGCTGCCAGACTTGCCACGCTTGCGGCTATTCCGAGTGTTGATTTACTTCTGAGCTACTCTCAGACTAAAAAGGGCGAGCAGCAAAGCGCACCCGAAAATTGCTTTGCGGCTCGCCCATTTTTCGAAAGATGCGGAAGGCTCAAACTGCGGGAGCGTCGGAAGGATACGTTTTTCGAATTCGGGCTTCGATTTTCTGCTGGTCGGCCTCTGTTGTAGCTGCCGCCAGTTTTAACCGGAGCTTCTTGCGCTTCTGATAGCGATGTCTGCGGCGTTTTATCTCGCGTTCGCGTTCTCTCATGTGCTTTAATGTCTCTCCTTTGTAGTGCTCCTTCTCATCATTTATCGGTCCGGCGCGAATTCTAGACCCTTGTATCCGTCAGGTCAATGCGTGCTAGATCTCAAGTACTCCAGGAATTCCAGGAATTCATCGGGTTTGTCGCCGGACTCATGCTAGAATAATCCAGACTTTGGCGCTTTACGGCTGGTCTAAACGTTCAGATAAGAGTATCGGATACTTGGCGGTGCGGATATGGGGAAGCTCCGAGGACTTTCGATGGTATTTGCGACGGCCCTGATTATCGGGACAATCGATGTCTCGACCGAGGGTCAAATCCGTCGCGATAACCGTCTGCCCGGGGGGCAGCGTGGACTAAAACGAGCACCGTTCGGCTTTCCGCCGCCCGGCCGCACTCGCCCGCTCAATCCCAACGCGGTCAAAAAGCAAGAGTTACAACAAAGACTGATGCAGGCAATCGGGCTCTCTTCAACTCAGCGGATGCGAATCCAGGAGATCCGTCGAAGTCACGACGATGACGTTATCGCGGCTGGCCGACGCATAAGACAGGCGCGGCAAGCGCTTGATCGAGCGATCATGAACGAAACATATAATGAATCAGAGGTCAGACGCGCCACCGAGGCACTAGCGGCCGCCCAGGCGGATAAGATCAGGCTGGACTCGAGTGTTCGCGCCCAGGTCCGTGGTGTACTTACGTCCGATCAGGTTCAGCGTTTTCACCAACTCCAGCGTGAAATGCGCCGTGATATGAAAGAACAGCAACAGCGGGAACAGGAAAAGGACTCCGGTCCCCAGGGCGTCTCCAGACCTGATGTAACTGATTTAGCCGATTTCCTTCTTTCTCTCCGCTGAACTGCAAGACCTACTCGAAAATCAGCTCCCCTCAATATACGGTCGAGACTGGACGATATAAAGGCGTCCCCGGCTATAAACCCACTCGATGTCCTGATCGCGGGCGCCGAAGATGCGTTTGATCCGAAGCGCCGCGAGAGCCAACTCCCTTACAAATGCATCAGTCAGCACGCGTCGTTCTTTTTCGACTGCCACTTCTTTGACGCCGCCCCTTTCATCGAACACCAGCATGGAGTCTTCATCTGAGCGAGTGAGCACTCGAATCTCCCTCGACTCAGGGTGATAAAGAACCTGCTCGGCGACTCGCCGGCCCTCAACGACCTTGATCCCCAGACCTCGTTTCGCGTTAACGAACACGGCTCCGCGATCCGCGGGGTTGTAGGGATCTTTGGTGATTGCGACGCCGGCGCTGTCCGCATTGATCCCTTGCTGGATCAGCACAGCCGGGTAGACGCCGAAGTGGTTCATGCCGAAGTTCTCACGCGCTTCGTAAGCTTCATAATTCCAAATGGAAGCCCAAACGGTCTTTATAGCGTCCATAAGCTGGTCATCGTTGCGTACGTTAGGCACCGTCGTGTACAGCCCGGCCCCGCTGAAGTTTGCCAGGTCTTCGGCGTTGGTTGAGCTCCGGACGAACAGCCCAAAACCCGGGTACTGGCGATGTGTTTTTTCCAGCACGGCGCGACGAAAGGTCTCGTCGTGATTTCCTTCCTGGATCCATCGTCGAATCTCCGACAGCTTCGTCTTTCGATAGCGCGCATCGTGGACGAAGCGTTCCTCTTCGACCGCAGCCGCGATTCGTTCTTCGAGATTGTTGCGTCGAATAAAGTCCACGTAGTAGCGGAATGGTATGGTATAACCGGCTGGAACATCCAAACCGGGCACGCGTGAGTTAATGATCTCACCGAGATTCGCGGACTTCGCGCCAAAGCGAACGGCATCTCGCGCGCGCTGTAGCCTCAAGTCGGTCAGACGCCTGAAAATGACATCGGCTCCAGGGGTGATTAGATCTCCGCGCTTAACCCATTGCTTATTACGCTCAGCGACTTCGCGGGAATTGGCCGGCTCGAGAGTATACCCGTTCTCTCCTACTTCGAGCCGAACGTATTTGCCTTCCAGCACTTTGAAGAGAGCATCCGCATTCCTGATCGTCGCATTCGGAATCGCCCACGACCGTGCCAGCAGGTTGACGTGTGAGAGTGGTGACGCCGGCTCGGTTGTGATGAGCCCTGATAACGGCGTCAGATGGATCGGGACTTCCTTGAGAATAACGATCTGGTTCCGATCGATAACTGTATCCTCAGTGATACGATCGATTATTCGAAGCTGTCCAATGCCCACGCCGAGGTTGAGCGGTTGATACTGCTGATTAGTTGCGATCTCACCTGGCGTGAGGATCAGCACGTTGGGGGTGGTCTTTTTGAGTTCGTTGGCTGCTTGTTCCTGTGCCAATGAATTAGGTTTGAAGTGCAGCGGAGCGAAGAAAGTGCTTCTTAGAGCCTTGATGGTTTCGGCCAGCAGCGGTCCCGATAGCTGGTCTCCCTCCCAAAACTCAAATGTAAACTTGTCAAACGTAGCCTGGTAGGCAATCGTGCCCAGCAGAAACCGGCGATCGCCCCTTAGATGATTATTATCTAAGAATGCGCGACCCCGTTCTAAGGATAGATACATAGCGTTCACGAAGTCTTTGTGGAATTGGTACAGCCGCGAATTGACGAAATAGACTCGGTTGTGTGAACTGCGATCGATCACGAACATCGCGTGTGGCAGCGCCTGAAGGCGCCCTCGATGGTAAACACGGGAAAGTAAGTCAAACTCAGCTCGTGTTTTGATTTCTCCGAGCCAGTTTGGAAGCGCGTTTGTGCTATCCTGAGCGGACCCAGTGGTTTTGGAAATCGTTGGTTGCGACTTCGAATAACGGTTATCTCCGAACGATGGTGTTGTCGCTGATAAAACCAGGCTGGATACGATGATCAGACAATGCAGAACAGGGTAATACCGGTTGAGGCGGTTTGAGAAATCGGTAACTGCGGATCGCATACTCGGACGAATTCTAGCACAGGGCGTAATTGATCAGTGCTGGCGGTCAGCCATGAATGGATTTACAATGATTGATAGGTGATCGGTAGCTTTAAAGGTATGTAGTCCGTTGACTTTGAGGTTAGGTCGATCTATGATTGCCCGGTCTGCTACGTGCCCAGAAAGCAACCTTCTTGACTGTACAAGAGCTTAAGCGAGTCTATGTCGCTAAGCGCCGAGAAATCAGACACAGGCTGGCTGAGTTTGCGAAAGTGGGGAGGACGGGTTCCTCTGAAACGCTATTTGAAGAACTGACTTTCTGCATCTTCACAGCGGGCGCCAGCGCTCGAATGGGTCTTCGATCGGTCGAAAGCGTTCGCCCGGTTTTGATGAGCGGTACCGTGCTGGACATTCAGCGCGCGCTGACGGGACGACACAGATTCCCGAATAATCGCGGAGCTTATGTGTACGAGACTCGTGAGTATCTAAGGCAACACTGTGGTCTCCGATTGCAGGAAGCACTCAGGGATCTGACGCTTGCCGATGAGCGTCGTGATTTTCTGGCCGCTAATCGAAGCGTCCGCGGAATTGGTTACAAAGAGGCAAGCCATTTCCTGCGCAACATCGGATATCGCGGATATGCGATACTCGACAAACACGTGCTTACACGGCTCGCGGAGTTGGAGGTCATCGAAAGCTCGAAGCCGCCGTCTACAAAAAACGGCTACCTGGCAACCGAAGAAAAACTAAAGCATTTCGCGAACTCGATAGGGATAGACTTCGACGAATTGGATTTGCTCTTGTGGTACACAAAGACCGGAGAAATTTTGAAATGAAGGTCGACAGTGCAAAGAGCTCGTGGCTGCAACGCCGAACTATTCGTCCGGCCGGTTACATACTGCTGACCGTCATCACTCTGTTTTCTTCCGTTCTTTTTACCGCACGCGCCACCTCCACTCAACAGACACCCTCGCAACCACAGACGAAAGAAGTCAGGGACGCAAACACCAAACTTGATCGCGAAGCAAAAAAGGCCCTGCGGCAGGGCAAGTATGAGGTCGCCTTAAAGATCTATCTCGGTATGATCGAAGCGGACGCGCGCGATAACCGCGCCCGTCTTGGCGCAAGCTTCGCGTATCTGAAGATGCAGAACTACGCCCCGTGTTTCCAGCAGGCCAAGGAAGTACTAAGCACAGACGCAAACAATGCTCGGGCTCACGCGCTGGCAGGGATATCGCTGCTGCGTTCCGGGTTTATTCGAGCCGCGGTAGCCGAGTTGCAGCAGTCGTTGGATCTCGATCCAAAAGAGGCGTTGGCTTACGGCGGGGCTGCGGAAATAGACTATTACGAAGGTAGACCGAAGGAGGCGCGCTCGAAGTCCTATTACGCGCACAACCTCGACCCCGAGGAGCCTGACTACCTGGTCACCTACGCTCGGGCTTCTTCAAGAGTAGAAGATTTCAAAGAAGCCGCTGATGCATACGAACTCTTTCTCGAGATATCACCCCAGAGCGATTCGGAGCGCCGCGACAGGATCCGCGGACTTATACAATTCTATCGGCAACTCGCTGGTCTGAGGGTCCATCAGGTAGGCGGCCCACCGGCCACCGTAGTGTCTTTCCAACTTGGCAGTGATCGGCGGCCCTATGTTCGAGTAAAGCTAAACGGACGGGACTCTATATTCGTGATAGACACCGGTTCCGGGTTCACGGTTATCTCAAAAGATGCCGCTAAGCGTTTTGGCGTTACCGAGATAGCGCGCGGCGGTAAGTCTCAAGGTGTCGGAGGCAGCGGCAAGTTCCAAATTGTCTACGGACTCATCAAGTCGCTGGAGATCGGCGAGGCAAAGATAAGGATGATCCCTTGCTTCGTCCGGCCGTTCCACGGGGAAAGGGATCGCATCCCCGATGAAAAAGCAGATGGTTTTATTGGTCTGTCGGTCCTATCCCATTTCCTGACAGAATTGGATTACAAGGCGAACCTAATGCGTCTCGATCGCAGCGACGATCGAACGGCGCCGGCAGCCGCCCCCGGTGTGACTTTGGTTCCGTTTCGCACTACCCAAAACGGGCTGATCAGCGTTGAGACCGAATTTGACGGCAACCCGTTTGTTAACGCTATCCTGGATTCGGGCGCAAGCTCGACGGTTATTTCGGAGGCCGCGGTCGAACGGCTTAATATGGGCGATCAGATTATCAAGGGGCAAACAACCAGCGTAATCGGAGCGGCCGGCATCACTGAGAATGTAAGGATGTTGTTTATTCGCAACTGCCGGGTCGCCGATCAGCTTCAGAGCAATCTTCGAGCTCTGGTGCTGGATTTCGGGGCGATCAACGAGACTTCAGGTTTCGAGCAGAGCGGAATACTCGGCGGCGACTTTCTGCGTCATTTCAGACTCACCATTGACTTCAATCGAGCGCTGCTTGCGCTGCAACCACACACGCCGGCGGCGACCAAACAGTAACCCCTCCAGGGCTGGGCTGAGCCTCTGTCTTCGGCTGAACTACGACACAAACCGGCACTGATCACGACCTGCGTCAAACAATGGGTTAAGGCGCATGCACAGACTAACCATCGCGGTGCACTGTGGTAGAATCTTGTTGCGTCATGAAGAAGAGCTTATATCTGGAGACTTCGGTCGTCGGCGCTTATCTTGACAACGGCGAACCCTTCCGCCGGGATTTGACGATCCGGTGGTGGGAACACGAGCTTGCTGATTACGCGCCGTACATTTCGCCGCTGGTCGTCCGCGAGCTCGAACGAACCGAAGAACCGCGCCGCACGGCGTATTTGAATCTAATACGCGACGTGCCGTTGTTTGAAATTAGTGAGGAGGCGGCGATACTTGCCGAAGGCTACGTCTCGCGGGGTATATTTCATCGCAAATATGTGGCCGATGCGCTGCACGTTGCGATCGCATCGGTGAACAAGGCTGATCTGCTGGTGACCTGGGATTTCGGATATATCGCCAATGTACATCGACAATCACGAGTGCAATTATTCAATACGATTGCGGGCTTCTTTGTGCCAATGATCGTGACCCCTGAGTTTTTGATTAATGCTGAATTTTAGTCATTGGTCATTGGTCATTAGTCATTCGTGATTGGTCATTCGTGATTCGTCACTAGGTATCGAACAAACCTACAGCTAGTGACCAATGACCAATGACCAATGACCAATGACTAATGACTAATGACGAATGACTAACAACCGACCACCTATGTATCGAAAGCCGAGATTTCTGGAAGAGCTCCACGCGATTCGCGAGGAGATGTCGCGCGAGTGCGACTACGACGTCGACCTATTCGCGGAGATGGTGCGCTCAGGCCAGCGGCCTCGTTATGGACCCGCCCGAAACGTTCGCGGTACGCGATCGCGCGCGCCCGCGGCCAATAATCGCGACGAAACGACTCGCTCAGGTCAAGGTAATGATTAAACAGATGAACTCAATGCCGTTGGCGGTTCTGGCGCTGATGGTTGCCTCGGTGTCACAGCCAGCCCCCGCGTTTTCGGACGTACGCTATGCTCCGCGAGTGACGGATCTCGCGACAGGCCAGGCGACGCCGGCTCAGGGCAAGACCGTGGTGCTGGATGTTCCACTGATTGCTGAGCGAGTCAACGAAGTGGTGGTTAACGTCCGGTCGAGCGCCGAGGGCGGCGAGAATCTCGGCAGCGGTTTTATCATCGATCAGCGCGGGTTGATTGCTACGAACTTTCATCTCATTTCGAACACCGAACCCCGACGCGGGTCCGGACAACGCGGCCCTGAACCAAAGGGCGCGCCGAAGCTGGTTGATAAGGTGACCGTTACTCTGCACGATGGCCGTCAGTTTCCCGCCTCGATAAAAGGCTACGATGAAGCCACCGACATCGCTTTGCTCGAGATCGTTCCAAGCGGGCCACAGCTCCCGGTAGCTGATCTTGGCGATAGCGATTCCCTGCGCGTCGGCGACTGGGTCATCGCGATCGGTAATCCGCTGGGGCTCGATCACACGGTCACCCTCGGAATCGTGAGCGCTAAGGGACGGACTGGGTTTGGCGGTCAGTTCGACGACTTTCTCCAGACCGACGCGGCGATTAATCCCGGGAATTCCGGCGGCCCACTGCTAAATGCCCAGGGAAAGATTGTAGGCATAAACACCCTCGTTCTGGAGCGCACACAGGGTTTGAGCTTTGCAATCCCTATAAACACTCTGAAATCGATTCTTTCCCAATTGGTCGATCGCGGGAGGGTGACTCGCGGGTTCCTGGGAGTCGAAACCCAGGATATCGATGCCGACATACGAGGGCTGCTAAAACTCGGACCCGAATCGCGGGGGGTTCGGGTAATCCGCGCCGAGCGAGCTACGCCTGCGGCCCGAGCAGGTTTGCGAAAGGATGATTTGATTACCACAGTTGATGGGCAGGTAATCACGTCTGCAATCCAATTCAATCGCATCATCGCGAGCAAGCCTCCGGGTGCGAAGATCGTCATCCGAATTTTACGGGATGGGCGCGAGTACTCGTTGAACGCCGAGATCGGCGAAGAAACAAAGAAATGAAACGTGATGCGTGATGCGTGCTACGTGATGCGTGAAACGTGCTCGTAGTTGGTGCCGAACTAAAAGAAG
>Ga0075428_100005766_pt1 | contig 13752 bp, 15 predicted proteins | sample RhiMetdeltSRZDD2_FD_75291 | JGI IMG/M metagenome (GOLD analysis project Ga0075428, IMG submission 75291) | Populus rhizosphere microbial communities from Tennessee, USA - Rhizosphere MetaG P. deltoides SRZDD2 | ecosystem: Host-associated > Plants > Roots > Rhizosphere > Soil | place: USA...
ACGGCAGCACGAGATACAGCATCGGCGGCAGCGTGCCCGCACCGGCGTGCTGGAATTCGAATACGAGGATGCCGCTCGCGAGCAGCCCGACGGTCAGCACCACTCCTTCTGCCAGCCGACCTGGCTCCAGCGACCGCCAGGACGCAGGATTGATGCGCGACCAGGTGGCGATGAAGGGCACCAGCGTCAGCGTAGCGAGGGAATTGGAAACGAAGCGCGTCCTCCACATGTCCCAGTAGCTGCTCTGGCCCCACGCGTTCAACGTCACGAATCCGGCATCGAGGAACGAGGACACGAAGGGCGAGAGGAAGGCCGCACACGCGATGAACACGGCGACGTCGCCCAGCGTATCGAAGGCGGGCACCCCTTTTAACACCCAGCGCACCGCTCCGGCGCCGATCAGCGCTTCGCTCGCATTGCTCACGAACCAGCACAGGACCATCGCCGTGGGAACGCCGTCCTGCATCTCGGCCAGCAAGTGAGCCGGAAACGCGGCAGCCAGCAGGCCCCACCACCAGCGCACCGGCGTGATCAGCAGCGCGGCGAGCAGCAACGCGTTGGGCGGCCACAGGACCGAGATGGGATGCGGATGGAACGTGAGCGCCAGGCCGAGCTTGGCACCGAGGTAATACGCCGCAGCGGTGAGTGCCGCTGCACCCATCGGCCGCCAATCGAGTCCGTTCACGCTCAAACGCGGCACCGCGCGCTGCCGCGATGCCGTTACGGCAGATTCCATCGATTCCGTCGACACCAGAAGTCCCCCTGCTCCCCAGGCCGGCGGACCGTTTCCGCCCCCCGGGGAAAACCCCAGCCGCTATGCTACACGCAGCGCGGGGATCTGGCTGTCAGGAATTTCTGGCGCCCGGCTGTCGGGAATTTCCTGTCCCTGCTCTCGCCGCACCGAAAAGAGGCGGGTGGACCTGTCATCAGCGCCCCCTCGGCTACAATTAAACCATGGCTGCGTGGACCTGGCTCGTTCCGGCGCTTGCGCTTGCCGCGCTTGCCGCCGGGCTTGCGTTCGGCGTGGGCACGCTTGTTGCTGCCCTTTGCGCGATCGCGCTCATCGGCGCGGTGACTGCGGCGGTTCACCACGCCGAGGTCGTGGCGCATCGCACGGGCGAGCCCTTCGGGACACTGGTCCTCGCCGTGGCCGTCACCGTAATCGAAGCCTCCCTGATACTCTCGATGATGCTTGCCGGCGGCGCCGAGGCTGCTACCCTGCCGCGTGACACGATTTACGCGGCGGTAATGATCATCTGCAACGGCGTGGTCGGCGCCTGCGTCATGGCAGGCGGGATCGCGCACCACGAGCAGACATTCCGCGTGGAGGGAGCGGGCGCCGGGCTCGCGGCGCTGATCGCCATGTCCGCGCTCTCGCTCGTTCTCCCGGCCTTCACCACGACCACGCCCGGCGGAACATACGGCACGTCTCAGCTCGTGTTCGCAGCCGTTACGTCGGCCGCACTGTGGGCCGTCTACGTGTTCAGCCAGACGGTGCGCCATCGCGACTACTTTCTTCCCGCCGACCCGGCGAACGCCGAAGTGCACGCCCGGCCGCCGACAAATCGCGAAGCGACGCTGAGCTTCGTGCTGCTCGTCGTCTCCCTCGCGACGGTCGTCGGTCTGGCCAAGCTACTGTCGCCTGCCATCGAGAGAGCGGTCGCAGCGGTGGGTGCGCCCAAGGCCGTGCTGGGGATCCTGATCGCAATGCTGGTGCTGCTGCCGGAGACCTGGGCAGCCGTGCGCGCGGCGCGGGCGAACCGCCTTCAGACCAGCATGAATCTCGCCATCGGATCGGCGCTGGCCTCCATAGGGCTCACCATTCCCGTCGTGGCCGTGGCCTCGATCGGAATCGGCATGCCGCTCGTCCTGGGCCTGGAAGCCAAGGACCTGGTGATGCTCGCGGTCACTTTCCTGGTGAGCGCGGTAACGCTCGGAACCGGCCGCACCTACGTGATGCAGGGCGCCGTCCACCTCGTCCTGTTTGCGGCGTTTCTCTTTCTTGCATTCGTGCCCTAGCTGCCTGTCGGGACAGCGAGGGCCCGACAAGCCTGCCAGGCTACCAGTCCATCAAGGGCACCCACGCGCGCAGGTCCCGGCCCTTGTACATGCGGCCGTGAATGCGCTTCGCGAGCGCCTCGGCCTGCTGGCGCGGCATCACCACCTCGATGACCGCGGAAGGCTGGCCGCTCTCCTTCACGAGCTTGATCGCGTCGACCGGGGCAAAAGCGGAAAGCGCTTCGCGTATCCCGTCCTCGGTCACGTCGTCAGGAAGATTCCCCACTACAATTCGCACCGGTTTCGTTTCCGCCATCTATGCCCTCACCATGGTATCGTCAGCATACGCGGCACGGAATCGTGCCGCCCCGTCAACCTCCAACCGCAACCAACCGACGCCGTCCACACGTGAGCGCCTCCCCCTCGCTCCTCGCACGCCTCTCCCAGGCGCTCTTCGGCGGTGGCCCCGCGGAACCGGAGGCCGAGCGCCAACTGGTCGACGACATGATCGAGATGATCGTCGAAACGGTCGAGCCGCGCGTGCGCCAGGTTTCCGGCTACAATCGGAAGCTGCAGGCGTGCACGCGCAGCACCATTGCGCACCTGCGCCGGCTGGGACAAGGGACGCTCGAACCCGTACTCCTCACGCGCGCGGCGTGGTCGGGCGATCCGCGCCTGAACGCCTTTTTCGCGACGGCGAACGACGTGCCTGCGTGCCTCGGCGCAAGCCGCGAGTTGCGGGCGTTCTTCGACAGCCCGGCGAACGCCGGCGTCGACGAGGCGTTCGCCCTGCTCGGCATGAAGAAGACCGAGCGCGACGTGTTCGCGCCGAAGCTGGAAGGCGACATGCTGCGGCAGGACGTCGCGCAGGTCTCGGTTAGCTTTTCCGGCCACCGGATCGTGGCGCCCATGGGCAGCGAAGCGGAGACCCGGATCGAAATCGGCCAACGCATCATCCGCCGTCTGGCGCAGGTGGCGCTGGGGCGCATCATCGCGCTCGACGAGAAGGCGAGCGCGCTGCAGCAGCACAAGGCGTATCTCGGCGCGCGCCTGCGGCTCGCCAGGCTCGCCCGCGACGGCGTGCAGGGTGCGTTCGAGGAGCCCGGCAACACCGCGGAGCAGATCGCGGCGCTCGAACGGGAGCTCAACGAGACGGTAGAGGACTACATCGATACGAAGGGCAGCATCGCCACGATCGAGGATCACCTCGGGCAGATCGACGCGGTCTTCTCCCGGCCCGGCGAGCACGTCGCACTCACGCACACGCCGCTGCGCGTGAGCCGCATGGGTATCAAGCTCGACGCGGCCTCGCCCGATGCGGCGAACGAGCTCACGCTCGCGGAGCTGGCGATCGCGGACAATTTTCATGGCGTCATCGCAATCGCGCGCTGTCCCCGCGCCGAGATGCCGCCGAAAGAGGACCTGGTCGCCAAGGCGGCGCGCTACCTCTGATCACGAGCCGCCCTCCGGCGGACGCGCGGGCGCGAGGTACCAGTCCTTCTTCCGCACGACGTGCGGCTCCGAGGGGTCCCCCATATAGTGGGGCGACATGATCTGCACGCCGTGCTCGTTGAAGACGTCCTGGATGCTTGCATGCAGCCGGTTCAGCACGTCGATGCGCTGCTCCGGACCCTCGACCGGCGTGTATGCGACCAGCCGATATTCCACGTAGAAATCGGAAAGCGCCGTCTGCCTCACCGCGGGGGGAGGCGATGCCGCGATATCCGCGGTACGGTGCGCCGCCTCCTCCAGCATCGCGTGCACCTGCCGCCACGGCGCCCCGTAGCCGATCGTCACCACCGTATCCACGACGCAGCCGGCGCCCGGAACCGCGCGCGAATAGTTCTTGATGGCCGAGGTCATGACTGCGGAGTTCGGGAGCGTGATCTCCTCTCCGAGTCCGGTGCGGATGCGGGTGGTGAACGTACCGAGCGCCGCCACGGTCCCCTCGGTTTCCCCGATGCGCACGTAGTCCCCGGCGCGATACGCCCTGGTGAACATCAGGATGAGCCCGCTGAATGCCTGGCCCACCACGCTGGAGGCGCCGAGCGTGACCATGAGCCCCGCCAGCACGGACAGGCCCTTGAACGCCTCGGTCTGCGCCCCTGGCAGGTATGGATATGCCATCGCGAGCGCGAAGAGCCAGATAACGACGTTGAGGATCTTGCGCGTGGGCCGCGCGGTGTCGATATCGATCCACGCGACTTTCAGCCGCCCCTGCTCCACGCGGTCGAAGAACACGCGCGCGAAGCGGGAGATGCCGCGGGCGAAGAAAACGATGACGACCACGAGCAGCAGACCCGGCAGAGCCGCAACGATGGCGAGGGCGATTTCCTTGAGCATGCCGAGCAGATTGCCCTCGAGATCTTCCCCCCACGGCCGGGTGAAGGGAAACTGCACGAGCACGAAGGTAAGCCAGGCCGAGGTGAGCAGCAGGCCCACCAGCCAGCCGGCGAGGGTGATCAGGCGCCGGGCGAACAGCAGCACGTGCGAAGTGTCGAGGACGCTGACGCCGCCGACGTGGAGCTTCTGCGCGTGGCGCGCCGCTGCCTCCGCAAGACGCCCGCTGCTCCAGCGCGTTACCCGATAGATGAGCCACAGGATCGCGCCGTAGAGCAGCGTCGCGAGCGCCGCGAATGCGAGATGCACTGCGAGATAGCGCGGCGTCTGTTGCTCCCGGCGCTCGGCCAGCGCCCGCTCAATGCGGCTGACCGCCTCCAGCGCCACCACCCGGGTCGTTTCGCCCGCCTGTTCGTCGATATCGACCTTCGTCACCATGAAGGCATGCTTGCCCCCGAGCAGTACCCGCGTCCCGTACTCGTGATCCTCGATGCCGACGGCAGGCTCGCGCTCGAGCGCCAGCGCCTCATCGATGCGCTGAAGAGAGTTCTCGACACGCTCCTTCGCCGAGTGGCCCGCAATCGGGCCGCGCAGATGGATGATCGTCCGGTTCGCGATCTTGAGCGGCACGGACTCGCGCGCGACCTCCCGCGCATCCTTGTGGGCCACGACGCCCTCGGCCGCCGCCGCCGCGAGCGGCAGCAATACCAGCAGGCACGCGAGCTGCAGCAGAACGTTGCAGGGCAGCGGGTACACCGCGGGCATCCTCAGGCGGACGGGAAGGCGGAAAGTGCGGGACTTCACGAGCGTTGATCCGACTCCGGGCTCGCCGCGCGCGCGTCGCAAGCCGCTTGATCAGCCGGCCGGCCACCTGCGTCCCATGGCCGACGCGCTATTTTTTCTTCTCCTCGGCCTTACCCTTGGCCTCGGCCTTGGGCGCCGGGGTGATAGCCATGGCGAGCGCCTCGGTGTACACCGCCTCGACCTGATCGCCGACCTTGACCACCTTGAAGTGATCCGGGTTCTGCACGTTCAGATCGACCACGTTGCCGCGCGGGCCCTTCAACGAAATGATGCTCTTCTTCGGGTCGACGGCGACGACATCGGCAAGCACGGTCACTTCCCGTCCGACTGCGCCGGCCGGCCTCGCGCCCGGCGCCGCGCGCGCCCCTGCGACTTCGGCCTTCGCGTCGAGCGGCGCCTTCGTTTTCTTGAGCTCCAGGCTGAGCGACTCCACGTATTTGACGACCACCCGGTCGCCGACCCTGATCTGGTCGAAGTTCCTCACTTGGTCTCCCGCGACCACGTCCACCGTCCGCTTCGGCCCCTTGAGCGTAACGGTGCGCGTCGCCTTGTCCACGGCCACGACGGTAGCCGTGATCTCGGCTGTGGCGACCATGACCGCCTTGCCCGGCTCGCTCACGATGGCGGCGTCTGACTTCACGGCGGGTTTCTGGGCCTGCGCTGCGGAAATACCCGCGGCGAGAAGGGCGATGATCAGCAGTAGCGGCGATTTCATGTTTCTGGCTCCTTTCAAGGTAGCGTTGATACCGTAAACAATTGTCCGAGATCGCTCCCGTCGCGCGTTACTTCGGCTTGATCCGGGTGATCTTGTTGCCCTGGAGCCCCAGTCCCGCCATCAGCCCCTTCTGGCTGAAGATGAACGCGTAGATATCGTCCTTCATGGAGGTGCTCGTCGTGGATTTCGCCATGCCCTCGTCCATGACGACAACGCTCGGGCCGACGCCCACCTCGAAACCCTCGGCCTTGTTGAGCTGGGACAACGCGCCCTCATTCATGAAGAACATGGCGTAGCCGTACTTCTGCGCTCCCGCCTGCAACCCGTAGGAAACACCGGCGGTGCTGTAGTACCCGGCGGTCTTGCCGGCCTTGAACAGCGTCCCCTCCCCGTACTGCCCGCCGACCATCAATCCGGCCTTGGTAATGCTCGGAAAAACCAGGACCGCGATCGCCTTCTCGCTGAGCGCCTTGGCAGCAGGCGCCCTTGCGTAGAGCTTGTTCAGGGCCGTTCTCGAGCTGCCGCTCAATTCGGCAGCCGTGCCCTTACCTTCGGCCGCCAGCGAAAGCTGTGCCGCCAGCGCGATCAGGGCGCCGCACAGCAGACTGAAAAATGTCCCGGGAGTCATGGTTTCGCCTCCACCTTCCGCCAGGTCTTGTCCGGATTGAACTTCGTGATCTTCTGCACGGCAGCGGCCGTTTCCTGCCCGAGGTCTTTCTCGTACACGACGCCGTCGTGGTTGACCAGGAAGGTCATGACCCCGGAGTTGCCGTAGGTAGCCGGCCACGCGACAAGAGCGTGGCCCCCGATCATCTTCCCCTGCGCCACGTAATCGTACGCGCCGCCCTTCGCATCCGGTCCCTGGGCCTGGAGGATGCGGTAGTGGTAGCCGTGGTAAGCGGCCGGCTTGCCGCCTTCGCCCGCCTTATAGCCCGCGGTCCGTGCGCTCGCCACCAGCGGCCCCAGGGGGCTCGGCGGCTCTCCTTCCTTCGTCTGGAAGTACAGCCCGTCACGCTTGTCCTTCGCGCTCGCGAACTTCTGGGCATAGGCGAGGAGCTTGTCTTTCTGCGGGTTGCGCAGGTAGTACTCGCGCTGGGCGTCCACGTAGGCCTGGACGACCTGGATCACGGAAAGCTCGTTGCGCCCGATGCGTCGGTTCAGGATCTCCTCGCTGCCCGCTTTCGTGTCGAAGCGCCAGCCGGAAGCCTCCTTCACGACCGGGATCGGAAACGGCCAGGCATCCTTGCCCACGCTCAGCACCGCCTTCGTCTCGCCCGACTTCTCGAGCTTGTTCGCTTCTTCGTACGCCTTCGCGAAGCGCTCCCCGCCTTCCCTGTCCGCCACCTTGTCGCCGGAGGAGACGATCGACTTCCCCTCCGGACCCAGTATTGCCAGCAGCATCTTCTGGTCGTGGACCTTTACCGCGCCCACCAGGTCCTTGACCGCCTCTTCGGGAGTCGCATAGGTCTTCTGCTTCGGCGCCGCCGCCTTTGACGCCGCATCCTTTGGTTTCGACTCCGCAGCGATTCCCTGCTGCATGTGCATCATCACCATCACGACCACGACCGCTGCCGCGATGATCCACCGCCACAGCGCTTCCCTTGCAATTGTCGGAAACATCCTCGACTCCTTTACCTCGTTGGCGTCCATAACGGTTGCTTTGAAAATCACCGGCGCCCGCCGCCGCGGCCCCCGCCGCCCCCGCCGCCCCCGCCGCGGGCCCCGCCGCCGCCTCCCGCCGATGCCCGGCTCGAGGCGCCGCGGCTGCTGGCGTCGCGGGTCTGCGCGCCCCCACTTCTTCCAGCGCCGTCGAACGCGCTGGCGCCGCCCGTGCGCTGGGTAGCCCCACCGCTGCGGTCTCCCACGCCACCGCCTCGATCGCCCGCGCCGCCTGCGCGATCACCTGCGCCGCCTGCGCGATCACCTGCGCCGCCTGCGCGATCACCTGCGCCACCCGCACGATCGCCTGCACCGCCCGCACGATCGCCTGCACCGCCCGCACGGTCACCCGCGCCGCCAGCACGATCGCCGCCCCGATCACCCGCGGCGCCGCCTCTGTCGCCCGTCCTCGAGCGATCGGCCGCCGCAACGTCGCGCTTCATCTGGTCGCCCCCGCGCGAGATCTCCTGCCGTCCCTGCTCGGCCCGGCCGCGAAACGCTTCACGGGAATCGGCGCCCTGCCGCTGGCCGCCTCCGTACTTCTGCTGGCTGGCCCCATCGCGATACTGCGTGCCCTTGCGGTGCTCGGCGTTGTGCTGCCAGTTCGAGTTCTGGATGTTGGTCTTGTTGAAATTGTTGTACTTGTTGACGTTGACGTTCACGTTTCCGCCGCCCCAGTTGCAGCCGCCCCACAGCGCGGCGCCCACGGCCATTCCCACCCCGAACGTGAATAGCGCCGCACCCGGCACGTAGCCCGGCGGATAGTAGGCATACGGCGGATAGGCCGGATACGGCCATGGGCCGTACACCGCCGTGGGGTTATACGTCGGCACGTACACGACCTCGGGATTGGCCGGCTCGATCTTGATGACGGTGGTGCCACCCTCCTGCCCGGAGGAAACCGTCTGCTCCTTGCTCGACTTGAGGTTGCCGGCCGCCTGCGCCTTGCCGCGCAGCTTCTGGATTGCCGCCATCACTTCCTTCTGCTGCCCGAGAAACGCGTCGCCGAGCTTCTGGGTCATGTCGAGCTTTTCGTTCAGCATCGTGAGCACCTGCGGGAACGCCGCGAGCGACTTCACGGACGGGTCCCAGGTCTGCTGCTGCAACGCGTCCTCGAGCGCCTTGCCCGTCACCTTGGGATTCTGCTTCGTCCAGCGCGCCGCCTGCACGATCTCCAGCGGATAGGTCGACGCCATCAGGATCTGCGCGATCAACGGATCGGGATAGAGCGCGATCGGCGCGACGAGCTGCTCGATCTCCTCCGCCTTGAACGGCTCGGGCGCCGGCGCACCCTGGGGGTATCCCGGGAGCGGCAGCGCCACCATCATGGCGAGCAGCCAGGTGAGTCCTGCCCTGAACAGTTTTTTCATGTCGCTAGCCCTTTCGAAACACAATGTGCCATCACTGCCGCTTCTGCCTGGTTCGCCGGCCGTGGTCGTCACCGCCGCGCCGGAAAATCCTTGAACGCGTCCGCGATCGCCCGGTCGGCCTTCTTCCAGTTCTCGTCGGAATATCCCGCCGTGAACGCTTCCGCTATGTGCGCGCGCCACAGCAGGCGCCCCTGTGCGAGATCCACCACGTCCACGAATATCGTGCCCTCGCGGTAGTCCTGCGTCGTGTAGCCGCCGATTTCCGTCCGGCCCCAATTGTAGTCGTAGGGGCCGGGCCTGCCGGTCACGAATACCCGCTGCTTCGGAACGACGTGGCCGGTGATGTTGACGCCGAGCTGCGCCTCCTGCTTGGGCGCCGCCGGCGTGTAGCCCTTGTCCATCAACCGGCGTCCCACCATCCGCTGGAGCCGCTCCTGTACCAGCTTGTCCGCAATCACGCCTTTGTCCTTGGGGTCGCCTTGGACGAAGGTATAGACCGGATACTTGCGGAGGTCCGCGTCGGGATCGCGGGCGGTCCGGACCTCGGCAGCCGCCGCGCAGACGGACAGGAGGCCCGCGGCAAACACGAGAAGAAGGCGTTTCATGGCCGGATCCCCTTCAATAGACCGCGGGCACGAGTTTCCGCCCCTTGAGGGACGCCGCGTCGTCGTAGGCGCCCTTCGTCGAGCGCTTGGGCAGCTTGATCTTGTCGCGCGGCACCTTCTTGTAGGGAATCGCGTCGAGCAGGTGGGCGATGCAGTTCAGGCGCGCGCGCTTCTTGTCGTCGGAGTACAGGACGCGCCAGGGCGCGTGCTTCGTGTCCGTCGCCTTCAGCATCATGTCGCGGGCTCGGGAGTACTCGAACCAGCGCTCGCGCGAGGGCAGGTCCATGGGCGAGAGCTTCCACTGGCGCAGGGGATCGTCGATACGCGCCTCGAATCGGCGACGCTGCTCCTTGTCGCTCACTTCCAGCCAGATCTTGATGAGCTGTATGCCGCCGTCCACGATGTACTTCTCGAACTGGGGGCAGAGGTCGAGGAAGCGTCGGTGCTGATCCTTGCTGCAGAAGCCCATGACGTATTCCACGCCCGCGCGGTTGTACCAGCTCCGGTCGAAGATCACAATCTCCCCGGCCGCCGGAAAATGCGGTATGTAGCGCTGCAAGTACATCTGCGACTTTTCGCGGTCGGAGGGCGCGGGAAGCGCGACGAGGCGGAACACCCGGGGGCTCACGCGCTCCGTGATGGCGCGTATCGTGCCGCCCTTCCCGGCAGCATCGCGGCCCTCGAACACGACGATCGCCCGCAGGCCCTTGTGCTTCACCCACTCTTGGAGCTTGCACAACTCCCCCTGGAGCTTGCGCAGCTCCTTGTCGTACTTTTTCCTTTTCAGCTTGCCATCGTGCTTCCCGTCGTCACTTCCGTTCCCGTTTTTTGCCATGGCTGCGCCTCTGTCTTTGCAACTCGTCTCAAAAATCCTTCACCCCTGAGGGGGAAGCGATCATTTCGTTGATAGGTCGAGCCACACCAGCTTCACCGACGGGCCCTCCTCGCTCGCCCCGACCTCGAAGCCGAGGCGCCGCGCGAGATCGAGCATCGGCTTGTTCGTCGCCAGCACGTAGCCCTCCATGCGCTTAAACCCGCTCGTGCGAGCGTCTTCTATGAGCACCCTCAGCATGCGGGAGGCGAGCCCCGCCCCGCGCCAGCCATCCGTGATCGTGACCGCGAACTCGCACGTCTCGTCGTTCGGCCCGTTGACGTAGCGGGCGCCGCCGGCGATGGTCTCGCTTGCGCCCTCGCCTAGAACCGCCACCAATGCCCGTTCGCGATCCCCCAGCGGCCGGACGGCGCGCTCGAGCATGGCGGGCGTAAGCTTGACCGCGCTCATGAAGCGGCTGTAGCGCGCCTCCGCCGAAAGGTGGTCGAACGCCACCCGCATCGCGTCGGCATCGTCCGGGCGGATTGCGCGTATCGTGACGGTCCGCCCGTCGCGCAACGTCGTGACGTCAGGCGCAAAATCTTCCGGTGCTGATTCCAGTCGAGTCTCCATGTCCCGATATGCGCGCACCATGCTCAAGCCATGATGTTCACGCCGCCATCGACGTACACCGTCTGGCCGGTCATGCGGCGCGCGTACGGCGTCGCCAGGTAGGCGCAGGCGAATCCCACGTCCATGATATCCACCAGCTCGCCGACGGGCGCCCGCTGCCCCGCCTCGTTCAGGAGCAGGTCGAAGTCCTTGAGGCCCGAGGCCGCGCGCGTCTTGAGCGGCCCGGGCGAAATCGGGTGCACGCGTATCCTCTGCGGTCCCAGCTCGTAGGCGAGATAGCGGCACGCGGCTTCCAGTGCCGCCTTGATGGGCCCCATCACGTTGTAGTTGGCCACGACCTTCTGCGCCCCGTGGTAGCTCATCGCGAACATCGTCCCCCCGTCCTTCATGAGCGGCGCGGCGAGTCGCGCCATGCGGATGAACGAATGGCAGGAGATGTCCATCGCCTTGGCGAACCCTTCGGCCGAGCAATTGAGCAGCCCGCCCTGCAGGTCGTCCTTCGGCGCCCACGCGATGGAATGCACCAGGATGTCCAGCCTTCCCCATTCCTTCCCGATGCGCCCGAAGAGCGTCTCGAGCTCGCCCGGCACCGCAACGTCGAGCGGCATGAATATCGGCGCTTCGAGCTTGCGGGCGACCGGCTCGACGTGAGGCCTGGCTCTTTCGTTGAGATACGTAATGGCGAGATCGGCGCCCAGCTCACGGAACGCGGCCGCGCAGCCATAAGCGATGGAATGCTCGTTCGCGATGCCCACGACGAGCGCCTTGGCGCCATTCAGCACCGGGCGGGGAATGTTGGTAGTCATGCTTTCATCCTGTCCATATGCCGTTCTTGAGATGGGGTTTCAGAAGTAATCACCGGCCCATGCGCCGGTCGTACGCACGCGAAAAGCGGTCAGCCAGCTCCCGCTGCGCCGGCCCCTTCGCGTCGAAGTGGACGCGCACGCTGCCGTCGGCCTGGCGCGCGACCGTCACGACCACGTCGCCGCCGTCGGCGGACCCGCGAATGAGCCCGGTGGAGGGTTCCGCCGACGCTACTTGTACGCCCGCATCCTGCACGCCGCCCAGCGCCGCGTTCCAGGCGCGGTCGAAGTTCGATCCGCCGTGGTAGTACCCGGGATACGGCTCATAGACCACGCATCCGGCCAGCGGTCCGGCCGCCAGGACGGCCACCAAGACGACGCGAAGCCAACTCGACATCAGTGCTTCTCCCTTCGTGATTTTTCGGGACACATCAATACGGCGGATTTACCACGACGAACTGCGATCCCTGGGATTGATACCAGGTGCCGCCGCACTGCTGGTAGACCATGCCGCCGTAGTTGACCGGGACGCAGCCTGGCGGCACCGTGGCCACCATCGAGCCCACGGCGGCGGCAGTCACCGCTATCGCGCCGCCGACGACCATCGCGCCCGCGACCGGATGATCCCAGCCGGGGCCGCGTTGATCGACATCGACATTGACGTTGACGTTTCTGCTGGCGTTGACATTGTTGACACTGGTGTTGCGGACATCGCTGGTACGCGCATCGGCCCTGCTGTTATTGGGCTGCGCGCTCGCCCTCTCCCCGCCGCCGCCCCCGCCGGCGCGAGCGCCGCCACCACCACCACCCCTTGCACCGAGTGCCTCAGGCGCGGACGTCATGATCAGGCCGGCGAGAACGAGAACGGCCAGAGGGGCCAGGAGCAGTTTGCCGCGTGACTTGTTCATGTGGGTGCTCCGTTACTTGCGTTTCAGCGGAACGATCTCGATTTCGGAGACCCCCTTGGGGGGTGTGAACTTGAAAATCGAGTCCTTGAAGGTCGGTTTCAACTTCCAGTCGACCAGCGTTACCGATTGCGGACGTGCGTCATCGGTACGATTGGTGATTACGAACTTGCGCGGCAGCGGCTTGCCGCCGGTGGTAATCCAGATCTGCCAGTCGATCTTGCCCTCGCGAAGGGCGTAATGATCACAGAGATCCCGGTCGACGAAATCCTGGCCGGCATTCATCGCCGACTCGATCTTGTCGGTCGGTGCGGCCGGAGTGCCCCACAGGAAAAGATCGGCCACCGGGAGCTCCACGCCGTACCTTTCCTGCAACCGCTGAATCAGTCCACCGAGCGTATCGGCAAACGCGACCTTCGAGTAATACTTCTGCGCGGGTATGTAGAGGGTGACTGTCTTGCCGTCGTACACGAGCTGGCGATCGGAACGGGCGCTATGCATCCGAACGCGCAGCTTGTCCGGACGACTGACATCCATATCCGCGTTTGCCGTGTGCTGAAGCTTCTGGCCGTCGGCCAGCACCCGCTCGCCGGTCAGCTCGACCGACACGTGAAAGCGCTTCAGGGTCTGCAGGTTGGCTCCCATGTCCTTCAGCGCCTGGATCACTGCCGGATCGACCGCGTTCGCCGTGGGCTGCGCGGCGCCTGCCGGCGCAGTCTGGGCATGCAGGCCGGGCGCCGCAAGCAACGCTGACAGCAGGCCGTACATCAGTATGTTGCGCACCATGATCATCTCCCGGGTTGCGAGCGCTGTTGAATTGAAGCCGCGTCTCCTAGAGTTGCATCTGCGGCACCTGGGCCGGAACCACCAGTCCGGCTTCGGTCGCGGCGATGACCTGCTCCACCGAGACGCCGGGGGCGGTCTCGATCAGTGTCGCCCGTCCGCCCGGGAAGGAAATCACCGCCATCTCGGTCACGACGAGATCCACGGGACGAACCGAGGTGAGCGGCAGGTTGCAGCGCTTGAGAATCTTGGGCTTGCCCTTCGCCGTGTGCTGCATGGCGACGACCACGCGTTTTGCTCCCGAGACGAGGTCCATTGCGCCGCCC
>Ga0075428_100005767_pt1 | contig 13750 bp, 8 predicted proteins | sample RhiMetdeltSRZDD2_FD_75291 | JGI IMG/M metagenome (GOLD analysis project Ga0075428, IMG submission 75291) | Populus rhizosphere microbial communities from Tennessee, USA - Rhizosphere MetaG P. deltoides SRZDD2 | ecosystem: Host-associated > Plants > Roots > Rhizosphere > Soil | place: USA...
GCACGCCCGCGGACGCGCGTTTCACCCGCGCTTTCTGCGGCTTCGAGATCTACGCCCTCGAGGCCGTCTCCCATCGCCAGCTGACGGAGTACCTCCTGGTGCGGCATTTCGGCCTCGGGCAGAGCACACTTCCCTGAGCGCCCTTTCTCCGCACGGGAAGCCCCGCCGCTTGGCCTTGACTTTGCAAGTCAAAGTACTTTATAAATGGGTCCTGAGACCGCGGGCGGCGGCGCGCCGGTCTCGGGAGTTGCCCACGCCGCTGCGGCCGGCCTCGACAAGGAGATCCGTCCATGCGACTTCCCGCCCGTTTCGCCCTGGCCCTCGCACTCTGGCTTTGCGGCTGCTATGACATGAACGACCCCGCTGACCCCGCGGTGCTCCAGGCCGTGGCCCAGGAGGACATGCCCCGGCTCCGCCAGCTCCTCGACGCCGGCACACCGCCCGATGCCCCCGGAGTCCGGGTCGGCTTCACCCCCTTGCAGATCGCGGCGCGACAAGGCTCCCTCGAGACCATCCGCCTCCTGGTTGCCGCCGGTGCCGATCCGAACCTCGCCACGGGCAGGAACGGCTGGACCCCGCTCCTGCACGCCATCCACAAGCACCAGGTGGAGGCGGTGGACGAGCTCCTGCGACAGGGGGCAGCGGTCGACGCCCCGGGCACTTCGGGGCTCACCCCGCTGGTGATGGCGGCTGGCTATGGGCAGACCGACATGGTGGACATGCTGCTCGAGCATGGCGCCGACGTCTGGAAGCCAAAGAGCGGCGGCCCTTTGCTGGCGGCGGTGACTGGGAATTTCGACATCGACGCTATGACCATCGGCTGCTGTCAGACGGAAACGGTACGGGCGCTGCTCGCCCACGAGCCGAGCCTCCGCCAGCAGGCCGGGAACCTGGGGCCTTTGACCAAGCTCTACCTCCACCTGCGCTGCCACGACGTCGTCACGCTGCTCAGCGCTCCCGAGGGCGAGGTCAAAAACCCAGACAAATAAGTAGTGACGAGAACTGACGAAGCGTAGGGCTGCCGGAGTGTTCCTGCCTCCCCTTCCAGGCGGCCGCAAGCGCTGCCAGGAAGTCCAAACGCCATACCCGCCTTGCCCCGCCTGGCGCGGTCCGCGTAGCCTCTAGGGTGATTCTCGCTGCGCCACCGAGCGCATACATTCCGGTGGGTGGCGCACCTGCCCTCCAACAATCCCGGCGCGAGACCGGCGGTTTCCCCTCCCCGAGGAGCCCCATGAGCACCACGCAATCCGTCCCCACCCTCACGAGCAATCCCGAGCTCCTGGCTTGGATCGAAGAGGTGACGCGGATGCTGCAACCCGAAACCGTCCGCTGGTGCGACGGCTCTCGGGAGGAGTACCAAGAAATGCTCGAGCTCCTGGTGGCCACGGGCACCGCGATGTGGCTCAACCCGGAGAAGCGCCCCCACTCCATCCTGGTGCGCTCCGATCCCGCCGATGTCGCCCGAGTCGAGGACCGCACCTTCATTTGCTCGGAGAAGAAGGACGACGCCGGGCCCACGAACCATTGGATCGCACCGGCGGAGATGAAGGCGACGTTACGCGGGCACTACAGCGGCGCCATGGCCGGTCGCACCCTGTACGTCATTCCCTATTCGATGGGACCGGTGGGCTCGCCCATCGCCAAGATCGGCGTCATGGTCTCCGACTCGCCTTACGTCGTGGCCAACATGCACCTCATGACGCGGGTGGGTACACGGGTCCTGGAGGTGCTGGGGGATAGCAACGAGTTCGTACGCGGCATCCACTCCGTCGGCTACCCACTCGCGGATCCCAAGAAAGCCGACGTCGCGTGGCCGAACGACACGCAGCACAAATACATCGCCCATTTCCCGGAAACCCGGGAGATCTGGTCCTATGGCTCGGGCTACGGCGGCAACGCCTTGCTCGGCAAGAAGTGCCACGCCCTGCGCATCGCTTCGGTGCAAGCCCACGACGAGGGCTGGCTCGCGGAGCACATGCTGATCCTCAAGCTCACGAATCCCGCCGGCAAGGTGAAGTTCATCGCCGGCGCTTTCCCTTCGGCCTGCGGCAAGACCAATCTGGCGATGATGAATCCCACCATTCCCGGCTGGAAGGTCGAGACCGTGGGCGACGACATCGCCTGGATGAAGTGTGGCAAGGACGGCCGTCTCTACGCCATCAATCCCGAGTCGGGCTTCTTCGGGGTCGCGCCGGGCACGTCGATGACGAGCAATCCCAATGCCCTCAAGACGCTCTACGCCAACAGCATCTTCACCAACTGCGCCCTGACGCCGGACGGTGACATCTACTGGCAGCAGATGCTCGAGCACGAGCCGCCGGCGCTCATCGACTGGCTGCGCCGTCCGTGGCAGCCGGGCTGCGGCCGTGACGCCGCGCATCCGAACGCGCGCTTCACCACGCCGGCGCGGCAGTGCCCGGTGATCGCGCCCGAATGGGAAGACCCGAAGGGCGTTCCCATCAGCGCCATCCTCTTCGGCGGCCGCCGAGCCACCACGGTGCCGCTGGTCACGGAAGCGAGGAGCTGGCGGCACGGCACCTTCCTCGGCGCCATCATGGGCTCCGAGAAGACCGCTGCTGCGGCCGGCAAGGTTGGCGAGCTGCGCCGCGATCCCATGGCGATGCTGCCGTTCTGCGGCTACCACATGGGGGACTACTTCGCGCACTGGCTGCGCATGGGCGAACGGGGCGGCGACGCCATGCCGCGCCTCTACTACGTCAACTGGTTCCGCAAAGGCCCGAGCGGGCGCTTCCTCTGGCCGGGATACGGCGAGAACAGCCGCGTGCTCAAGTGGGTGTTCGAGCGCTGCGAGGGCGGTGCCGCGTCGACGGAAACACCCATCGGACTTCTGCCCGCTCCTGGGGCTCTCGACACGAGCGGCCTCGCGATCCCCGCCGCCGACCTGCAAGAACTCCTGCGCGTCGACGTAGCCGGCTGGAAAGAGGAGATTCCTTCGATTCGCCGGCACTTCGAGACCTTCGGCAGCAAACTGCCGCAAGGTTTGCGCGATGAGCTGGCGGCGCTGGAGCAGCGACTCGGCTGAGCCCGAGTTGCCGCTGCTCGAATCCCGACCACATGCCGTGGCGCGGCTTAAGCCCGCGCTGCCGCTGCTCGAATCCCGACCACCGGACCGCGAAGAGTCGTCGTTGACCTGCCCCGCGGAGATCGGGGACAGTGGGACGACACTCGTCTCGGGGAGGAAATCGATGCAGGACTCCTTGCATGCACCCTCACGGCGGCGTCCGGTCCGCTGGCGCGCCGCCCTCGCCTTGCTCCCGCTCGCCGGCGCGCTGTTCCCGCTCGCCTGCGGCGATGACGAAGTCACCCCGCCCGGCTCGGGGACGACCGCACAGGTCCAGATCCAGAACGGTTTCGCGCAGCTCGGCACCTTCCGCGATGCTGCGGGCAGCGAGCCGGCGCTGCAGCTGCTCGACACACCGGAGTTCGCGGCGATCCTCAACACTTTGTCGCTTCCCAGCGTTCCCGTGACGCTCACCGCGCCGCCCGGGGCGTCGCGTCCGGTGCGCGCGCTGCTCCGCAAGTTGAGCGAGAGCCGGCCGCGCTTGGTGCAGACGGCTTTCGGAACCTGGCAGCGAGACCCGAGCAACACCGGCGATCCGTTCCCGGGCTGGACTCTGGTCGATCCGGGCAACCCTCCCGATGGCTTCATCTTCCGCTTCGATCTCGACGATGGGATCTTCGTCCTCGATCCCGGCGGAGCACCGATCCCGTTGCGCGGTGAATTCCGCATCCTTGAGATCCAGATCGACGATCGCGGCACGCCGGATCCGGCCGATGATGTGCCCCTCGGTCTGGTGCTCGAAATCGCCGCCACGGCCGAGGCGATGGGTGATCCGCCCGTGCTGGTGCACCTCGATTTCGCCTTGGAGTTCGACGCCGCGGGCGAGCTGCAGTCGTTCCACCTCGGGGATCCCCAGGCCAGCAGTCCCAACGACGGGGGCGCCGCCTTCCTCGGTCCGGTCCTCATCGCGGTGAGCGTCGAGAGCGCGCCGGGGAGCCTCACGGCGCTCGTGCAGATCTACGACAGCAGCGAGAACTTCGTCGTCAGCCTCGAGGTGGGTCTGACCGGCGATGTGGGCTCCGGGCTTCTCGAGGCCGCGAGCACCGCCTTCGGCTACGGCGTCACCCGCGATCCGACGACGCCGCCATGGGTGATCGCTCTCGAGGCCACCAATTTCCGCGCCGATCCGAATGGCACCGGCGACCTGGCCGACATCCACGGGAGCATCCGTCGTGGCCATGTGGTGCTCGCCACCCTCGCCGGGGACACGACGGAGGTGCCCATCGATACCGACGGGGACCAGATTCCCGACGACTCCTGTCTCAACGTGAACGTCACTTTCGCCGATACCCCGAACGAGCCGCAGAACCTTTGCCTGGCGTTGCCGGGTCTGCGGGATCTGCTCGGCGGCGGCGGCGGCATGCCCTTGCTCGGGGCTACGAACATGTTCCCGCGCTAGCCAGAGGGAGAGACCGCCGCCGATGAATGCACCCGAACGGGAGAGAAACCCATGAGAGGCCGCAATTCGATCCTCGTCTTCTGCGTCGGTTCGTTCCTGCTCTGGGGCTGCCAGAAGGCAGCGGAACAGCAACCGGCGCCGGAAAACGCGCCCGCTGCTACTGCGGAGGCGCCGGCGGCGAGCGCTGCTGCCGACGAACAGACTGCCCTGCACAAGGCCGACCCGGTGGGGAACTACGGCGCCGGGATCGTGCTGCAACAGACCACCAGCATCAGCTCGATCCTGGCCGAGCCGGCGCAGTACGAGGGCAAGATCGTCCAGGTGGCGGGCACGGTGAGCGCGGTCTGCGCCAGCCGCGGCTGCTGGCTGGAGCTCGCCAACGGCGACGCCGCCCTGCGCGTCAAGGTGACCGACGGCGAGATCGTCTTCCCCTTGAGCGCGAAGGGACATCAGGCCGTGGTGGAGGGCGTGGTGGAGAAGATCGAGATGAGCGAAGAGCAGCACCGCGCCTGGAAGCAGCACGACGCCGAAGAACGTGGCGTCGCTTTCGATCCCGCCGCCGTCTCCGGGCCCTACACGATGTGGCGTCTTGCCGGGCTTGGCGCCCGCATCGAGGGCTGAGCGCGATCACCACGCCATCACCGCCGGCGGGCGGGTTCTCCCCGCCCGCCGACGGCCCATGCCACGCTGGATCTCGCTTCCCTGCTCGCTCAGCCTCCCTGCCCACGCGGTTCTGTCTGCTACTTCATCGCCGTCCGCGACGGAACGAATTCCTCCATGACCGCTCGACGGAGCAGCGCCGGGGGTAGCAGGCCCTGGGCGAGGACGAAATCGTTGAACGCCTTGCGGTCGAAGCGGTCGCCCAAGGCGCGCTCCGCTACGGCGCGCGTTTCCAGCAACCGGTTGTAGCCCACGAAGTACGAGGGCGCCTGGCCCGGGGCGAGGAAGGTGTAGCGCTGCACCTCCTGCTGGGCCATGGCCTCGGAGAGACACACGTCCTGGCGCAGCACCCGCGTCGCTTGCTCTTTGGTGATTTGCCCGGTCTGCAGCCCCGGGTCGAGGTACGCCCGCGCTGCCCGCATCAGCCGGTTCTGCATGGTGACGAGCTGACCTTCCACGGGCTCGTAGGGTTGCAGCTCGGATTCGGCGTACAGGCCCCAGCCCTCGACATTGACGCTGTTGAAGGCGAACAGCGCCCGCGCCAGCGACACACCCTTCTCGATCACCGAGGCGAACTGCAACTCGTGGCCCGGACGCCCTTCGTGCGCCGTCAGGGTCCACGAGGCGGCCTCGTAGGTGAAATCGTCGAAGGAGAGCTTGCCTGCCCCGGTCTTGTCCGGGATGCGCAGCGGCAGCACGAAGGTGCCGAGCTCTCCGGTGTTGCCGATCAAGCGCGGCGGTCGCATGTTGGGCGCCGGAATCGCGGCGCTCTCGGCCTCGCTGGCCAGCTGGATACGCATTTCCCGCGATGGCAAGGTCACGATCGACTGGGCGCGAATGACTGCTTCGATCTCCTTGATCCGCCCCTGGTAGTGCGGCAGGATCGCTTCACCGACCAACTGCTTCTTCTTCAGTTCCCGGAGGACATCGCGGTAATCGTGCAGGTTCCAGCCTTTCTCCTTCGCCACCAGAGGCGCCAGTGTCTGCATCTGCACCTGGATCTCGGCGAAAGCAACCTGGCCTCGGCTCATCAGCTCGTCCACGGGCATGTCGACGCCCACCTGCTTCAAGCTGAAGGCATACAGCTCCGGCGGCTGCCGGAAATCCGTGCGCGAGCGCGGCAGGATTTCGGCGCGCACGAACTCGTCGTACGCGTTCACCTGCTTCACCAGCTCCTGATAGGACTTCTCGTAGCCGCCGACCGCGAACTTCCCGAACAACTCTTGGATGCCCTTCACGTAGGCGGGGCTGTTGGCGAGCTCCCTCTCCACTTCTTCCCGCACCGGTCCGAGGAGGCTGGCGTTCGCCAGTCGCTCGCGGCAGCGCGCTTCCGCGAGCTGGGCGATGGGCGTGGTGCCCTTTTCGGCGCCGGCGTAACGGCGCAGCCGCACCAGCGCCGCCTTCCGCCGCTCCGGTGGCACCTGGTCGTCGAGCAGGGCGCGCAATCCTTGGAAAACAGTGCTCGAGACGCTGAAGAAGGGAAGGGTGAGCCGCCGTGTGAGCTCCGTGCCCTCCATGTCCTCTTGCGCGGCCTTGATCAGGATTTCGAGGTCCTGTTTCACCGCCGGATCGCTCTCCGCCGCCAGCCGGGTCTGCAAGGTCGCCACGGCTTCCTTCAAGGCGGTCATCCGGCGCTCCTCGAAGTTGGGACCGAGATCGACGATCTGCTCGTCCAGACCGGAGGCACCGAAGAAACCAGCCATTTCAGGGTTGAAGCGGCCAAAGATGGCCATCAGCACCTGGGCGTTCTCGTTGCTCCGCGCCACCCACTCCAGCTGTGGCGCCGGGGCGGGCGCCGCCATGGCTTGGGCCGCACACAGACCGAGACCCAGCGCCAGGACGAAGGCGAAGCGGGGTGCTCGGGCGGTCTGCCACCGGGGACGAAGGATCCTGACTGAGAGCGGCATGCGGGAGCCTCCTGGGCTGGGGAGATGGCTGTCGTCCGCCCTGCCCAAGGTCGCTGACGGGGCACCGAGCGGCGGGCGATGCCGAAAAGACGGACGAGCGGCACCGTAGGTTCCAGCAAAACGGCGGTTTCCAGTGCCTTCGCCCCTATGCCCGCCCGCGCAGGATACCGCACCTACAGATGCAGCCGATTCCTGCCCTCTTTCACGGTCGCCTCGAGAGTCTCCTTTCGTTGCGATACCAGACCGCGAGTGCGCTGTGGCCGAGGCGCCAGACGACGTCGAGCGGGGCTTTGCCGCGGCAGCGCGCCAGATCACCATGCTCCCCCTGCCGGTGATGAAGAGCGCAGAGGAGAATCAGGTTGTCCGGCGTATCGCTGCCGCCGTGGCTCCGGTAGCGCAAGTGATGCACTTCGAGACGCGCCCTCGAGGTGCAGCCAGGAGCCATGCACCGGCCGCTGTCGCGGGCGAAGATGGGATGCACCGACCGGCGTGGTGCCTTGCCGTCGTGCTCCCAAATCCACTCTTCGAGCAAGGCGAGCAGGCCCACCCATTCGGGTACGCGCTCCTTGCGTTGGACGAAAAACCGCGCGATCCGTCCCGAAGGCGGAAGCTGGCTGTCGCGGGCGGGCGAGAGAGCGTCGTCGGGTTCGCTGAGACGTCGCCGTGCCGCTTCGATGCAGCCTTGCAATGCGAAGCCGTCGTCCTCGGGAAGAGAGAAGATGAGAGGGACCTGGAGGAGCGGTCCCTTGCGGACGACGCGTTCCATGAGGCCGCAGGCGAGAGCGAAGGCCTGATTGCAGATGTCGCCCGGGTAGCGTACGAGCGAGCGCCGCCAGGTGGCGTCGTCGAGGGGGACGGGCGGAGGCAAGATGGGATTCCGCGACCGCAAGCCAGTCCTCGACGGCTTGGAAGCTCCTTCAGCACCTTCGTCGAGCGGAAAACGCCGAGAAGTCTGGCACGGGGCATCCCCCGAGCCGCTCGTCTCCTTCGAGCCCTGTCCGTCGGTTTCGCCCAGCGGAAAACGCCGAGAACTCTGGCACGCGCCCTCGCCCGTGGCAGATTCGTCCACCGGGGCGCCAGGGATCTCGGGAGTCGAGCTCGAGTACCCAGGCGTCATGGCGCATGCCAAGGCCACTTGTGCCAGCAACTGCCGGCGGTGCTCGAAGCGATCCTCGTCCCGTAGGCGCTTCACCGTGAGCGGCATTACATGTCTGAGCCACTGGCGCTGCAGCGCCTCGTCCGGCGGCAAGTCCTGCATCCTTCGCACCAAGTGCCCGGCAGCTTCGGTGCCGATCTGGCCCGACTCGTACGCCTGCCGCACGAGGCCCAGCCTTGGCAGCCTCCGCGCCAGGCCAACCCTCTGGTGCGCTGTCGACCCTCCCATCCCGAGCCGCTCTTCCGCATAGGCTTCGAGACTACGGAAGCCGAGCGCCCTCCACATTCTATTGTCGTGGAGCTCGAGGAGCAGTTCTCCCACGTCGATCTGGATCTCGTCCTGCATGCGGACGAGGACCTGGAAGACACCGACGAGCCGCCTGAGATCCCGAGTCCGCGTCTTCGAGCCGGGCTTGGAAAACAGAGCGAGCTTGCGCTCGAGGCGGCGGAGACGGGAGCGGAGCGAGTCGAAGCACTCGAGACGCTGCAGTGCTCGCCGCATCGCCGGCGTGTGCAGGGAGAGCACAATGCCGTGGCCAATCGCCGCGACCGCACAGCTCGCTTTTCCGGCGCCCCCAAGCTGTGCTTCCCCACGCAGCGCTTCGGCGGCTCTCTGTCGCAGGGCTCGCCTCGCGTCGCCTTGCCATCGCGGGCGGAAGTCATCAGGCGGGACACAACCAGCACTCGACGCCTCGGCCACGAGCGCGGGGACGAACCCGGTGATGCCTGCATCCCAGCCTTCGACACAGCGATACAGCTCGAGCGCGGCCTCGAAGATCCAACGGACATCCGGAGGCACCGAGAAGCGGAGCCTGACGCGACTTTCGTCCTCCAGCTCGGCTTCCTGGCTGATATCGCGGGACTCTAAGGATCGAACTCCCGGGCTCGCAGACAGGACCGCTCCCCGTAGCTCCTCGAGCGAAAGCTGCCGAGCCCGAGCGATCCAGCTCCCCACGTTTGCTGGCGTCGCCACCCGGCCGATCACCAAGGCCTCCGACTGATTCAGCGCGCGTCCACCGTCGGCACCGGAGATGGCCTCCGCCAAGCCCGGCAGCCGCTCCAGCGTCTGGTGCAGACTGACGAGCTGGCGGAGCCAGCGACTGTCGCGGTTTAAACGCTCGCGGGTGAAGTCGGCCTGGGTGCGGTAGCCGCAGGCCTGCCAGGCCGTGTGCTGTGTGATCGCCGCTGCGACACGAGCGAGCGGCAGGATGACCACGCTGCCCACTGCCGCGAGCCGCCGAAGGACGAGGTCCGTCTCTAGAACAACAGCCGAGATGAACCTTCCTGAGTGCCATGGGGCAAGTTGGGTGAAGCGAGACGAGGCAAGCGGCTCGGCACGCATGGCCGCCGCGAGGCGCTCGGTGTGCGTGGAGGCAAGCGGCTCGAGGCGCGTAGCCGCGAGTCGCCCGCGTTTTGGCGGAGCAAACGCCGCAACCGCACCGGCCGGGGCCGGCGTCGACATCGCTCTTTCAGTTCCCACGGTACCTGCACCTTGGGAGAACGGGGTATAAGGGTGTACGAGGAATATAGAAAAAAGGCCGAAGCTTGTCAACAGGTCTGCACGGAAAACATCGCACCGACTGCTCGCGGAGGTTCTGAAGCTGTACACATCGTGGACAGCGTAAGAATCTTTGACGGTTTTCTTCTCGTGTTATCCACAGAGATGCAAGTCGGCGTGCCAACTCTGTGGATAACCTCCGGAGATGCGTCGCCATTCAATCTACGAAGGAACGAGCACTGCACAGCGTGCGGCACTGACCGTTTCACAAAGAAACACATTGTGAAAAGAATCACGAATGCGGGCGCATCTCCAAAGCGAGGGATGCGTCGGCAGGCTCAGTTTGTGAAGAGGCTAGTCGTGGAGCAGATCGCGGGCGGAGGGGGCGCCAGACACAGGCTCGGCGAGGCGCTTCCATTCCTTTTCCAGGATCTGGACGGTCGCGCCAGCGAGGGCGAGGAGGATCCACAGATAGCGCTGGAAGGCGAGGTGCAGGAACACCGCCGAACCCAAGTAGCCCATGATCCCGAGCCAGAAGGCCGTCGCTGTGTTGGCGAGGCCGGGCTGCTTGCGACGGAAGCGGCGGCGCAGGCTCCAGAGCCGAGCCAACAGCGTGCCGACGATGCCGAGGAACAGGAGAATGCCCACGATGCCCGTCTCCGCCGACAGCTCGGCGTACAGACAGTGCGCGCGGCGCTGCGTGGCGAGGCTCCGGAAGGCGATCTCCGGGTTCTCCATGTACTTCACCGAGTAGAAGGGCATGTACTGCCCCGGCCCGACACCGAGCAGCGGGTAGTCGAAGAAGCAGTGCACGCCAGCGAGCATCTCCGTGAGGCGCCCGCGAATGGCCCCGTGGCCCTCCACGGTGTCGCGCTGCGAGAGCAACTGGGGCAGGGTGCGGAAGGTCTCGAGGCGACCCAAGAACCCAGGAGCCACGACAAGCACCACCAATGTGAGCAGCACTCCACCAAGGAGCATCTGCCACCAGCGGATGTACCCCAGGAAGATCATGATCATCACGAGCCCCACGAAGGTGAGAATGCCGCCCCGCGAGTAGGTGATGGCGAAGCCAGCCAGGATGAGCAGCATGCACCCGAGAGCCAAAAGCCGAACCCAGCGCTTGCGTTCGTCCCGGAAACGGAAGAAGGCGAGGGGCAAGACGACGATGAGGATCTGCGCGAAGCGGTTGGGTCCGTTCACCGGACCCGCGGCACGATTGCTGACCAGCACCTCGCTGCGCTGGCGGACGAGGCCCGTACCGTCATCGTCTTCGGCGATGCCGCGCCCCAGGTCGCGCTGCGCCAGCCCGCCGAACTGCGCTTGGTACTTGTGGGTCAGCTCCTGGTAGAGGCCCAAACTGCTCAGGAAGGCGCTCACGACCACCATCGTCCAGATCGCCGCTCGCAGCATTCCGAGGCTCCGCACGGCGTTCAACACCAGGAAGTACATGAGCACACCTTCGACGACGTACACCGTGATCCACGCGAAGGCGACATGCACGTCCACGGCAACGAAGCTGGAGCCGAGCAGCGAACCCAGGAAGAGGAGCATCAGCAGGAAGGTGTAATCCACGACGATACCGCGGCGCTTGAACATGTACACCAGCACCGGGAAGCCAACCAGAGCCGTCACTCCCATCGCTGCGATCTGCGGGCTGCCGATCACCCTGCCGATGAGCACGGGTGCGTTCATGTAGGCGAGGGCGAGGAAGAGCACTGTCCCCAGCATCGGGCGGAGGCAGAGGAGACCCAGCGCAACAAGGCCGAAGGGCGCCGCGAGCCCGACGCTCACCCCCTGCCCGATGGCGAGCAAGCTCATCCCGGCTACGCCGGCGAGCAGCAATACCGTGAAGCGAGGACCGAGCATCACGCCCGATTGGGAGGAACTCATCGAGATGGAATCTCCGAGGCAAGCGGCCGGGCCGCCGAGATTTGGCTCCTCCTATTTTACCATCTCGGTGTCGGTCGGCGCGCATCGGTTTGCTGGCGCTCTGCCCGGTCTGTGGCGGCGTGGTCTGCGGCTCCTTGCCGACGCTGCTCTCGGCTTCCGCTTAGGGCTCTCTGTATCCGCTGAGAGCTCCCGGTATCCGCTAAGAGCTTTCGGTTTCCATCCGGAGCTCTCGGTTTCCACCCAGCGCTCCTGGTTTCCCCCGAGCCGTGGTTCCGCCGTCGCTCTTCCGTGATTCCGCCGCAGTTTCTCCGGTCATTCCGCCCGGCGCTTCTTGACCGATCCAAGCCTGCTGTACCCGCCAAACGGTGAGGATTGTGCGGATTCACCCAATACTCACGCTGAGCAAACGGACGACGACGGGCTGGCGGATGGTGCCGAGCCAGGACAGGAGCCGGGCGACGGTTGAGAGTGCCTCAACGCTCCCGATCGTGGCGTGCTGAATGATCGAACGAGCCTCTTGGGTCGGCGTACCGAGGTCAGCGAGCCGGCGCATCGAGGCGTCGTGGTCGATTGTGATACACTGTCTTCTCGTAATGCACGGCCACCGCGCGGGTCGTCTCATTCTTTCGTCGCCTCGAGCGGGGCTGCGCCGCTGACCTCCTTCTGAGTATTAGAGCTCGACAGCGGATCGACCATCCTCATCACGAACCGGGGATATTCCATGCGCTTTGATCTCACCCAACTTCCCACCTGGATCATGAATCGATGGAGGCGCAGCTCCGGGCGGATGAAGACCCTCGTCGCCACCGTCGTGCTCCTCCTCGCCTTCACCGCGACGAGCTTGGGGAGCATGTACTACGGGGTCATCCTCAACAAGACCCGGCGCGCCATCACCTGGGATCAAATGCTGGAGAACGTACTCGGGACCAAGCTGGCCATCATTCCCCACTGGGTGCAGGGTCAGATCTTCGGCCGCCCCGACCGCCTCGGCATCAGCATGGACGCCACGGACTTCGCCAAGCTGCAGATGAAGCGCGACGCGGCGCTGAAGACGGGCATCCTCAACTCCGGCGACGACGACTTCGTCCCCGCCTTCCTCCACCACGGGGACATGACCACCGAGGTGCGCATGCGCCTCAAGGGCGACTGGACCGACCAGCTCCTCGGCGACAAGTGGTCGTTCCGCGTCAAGATCAAGGGCGACGCCACGCTCTTCGGCATGAAGCAGTTCTCGCTGCATCATCCCCGGGCCCGTGGTTTCGCCTACGAGTGGCTCTTCCACCGCGCCTTGAAGCGCGAGGATATCCTGGGATTGCGATACGACTTCGTCCAGCTCTCGGTCAACGGCAAGGACCTCGGCGTTTACGCCCTGGAGGAGCACTTCGAGAAGCGGCTGATCGAGAGCCAGCGTCGCCGTGAGGGCCCCATCGTCAAGATGAACGAGGAGCTCCTCTGGGCGGACCGCGCTTCGACGCCGTCGTTGTCGAGGAGCCCGACCGGCTTGCAGTCGGAACAGGCGGGCTTCGTGGATGCGTTCGGGCTCCAGTCGGTCCTGGACAGCAAGGGGATGTACAAACGCTTCGTGCTGGGCGGCAGCCTCTTGGAGGCGGTGCGTTCCGGGGAGATGCCGGCGCACAAGGCCTTCGACGTGCAGCGCCTGGCCACCTATTACGCGCTGTGCGACCTCCTGGGCAGCGAGCACGCCGTCATCTGGCACAACCTGCGTTTCTACTACAACCCGGTGACGGCCCTGCTCGAGCCCATCGGCTTCGACGCCAATGCGGGTCACCTGATTGCGGCTCCCCACGGCGCCGAGCGCCGCTGGGACGATCCGGCCAAGGACTTCAAGAACGTCGTCTTCAGCGATCCGCTCTTCTGCCAGGAGTACACCCGAGCCCTGGAGCGCTTGTCGGCGCCGGGATACCTGGAGTCCTTGCTCGCCGACACCCACAAGGATCTGAACCACCAGCTGTCGATCCTGTACCGGGAGTTCCCCTGGGTCTACTTCTCGCCGTCGGTGTTCCAGCGTAATCGTGACGTCATCGTCGCCTCGCTCCATCCCAAAGCCGCGCTGCACGCTTACGCGCACGGCCGCACTCCCGAGGCCATGGAGATCGAACTCGGCAACATCCAGAGCATGCCGCTCGAGGTGGAAAGCA
>Ga0075428_100005770_pt1 | contig 13746 bp, 9 predicted proteins | sample RhiMetdeltSRZDD2_FD_75291 | JGI IMG/M metagenome (GOLD analysis project Ga0075428, IMG submission 75291) | Populus rhizosphere microbial communities from Tennessee, USA - Rhizosphere MetaG P. deltoides SRZDD2 | ecosystem: Host-associated > Plants > Roots > Rhizosphere > Soil | place: USA...
CGGGCTCAGCGGGTGAGTCTGCCAAATGATGGGTAGTCTGTTCGGTAATCGAAGGAGGCGGGGTTAACGGGTCGGCAGTGGAAAGCTCGCTCTTAACAAACGACACGCGACTCGGAGGCGCTTCGATCAAGTCTCGCTGCGCCGTATTCAACGGACGCTCCGGTATCTGCTGCTTCGGAACGGTGAACAGCATGGCGTTTATAATAAGACCCAGACCGATAAAAAAAGCCGTCACTCCGAGCCCTGTCAGAAAGAGCATGTCCCTATCGTTTAGACTCCACACGAAAAAGAACACGGTGGCGCCAAGACCGACGGCGCTGGTCACGACGCCTTCACGGATTCCTCGAAGACGCCGTTGATGCGGTGACTCCAGGAACTTCTCGATCTGAGGAAGCACCTCTTCAGCAACTTTACTGAGATCGCTACCTTTCTTTAGTTCTCTTATGCGGTCGGCAATGGCGTGACCGATTTCGTCACGCGCCGAAGCCGCCGACGCCGTAATCGAATCGGGTCTTTCCAGCGTCGCCCGCACTACCCGCAAATCCGCGCCGCAAGCGCGACAGAACTGGCTAATCTGGCGTTCTTCGGAACCGCAGGTAGGACAATACATTGTCTCGACCTCCGTTTGCTGGCCTCGTGCGTGTCGCCTGAATTCTACTTGCCCGAGAGATCAAAGCAAGCCATCTGCGTTTGATTGCGAACCAGCAGCCTTCCATCGGCAATCGCTGGATAATTCCACGTCTTCCCTTCAATCGCGGCAAACCTTGCTACTTCGGTGTGTTTGTCAGGAGCCGCCTTGACCAGCACCAGCTCGCCGGTATCCGTGATCACAATCAAGTGACCGTTCGCCAGGATTAACTGACCGTAGCCGTACCGGCCGCCCTTCCATCGACGGTCACCGGTTTTGGCGTCGACGCAGGTCAGAATTCCTTCATCCAGCCCGTAGACATTGCCTTCATGCAACACCGAGCTGTTGAACTTGTTTTTCATCGATGAGTTCTCCCAAACCTTGCGCGCGGTCAATCCGTCTCCGGTGCTGCTGACCTCTACCAGAGCCGCGCCTTTCCCGTAGCCGGACGAGAGAAAGATACGATTGGCATCGATGACGATCGGCTGCGAACAATTGATCCCCATGTCGGTGTTCCAGCTGGTCTCCCACAGCAGAGCACCGTCTTCAGGCGCGAGCCCGACTACGCGATTTGCGGTTTCGACCAGGATCTGGCGCTTGCCTCCAAGAGTGACCAGCATCGGGGAGACATAAGCCTGGGCATCGTTGAGGGACTTCCAAACCGGCGCGCCCGTTAGCTTGTTGTAGGCGGCCACCGATTTGCCTGATCGTCCTCCGGGAAGCACGACGACTTTATCATCGACGATAAGCGGAGCGCCGGACATTCCCCACTGAAGATTCGACGCGCCGTTGTCCTTCAGAATGTTCTTCGACCAATTCAGCTTGCCGGTCCTTGCATCGAAGCAGCGAAGATCGCCTTCGGCGCCGAGGGCCCACAGCCGGCCGGCTTCCCAGGTAGGGGTTGCGCGCGGTCCGTCACCGCCCATCGACTCTCTAAACTCGGCGTCCGTGCCGTGAGTCCACAACTCGCGTCCGGTCTCGAGATCATACGCGGCAACGATTTCCTGGCTACGCCGCTGTTCGATGGTGAACGCAATTCCTTCTGCTATGACGAATGACGCGTAGCCGCCGCCGATCGGTTGTTTCCACAACAGAGGCAGCCCTTCAGCCGGCCAGTTGGTTCGAATCTGCGATTCATCATAACGACCGTCTCGCGCGGGTCCGCGATAGTTGGTCCAGTAGCTGCGAGTCGACCTTGCCGCGCCGGCAACCGGTGCGGGTCTTGATTCGTTAGAGTTGGTGTTATTCGAAGCAACTGCATTAGGCGATGGTTGACCAGGGGGTGATAGAGCTGTTGCGGCGTCGCTTTGCTGAGCGCGCTGGCGCTCCAGTTCTGCGTAGTGGGCTTCAGTGTTTGGCTCAGGCTTAGAGAGAAAGAGAGCGCGGCCGAAAAAAAAGAAACAGTAAGCGGCGCCGAGCGCGATAATGGCAAGCGAGCCAAAAACTTTCTTTCCGAACTCGGTGTCGCTGCGCATCCACAGAAGTATCAGTCCCGCCGGCGGGAATAGGATCGATACAGCAATCAGTGCCGCAGTAGATCGGTACCACGGCAATGATCCCGGAGCTGAATCAGTCATTTGAACACCCGTCTACGATTTCTTTACGAATACACGCTTAGCTTCGAACGAGCCGCGCTGATCGTCGAAGTAGTAGTCAACAGTCAGCGTCTTGCCGTCAGGTGACAGTGTCCACTTGCGCATGGTCTTGCGAGTCACCGGACCGTTTGGAGAATCTGAAGTGACTATATCGTCGATGACTGCGCCTTTCGCATCCGGCAGCCACATTGCTTTGCGTTTGCCTTTGGCATTTGGTTGAGTTCCAGGCGGCGTAAACTCTGTCTCTTTGCCGTCAAGGGTGTACGTTTCGTTGATCGTTTGTTCACCCTGCTGGGTCTTTATTTTGGCGTCAACTTTGATTTGATCGCCGGTGTGAACAACGGTCAAGGTTTGCTCCAGTCCGGCAGGGTTACTAAAGCTCCGATTCACATCCATCACCCAGGTGCCGCTGAAATCGGGTTTCGCAAGCGCAGACGCAATGTGAATTACGCAAAGGCCTGCAACCACGCTACAGATCACGAGTTTGAGTTTCATACTATTAACCTCAGCGCCCGATGCAATAAAGATTTCTCTCGCCGCGGATAAAAATCATTCCGTCGGATATCGCAGGAGATGCAAACACGGGTTCCGCGATTGAGTTTGTCGCGATCACTTCGTGTTTCGGACCGGCTTTGATCACAAAGGTGTCGCCGTCCTCACTGGTCAGCAAAATCTTTCCATCGAAAGCCACCGGTGAAGCGGTGAACGTGGCGGGTATGGGAATCCGGCCGCCCTCGTAGACTATCTTTCCGGTCTTCGCTTCAAGACAGGTGATGATTCCCCGGTCCGAGAGCAAATACAGATATTCGCCGTACAAAATCGAAGAGGGCACATAGGCCGTACCTTTGTCGTATTGCCAGGCGATGTTCTTGCTATCGCTGAGATCCCCCGAGGCGCCAAGCGTTATCGCCAGCGTCTTCTTAACCGGGAACCCGGCGTAGACAAACACCATCCCGTTGCCAGCCAGCGGTGTTGCGATAGCGTTGCTCGAGTGGCCTTTTGTTCGCCACAGTTCTTTACCGGTCTTTGGGTCGTAAGAAATTATCAACTCATTGCCGCTGGTTATCATCTCGGTGCGCTGCGGGCCGCGAACGATAAGCGGTGTCGACCAGCTTACCTGGACCTTTCGAGGGGTCTTCCATAGTTCCTTCCCGGTCTTCTTGTCGAGCGCCATTATGAATGACTTCTCGCCGTTGTCTTCGTCGCATTGAAGAATAACCGCGTTCTCAAACAGCACTGGAGATGTGCCGGTGCCCATCCCAAGCGTGGCGATCGGACCTGGCGCCACTTTCCAGATTTGCTTGCCGCTGAAGTCATAGCAGAACAAACCCTCGGTGCCGAAGTAAGCAAACACGTAGGTGCCATCGGTGGCCGGAGTGGGCGAGGCAAAGCTGGACTTGCGATGCCGGTCGTCGTAGACCGTGCCTTCGTAGGCCGTCTGCTCCCAGAGTGTTTTGCCTGTGCCACGATCTATGCACAGCACCTTGAATGAATGTTTGCGATCCGCGCCGACGCTATCGGGATGCTTGAAGGGCTTTCCGCTGTCCATGTGCTCGACCGCTTTTGCTCCGGGAACAGTCTCGCCTTCAACATCGGTTGTCAGGAAGATCCTGTTGTCCCAAACCACCGGCGAGGAATGACCGCGGCCGGGAATCGGCGTTTTCCATTTGATGTTCTTGCTCTCGGACCACTCCGCGGGCAGATTGGTTTCAACGGAGATCCCGTTGCCTTCGGGGCCGCGCCATTGCGACCAGTTGTGTTTCGGGGCGGCTTCGGATCTAAATGCCGCGGAGGCCAACAGGCAGGCCATCAGAATTAGGATCTGTAGTCTTGAAATGCGTCTCATTGTGGTATGACTCCTTGTAAAAAATGAGGGTTACTTTGTTGCCGCCTCGCCGGCCAGTTTGCGCTTCAAAAAATCGAGCGAGTATTTGAAGAGATTTGGCTGACCTATGCCGTGGTCCCGATCGGGAAAGGTCTGGATCTCAAACTCCTTCTTGAGCGATGTGAGCCGATCCCGCAACAGATACGCCTGGCTCACAGGTACATTGATGTCCTTCTCACCGTGCAGGATTAGAACGGGGCACTTCAGTTTCTCCATATGCAGAACGGACGACCGCTGTTTGATTGCGTCCTCGGTCATGCCCGTCTCGGCCTTCATGTTTTGGCGAATGCCGTCCAGACCGGTGTCGTCATACTGTTTCTTAAAGTCGTAAACACCGGCTCCGAGCACCGCTGCTTTGACATCATCCAGTTGCACCGCCAACAACGAAGCGGCCATCCCGCCGCGCGAATAACCGACGATCCCCATTCGTTTGGAATCAACAAAGGGCTCGCGCTGCAAGCGTCGATAGCCTTCAGTAAGAACCTTTATTGTCCTCGGGCCGACGTAATCCCCAGGACCTTCGGATCTGCCGTAGCCCGGTTGCGCTACGGCCAGGCCTGCGAACCCGTTACGCGCGTAGGTCAGGCCGTTTGGAATCCAGTCGCGCGCGGTTCCCAGGTGTCCTGGGATCAGCAGCAGAGCCGGGAACTTTCCGCCGCCTTTAGGTTCGAAGGATATGGCTTCGACGTTTTTACCGTCGACTGAGTAGTCGCGTTTGCAAGCCTTAACCCCGGACTCCTGGTGAACGGCACAGCCGTCCTTGTTCATCGCTTCGATGAGCTTTGAAAAGTCGGGCCGTTGAGCAACCGCGCTTGATGCGAGGAATAAAAGCGAAACTACGACTAGGACGTATCGTGTTGTACTGCGCATACACCGTTCAGTTGCGCTCTTGCCTTGTAGGATCAGGCAAGGCAAACGCTTCAATCTTTCATCCAACAATCAGTCGTTAATCCGCGCGCGACTTGTTGGCGATGCAAAAGAGGTTCTTCTCACCTCTCACAAACAGTTTGCCTTCGGCGATCGCAATCGAGGTGCGGCTCGGCTCGCCGATCGGGTTGGTTCCAAGTACTTCGTGTTTTGGACCGGCCTTTATGACAAACGTGTCGCCGTCATCACTCGTTAACAGAATCTTTCCGTCGAAGGCGACCGGGGATGCGCCGTAGAACTTCGTCGCGATCGGCACTCGTCCACCTTCGTAAATAACCTCGCCGGTCTTGGCGTTCAAACAGCTGAGAATACCCGCATCGCTCATCAAGTAGAGATAGTCGCCGTAGAGGATCGGCGAGGGTACGTAAGAAGTCCCCTTGTTGTAACGCCAAACAATCCTGTCGGTGCCGTCGAGATTGCCTGATCCGCCAAGCCGTATCGCAACGATGGTTTTCGAGGGATACCCCGACGACAGAATCACCAATCCGTGGCCTACAACCGGGGTGGCAATTGCGTGGCTCTTGAGACCAGTCGCTCGCCACAGTTCCTTCCCGGTAGCCGGATCATACGAGATCAAAAACTCGTTGCCGCTCACAACCATCTCGGCACGTTCGGGAGTTTTGGCGATAATCGGCGTCGCCCAACTGCTTTGCACCGGACGGCGCACACGCCACACTTCTTTGCCTGTCTTCTTATCCAGCGCGGTCATGAACGAGTACGTTCCGTCGAATTCCTGATCGCACAGCAGGATAACCAGGTTTTCGTGGAGTACCGGCGACGTGCCGACTCCCATCCCCATCGTAGCTATCCCGCCGAGATTCTTCTTCCAGATTAACTTGCCGTTGAAGTCGTAACAGTAGAAGCCTTCGGACCCGAAGTAGACATAAACGTTTTTGCCGTCGGTAACCGGGGTCGGCCCGGCGTAAGTTCCGCGGCGATGCCGGTAATCGTAGACTGGCCCGTCGTACGCGGTTCTCTCCCAAATAACTTTGCCGGAGTCGCGGTCGAGACAGAACACTTTGAACGTGTGGAGCTTGTCGGAACCGGTCCAGTCCGGATGCGAGAACTCTTTGTCGCGCATCATGTGTTTCACCGGCTTATGGTCAGCAGGTGCGGGACCACCTTCAATCGCGGTGGTCAGGAAGACTTTCTTTTCCCAGATGATCGGCGACGAAAAGCCGCGTCCGGGGATGGCTGTCTTCCAAAGAACATTCTTGGTTTCGGTCCACTCGGTTGGGAGGTTCTTTTCGTTGGATATTCCCTGACTGTCAGGCCCGCGCCACTGCGCCCAGTTCGAGCCTGAGTTGGCGGCCTTTGTCTTCGACGGTCCTGAGAAAGCAGACGCGACCATGCACGTCAACAATGAGTAGAGCAACACTGTCAGAATTCGTTTCAATTATAGATGCCTCCCTGGTTTGTTGAGAATTCTTGTTTACTAGCTTCCGCCTAAACCCGAGTACGAACGATCTTGCGAGTATCTCATTTCGCCGCCGCCGAGCTGCGGTCGGCAATGGCAAAAACATTGTTCCGGCCTCGAACAAAGATCATACCGTCTGAAATCGCCGGTGTCGCCATCAATACCTCACCCATCTGATTCGTGGCCAGGAGCTCGTACTTGGCACCGGCTTTTACAACAAAGATCTCGCCGTCCTCGCTGGACAGATAGATCTTGCCGTCGGCGGCGACCGGCGACGCGCTGTAGGACCCGCCCTTGTCGCCGATACGTTGCTGGTAAAGCCGCTCACCGGTCTTTGGATTGTAACAGGCCATCACGCCCTGATTCGCGCAGGTGTAAAGATACTCACCGTAGATAAGCGGCGAGGGCATGTAAGTCCCGCCGCGCTGCATGCTCCAGGCTACGTGCTGGTTCGTCGTTTCATTTGGTTTGAGCGAGATGTCGCCGGTCGCGCCGCCTCGAATAGCATATATCGGCTGGTTTGGACGATAGCTGTTGCAGATGAAGATCAGCCCGTGACCGGTTATCGGTGTCGTCGCGGTAACCTCCGGATTGCCCACCAGCCTCCAAAGCTCCTTGCCGGTCATCGGGTCGTAAGCTCGCACCGCCCTGGTGGCGTTTGTTATCAACTCAACTCGCGCCGGACCTTCATAAATCGTCGGAGTACCCCAGGAGGGAATCTCTTCACGCGGCGTCATCCACAGTTGTTTTCCGTCCTTCAAATCATAGGCGGCGATAAAAGAGTTCTTCTGAACATCACACTGAACGATCACCATGTTCTTGTAGATTATCGGCGAGCTGGCGGTTCCCCATTGATAGTCGGGATCGTAAAACCATCCGGTATCAAGCAAACCCAGGTCTTTCTTCCAGATCAGCTTGCCCTTGAGGTCATAGCAGAACAAACCTTCGGATCCGAAAAAGGCAACGACATAATTGCCGTCGGTGGCCGGGGTCGAGCTTGCGTGAGTCGATTTGATGTGACGTTTGATTTTGGGCACGCCCTCGTGGGCTATGCGATCCCAGATGATCTTTCCGGTTCGTTTGTCGATAGCGTAGACATGCCAGGTGTGAGGCGAAGTGTCCTTGTCCATATCGACGTCACCGTACAAACCGTGCCGGAAGTATTCACCGCCTTTGCTGCTGACGGCCGTTGTGACAAATACTTTATCGCCCCAGACAACCGGGCTGGCGTGTGCGAGTCCCGGGATTGGAGTCTTCCAAAGAATGTTTGTGCCTTTGGTGGCGTCCCAGCTCGTTGCGGTGGGTTTGCCGTCGGCGACGCCCGACGCGTTGGCCCCGCGAAACGACGGCCAGTTCTGCGCTCGTGCGCTGAGCGCGAAGCCTGCGATCAGAACGATCAGCAACAGATAGCTTGAAATGCGCGATAATCTGCTAGCGGTGCGTTTGTGAAACATCAAACCCTCCAAAGAAGATCTCCCACGTAGTAACGAATTCATTCGTTCTTTCTTCAATGCCTAAGAAACGAATAAATTCGTAACTACGTGGCAGTCATTCAATCGTTAACCCCTCCACCAATCGTAACCCCTCCACTACGTGAAGAGGGCGCTATTTCTTTTCTACTCGTTTGAAGACGAAGTTAGCGCCTCCCTGGCTCAACGCGAATCCGGTGACTTTATCACCCTCGGTGTTAAACGTGATCGTAGCCTCGACCTCGACGATCGAGAATGTGTTCTTGCTTATAGCAGACGTCGTGAACGGGCGCTGGCCGCTTATCCTTCCGGCTAGCTTACCATCCCGGATCTCAACGGTGATTTCCCCGACCTGTTCGTTCTTGTACAATCCGGCGTAACTCTTCAAGACTTCGGGTTCGACCGTTACTTCCGTCGCAGTCGCGCCTGCCTTCCTCAGCAGCTCGATGATGTCTTTGTTCCCGGTCGCGAATGCCCGGCGCAGCGCGTTGTTGAGGGTTTCGGGTTTTAAGCCGCCTTTTTCAACCACTACCTTGACGAGTTCGATTTTGCCCTCCTGAACCCCTGTCATCAGCACCCGGTCGCTTCCCGAGGCGCCTTTGTCCAACAAGACCTTTATCACCTCTACGAATCCGTGTGACAGTGCCCAGCCAAGAGGCATTTCACCGTAAAACGTGTCCTTCACGTTTACATCCGCACCGCGTTCGATCAACAACTTGACGACCTCGAGATGCCCTTTGTCGCAAGCGTACGACAGGGCGGTTGCGCCATAACGCGTTTTGGAATTCACATCGACGCCCTTATCGAGAAAGGCTTTGACCGCTGCTACATCACCTTTCCGGGCAGCCGCGAGGAACTCCTCGTTCTTATCCTGCGCGTTTGCAACAAGCGGCGACAACAGGATTAAAGCCAGCACAATTCGTGTAATTGACATCTTTCTCTCCAGGTATCGTTGGGCCCGTCGAATGGTCTTGATTCCGAGACCGCTTACTCCTAAACCGAGTGTTTGTCGTGGGCACACAAGCAGGACGCTCCAAGCGGTAGAACGCTGCTGAAATTCAACAGGTTCAAATAATCCCTGCTTGACGCGCTCAAGCGCAACATAATATCTTGAGATCAACGAGTCAAGCACGCCTTAGCGGTCAGTGGAGAAGTCTTGGATCGTTCATGTTGGATAAAGAGCGAACCAAATGCGAAGCCCTGTGAAACCGATTATGAGAGCCATTCATACGAAATTCCTATCCCTCGCACTGTCGTTTTTTGTGTTTCCGTTCAGTCTGGTTGCTTCGGGCAGTGATTGGCCCAACTGGCGCGGCCCCGCCCGCGACGGCCACTCCGCGGAAACAGGTCTCCCGACGCGCTGGTCCAAGCAAGGTGAGAATCTGGTTTGGAAGGCTCCGTACGGCGGACGTTCTGCGCCAATTGTAATGGGAGGCCGCGTCTTCCTGTTCAATTCGTCGGGCGAAGGCGAGTCAATGCAAGAGCGGGTTATGTGCTTAAACGCCAACACCGGAAAGTTGATTTGGGAACACCGGCTTAATGTTTACGAGAGCGATGTGCCGCCTCGGCGCATCGCGTGGTCGTCACCCACCGGTGATCCGGCGACCGGCAATGTCTACGTGTTCGGCGCATGTAACGAGCTGACCGCGCTGTCAAATGACGGCAAAATACTTTGGAGCCGATCGCTCACCGAAGACTTTGGCGCGTGGACTACTCACGGCGGGAGAACGGTCTCGCCGATAGTCGAAGGCGATCTGGTAATCGTCAGCACGGTCACCGATGGCTGGGGAGATCTTGCGCAGCGACGCCATCGCTACTATGCGTTTGACAAGCGGACCGGCGAATCGGTTTGGATCAGTACGCCGGGTGGCCGCCCGTTCGACACCACCTACTCGACGCCTGTCGTTGCTACGATCAACGGAACACGTTTGATGATCGCCGGAGCAGGAGACGGAACAGTCAACGCCTTAAAAGTAAACACCGGTGAGCCCGTCTGGAGCTACGCTGCAAGCAAGCGCGGCGTCAATCCAGGAGTGGTGCTCAAAGGCACTACTGCCTTTGTTTCTCACCCGGAAGAGAATCTTGACACCACTGAGATGGGCTTGCTCGCGGCAGTGGATGCCACCGCGAAAGGCACTATCGGTAAGGAGCAAATAAAGTGGGCGATCAAGAACGTACAGGTCGGCCCGGCTTCACCCATCGTCGACGGTGAACGCATTTACGCGGTGGATGCCGGCGCCAATCTTCTTGCTTTTGATGCAGGCTCCGGCAAAGAACTTTGGAAGCAGAATCTGGGCACGATACAAAAGGCTTCGCCGGTTTTCGCGGACGGCAAGCTTTACGTTGGAACCGAGAACGGCAAGTTTTTTATCTTAAAGCCGGGCGCCGATCGCTGCGAGATCCTCGACGAAGATGAGCTCGAGCCGGTCGATAAAGTGCAGATTAAAACCGAGGCGGGCGACGATCTTATCGCCTCGAACGAGCAGATCATTGCGTCGGTTGGAATATCACGCGGCCGCGTTTACCTGGTAACAACAAAGGCGATCTATTGCATCGGCAAAAAAACTCCCTCCGCCGAGCTTCCGGCGGTCAAGGAGACAATCGAAAACGCGCCCGCCGATGCGACGGTCGCGCACGTACAAGTCATACCAGCTGATCTTCTCGCGAAACCCGGCGAACCGGTGAAGTTCAGAGTGAGACTCTTTGACGATCACGGCCGATTTATTCGCGAAGAAGCAAATGCCGCGTGGTCGCTCGACAAGCTGAAGGGCACGGCTCAAGGCAATCAGTTCACCGCCGCGTCCGATTCGAAAGCGCAGGCAGGCTTGGTAAAGGCGACGGTCGGCGGCGTAACCGGGGTCTCGCGAGTCCGCGTGATTCCCGCGATGCCCTCGAAGGAGGACTTTAGCGAGTCTGCCGCCGAGTCCGTGCCGGCAGACTGGATCAACGCAACCGGGAAATGGTCGGTGCGCGAGGTTGATGGAAACAAACTGCTCGTGAAAAATCCGAATCCGCCGGCCTTCAAGCGGACCCGCTCGTTCATTGGGCCGACCGATTGGATGAACTACACGGTAGAAGCGGATGTACGAGCAATCGAAAAGCGCCGCCAGATGGGCGACGCCGGAGTCGTCGCGCAACGTTATACGCTTGCGCTCTTCGGGAACAGTCAGCGACTCGAATTGCATTCATGGCAGATCGAAGAGAAGCGAACGGTGAAAAAGCCTTTCGCCTGGAAACCCGACACGTGGTACCACCTGAAGCTACAGGTCGAGAATCTGCCCGATGGCAAGGTGCGGGCGCGAGGTAAGGCCTGGCTCGCTTCTGAGCCGGAACCAGCCGAGTGGCTCGTAGAACGAATCGACCCAATCGGCAATCGTCAGGGGAGCCCCGGCATCTTCGCCGACGCTCCGAATGACGTACTCATAGATAACATTAAGGTCACGCCGAACAAATAACGATGTTCAGCGCTCAATCTGCGGGTTGCGAAACCAACGCAAACTTGAGCTGTGAACCCTGGGAACAAAATGAAAATTAGGACTCTTAGATTCTTTTCAATCGCGACCGCTGTTGCGGTAACGCTTGGCACAGTGATCAACTGCGTTTCGGCCTCCGATCCCGTCGGCGGCGACTGGCCGATGTGGGGCGGCACGGCCGATCGCAATATGGTTTCGAACCAAAAAGGGATGCCCAGCAGCTGGGACATCAAGACAAAGAAAAACGTGAAGTGGGTCGCGACTCTCGGCTCGCAAAGCTACGGCAATACGGTGGTAGCCGGCGGACAGGTGTACGTTGGGACAAACAACGAAGCGTTGCGCGACCCGAAGCAGGGCGGCGATCGCGGCGTATTGATGGCCTTCCGCGAGTCCGACGGGGAATTCCTTTGGCAGCACACGAATGAAAAGCTGGCAGCCGGCCGCGTCAACGATTGGCCGTTTCAGGGCGTTTGCTCATCGCCGCTGGTCGAAGGCGACCGGCTTTATTACGTCTCCAATCGCTGCGAGGTCGTCTGCCTGGACACGCAGGGATTTCGTGACAACGAGAACGACGGACCCACCAAGGATGAGAAGCTGACTGGCCAGGTCGACGCCGATATCGTGTGGAAGTACGACATGATCGATGAGGTCGGGTCTCATCCGCACAACATGGCCAACTGCTCGCCGGTGTCCTACGGCGATATGCTCTACATCTGCACGTCGAACGGGCAGGATGAGAGCCACGTCAACAACCCTTCGCCAAAAGCTCCGCCTATCATCGCGCTCAACAAGAAAACTGGTAAGCTGGTCTGGGAAGAGAACTCGGTTTTTGAAAAGATTCTGCACGGGCAGTGGTCCTCGCCGGCGGTTGGAAAGATTGGTGACGTGGTGCAGGTCGTTCACGGGCAGGGCGACGGCTGGATTCGCGGTTACGACGCGATGACCGGAAAAAAACTCTGGGAGTTCGACAGCAACCCGAAGGATTCGGTCTGGCCCAAGACCCGCAATGAACTGATAAGTACGCCGGTGATTTATGAGAATAAGGTTTATGTCGCCAACGGTCAGGACCCGGAGCACGGCGAAGGCGTCGGGCACCTCTACTGCATCGACGGGACCTTGAGGGGGGATATAACCAAGACCGGCGCCGTGTGGCATTACGACAAGATTCGCCGTTCGATTTCTACCGGGGCGATCTACGACGGCATGGTCTTTTATCCGGACTTCAGTGGGTTCCTACACTGTCTTGATGCAAAGACCGGCAAAGTTATTTGGGTTCACGACATGTTTGCCGCTGTGTGGGGCTCGCCGATGGTGGTGGATGGCAAGGTTTACCTTGGCGATGAAGACGGCGATATTGCAATTCTCGCCGCAACCAGAGAGAAGAAAGTGCTGGGCGAGATAAATATGGGCAGCTCGGTTTACAGCACACCAATCCCGGCGAACGGCGCGTTGTTTATCGTCAATCGCAATCAGATATTTGCGTTGGCAGAAAAAAAATAATGTTCAGGGTTCACGGTTCACGGTTCAGGGTTCCGGGTTCAAGGTTCAGAGTTCAGAGTTCAGGGTTCACGTCCTGTGGAATGTTGCTAGTTGCATCTTGATGCTTGAAATCGAACTCCTAATGCTGAACTCTGAACCCGGAACCCGGAACCCGGAACCCGGAACCCGGAAACCCTGAACCCTGAACCTTGAACCCTGAACCTTGAACCCTGAACCTTTTTACCCTACCCATGGAGCCGTTTGATTTTGACAGCCGCACGCGATTGATCTTTGGCGAAGGGTCGGTTGAAAAGCTCGGCGCTCTCGCGTTGGAGCTGGGAGCTCGCCGCACGCTGCTTGTTGCAGATAGGGGAATTCTGGCGTGCGGCTACGTCGAAACCGCGTCAACTCTGCTCGCTGAATCCGGCATAACGGTTTTCACCTTTCACGATTTCGATTCAAATCCCAACACGACAATGATGGAGGCAGGGCGCGATTTCGCCGCCTCGCTGGACATAGATTCGCTGATCGGGCTTGGCGGCGGAAGCTCGATGGATACGGCGAAGGCAATAAATTTTTTGCTGACCGGCGGCGGAAGAATGCAGGACTACTGGGGCTATGGCAAAGCTCGCGCGCCGATGCTTCCGATGATCGGCGTCCCTACGACTGCCGGCACCGGCAGCGAAGCCCAGTCGTATGCACTCATCTCCGATGCCGAGACTCACGTAAAGATGGCGTGCGGGGATCCCGGTGCGGCCTTCAAGGTCGCCATCCTTGATCCGCGGTTGACGGTATCCCAGCCCGCCGGAGTGACTGCGACTGCGGGGTTTGACGCTATCTCACACGCGGTCGAAACCTATGTCACCACCAAAA
>Ga0075428_100005771_pt1 | contig 13745 bp, 10 predicted proteins | sample RhiMetdeltSRZDD2_FD_75291 | JGI IMG/M metagenome (GOLD analysis project Ga0075428, IMG submission 75291) | Populus rhizosphere microbial communities from Tennessee, USA - Rhizosphere MetaG P. deltoides SRZDD2 | ecosystem: Host-associated > Plants > Roots > Rhizosphere > Soil | place: USA...
TCCATGCCGTCCGGGTGTTCGCCGACCTGGTGCCGAGCGCGGTGCTCGACCTCGAGCCGGACGCGTCGCGGGCGCTGCTGGAGCTGGAGCGGTCGGTCGCCGACATGCCGGCCTTCGCGGCCGTGGCCGCCCAGCTCCACGTCGTGGCGTCGCCCTAGCCGGTCAGTCCCACGCGCCGTAGACGCGGACCTTGAGCGGGTGCCTCGCGGTCAGCTTCCACAGCTGGCGGGCGTCCTCGCGGTACATGTTGACGCAGCCGTGGCTGTGATCGACGAACGGATCCATCATCAGGACCGAACCGTGGAAGGCTTGGCCGCCCGAGAAGAACTGCGAGTACGGCATCGGCGTGTGGAACAGGCTGCTGACGTGGTCCTTGTCCCGGTAGAAGACCTTGAACTTGCCGACCCGGGTGGGGGTCGACGACGAGCCGCCGCGGACCAGCCACGAGTTCCAGAGCGTTCCGCCCTTCCACAGGGTCACCTGGTGACGCTGGCGGTCGTAGCAGGCGTGCCAGCCCTTGCGCTTGCACGACGGCGGGATGGAGTGGCGACCGCGGACCGTCGCGGGGATCAGCTTCGCCCAGGTCCGGGCGTTGACCTTGCCGGTGGCCTTCAGGTGGTGCTTGCGCTGGAAGCGCTTGACGGCATGGAACGTCCGGTTGGCGAACGTGCCAGTCACCGGGCCGTTGTAGACGTTGGCCCAGTGCAGCCGGTACTGCAGCTCCCGGACGTGTTCGATATGCGACGTGGACGTGTCGCGGTCACCGCGCCGGGTGAACTCCCGGGCGAATCGGGCCCGTGGCTTGAAGACGTTGGGGCCAGCGGCCTGAACGGCGGCGACGGTGGTCGCCTGCTGGCCGGTTGCCGCCCCCGTGGCGCCGGTCGTGGTCGCGGCCAGTGTTCCCGCCGTCAGCCCCGCCGCGAGAGCTGCGGAGACGACGAATCGCCCGCCCTTGTTCATGGGATCCTCCGTGTGCAGTCCGGCCACCCCCGAGAGTGACCCAGCCGGCGCGTCAGAGTATCGACGCACCTCAATGACGCTTTGGGCAGGGGAAAGGTTGTCAGCATCCGCGACATTCCCCGGTCCCGGGTTTCCGGATGCCGTGCCGCTGCCTAGACTGTGTATACGGGGTATCCGGACCGACTGATACCCGCAGCAGGTTGCAGGAGGACACGGTGCCGCTGTCTGAAGAGGAACAGCGGCTGCTCGAGCAGATGGAGCAGGCGCTCGTAGCCGAGGACCCGAAGTTCGCCTCGGCACTGCGTGGATCGGCCCTTGTTGCTCGCAGCCGTCGGCATGCGATTCTGGCCGTTCTGGGTTTCCTGGTCGGCGTGGCTGCCCTGATGATCGGCGCGATCTCCGCTCTGACGGTGGTCGCTGTGGTCGGGTTCGTCTTGATGCTGACCTCGGCCTATGTCTTCGTCACCGCGTGGCGGCGGGTGCAGCAGGGCGGCGAGGAGGCATCGTCCCCGCAGCAGTCGGCAGCCGGTGGCGAGAAACCGGCCAGCCGCCGCAGCCGGTCGCACGGGTCCTTCATCGAACGCATGGAAGAGCGCTGGCGCCGCCGTCGCGAAGACGGCATGTGATCGTCCAGCCCATCTAGCCAGGTCAGCGAGGCCCTCTGCCTCGGTTCCCGCCACCCCTGTCTCATCGGAGCCACGCCGACTGTTGGCGCGAAACCGCAGGTCGCTGGCGGAGTTGGTGCGAGATTGCGCCAACTCTCGGGGCGCCGTGACCCGCGTCGGGTTGATTACCCGCCTCGATCGGTCCTCAGCGCTCGACGGACACCAGCAGCTCGCCGTCCAGATGCTCGCTCGGCCGGGACCTGCGACGTCGACTCCTGAGCAGGGACGCGGGCAGCCAGCCGGCGAGGAACCGGCGGCCGGCCGTCTGGCGGCTCGACAACGCCTCGGCCACCACACCCTCCGCCTGGCGCAACCCTTCGGCCGGCCGCATCGCGCGGGCGTACCTGGACTGCTCGATCGCCAGGACGAGGTGGTTCAGGGCAGGGACCACCTGCCGGTCTTCGGGTAGCCGTTCACGCAGGGATCGCCCGATGGCGCGGGGGGTCGCCCCCGAGTCCCAGTCCATTCGAAGGTCGATGACGTGGTCACGTAGCTCGGCCCAAGCAGCCTCGGCGGCCGCCGCCGGTCCGAGGGCCCGGGACCACCTCCGGCGCCGGATCCAGGTCCGCGTGAGCCGGGGGACACTCAGCAGCACGATGAGGCCGAGCAGGATCGAAGGCCAGGCCCACCATGTTGTCGAGGTGTTGCTGGCCGCGTCCTGCGGGCTGCCGGTGCCGAGGTTTTGCCGGGACGCGCCGGTCTCCTTCGCCCCGCCGGTCGGGACATCAGTGGCAGGGCCGCCGGACTGTGTCGGCGCCGTCGGGGTGCCAGGGACGAAGCCGAGTGGCTGGCTCCCCGGGGAACTGCTCGTGTCCGGGGTCGGCTCGAACCGGACCCATCCGACGCCGTCGAAGTGCAACTCCGGCCAGGCGTGCAGGTCCTGGCCGGTGAACTCCCAGGTGTCCCCCTCGACGTGTTCCGGCTGGAGGAAGCCGACCACGACCCGAGACGGGATGTTGATGGTTCTGGCCATGATGGCCATCGAGGTCGCGAACTGCTCGCAGTAGCCGACCCGGTCCTTGGTCAGGAAGTTGACCAGGTCGTCGATGTTGTTGTTGCCCGACAACGCCTTCACGTTGAGGGAGTACTGGAACGCGCCGCTGCGGAACCAGCTCTCCAAGGCCCGAGCCCGTCCGAATCTCGAGGTCTCACCCGCGGTCACGCTGTCCGTCAGTCGGTGGAAGACGCCCGGCAGACCTTCGGGCAGCCACGTGAAGCTGTCGAATGCGGGCCCCGATTGAAGGGCACCGACCATCTGGCCGGTCGAGGGCCTAAAGATCTGGGAGGTGAAGCTGTACGACTGGCCGGACATGCTGTCGTCGGAGGCGGCGTAGGCGTCGTAGTTCGTCCGGGAGACTCGGAATGGCTGGTCGACCTTGATGCTCGTGGGCAGGTAGCGCAGCGGCAGCCAGGCGGTGTCGAAGTCGCTCTCGATCGTGACGTCGTAATGGTAGGTGTCCGACAACGTCTGCAGGTCGAGATCGCTGGGGAAGGGAATCGGGTCGTTCGCCGGAACGGAGTCGTCTTCGGTGCGGTTGCCGACCGTCCATGCCTGGCCGGTGAAGTCGTCCAGCACCGCGAGCTGGAAGTACTTGGGATCCGGATCGTTCGTCGTGAACTTCACCAAGACGCTGTCGTTCTGCTGCAGGAGGTCGCGCCGCAGGTTGAGCACCGGGCTGCGGTCGGTGAAGGTGCTGGCGCCGCCCGGTCCGCCGGAGCCGCTCGTGCCGAAGTAGTGCGGCGCCAACGTCGGAATCAGGATCGGCACCACGGCCGCCAGGGCGATGGCGCCGAGTCCGACGCGGGTGCCGTTGCGCCGCAGCCCGCCTTCGTCGACCTCGGTCGGCCGGTCCCACAGCGATCCGGCCGTGGATATCTGGCGACCCCAATGGGTGAGGCGTTCTCGCTCGTCGGCAGCGAGCAGGAAGACGTAGCCGGCCGCGCCGACCAGGAAGGCGAGGATCGAGATCTCGCCGCCGAGGATCGACACCGGCGTCATGTAGACCGCCAGGAAGACCAGGCCGAGTAGCGAAGCCCGCCGCCACGACGCGGCGACCACGTCGACGACGACGGCGAGGCCCACCACCACCGTCGCCATCGCCATCGTGACGTTGGGGTTCTGCGGCAGCGGGGCGGCGTACTGGTTGGCGAAGTCGGCGTACTCCGACCAGCGGTGACGCAGCTCCGAGATCGCATCGGGCCCAGGGATGAAGCCGAGGAACGCCTCCGATCGCGCGAAGGTCAGGACCAGCCACTCCAAGCCGACGACCAGCTCGGCGAGCAGGACGATGAGCACATGTGCCCGACGGGACCGCAGCAGGGCTCCGGTGATCGACACGGCGGCCGCACCGATGGCGCCGATCACCAGATAGCGCTTGGACGACGTCAGGGGTGCGAGCATCGCGGCGGCGCACAGGGTCGCGACCCACGCCCAGAACGTGACGCGGACCTGCTCGGACCAGACGCGACGGATCATGAGCCCAGACTCGCTTCCGGACGTATGCCGGTCTGCGCGGCGGCCTGCTGTGTGGTTGCGGGAGCGCCGGTCGGACCGTGCTGGAGCTGGGCACCGAGGCGTTGCCACACGATGGTCGGCGACTGATCCGGCCGTGCCGTCGTGACAGACCAGTTGCCGCTGCCCAGGGCGGCCGTGAGCTGGTGAAGGCGGTCCTCGGTGCCTACGCGGGTCATCGACGGACCCCAGCTCGCCGTGTCGAGAACGATCGCCAGGACCGGGGTGCCAAGCGACGACATGCGGGACAGCTCGGTCACGTCACTCGATCCGAGGTCGCCGAGGATCGCGATCACGAGTCCGGGGCTGCCGACCACCGCATCGACGGCCTCGGACAGCGACGCGTTGTTCGAGTGGGTCATCACCGCCAGCTCGTCGAGGATCGGTCCGGACTGCTCGGCTTCCTTGGTGGTCTTGTCGTGCCAGGCGTGTGCTTCGACGTCGTGGCGGTCGGTGACCAGCCGTACCGAGAAGCCGGCCTGGGTGAGATGCACCGCGATCGACGCCGCGGCCGAGATCGCCCATTCGAGCGACGACGCGAGCCCGCTGCCCCGGTGGGCGCCGGCCCGGGAGTCGAGCAGCACGGTGCAGCGGCTCTGCCATGGCTGCTCCTCGCGCCGCACCATCAGCTCGCCGGTCTTGGCGGTGGAGCGCCAGTGCACCCGGCGCAGGTCGTCGCCGTGGCGGTACTCCCGCACCGTCACATCCTCGGCGCTGCCGACCGCGAACGCCCGTGGCCGGTTCTCGCCGGCGCCGGTCCAGTCGCCGGTGATGCCGATCGAGGGGAGCGGATAGACCTGCGGCACCACGACGAGCGAGGCGGTGTTGTGGAACGAGCGAACCAACTCGATCAGGCCGAACGGGTCGGAGACCCGGATCGTGAGTGGCCCGATGTCGTAACGGCCGCGCACCTCGGAGCGGACCGCGTAGGTCACGTCCTCATGCCAGCGCGGTCCCGCGTGGTCGAGGATGAACCGCGCCCGGGTGCCCAGGACGTAGGGCACCTGGTCCTCGAGCAGCAGGAGTCCCATCGGCATCGCGCCGTCGTTGGCGAGGGAGAGCGTCACGGTGGCGGGCTGTCCGGCGGTCACGCGAGTCGGTGTCACATAGCGGCTGGCCATCAGGCGGTAGCGGGCCCGGCTCACCAGCAGCGCCGTGAGCAGCGGCAGCGCGATCGCGAGCACGCCGACCCGAAGCAGTGCGTCGAAGCCGGCGATGAACGCACAGAGCGAGATCGTGACGCCGGCCGCGAGGAACGCCCGTCCCCGCGTCGTCAGCGCTGCCATTGCCTCCCGCATGGTCAGGCGAGGTGTGGTCGACCGGGCACCTCGCCGCCGGAGTCCGGCACAGGTACGGACGCCACGATCGCGTCGAGCACGCGATCGGCCGTCCGGCCGCCCATGGCGGCGTCGGCGGTGAGGAGGAGCCGGTGCCCGAGAACAGGCTGCACCAGGCGCTGGACGTCGTCGGGAATGACGTACTCCCGGCGGTCCAGCGCGGCCGCGGCCTTGGCGGCGCGGACCAGATGCAAGGTGGCGCGTGGGGAAGCGCCGAGGCGCAGGTCGACCGAACGCCGGGTGGCGGTGGTCAGCGCGACGGCGTAACGCTGGACCGCAGGCGACACGAACACCATCCGTACCGTCTGGATCAGCTTGGCGACCTCGGTGGCGTCAGTGACGGCGGTCAGGGTCGCGAGTGGGTCGGAGTCGGCGTGCGAATCCAGCATGGCGAGTTCGGCGGCCTCGACCGGATAGCCCATCGACACGCGAGCCATGAAGCGGTCGCGCTGAGCCTCGGGGAGCGGGTAGGTCCCCTCCATCTCAATCGGGTTCTGCGTCGAGATAACCATGAACGGATCTTCAAGCTGGTAGGTCGTGTTATCGACTGTAACCTGGCGCTCCTCCATGCACTCGAGCAGCGCCGACTGGGTCTTTGGCGACGCTCGGTTGATCTCGTCGCCGACCACGATGTTGGCGAACACGCCGCCGGGCCGGAACTCGAAGCTGCGCAGTTCCTGGTTGAAGATCGACACGCCGGTGACGTCGCTGGGCAGCAGGTCGGGCGTGAACTGGATGCGGCGAACGGTGCCGTCGATCGAGCGAGCCAGCGACTTGGCCAGCATCGTCTTGCCGACTCCGGGGACGTCCTCGATCAGGAGGTGCCCGCTGGCAAGCAGCACGGTGATGGTGGTGCGGACGACCTCGGTCTTGCCCTCGATGACGGTCTCGATGTTGCGCTGGACCCGCTGCACCACATCGGTCAGCGCCTCGAAGTCACCTCCGGGTCCTACGGCGCTCGGCTGTGTGGTGGTCACCGATTCCTCCCTCTGCGTCGATATCGACGCACTCCCATCATCGTCGACCCGGGCGGGCACAGCCCGCCCTCGATCTTCTCAGCCGACCGCCCGGTGATTGCAACGGTCACCCATAACGATGCCGTACCACCTAAACGTCGCCAAGGAATCGGTCGGATCCGAACCGATCGGTCCCGAGGCCGCCGAACCGGGCAGCCGGGCCGCCGATCTTCCCCCACGCTTCCCCCACGCTCCTCCACTCGGCCACTGGTCGCCCCTGACCTGCGGCTTTGTCGAGCGACCTGACCGGCGAACCGGCCAACTCGGCCGCAACATGCCGTCATTCTGGATTGTGGATGGGGGAGAGTGGGGTAAAGTGGCGCGCAGTGGTGGACACGGTGTGGGAGGTGGGTGCATGTTCCTCGGCACGCACACCCCTCGCCTGGACGACAAGGGCCGGCTCTTCCTGCCGGCGAGATTCCGCGATGACCTGCAGGGAGGGCTCGTGATCACCAAGGGCCAGGACCGCTGCCTGTTCGTCTGGTCGCGCGGCGATTTCGAGGCTCTCACCGCGCGAGTGCGCCAGGCGCCCTTCACCAACAAGTCCGCCCGCGACTTCCTCCGGGTGCTGTTCTCCGGCGCCTCCGACGAGATCCCGGACAAGCAGGGCCGGATCACCATCCCGCCGGTGCTGCGGGAGTACGCCCGGCTGCAGCGCGACTGCGTCGTCATCGGCGCGATGGACCGGGTCGAGATCTGGGACGCCGAGTCCTGGGCGACCTACAGCGCCGAGCACGAGGAGAGCTTCGCGTCGATGTCCGAGGAGGTGATCGACGGGGTCTTCTAGCGCGTGAGGGGCCACCGGACCGGTCGTTCGGCGAGGTCTCCGCTCCGCTTCACCCACCAGCTGGCGTTACTTCCCCGATGCCAGACGGTGACTTCCCGGTCGAGCGGAGGGAGACCTGGCCGAACGAACACCACATCTGCGAATCGCACGAGGGGAGCACGATGGGCACGGAGGCGGTCGGTCCGCGTTACACACCCGGCGCTGTCTGCTCGACGGTGTGGGTGTGCCACTCGGTGGTGCAGGTGCTCTGCGGGCCGTTCTGCTCGTCAGCGCGGGTTGTGGGCTGATCGGCCATGGACCGCCCCGTCCACGTGCCCGTACTGCTGCAGCGGGTCGTCGAGCTCGTCGCGCCGGTCCTGCAGCGGGACGGCTCGGTACTGGTCGACGCCACCCTCGGTCTCGGCGGACACACCGAGGCGGTGCTGCGGGAGTGCCCGCAGGCCCGCGTCGTGGGCTTCGACCGCGATCCGCAGGCGCTCGACACCGCTCGTGAGCGCCTCGGGTCGCTCGCCGAGCGGGTGACCTTCACCCACGCCGGCTTCGACGAGATCGGCCGGGTCCTCGCCGAGCTCGGCCTGGACTGCGTCGACGCGGTGCTCTTCGACCTGGGCGTGTCCTCCCTCCAACTCGACCTCGTCGACCGCGGCTTCTCGTACTCCGTCGACGCCCCGCTCGACATGCGGATGAACCCCACCGACGAACTCGACGCCGCCGAGGTGCTGCGGACCTACTCCGAGGCCGACCTGGCACGCATCCTGCGGGAGTATGGCGAGGAGCGGTTCGCCAAGCGGATCGCGGCCGCCATCGTGCAGGCCCGCCGGACCGCGCCGCTGGAGCGCACCGGCCAGCTGGTGGATCTGGTGCGGGAGGCGATCCCGGCTCCGGCTCGACGCACCGGCGGGCATCCGGCCAAGCGAACCTTCCAGGCGCTCCGGATCGAGGTCAACGGTGAGCTGGCGGCGCTGCGACGGGCGCTGCCGCAGGCGATCGACGCGATCTGCGTCAGCGGCCGGGTGGTCGTGATGTCCTACCACTCGCTCGAGGACCGGATCGTGAAGCGGACGCTCGCCGCCCGATCCCGGGTCGATCTGCCCGAGGGCTTGCCGGTGCGTGCCGACGAGGCACAGCCGGAGTTCCGCCTGTTGACCCGCGGCGCCGACCGGCCCGACGAGGCTGAGACCTCCGCCAACCCGCGGGCCCGATCGGTCCGGCTGCGCGCGGCCGAGCGACTCCGGGGGGCGGCATGAGCTGGTCGACCGGCGCCGTTCGCGCCCGCGTCTCCCGGATCCGGCCCGACTCGGGGACGCGTTCTCGCCTGTCGGTCGTGCCGCCGCGCGCGACCACCGCCCGGAGCGGGCCCTTCGTCCTGCTGGTCGCCGCGATCCTGGTGACCGGCCTGGTCGGCCTGCTGATGCTCAATCTCTCGATGCAGAAGGCGTCCTTCCAGTTGGCTTCGCTGCAGGATCGATCTGACGCCCTGCAGACCCGCGAGCAGCGCCTCGACGTGACGGTCGACCGGCTGTCCAGCAGCGATCGGCTGACCGACGAGGCGACCCGGATGGGCATGGTGCCCAACCCCAATCCGGTGTTCCTGGACCTGTCGAACGGCAAGGTGATCGGCGATCCGGCGGTCGCCCAGCCTCGTGTGGTGCCGGCCCCGCCGACCACTGGCGACTCCACCAGCACCGACTCGTCCCAGACGCCGGACCACGCGACCGGCGGCGGCGACAACGCGAACGGGGATGCCGCAACCGAGGACAGTACGACCGGCGGCGACTCGTCGACCGGCAACGACGGGGCCGCGACGCATGACGGGGGAGCGACGACCGACAGCAGCGGCGACTCGACCACGGGTAACAGCGACTCGACGACGGGTCACGGCGACTCGACCACCGGCCAAGCCGGCAGCACCGGCGGTACCGACTCCACCGGCCACACCGGCGGCACCCATGGCAGCCCTGACGGCACCGGGCGCGGCCGATGAGCCCCCCACGCCCCGGCCCCCAAGTCCGGGCGCGATCGCGTCGGTCTCGACGCTCCTTCTTCCGGCTGCGGGTGTCCATCCTGTTGATCGGCTTCATCCTGTCGCTGTTCGCGGCCCGGCTGTTCCAGCTGCAGGGGGTGGACGCCAACGCGTACGCCTCGATGGCCAAGGACGAGGGCACCCAGACCGTGGACCTGCATGCCAGCCGGGGCGCGATCCTCGATCGCAACGGCGTCGAGATGGCGACGACGGTCGACGCGGTCGCGCTGACCGCCGACCCGACGATGACCTCCCGCAACGCCACCCGGATCGCCGCGATCCTGCAGCGCAAGCTCGGACTTGACTACTTCGACACGGTCAGTCTGCTGCGGAAGCCGGACACCCGGTTCGTCTACCTGGCGCGCCGCGTGCCGCTCTGGAAGTCCAACAAGGTGATGTCGGTCCTGGACCGGCACAACCTGGTCGGCGTCTTCACCGAGCGCGATCCGCTGCGGACGTACCCGGACGGCGACGCCGCCTCGAGCCTGATGGGGGTGGTCGGCGCCGACGGACACGGACTCTCGGGACTGGAGTACGAGTACGACCACCTGCTGGCGGGCAAGGACGGTCACGCGACCTACCTGCTGGCGCCGTCCGGCGAGCGCATCCCGCTGTCGGACGAGACGGTCGTGGAGCCGCAGCCGGGCGTCGGCCTGGAGACCACGATCGACCGCGACGTGCAGTGGATGGCCGATCGGCGGCTCACCAAGGCGGTCCGCGACACCGGCTCGGACTGGGGGACGGCCATCACGATGGACGTTCGCAGCGGCGAGATCATCCAGTTCTCGCAGTACCCCGGGTTCGACCCGAACCATGTCGGCTCGCTCAACGAGGACGACATGGTCAACCGGGGCGTGCAGTACGTCTACGAGCCGGGCAGTGTGGAGAAGGTCCTGACGTACTCGGCGCTGGCCGATGCCGGTGAGGTGACGCCGCGTACCCGGATCAAGGTGCCCGGCTACTACGACGTCGACGGCTACCAGATCAACGACGACTGGTCGCACGGCACGATCCATCTGACCGCGACCGGCGCGATCGCCATGTCGTCGAACATCGCCGCGATCCTGGCGTCGCAGCGGATCTCGGCGCGGGACCTCTACGAGCACCTGCGCTCGTTCGGTCTCGGGCAGACGACCGGCGTCGGACTGCCCGGTGAGTCGGCCGGAATCCTCGCCAACTACCGCTCCTGGAGCGCCTCGCAGCACGCCACGATCGCCTTCGGGCAGGGCCTGTCGGTGACCACGGTCCAGATGGCCGCCGCGCTGTCCGCGGTCGCCAACAAGGGCGTCTACATCGAGCCGACCCTGATCACCGGCTACGTGCAGCCCGACGGCAGCGTCGACCCGACACCGACGCCGCAGACGCATCGCGTGATCAGTGCGCACGCCGCCCGGATGGTCGCGAAGATGATGACGGCCACCACCCAGGACGGCGGCACGGCGCCGCTCGCGGCGATCCCGGGCTATCGGGTCGCCGGCAAGACCGGAACTGCGCAGCGTGTCGATCAGGACACGCACGGTTACGTCCCCGGGCAACGAACCATCTCGTTCGCCGGCTTCGCCCCCGCCGACGACCCGCGCTTCATGACCTACGTCGTCCTGGACAACCCCAAGGACGGCAGTTTCGGCGGCACCGGAGCCGCTCCGGTCTTCCACGACATCATGTCGATGGTGCTGCAGCGCTACGGCATCGCGCCGACCGGTGCCAAGCCGGTGCACATCCCATTGGAATGGTGACGACAGCCGCGGTCGGCGCCTTTAGTAGCCTCAGCCGGTGCCCTCAGATCCAGTGACACAGGACCGCGGTGTCCTGGGGGACCGGCCGCAGCGGGTCCGCGCGGTCCCGCTCGCGACGGTCGCGCGTGTCGTCGGCGCGACTGCCGGCGGCCATGCCGACGTGACCGGCGTGACCCTGCGGTCCCAGGCGGTTCGCCCCGGTGACTTCTACGCCGCACTGCCCGGCGCGAAGACCCACGGCGCCCGCTACGCCGACGACGCGGCCCGCCGCGGTGCGGTCGCCTTCCTCACCGATCCGGAGGGGGAGCCGCTGTGCCGGGCGGCCGGGCTGCCGGTGCTGACGGTCGAGCAGCCGCGCGAGCGACTCGGCGCCGCGGCCGCGGAGATCTACGGACGGCCCGGCGAACGGCTGACGACGATCGGCATCACCGGCACCCAGGGCAAGACCACCGTGACCTTCCTCGCCGAGGCCGGACTGCAGGGCGCCGGCAAGACGCCGGCGGTGATCGGCACGACGGGCACCCGGATCGCGGGGGACCCGGTCCGGTCGGCGCTCACCACACCGGAGGCGCCCGACCTCCATGCCCTGCTGGCCGTCATGGTGGAGCGCGGCGTCGACATCTGCGCGATGGAGGTGTCGAGCCACGCGCTGATCAAGCGCCGCGTCGACGGCGTCGTCTTTGACGTGACGACGTTCCTGAACCTCGGCCGCGATCACCTCGACTTCCACGGCGACATGGACGCCTACTTCGAGGCCAAGGCGTCGCTGTTCACTCCCGAGCGGGCCCGTCTCGCCGTGGTCAACGTCGACGACGAGTACGGCCGCCGCCTGGTCGAGCGGCTCGAGCTGCCGTACGAGACGTTCTCTACGACCGGCCGCGATGCCGACTGGCGAGCCGAGCGGATCGAGGCGACCAGTCACTCGTCGAGCTTCGTCATCGTGGATCCCGACGGCCGGCGGCGTGAGGCCTCGGTGCCGCTCGTCGGGTCGTTCAACGTATCCAACGCCCTGGCCGCGATCGCCTCGCTCGCCGCGGCCGGCTGTCCGGTGGACCCGGCGCTCAAGGGCATCGCCGCCTGTCGCCCGATCTCGGGTCGCATGGAGTCGATCGACCTCGGGCAGCCTTTCGGCGCCTTGGTCGACTACGCCCACAAGCCCGACGCCCTGCATGCCGTGCTCGAGTCGGTGCGTCCGCTCGCCACCGGCCGGGTGATCGTGGTGATCGGCGCCGGAGGCGACCGTGACGCCGGCAAGCGGACGCTGATGGGCCGGGTCGCCGCCGAACTGGCCGACCTGGTCGTGGTCACCGACGACAACCCGCGAAGCGAGCCGCCGGACGCGATCCGGGCGGCGATCCTGGCCGGCGCCCACGAGAGCGGAGGAGCCGAGATCGTCGAGATCGGCGACCGTCGGGCGGCGATTCGGCACGCCGTCGACATCGCCCGCCCCGGCGACTGCATCGTCGTCGCCGGCAAGGGCCACGAGACCGGCCAGGACATCGGTGGCGTCGTCCATCCCTTCGACGACCGGATCGAGCTGCGAGCCGCGCTCTCGGGGCTCCAAGAAGGCCATGGGGACGCAGGCTCGGGAATGGACGAGACGGCACCGTGATCGAGACGACCCTGGGTGAGATCGCGCGGTGGGTGGACGGCGCCCTCGACGACGCCGATCCGGCGACCCCGGTACGAGCGCCCGCGACCCACGACTCGCGACAGGTGCAGCCCGGCGGGCTCTTCGTCGCCGTCGTCGGAGAGCACGTCGACGGGCACGACTTCGCGGCGAAGGCGGTGGCCGACGGCGCCGTCGCCTGCCTGACGGCTCGGCCGGTCGGCGTGCCGGCGGTCGTCGTCGACGACCCGGTGGTGGCGCTCGGCCGGCTGGCCCGTGCCGTCGCGCAGCGCCTCGAGGACTGCATGACGATCGGCCTGACCGGCTCGCAGGGCAAGACCACGACGAAGGACCTGCTCGCCGAGGTGTTGCGCCGGCACGGTCAGACGATCGCCCCGGTCGGCTCGTTCAACACCGAGATCGGCGTGCCACTGACCGTCCTGCGGGCCGATCCGGACACCCGCTACCTCGTGATCGAGATGGGCGCCAGGGGCAAGGGGCACATCGCGTACCTGTGCGACCTCACCCGCCCACGCGTCGGGCTGGTGCTCAATGTCGGCGTCGCCCATGTGGGGGAGTTCGGCAGCCGGGAGGGCATCGCGGAGGCGAAGGGAGAGCTTGTCGAGGCGCTCCCGTCCGACGGCCTGGCGGTCCTGAACGCCGACGACCCGCTGGTGCGGGACATGGCGTCTCGTACGAAGGCCCGGGTGCTGACCTTCGGCGAGAGCACGGACGCCGATGTACGGATCGGCGACGTCCGGCTCGACTCGCTCGGGCGACCCGGCTTCGACCTGGCCTACGAGGGATCGACGGCGCCGGTGCAGCTGCGTCTGCTCGGCCGCCCCCAGGCGAGCAATGCAGCCGCCGCGGCAACGGTCGCCCTGGGCCTCGGACTCGGGCTGTCCGACGTCGCCGAGGCGCTGTCCGAGGCGGTTCCCGCGTCGCGCTGGCGGATGGAGCCGCACGAACGAGCCGACGGCGTCCTGATCCTCAACGACGCCTACAACGCGAACCCGGACTCGATGCACGCCGCGTTGGACACCCTGTCGAAGGTCGCGGCCGCTCGTCCGCAGGGCCGCGCGATCGCGGTGCTCGGACCG
>Ga0075428_100005772_pt1 | contig 13744 bp, 14 predicted proteins | sample RhiMetdeltSRZDD2_FD_75291 | JGI IMG/M metagenome (GOLD analysis project Ga0075428, IMG submission 75291) | Populus rhizosphere microbial communities from Tennessee, USA - Rhizosphere MetaG P. deltoides SRZDD2 | ecosystem: Host-associated > Plants > Roots > Rhizosphere > Soil | place: USA...
CCTACAAGGAATTCTCGGCCGCCGTGCCGCGCACCGACCAGAGTCCCTACGCGCCGCAGGCCTGGGATCAGATGTCGATCGTGGCGCTCGCGCTCGCCGCGGGCCGCGGTGAGGTGTCGGGCACGGTGATCAAGAACCATCTGCGCGCTGTCGCGAATCCGCCCGGCGCCGTCGTGTACTCGTACGCGGAGGGCGCGAAGCTGCTCGGGGAGGGCAAGAAGATCAATTACGAGGGGGCGTCCGGGTCGTGCGACTTCGACGCGATCGGCGACATCCTCTCGGCACCCTTCGCCGTGCAGCAGGTGCGCAAAGGGAAGTCCGAGCTCGTGCAGGTCATCAATCCCTGACCGGTCCGCTCCAGGATGCCGCCCATCGCGCAGTACGTCTTCAACGGCGTCGTGACGGGCGGCATCCTCGCGCTGCCGGCCGTCGCGTTCTCGCTGCTGTGGCGGCTGCTGCGTTTTCCGAACTTCGCCGTCAGCACGTATCTCACCGTCGGGGCCTACGTGGCGCTGATGCTGAATCGCGGCGTTCGCGCTCCCATCGAGGTGGCCTGGCTCGGCGCGCTCGTCGCGACCGGCGCCGTCGCGCTCGCCGTCGATCGCATCGCGTTCCGGCCCATGCGTGCTCGGCGTCCATTCTCCCTGGCCATTGCGTCGATCGGCGTCGCCTTCGTCCTCGAAAACGTCGTGCGCTTCGTCTGGGGCAACGACTTTCGCAGCTACGACGTGCCGGTGACGCGGGCGACGAGCGTCGCCGGGCTGCGCATCGGCCGCGATCAGCTGCTCATCCTCGGCGTGGCGGTCGTCATGATGGCCGTGGCGCAGACGTTTCTGCTTCGCACCCGGCTCGGCATCGCCATGCGCGCCACCGCCGACAATCCGCTCCTCGCCGCCGTGAAGGGCGTGCCGACCGAGCGTGTGGTCGCGCTTGCGACGCTCGGCGGCGGTGCCCTCGCCGGCGGGGCCGGGGTGTTCCTGGGCCTCGACGCCAGCATCGATCCGTTGATGGGCGGCGGCCTCATCATCTCGGTCTTCGCGGCCGCCATCCTCGGTGGCGTCGGGTCGGCGCCGGGGGCGCTGGCCGGGGCGTTGATCGTCGGCGTGATGGAGGAGGTGGGCACGCTGGTGGTGCCGCCGACCTACAAGACGGCGATCGGCTTCACCATCATCCTCGCCGTGCTGCTCGTGCGGCCGACCGGCCTCGCCGGCGCACGAGCGTGAGCGTGGGCGGATGATCGGCTATCTCACCGCGATCGCGACGCTCGTCGGCGTACGCGCCCTGCTCACCCTCGGCCTCAACGTCCAGTGGGGATTCACCGGTCTCGTGAACCTCGGCGCCGTCGCGTTCTTCGCGGTCGGCGCCTACACCTCCGCGCTGCTGGCCGTCGGCGGCACACCGCTCGTCTTCGCGTGGCCGGCGGGAATCGGCCTCGCCGCCGCCGCCGCGGCCGCATTGGCGATGGTGGCGCTGCGCCTCCGAGAGGATTACCTGGCGATCGTCACGCTCGGCTTCGGCGAGGTTTTGCGGCTGTTCCTCTTGAACGAAGCGTGGCTCACGCGCGGCGCCAATGGCGTGACCGCGATACCGCGTCCGATGCACGCGCGCTTTGCCGAGCACTACGACCTCTTCTATCTCGGTGTCGTCGTCGCTGCCGTCGCGCTGGTGTACGCGTTACTCGAGCGGGTTCGCCGCTCACCCTTCGGTCGTGTCCTTCGCGCGATCCGCGAGGACGAGACCGTCGCTGCCGTGGCCGGCAAGCCGGTATTCCGATTCAAGGTCCAGGCGTTCGCGCTCGGCGCGGCGGTCGCCGGCCTGGCCGGAATTTTGTTCGCGCACTACCTGGCGTATATCGAGCCGAACATGTTCCTGCCGCAGGAGAGTCTGTTCGTGTGGCTCGCGCTCATCCTCGGTGGGAGCGGCAACAATCGCGGCGCGCTCGTCGGCTCGATCGTGCTGCTCGGTCTGCTCGAGGGCAGCCGGTTTGCGAAGGACGTGATCCCGTTTCTCACGGGCGTCCGGCTCGCCGCCGCGCAGCAAATGCTCGTGGGTGTGGTACTCGTGGTGCTGATGATCCGGCGGCCGGAGGGATTGCTGCCGGAGAAGGCGGGGCAGGATTGAGGCTGAAATGTAGGCGCCTTGCGATCGTCGTCCTTCTGGCACTCGCGGCGCTCGGGGGCGCGCGGGCTACCAACGCCCAGCCGGCGCTCATCGGCGTGCTCTCTCCCGGCCCGACGGCGCCGCAGAGCCTGGAGGCCTTCCGCCAGGGTCTTCGCGAGCTCGGTCACGCGGAAGGACAGGATCTCAAAATCGAATGGCGGTTCGCCGACGGAAGCAACGAGCGGCTCGATAAGATCCTCCGAGGATCGAGCCCGGGGGACCTCCCCATCGAGCAACCCACGCAGTTCGAGCTGGTGATCAATCGCAAGACCGCGAACGTGCTGGGACTCAAAATCTCGCCGTCGGTATTGCTCCGCGCGGACCGGGTCATCGAGTAGAGCCTGGAGGACGCGATGCGCGTTGGGTTCATCGGCCTGGGCAACATGGGTGCGCCGCTGGCGGGGTTCGTGCTCGGCGCCGGATTCCCGCTCGTGGTCCACGATCTGAGGAAGGCCGCGGCGGCGCCCGTGCTCGCGCGTGGCGCCGTATGGGCCGACACCGCGCGCGACGTCGCCGCGCAGTGCGAGGTCGTCTGTGTGTGCGTCCCCGGCCCGCCGGAGATGCGGTCCGTGATGCTGGGTACTGATGGCGTGCTGGAAGGTCTGCAGCCCAACGCTGTGGTGATCGATCACACGACGAATGCGCCGGCGGTTGTGCGCGAAGTCGGCGCCGCGGTGATGGCGCGCGGCGCTCACCTGCTCGATGCGCCGATCGACGGCGGCCGAGAAGGCGCGCTCGAGGGCCAGCTCACGCTCTTCGTCGGAGGCGACGAGGCTGTCCTGCGACGGGTGAAGCCGGTGCTCGACACGTTTTCCCGGAGCATCGTCCGGGTCGGCGATCTCGGCGCCGGCTCCGTCACCAAGCTCGTGCACAACGCGCTCGCCATGAGCATCGACCTGCTGCTCGCGGAATGCCTCACGCTCGGCGCAAAAGCCGGCGTGGCCGTGCCCCGGCTCGTCGAGGCGTTCCGCGAGGGATGCATCGTGAGTCAGAACATGACGTTCACCAAGCGGATGCCGGCCACGCTGTTCCGCGGCGACTTCGCCGCGCGGTTTGCGCTCGCGCTCGCCTACAAGGACTTCCGCCTGGTGGGCGATCTCGCTGCGCAGCACCGCGTGCCCACCCGCCTGCTCGACCTCTGCGAGACCGAGCTGCTCGAGGCGATGAACCGCGGCTGGGGCGAACAGGACCGCCTCAGGGCCTCGACGCTGCAGGAGGAGCGCGCCGGCGTGAGGCTCAGAATGTAGGAGCGGCGAGAATGAAACGACGGAGGTTCCTTGGCAGTGTCCTGAGTGCCGTTGCCCTCGGAAGTGCTCAGGCGCACACCGCGAGCGCCGCAGAATCGAACGTCAGGGTCCCGTCCGAGCCGTTGGTCTGGCCCATTGCAGCGCGGCGACGGCCGGGCGTGCCGGCCTTCGCCGGTCACACGAATACCGTGCCGGACATCGTCGGCGACATCGGAACGCCGCCAGGCCTGGTGATCTTCAGCGAAGGCAATCACCTGATGGTCCTGCTGAGTGATGACGTCCTCGGGGCCTTTCCCGCGTGGGCACAATCACAGGCGCAGTACGCCGACCTCGATCTGAAAAACATCCTGGTCGTGACCCTACCTCAGCCCATCGTGGTGCAGATGATTCGGGCGGGTGGAATCGCGCTGGGCAATCTCAGCCTCGACGTCAGCCGAGCCTCGGGTTTCTATCCCGACGCCGTCCTGGGTGGAGCTGATCCTTTGAAGCAACTGCGAAAACTCGGCGTGCTCGAGCCTCAGGCGCGATTCTTCTCGAAGAATCGCGGCCGCGCGCTGCTCGTCCGCAAAGGTAATCCGCTCGGCATCCACGGTCTCGTCGATGTCGCGCGCACCGGTGCCCGGCTGGCCCAGGCCGATGCGATCGAAGCGGGAGCACGGGCCGGTAATCGCGCGGCGATCGAGCAGCTGATCGGAAAATCCGCTGCCGATGCGTTCTTCGCGTCCGAGGTCGAGGCTTTTCCCGGCCGCCTCGGTATCACGCATCGTGATGTGCCCGAGATGCTCGCCCGCGGTTACGCAGACGTCGGGCTGACGCAGTATCACCTCATTTCGTACTGGACACGCACGTTCCCGAGTCATTTCGAGCTGGTACCGATCGCGGGGGCAGCGCGATTCTCGGTACAGATCGCCTTCGGTCGCGTGATCAACGCGCTGCGTCCGCGCGCGCTGAAGGCCTTCGAAGAATTCCTCTTCAGCCGCGCCCGCGACGTCTATCCGCGTTACGACTTCGCGCGCATGGCCGACGACGAGTACGGCGCCTCCCTGGCGCTCGACTGATCGATTCCGGCCGCCACCACGTCCTTGACCGCGTCAGTCCCGCGCCGACACCGTCCCGGGCACCGTGGCCCGGCGCGCCTCAGCGGGCTCAAGGCGCGCCACCGGCATTCCCCGGCGGCCGAGCTTCGACGTCTCCATGCCGTAGAAGCGCAGGCTGTTGTCCAGCAGCATCTTGCGCTTGGCGGAGTCGGAGACGTCCTTTCTTCCGAGCAGCGTGGCGACTGTTCCCGGATAGGGCTGGCCGTCGTGGCCCGTCTCGCCGACGAACAGCGCGTCGAAGTGCAGATAGTCGGATGCGAAGAGCATCGCGTCTTCGCCGACGTGATCGACGAAGAACGGGATGAACTCGTCGCCCGGCTCGCACGAAAAGAACACGCGGCCGCTCTTGATGTACTCGCTGGGCTTCGCCGAGATGTGCGCCCACCGCTCGGGCGCGACCTCGTTGTACTCGTCCATGCGATGCATCCAGTAGGGCACCCAGCCTGCGCCCGCCTCGAGAAATGCGATCTTCAGCCTGGAGAAGCGCTCCAGCAGCCCGCTCGTGACGATGTTGGAGCAGGCCATCATCTGCGCGAACGTGTGCGCCATGTGTGAGACTTCGAGCATGTGGTCAGGACGGTTGAGGTCGAAGTAGCCGCGGAACAACGACGGCAGCGCAGGGCCGTGGACGGCGACGGCGACGTTCAGCCGCTCCGCTTCGGCCCAGAAATCGGTGAGGCGCGGATCGCTCAGCAGCGTGTCTTCGCGCACCGTGCAGCCGATCTGGATGGCGACCATCTTCAGGCGGCTCACCGCGCGATGCATCTCCGCGATGGCGCCCTGCACGTCCTGCAGCGCCACGATGCCGACACCCTTGAGCCGCTGCGGGCACACCTCGCAGTAGTCGTAGAGCCAGTCGTTGTACGCGCTCGCGCGCGCCGCCGCGAAGCCCGCGTCGTGGGTGACCGTCAGAGGCAGCTCGTCGGTGGGATAGATGACGGCGGCATCGATCTGGTCGCGGTCCATGTCCGCCAGACGCGCCCACGGATTGTACGTGCCCATCCGCCGATAGTGGATCGCCTTGCCCTTCGGCGGGCCGAGATTGCCGTTGACGCCGACGAACCCGCACTCCGTGTCCGGTCCCCACACTTTGCCGTCCACCAGTCGCACGATGTACCCGCGGGCCGCCTGCGTGTACACGGGACGCCGCTCACGATATTTCGGATCGATCCGCTCGTAGGTCTCGTTCACCTCGATCACGTGGCCATCGCCGTCGATCACCACATCGGGTCGGTCCGTCATCGTGTGCTCCTTCCGAAGGTCTCCGAAGACTGTCGGCGCGCTGGGCTCAGGAGTATATCACCCGCTCAGCAGCGGCCGTGCCGCGCGGGCGGCGAGCGCACGGTGACTGACGCGCTCTTTTTCGAGGTCGGTGAGCTCGCCGAAGGTCCGGCCGAGCGGCGGAAAAAAGAAGACGGGATCGTATCCGAAGCCGCCGGCGCCGCGCGGCGCCGGCGCGATCTCGCCTTCCGCCAGGCCTTCCACCGTACGCTCGCCGCCGCGCTCGTCGACCAGCGCGATGACGCAGCGAAATCGCGCCGCGCGCCGCCCGACCGGCACGGCGCGCAGTCGCTCGAGCAGCAGGCTCGCGCGCCCGCGATCGTCGAGGCCCGGGCCGCCGAACCGCGCCGAGTGAAACCCGGGCGCGCCGCCCAGCGCGTCCACCTCGAGACCCGAGTCGTCGGCGAGCGCGGCGTGCCCGGTCAGGCGGCGCGCGGCGCGCGCCTTGATGAGCGCGTTCTCGGCGTAGCTGGTGCCCGTCTCGGGCGGCAGCGTCGCGCCGCGAATGTCGGCAAGGCTCACCAGCTCGATCGGCAGGTCGCCGAGCAGGTGGGCCAGCTCGCGGACCTTGCCGGGATTGAGGGTCGCGATGACGACGCGACGCTTAGAGCGAGAAGGTCCGCTCGCCACGCGCGTCGAGCGCACGCCGCTGCAGCGCGACGAGGCGACGAATGCCGGCGCCGGCCAGTCCCAGCAGCGCATCGAGCCGCGCGCGATCGAACGGCGTCTGCTCGGCGGTGCCCTGCACCTCGACGAACTCCCCGGCGCCGGTCATGACGACGTTCATGTCGACGGCCGCGCCGGAGTCCTCCACGTAGTTGAGATCGAGCACGGGCACGCCGCCGACGATGCCGACGCTGATGGCTGCCACGCAGTCGCGCACGGCGGCGGCGGCGCTGGCCTTGCCGAGCGCATCGGCGACGGCGACGAAGCCGCCGGTGATGGCCGCGGTGCGCGTGCCGCCGTCCGCCTGGATGACGTCACAGTCCACCCACACGGTCCGCTCGCCCATCTTCGCCCGGTCGACCACCGCCCGCAGCGCGCGGCCGACCAGCCGTTGGATTTCCTGCGAGCGCCCGCTGGGGCCGCGATTCTCGCGTGGCGTGCGCGTGTTCGTCGAGCGCGGGAGCATGGCGTACTCGGCAGTGACCCAGCCGAGCCCCTGGCCCTTGAGGAACGGCGGCACCTTGTCCTCGACGGAGGCCGTGCAGATCACCTTGGTGGCGCCGAACTCGACCAGCACGGAGCCTTCGGGATGCAGCAGGTAGTCGCGCGTCAGCACGATCGGACGCAGCTGATCGGGCGCGCGGCCGTCGGGGCGCGGCATCAGCGCTCCCGCGGGGCGCGCGCGCTCGGCGCGAGCTCGACGGCGCGCGCCTCGTATTTCTTCTTGTACTCGGCGAGGCCGGCGTAGATCGCACGCGCGATCTCATCGCGGTACTTCGATTCCTTGAGCCGCTTTTCTTCCTGGGGATTGGTGACGAAGCCGATCTCGATGAGCACGGCGGGCATGGCGGCCCCGCCGAGGACGTAGAAGCCCGCCTGCTTGACGCCGCGGTTGGGAATCCGCAGCGACTGCGTCATCGAATCCTGCACGACCTCAGCCAGCCGTGACGACTCGAGCTGGAACTCGGACTGCGCGAGATCCCAGAGGATCGCCTTCACGGCGTCGAGCCGACTGCTGCGCGCCGGCGTCTTCTCCAGCTGGACGACGCTGTTCTCGAGCGCCGCGACCTGGCGCGCGCCGCTGTCGGTCGCCTCCGAGGACAGGAAGTACGTCTCGACGCCGGCGGAGGCCACCTCGCGATGCGCGTTGGCGTGGATCGAGACGAACAGATCTGCCCGCTCCTTGTTGGCAAAGCTCGTGCGATCCCGAAGCGGCACGAAGTAGTCGCCGTCACGCGAGAGGAGCACCTTCACGTTGAGCTTGTCCTCGACGAGACGCGCCACCCGCCGCGTGACGTCGAGCACGAGGTCCTTCTCTTGCAGCCCCGCGGGCCCCACGGCGCCGGAGTCGTGGCCGCCGTGGCCGGCGTCGAGAACGAGCACGCGCAGCGGCGTCGGCGCGTCGCGGCGTTCGCGCGAGGGCGCCGCGTCGACCGGGCGCAGGAAGTCGAGCACGAGCCGGGGCGGATCGGCGAGCGTCGACGTCTTGACCTCGCCACCGACGGCCTCGAAGACGACACGCAGGACCGCGTCGGCTCCCGCCCGCTCGAGCCGCGCCTGCTCGATGAACCCGTCGCCGATGTCCTCGGTGCGCGCGTCCGCGGTGAGACTCACGAGGCGGATGCGCGCCTCTTTGACGGCGCCGGTCTCGATCCGCGCCGTGAGCGGACTCGACGTCTCGAGCACGATCCGTGTGAACGAGGGGTAGGACCGGAAGCGCAGCTCTTCCAGCGTGACCGACGACGCGGCGCTGGCGCGTGGCGCGGCCGACGGCGCCGTCGTGGGTGGCGAGGCGGCCGCGCCCGGCTGTACGCGGGGCAGCACGAGGGCCAGGAAGTTCTCGGGCACGAGCCACACGCCGCCGCGCACGCGCACCGGCGCCTCGAGCGCCAGCGGCCTGCCGTCCACGAGGATGCGCGACCAGTTGCGGGTCACCGTGATCACGTGACCGTTCGGACGCAGGAGCGCCTGCGTGCTCTCGGGCGTCGCTTCCAGCCTCGTTTTGAGCGCATCCGCCGCACGGGCAAGCTCGACGTAGTCGCGGCCCTCGTGGCTTACGGTCGGCAGACCCGCCGGCGCGACGGCGGCGAACAGCAGGGGCAGGAGCAGCACCGGCAGGAGGCGCAGCAGCCTCATGAGTGCCGTCCATTCTAGCAACGCAGACTTGACCAACGCGCATCAAAGTGAGTGACTACCGCGTCATGGGACAGTTCGGGATCGGCCAGGCGATCAAACGGTTCGAGGACGTCCGCCTCGTGCGCGGCCAGGGACGCTTCCACGACGACGTCAATCTGGCGGGTCAGGCGCACGCCGTCATCGTCCGCTCCATCCACGCGCACGCTCGTATCCGCGCGCTCGATGCCGCGGCCGCGTTGCGCTCCCCCGGCGTACTGGCCGTGTTCACCGGCACCGACACGGCCGACCTCGGCACGATGAAGATGACGCTCAAGCGAAAGCGCCCCGATGGCTCGCCGATGTTCGCGCCGCCGCACCACGGCCTCACGCGCGATCGCGTGCGCTACGTCGGCGACCCGGTGGCGATGGTCGTCGCCGAGACTCTCGCGCAGGCCGAGGACGCGGCCGAGCGGCTGGCCATCGACTACGAGCCGTTGCCGGCCGTGACATCGACGGCGGATGCCGTCGGCGGGCCTGCCGTGTGGGACGAGTGCCCCGACAACGTCTCGAACGTGCACGAGGTAGGCGATCGCGCGGCGACCGACGCCGCGTTCGCCGCCGCCGCGCGGACCGTGCGCCGGCGCTACGTCATCAGCCGCGTGCACGCACAATATATGGAGGCGCGCGGCGCGCTCGGCGTCTGGGACCCGGGTGAACAGCGCTACACGCTCTATGCGGATGTCCAGTATCCGCACCGTGTGCGGACGGCGCTCGCGACGAACATCCTAAAGGTCCCCGAGCACCAGATCCGTGTGATCGCCGGCGACGTCGGCGGCGGCTTCGGGACGAAAGGGTGGCAGTATCCCGAGCATCGTCTGGTCCTGTGGGCGGCGCGCCGGCTCGGACGCCCGGTCAAGTGGCGCTGCGAGCGGCGTGAGGCGATTCCTGCCGACGAGCACGCCCGCGACAACGTGACCGACGCCGAACTCGCGCTGGATGGTGACGGCCGTTTCCTCGCGCTGCGCGTACGCACGCTGGCGAACGTCGGCGCGTACGTCTCCTCGGATCGGAATCTGCTGGCGACCTTCAGCAATATCGCCACCCTGGTCGGCGTCTACGCGTTTCCCGCGGCGCACGTGCAGGTGACGTCGGTGCTGTCGAACACGAATTCCACCGCGCCCTATCGTGGCGCCGGGCGACCGGAAGCGACGTACGTGATCGAGCGGCTCATCGACGACGCCGCGCGCGAGCTGGGACTGGACGCGGTGGAGCTGCGGCGCCGCAATCTCGTCCCGGCTTCGGCAATGCCCTATCGGACGGCGACCGGAGTCACCTACGACTGCGGCGATTTCCCGGCCCAGATGGAAGCCGCGCTGAAGCTGGCCGACGTCGGCGGATTCGCCGCGCGCCGAGAGGCGGCGCGCGCCCGTGGGCGGCTGCGCGGGCTCGGCATCGCCAACGCGATCGAGCGCGCCGCGGGCCCACAGCCGGAGTTCGCGGAGATCCGCTTCGCGCCGAGCGGCACCGTCACGGTCTTCATGGGAACGAAGAATCAGGGCCAGGGTCACGAGACGACGTTCAAGCAGATCCTGCACGAGCGGCTGGGGCTCAACCCGGAAGACGTCCGCTACATCGACGGCGATACCGACCGTGTCGCCTTCGGGATGGGCTCGATGGGCTCGCGCTCGACGGTGATCGGCGGCACGGCCCTCTGGATGGCCTCCGACAAGATCATCGCGAAGGGCCGTCGGATCGCCGCGAAAATGCTCGAGGCCGCCGAAGCCGACATCAACTTCGTCGACGGCGCGTTCTCCGTCGTCGGCACGGATCGCGCGCTGCCGCTGAGAGACGTCGCGCGTGCCGCCTTTCAGCCGGCCTCACTACCCAAGGGCGTCGAGCCCGGCCTCTACGAGACCGGCACGTTCTCGCCGCCCTCTGACACCTGGCCAAACGGCTGCCACGTCTGCGAGGTCGAGATCGATCCCGAAACCGGCGCCGTCGCGCTCGTCGGATACGTGATCGCCGACGATGTCGGCACCGTGATCAACCCGCTCACGCTGAAGGGCCAGATCCACGGCGGCGTCGCACAGGGCGTCGGCCAGGCATTGATGGAGCAGATCGTGTACGACGCCGACTCCGGTCAGCTCCTGACGGGATCGTTCATGGACTACGCGCTCCCGCGCGCCGATACACTGCCGGACATCGCCGTCGAGAGCCACCCTGTGCCGACGAAGCTGAACCCGCTCGGCGCCAAGGGCGCGGGCGAGGCGGGGACCGTGGGCGCGCTTCCCGTCGTCATGAACGCCGTGCTCGATGCGGTGGCGCCGCTCGGCGTACGACACCTCGACATGCCGGCCACTTCCGAACGCGTCTGGCGCGCGATCCGCGACGCCAGACGCACGTGACTCCCAACCGGTCAGCTGCCTTCGACCAGGAGAGCACTCGTGCGACCGACGCTCGATGACGCCGCGCTGGACGTGTTGTTCCTCAAAGCGCGCACGCAGAACGGCTGGCTCCCGACGCCGGTCAGCGACGATCAGCTGCGGCGGATCTACGACATCATGAAGATGGGCCCGAGCAGCGCGAACTCGTGCCCGGCCCGCATCCTGTTTCTCCGTACACCGGCGGCGAAAGCCAGACTGCTGCCGGCCCTGAGCCCGGGCAACGTGGACAAGACGAAGCAGGCGCCGGTCACGGCGATCATCGGCTACGACACGCGCTTCTACGAATGGATGCCGAAGAAGCTGTTCGCGCACCGGCCCGACATGGCGGAAAACTACGCGAAGAACCCGGCGCTGACCGAGACCGTCGCCTTCCGCAACGGCACGCTCCAGGGCGCCTACTTCATGCTCGCCGCGCGCGCCGTAGGCCGGGACGTCGGCGGCATGTCGGGATTCGACAACGCCAAAGTCGACGCCGAATTCTTCGCCGACGGTCGGGTGAAGTCGAACTTCCTGTGCAATCTCGGCCACGGCGATCCCGCCAAAGTTCTGCCGCGCTTGCCGCGGCTGGATTTCGACGAGGCGTGCACGCTGTTGTGAGCACGCCGGCGTGCCGATGAAGTGGTGGAGGCGGTGGGAATCGAACCCACGTCCGGAAACCCTCAGCCGCAGGCGTCTACGTCGATAGCCGGTTTATCTTACTGCTCTCTCGCCCTTCGGCCCTCCATCCGGCAGGAGGACCGCGGGGCCAGCCTCATATGTCTCGCTCCGCCCCTGAGGCCAAGGTTGGAGCCAGCCGCCAGAGTATGATGCCGGTTCCCAGGCCCTGGTGGCGCGGCCTGGCCGACACTAGCGGTTGTTAGGCCGCCAGAGCTAGCTGTGTGTTGGCAGCTAGAAGGTTCTCACTTATTAACGAGGGGTGAGAAACCTCGAGACGCAGCCTGGACCTCGTTGATCCCCGTCGAAACCTGTCGCCCCCCTTCGCGATCAGTCTATCACTCGTCGTCGCGATCGCGCCGCCGAGGTCCGCCCACCCGCGTCACCGTCCGCGCCGCCTGGTCCATCTCGCGGCGCTGATCGCGATCGCGAAGCGTCGCGCGCTTGTCGTGTAGCTTCTTTCCGCGGCCCAGGCCGAGCTCGATCTTCGCACGGCCGCCCTTGAAGTACATGCGCAGCGGGATCAGGGTCAGGCCGCGCTCGGCGATCCTGGCGCTGAGCCGGCCGATCTCCTTTCGGTGCAGCAGCAGCTTGCGGTCGCGCTCGGGATCATGGTTGGCGTCGGTGCCGTGACTGTACGGGTTGATGTGACAGCCGAGCAGCCAGCCCTCGCCGTTGCGAATGGTCGCGTACGAGTCTTTGAAGGTCACCTCGCCCGCGCGCAGCGACTTGACCTCCGTCCCGCGCAGCACGAGCCCGGCCTCGATCGTCTCGAGGATGTGGTATTCGTGCCGCGCGCGGCGGTTGGTCGCGATCGTCCGGTCGCCGCCGTCGTCCTCGACTTGACTGACCATCCCTGCTGGGTATTATGAACGACGCTTTCCGAGCCGAAGTGGCGGAATTGGCAGACGCGCATGATTCAGGGTCATGTGCCCGCAAGGGTGTGGGGGTTCGAGTCCCCCCTTCGGCACCAGCTACTTAGCTACGACCGACTCTAGCTCGCGAACCTCTTCTAACGACTCATGTGCCGTAGTTGTGACGTTGACATTCTCTGCGCTCGGTGAACGCCGTTCGGTCTTGACGATTGCGCCGCGCAGGTGCTCCGGCGCGAGGTGGGCATAGCGGAGCGTCATCTTCAGGTCGGCGTGGCCGAGTATTTCCTTCAACGCCTGTATCGAGCCGCCACGCATCACGAACCAACTCGCGAAGTGGTGCCGGAGATCGTGAAAGTGGAAGTCGTCAAGCTTGGCTTCGGCGACAGCGCTCTCAAACGCCCTTCGGATGCTTCCTGACGGCCAGACGCGGCCAACGCGGCTTGGAGGCGATTCACTCTATGGCGCCGATGTGAATGCGCTTGCGCATCGCGCCGCCTCATACGTGGAACGCGCAGCAGTCGGCTCTAAACCGGTCGAGATCAAACATGAGCAGACCTCCTTCTCGCTCCGCATACCAGTTGTATCTCACGGTTTGCCGCCCTATGCCTTCGCGTAGTCAACGGTGAGCCATCGTGCCGGCAGCATGCGAACAAGCACGTTCCCAACGTATTCTTCCCGTGTCTCCTCAATGTATCGGTCGCCTCTTTGCGCACCCAAGTAACGGTGAGCGAGCGGCCGGCGGTCGCGCTCAACATCTGCCGGCTCGATGCCGACGACCGGTCCCTCGACACTGACGTACTTGTACGGCTCCGTCTCCGTCTGTACACATACACTGAACCTGCCAGCATGCCGGAGGAGCTGAGCTTTCCTCGAGGTCCTGCCGGTTACGACTCGTAGCTCGCCGCCCGGTTCGTACGAATACCAGATCGGCACGGTGAGCGGTCCGCGCCCTTCTTCGGGAATACTGATGATTCCGACGTGAAGGTCGGCCAGAAACGTTTCGCGTTCCTGCTTCGTCATCGCCAGCGACACAGTCCCCTCCAGCCTTCATCGCAACTACTGTAGTGCCGTCAAACTAGACGCCGTCTTGTATCTTCCAACTAGCCGAGCATTGGTAGAGTGACCCAGCGACGGACGATGGCGGGCGACAGCTCGATCCGTCTACGGTCGGTGAGACCGAGCGTTAGCGTGGGCGTCGCCCGTCC
>Ga0075428_100005774_pt1 | contig 13743 bp, 11 predicted proteins | sample RhiMetdeltSRZDD2_FD_75291 | JGI IMG/M metagenome (GOLD analysis project Ga0075428, IMG submission 75291) | Populus rhizosphere microbial communities from Tennessee, USA - Rhizosphere MetaG P. deltoides SRZDD2 | ecosystem: Host-associated > Plants > Roots > Rhizosphere > Soil | place: USA...
GCTGCGCGCGGGCGCGCCGCCGCTCGGCGGCTGGAAGAGGCCGGCGGCCCGCGCGAAGAGCAGCGGCTCCAGGATGTCGCTCACCCCAGCGGTCATGGACACGATGTAGTTGTCGATCGCCTCCGGGCCCAGCTCCTCCTGCAGGTCCCTCGCCGTCGCGAACACGGCCAGGACCTCGGCCGTCCGGCCCGCGCCCTGGCCGCCGGCGGCCTCCGCGGGGCGCGATCCCTCCTCGAGCGCCCGCACCAGGACGGCCACACGGGCGGGCTCGTCCAGGGACAGGTAGTCCTCGGCGATCCCGGCGGCGCGCAGGATGTCCGCCGCCGCCTCGGCGTGCACCTGGCTGTGCTGGCGCAGGTCGAGGCGCGCCAGGTGGAAGCCGAACGCCTCCACGCGGCGCTGCAGGTCGCGCAGCGCCCCGTCGGCGATGCGGCCCCCGCGCAGCGCGCGCAGGCCGTCGCGCATGACGGCGACGTCGGCCTGCAGCTCCGCCGCGTGGCGATAGGCGATGAGCGCGTCCTCGGGACGGGGAGGCTCGGGTGGGGCGGCGGTCCGCCAGAGGTCCGCGTCCTCTCCCTCGCCCTCGGGCGGCGCGCTCGCGGCCAGGCGGGCGGCGTTGAGCCGGCGCGCCGCCTGCACGCGCGCCAGCATGAGGCCCGCCTTGCGGCGGAACGGCTCGCCCTCGAAGTGCCGGGCCAGGCTGTCCGCGGCGTCGGGCATGAGCCGCGCGTCCTGCGCGAGAGAGGCCTGCAGCCCCGGCGGCGCCTGCGCCTCGTCGGCGCGCACGGAGAGGGACCGCTGCAGGTCCTCCAGCGCCCGCGCATACAGGGCCAGGGCGGTGTCCTTCTGTGTCCGCAGCGTGGCCGCGGTGATCCTCGCCGTGACGTGCGGGTGGCCGTCGCGGTCGCCGCCCATCCAGGACCCGAAGCGGAGGAAGGTGGGCACGGCGATCGGCTGTCCCGGATAGGCCGCGGCCAGGGCCGACTCCATCTCGCGGTGCAGCCGCGGGACCACGTCCCACAGGGACTCCTCGAAATAGAAGAGGCCGTTGCGCACCTCGTCGAGGACGGTGGGGGCGTGCCGGCGGACCTCCTCCGTCAGCCACAGGCCGGCGATCTCCTCGCGGAGGCGCTCGTGGAGCGAGGCGGCCTCGGAGGGTGCACGCCGGGGATCGTCGAGCGCTTCTACGAGCGAGGCCATGCGCCGCAGCTTGTCGAGGACGGTGCGCCGGCGGGCCTCGGTCGGGTGCGCGGTGAACACCGGCTCCACCAGGCAGCGCTCGAGGAGCGCGCGTACGCGATCGGCGCCGAGCCCGCTGCGCGCAGCCTCGGCCAGCGCCTCCGCGACCGACTCCACGCGCGGCGAGCCCTCTCCTTCCGTCTCCCGGCGGCGCAGGACGCGCAGGCGGTGGCGCTCCTCGGCCATGTTCACGAGGTGGAAGTAGGAGGTGAACGCGCGCACCAGCCGCCGGGCCTCGCCCAGGCTCAGGCCGGCGGTCCGCCGCAGCAGCTCCCGTCCCGCCTCCCCGAAATCCGCGGGGAAGGGATCGGCTGCGCGCAGGGCCTTGGTGCGGGCCCGGTACTCTTCGACCAGCGCGAAGCCCGCCTCGCCCTCCTGCTCGCGCAGGACCTCGCCGAGGAGGTGGCCCAGCGCCCTTACGTCGCGGCCCAGCGGATCGTCCTCGCCGTCGGCGGACGCCATCGTTCCCGTTCGTAGCGATTGTATCCGCCGCGCGATTGACCGTGTCCGCCGGCAACGCTAGCCTGCGCCGTGGCCGCGCGCCGGCGAAACAAGTCCCGCCCGACCCGAGCGGTGCGCGCGGACGTCCCCCTCGGGGAGCCCGCCTGGCGCCGCCCGGAGGTCCTGCTCGGCGCCCTAGTGTTCGCCGCGGCCCTCGCCGAGCGCATCCTCTTCATCCGGGCCACGCCCGACCGGGGCTGGCCGCACGGCGTCTTCTTCAAGGGTGACTCGGGCCTGTGGGTCGAGTACGCCCGCGCCCTCCTGGCCGGGCGCCCCTTCGAGTTGGACCTGCCCATCCATCCGCCCGGGACGGCCTACCTGCTCGAGTGGTTCTGGGACGGCCGCGAGGCGGCTATCGGCGGCCTCAGGGTGTTCTGGGCTCTGCTCGGCGCCGGCCTGGTCCTTCTCGTCTACGTGGCGGCGCTCCGGTCGTTCGGCCTCCTGGTGGCTGCCGTCGCGGGCACCGCCTGCGCCGCGTCCACCGGCCTGCTGATGCTCTCCGGATCGCTGGACAGCGAGACGCCGTACCTGCTGCTGGCGGCAGGGACACTGTGCCTCTTCGAGAGCGTCAGGGCGGGTCCTCGCTGGGACCGGCTGGCCGTCTGGTCAGGGCTGCACGGCCTGGCTTGTCTATTCAGGGTCGAGCACGCGCTCTTCTATGCGCTGTTTGTCGCGTTGCTGGCCGTGCTGTGGTGGCGCGGCGAAGGTGGCGCGGGCCGCGCCGTGAAGGGCCTGGCCGTCTCCGCGTTCTTCTTCGCGGTGCCGCTCGTGCCGTGGCACGCGGCGGCGTGGAGCGGCATCCGGCGCTTCAACACCGAGCCGCTGGCGGACGACCCGTCCCAGCAGGTCGTGCGCCGCGTGGCGGAGAGCCTGGCCTGGATGCCGTGGGACGAAGCGGCCCGGGCGGAGCGCGACCGGCTTCCCGCCTTCGCGAGAGATCCCGCGTCGGCGTTCGTGGCGGCCACGGTCCTGCACCGCGGCGGCCGCGAGGTGCGCGGCGAGGACCTGCGCATACTCGACGAGGCTTTCGGCTACCGCCCCCGTCCTCTCGGGCGCAGGCCCTTCGTCTCGCTCTACGGCCCGCTCAACTTCGCCCTGGCCAATCACCCGCGGGCGGAAGGCGGCTTCAACCGCGCCGCGCTCGAGGACCCGCCGCCACTGGTCCTGTGGCCCGGCCGCTATCCGGCGGCGCTCGTCCAGGGCGTGCCCCCGCCGGACCTTTCGTTCGTCTACCCGCCCCACGTGCGCCTCGTGAACGACGGCTACGCGCTGGGATGGCAATGGCTCCGCGGCCGTGGCCCGGCGGGGATCCTGGCCCACGGCGCGCGGAAGCTGCGCCTCTTCTGGGCGGGGGCTTCCCTCGGCTTCACCGGCTTCGACCTGCCTCTCGGTCTGCCGCGGCTCCGGCGAGCGGTGGACCTGGCGGTGCCCGAGCGCGGCCCGGTCACGACCGCATGGTCCGCCGTCCTCCTGGCCGCCTGCGCGCTGGGGGCCGCTGCCGGCCGCGCCCGGGTCGCGCTCTACCCGTGGCTGCTGTTCCTGGCCTCCAAGCTGGTGGTGACGGTCGCGTTCTTCGGGTATGCGCGGCAGGGGGCGGCGGTCTTCCCCGTGGTGGCGCTGCTCGCGGGCCTGGCCGCGGCCCGTTGGGTTCCAGCCCTCGGCCGCTGGCCGGCCGGCCGCGTCGCGCGTGCCGCCGGCCTCGTCCTCCTCGCCGCCGTGGCTGTGGAAGGGGCCCGCGTGCTTCGTCCTCCGGATCTGCGCGTCGACGGCCGTCCCCTGGACTCGGGAGACAGGGAAGACGTGCACAAGGACCAGCGGATCGAAGCGCGCTGACGACCCGTTTGACCGTTCCGGCCAGGGACGCTAGCCTGCCGGCGAGAGGTGCTGCGGTGGCCGCTGCGGGAGAGGCTTCGGCGGGAGCGGTCACGGAGGCGGCGTCCGCCGCCCCGCCGCGCCCGGTGCCGGCGCCCGAGCCGGAGTGGGCCGGGTGGGATGACGAGCGGCTGCTGGACCTCCGCCTGTGCGACCTGGGCGTGCGCATCGAGGGCAGCGGCATCGAGGAGCGCGTCGAGGAGCTCTACCGGGAGCTGGAGGCCCGCGGGCTGGTGTTCCGGCCGCACTTCTGGCTCTCGGACGAATGGTTCTGCCCCGACGGCGAGCCCGGCATCGCGGTCCCGTTCTACCTGGCCCACCCGCGCCTGGCGCGGCTCGAGATGGCGCAGATGCACGAGGTGGAGGGCGGGACGCCGGAGTGGTGCCTCAAGATCCTGCGCCACGAGACGGGCCATGCCATCGAGAACGCGTACCGCCTGCGCCGGCGCCCCCGCCGCCGCAAGCTGTTCGGCCGGACCTCGGAGCCCTATCCCGACTCCTACGCGCCGCGGCCGTACAGCAAGAGCTTCGTCCGGCACCTGGACGCCTGGTACGCGCAGAGCCACCCGGACGAGGACTTCGCCGAGACCTTCGCCGTCTGGCTCACGCCGGACGCCGACTGGCGCCGGCGGTACTCGCGGTGGCCGGCCCTCCGCAAGCTCGAGTACGTGGAGAAGGTCATGCGGCAGATCGGTCCCCGACCGCCGCTGGAGACCTCCCGCGCCCGCCCCTACGTCCTCTCGGTCCTGCGCAAGACCCTGCGCGCGCACTACGCGCAGCGGCGCGGCCATTACGGCATCGATCACCCGCCGTCCTATGACCGCCACCTGCTCAAGCTGTTCTCGCGGGCCCCCGAGCACGCGCGCCAGCCCGCGGCCGCGCAGTTCCTGTCCAAGGCCCGCAAGAGGATGCGCGCCCGCGTGTCCCGGTGGACTGGCCAGCGCCAGTACGTCGTGGACGGCGTGCTCAAGGGCATGATCGCGCGCTGCAGCGAGCTGCGCCTGCGGCTGCCCGGGACGGAGGACGAGGCGGAGAGCGAGTTCTCGGTCCTCCTCGCCGTCGAGGTCATGAACCAGCTCCGCAGCGGCGGTCACCGGGTGCCGCTGTGAGGAAGGCAAAGGCCACCTCCTCCAAGAAGCTCCGGGTCCTGGCCCTCATGCACGAGGACCTCATCCCCCCCGAGCAGGTGACCCTGAAGGGCGAGGAGTTCGAGGGCGCTCCCTGGAAGACGGAATACGACGTCATGAAGACCCTGGGGGAGCTGGGCCACGAGGTGCGGGCCCTGGGGCTCGGGCACGAGCTGGGGCCGCTGCGCACCGCCGTCGACGAGTTCAAGCCCCACATCGCCTTCAACCTGGTGGAGGGCTTCGCCGACGTCTCGACCTTCGACCAGAACGTGGTCGCCTACCTGGAGCTGCTCAAGCTGCCGTACACGGGATGCAACTCCCGGGGCCTGCTGCTGTCGCGCGACAAGGCCATCGCCAAGAAGCTCCTCACCTATCACCGCATACCGGTCCCCGGCTTCGCGATCTTCCCCCGCGGCCGCCGCATCCGGCGGCCCACGCGCCTGAAGTTCCCGCTCTTCGTGAAGTCGCTGAACCTCGACGCCTCCATCGGGATCTCCCAGGCCTCGGTGGTCGAGAGCGACGAGAAGCTCGAGGAGCGCGTGAAGTTCATCCACGAGAGCACGGAGACCGACGCGCTCGTGGAGCAGTTCATCGACGGGCGCGAGCTCTACGTGGGCGTCATGGGGAACGACCGGCTGGAGGTGCTCCCCATCTGGGAGCTGACCTTCACCAAGATGCCGGAGGAGCTGCGGCGGATCGCCACCGAGCGGCTCAAGTGGAGCATGAAGTACCAGAAGAAGCACGGCATCAACAGCGAAGAGGCCAAGGACCTCCCCAACGGGATGAAGGACAAGATCCGCGACATGTGCAAGCGGGTCTACCGGAACCTGATGCTCAGCGGATACGCGCGCATCGACCTGCGGATGAGCGAGACCACCGGCGTTCACGTCATCGAGGCCAACCCCAACCCGCAGCTCTCCTACGACGAGGACTTCGCCCAGTCCGCGAAAAAGGCGGGGACGGCGTACGGAGACCTCATCCAGCGCATCGTGAACCTGGGCCTGCGGTGGGAGCCGACGCGGTTCGGCTAGAGGGCTGAAAGCGCCGCGAGGGTCGCGCGTGAGCGCGTGATATTCCCTAGTTAGGGCGCCCCGCGCGACGCGCGTACCCGAGCGGTCGCTGACAACGTGACGCAAGAGACTGGTTTTGATGACGGGCTGACAACGTGACGCAAGAGACTGGTTTTGATGACCGGCTGACAACGTGACGCAAGAGACTGAACTGACGAAGTGAACGGACGGCGTCAGTTCAGTCTGGTTACCGTCTGGATGCCGCCAGGGGCGGCGCGCCTTCCAGGGCCTCGCGGATGGCGCGGCCCATGCCGTCCAGGCGGTAGGGCTTGCCGATGAAGCCGCAGGCCCCCAGCGCCATCACGTCGCGGACCTCCTGGTCGCCCTGGTGGCCGCTGGTGACGAGGACCTTCACCTCGGGCGCCATCTCCCGCAGGCGGGCCAGCGCGTCCCGGCCGTTCATGCGGGGCATGGTCAGGTCCAGGATCACGAGGTCCACGTCGTCCTTGATGGCGGCGAAGGTCTCCAGGGCCTCGATGCCGTCGCGCGCGGCCACGACCGAGTAGCCGAGCTCGCCGAGGCACTCCGTCCCGATCTGGCGGAACGTGTCGTCGTCCTCGACCAGGAGTATGGTCTCGCGCCCCTGCTTCGCGGCATCCTCGGCGGAGGCGCCGTCGGCCGCCGCCGCCGGCTCCTCCACCCGCGGGAGGTACACGGAAAAGCGCGTGCCGCGGCCGGGCTCGCTGTAGCACTGGACCCACCCGCCGTGCCGGCGCACGGTGCCGTACACCATGGCCAGGCCCAGGCCGGTGCCGCGGCCGGTGGGCTTGGTGGTGAAGAAGGGCTCGAAGATGCGGGCCCGCACCTCGGGGGGAATGCCGGCCCCGCTGTCGCTCACCGTGATGAGGGTGTACTCGCCGACGCGGGCCTCGGGATGGGCACGGGCATAGGTCTCGTCGATGGCCACGTTGCCGGTCTCCACCGACACCCAACCGCCGTCGGGCAGCGCGTCCCGGGCGTTCACGATCAGGTTGACGAGGGCCTGCACCAGCTCTCCGGAGTCGCCCGTGCTGTCCCAAAGCCGCAGGTTGGGACGGAAGAACATGTCGATGCGCGGGTCGAGCGTGGGCCGGAGCAGGTCCACCGCCTCGCGACACACCTCGTTGGGGTTGAAGCGCTGGGCCCGCGCCACGCGCGACCGGCTGAAGCCCAGCAGCTGCCGCGTGTGCTCGGCCGCGCGCAGGGACACGTTCCGGGCGCGGCGGAGGTCGTTGCCCGCGGGATGGGCGGGACCGATCTTGCGCTCCGCGAGGTCCACGCTGCCCACGATGGCGCCGAGCAGGTTGTTGAAGTCGTGGGCGATCCCGCCTGCCATGGCGCCGAGCGCCTCCATCTTCTGGAGGTCGCGCAGCCTCTCGTCGAGGAGACGGCGCTCGGTGACGTCGCTGATGAGCACGTTCGTGCCCTTGAGGCGGGCGGCGTGGCGGCGCGGGAAGAGCAGGACGTCGGCCCAGCGCCAGGCGCCGCTCTTGTGCTCGAGGCGCACCTCGACGTGGGACGTATCGCCCGCGCGGGCGCCGGCCAGGGCCTCGTCCAGGCGGCCGCGGTCGTCCGGATGGACCAGGTCGAGCCACGGCTGGCGCGGGACGGAGTCCTCGATCAGCGATCCGGTGAGCGCGGCCATCTGCGCGGGATTGAGGAGACGGCTGCCACCCTGGGGGTCGACGACGGCCGCGGCGATGGGGAGGTTGTGGAGCAGGGCCGTATAGCTCTCCTGCGCCGAGTCCCGCTCGTCGCGGGCCTGGGCCAGGTCCTGGATGCACCGCAGGAGCGACCGGGACAGCAGGAAGGCGAGGACCGAGACGAGCAGGCCGGCCGCTTCCCGCCTCGGGTCCAGCGGGCCGAGCGAGAGTGAAGCCCAGAGCCTCCAGGCGAGCAGCGCGGCCAGGCCGGTCATCGAGAACCAGGGAAGCCCCCGGCGGGTCAGGCGGAAGATGCGGAAATTCAGCAGGATGGCGGCGGCCAGGAGCGAGAGCGAAACTGCGAGCAGAGTCGTTGCGATCACCGGTGCCGTTCCCGGCGAGGCGGTACCCCGCCCCGCCAAATCCCCTCCGGGTCCAAATTTAAGGATACTTATTATACGCTTACTGTCAAATCAGAGGCGGTCGATGACGTCCTCGTGGCGCTCGGCGGCGAGCGACGTCAGCAGGGCGCGCAGGCTGAGGAGCGACTCCTCGGTCAAGGTCTGGAAATCGTGGCGGATGGCGTCGATCTGCTGCCACTCCCGGTCCGCCTCGGGCTCGTTGCGCACGATGCGCTGGGTCGAGTGCAGCAGGAACGTCGTGGCCAGGGCGAAGCTCCGGCCGAGGATGTAGACGCGCAGCCGGAACCGCTCGGACATCGACACGAGGAACTGGTGCAGCAGCTGGTTGAGGTAGGCCAGGCTGGCGATCTGCGCCACGCGGAAGTCGCGGGGCCGCAGGGGCTGAACGGGCACCATGGCCGAGACCATGCGCGAGAAGGTGGCCATGGCGGCCAGGAGGCGCAGCATGTCCGGGGAGAACTGCTCGATCACGCGATAGCCCGCGTCGAGCAGCTTCTGGGCCTCCTGGACGGAGCCCAGCTCCCGCACGGTGAACGCCTCCTCGTAGGTGAGGTCGGCGAGCGCCATCTCGGACTGGACGCGGCCCTCGATGCTCTTGTAGAGCTTCTCCCCCTTCGGTGTGAGGAGCAGCTCCCAGTCCCTTCGGACGGCCCGCTCGTTGCGGCGGCCGAACAGGAAGAGTACCGCGAGGCAGCTGGCGGCCGAGACCACGATCATCCACCACATGGGCGCCTTGGAGATGGTACGCCCAGAGGGCATCCCAAGGCGAGCGCCCCCGTCAAGCGGCGGGCGGGGAGGCGGCTCCGCGGGTGGCGACGGTCGCCGGCCTTCGGGGCCAGCGCTTCCACGCCGCGTACGTCCAGTAGGCGAGCAGGATCTGGTAGGCCACGTTCTTCAGGTAGCCGGCCAGGGCGCGGACGTCCCCTCCGAACGAGCGGAGGAGGTTGATGGCCACGGTGAAGATCAGCAGATACGGCACGAAGCCCAGCAGCAGGGCCTTGTGCAGCGGGGTCACCGGCAGCCGGTACCAAAGGATCAGGGTCGAGATCGCGATGAAGAGCCACAGGGTGCCGGCTAGCACGTACGGCTGCAGGCTCAAGGCCAGCTCTTTCGTGTGGGCGGCCTCGAGCTGGGGCCCGGTTCCCACGCTCACCCAGGTGAGGACCAGCACGGCCAGCACCAGCCCGGCCGCGGTCTTGCGCGCGGCCGGGAAGGCGCGGAAGGTCCGGACCGTCAGCTCCAGCGCGATACCGAACTTCAAGATGTTGTGGATGGACTCCTTCAGGACCCAGAAGTCCCAGGTCTTGAAGGTCCGCGGCCAGGCCAGGACGAGGGTGTCCGAGAGGAGGACGGCGCAAAGGTAGAGCGTGAACGAAACGCATATCGCCAGACGCCTCCGGACGAACAGCCCCGTGAGGCAGGCCGCCAGCAGCAGCAACCCCACGCAGACGACGAACGTCTCGGCGGGCGTCACGGTCTTCCGGCACGAAGACTATCAGCCCGCCACGACGGACGAAAATGGAAAGGGGCCTACCGTCCGGTGCTGAAGTCCGGGAACGGGTCGCTTCCGTCCATCACCTGCACGTCCCCGCGCGACGGCGAGCCGACGTACGCCCCCCGGTCGATCTGGAAGTCCCGCAGCCAGAAGCCCAGCGCCAGTCCCAAGATCACCATCAAGCGCGCCATATCGTCCTCCTCTCGCGACCCCACCCTGTGATCGCGGGCACAGTGTATACACTTTTTGTGCTTGTCAAGACCTTTTTTTGTATACACTATGCGCGACGATGCGTGTGCTTATTGACCAGGCTCGGGCGGGGCGGCTACCATGGGCGCACTGGAGGTGTACCCGTGAAGCGGCACGTAGACCTGATCGACAGGTTCGCAGACCTCGTCGTCAGCGCCGATGACCCCCGCGTCCTGGCCGAGCGCACGCTGGAGGTCCTGATGTCGCTGAACCGGGGTCGGAGCGGCGCGGTCTTCGCGCGGGACGGCGACACGGTCACGCTGTTCGCCTCGCGCGGTATCGACCAGGAGGTCCTCGAAGCCGTAAGGACTGTCTGGAGCCGCTATCGGGACAGCCTTCAGGAAGGGCAGACCTTCTCGATCGGCAACCGCGACGAGGATCGCCGCCTCCCGCGGCGCGATCCGGGCGGACCGGTCAGCCTGATCGTGATGCCGGTCTTCAACGCGGGGAAGCTGGTGGCCCTCCTCTACGTGGACAGCTTCGATCCGCACTTCTGCGGCCCCAACGACATCGACCGCATGACGCGTTTCACCCGCATCGTGGCCAAGGCCGTGACGGGCATCGAGCCGCGCCGCGAGGAGGCGCGCACGACCACCGAGCGGTGGGAGACCTACCTGGAGCGGACGCCCGTCGAGGACCTGGAGCGCGAGAAGCTCCTGCTGCTGCTGAACCGGAACGAATGGAACATCGCGCGGGTGGCCCGGCTCATGGGCGTGACGCGGAGGACCATCTACCTGCGGCTCCAGCGGTACAACATCCCGCGGGAGCGGGTCCCCAAGGGAAGGCTGCGCGTCGTCCGGGCCTGATCGTCACCGCGTCCGGCCGATCGCGTCGTCCACCGTGCGCGTGATGGCCGCGATGAGCGCCGCGCTCTCCTTCTCCTCCTGGATCCCCCGCACGAGCACGACCAGCACGTAGGGCCGCGCCGCGTAGACGATCCCCGCGTCGTGGTGGATCTTCGTGATGGTCCCCGTCTTGTGCGCGACGGGGGTGCCGGCCGGCAGCCCCGCGGGGATGGCCGCGTCGAACCGCTGGCGCTTCAGGATCTCCACCATCTCGCCGCTGGCGGCGCGGTCCACCGCCTTCCCCCGGCCGATCTTCTCCAGCAGCACCATGAGCCCCCGCGCGGTCGTCGTGTTCACCAGGCCGGCCCGGAAGGCCTTTCCATCCTCCACGCCCCGCAGGACGCTCATGCCGTCCGCTCCGAGCTTGCGCACGCGGCCGCGTATGTTCTCGACCCCCAGCTTCTCGATGAGGAGGTTGGTGGCCAGGTTGCTGCTCACGGTGATCATCGCCTCGCAGAGCTGCCTCAGGGTGAGGGTCCCCCCGAGGGCCCGGTAGACCTCCTGGTCGGAGTCCTCGGCCGGGTCGAGCGAGTAGGGGCTGCCGTCCACGATGCTGGCGAACTGGTTACGGACCGGGAGGGGATCGTCCAGGCGCAGCCGGTGCTGGTCGGCCTGCGCGAACAGCTCGATCATGACGGGTATCTTCATGGTGCTGGCCGCGTGGAAGACGGCGTCGGGCTGGATCAGCATCTGATCCTTTCCGTCCAGCGTGCGCGCGGCCACCGCCACCTCGGCGCCGCTCGCCTGGATCAGCCGCTCGACGTCCGGCCGCGCCGCCTCCAGCGCGCCCGCCGGTCCCGCGGCCGCCCGCGCGGCCGCCAGTCCCAGCGCCGCGGCGAGGCCGGGGATCCGCGCCCTCACTGCCCGATCGCCGCGCTGTCGGACGACCGCCGGTCGTAGCCGCCCTCGAGCACGCCTTCCTTCGCGTTGAAGACGATGCCCTGGGCGGCCCCCTGGTTGAAGGGCGCCTCGAAGAGCGTGTGCCCGCGCGCGCGGAGCAGGGCCAGCGTGTCCGGCGAGAGGCCGAGCCGCTCGTGCTGGATCCGGTCCGGCAGCCACTGGTGGTGCAGGCGCGGGGCGTCGATGGCCTCCTGGACGTTCATCCCGAAGTCGATCACGTTGACGATCGCCTGGAGGACGGTATTGATGATGGTGCGCCCCCCCGGCGTGCCCACCACCATGAACAGCGTCCCGTCGCGGGCCACGATGGTGGGCGTCATGCTCGAGAGCATCCGCTTCCCCGGCGCGGCCAGGTTGGGCTCGGTGCCGATCAGCCCTTCCTTGTCGGTCAGGCCCGGCCCCGCGTTGAAGTCCCCCATCTCGTTGTTGAGCAGGAAGCCGGCGCCCGGCACCACGATCTTCGACCCGTAGCTGTCCTCCAGCGTGTAGGTGAGCGCCACCGCGTTGCGGTCCTTGTCCACGACCGAGAGGTGGGTCGTCTCCGCGCTCTCCGCCGGCCACTCGAAGCTCTCGGGCGAGGAGACGGAGGCGCGGTCCTCGTGGATGGTCCGGCGCAGCCCCGCGGCGTGCTCCTTCGAAGTCAGCCGCTGGATGGGCATCTGCGGGTTCGCGTCCGGATCGCCGAGGTACCGGGCGCGGTCGGCGAACGCGCGGCGCATCGCCTCGGCCATGAGGTGCACGGTGGCGGCCGAGCCGTAGCCCGTCCGCGCCAGGTCGTAGCCCTCGAGGACGTTGAGCATCTCGATGAGGGCGGTCCCCCCCGAGCTGACCGGCGCCATGGACAGGACGTCGTACCCGCGATACGCCCCCTTGAGCGGTTCGCGGCGCCGGGCCTCGTACGCGCGCAGGTCGGCGCGCGTGATGAGCCCGCCCTGCGCGGCCATCTCCCTCTCGAGGAGCTCCGCCGTCTCCCCTTCGTAGAAGCCGGCCGGTCCCCGCGCCGCGATGCGCTCCAGCGTCACGGCGAGATCGGGCTGCTTCAGCACGTCGCCCATCTCGTAGGGGGAGCCGCCCCGCGAGAACTGCGCGACGGACGCCGGGTACTTCTTCATCTTCGGGAGCACGTCCTTCAGCGAGCGGGCCAGGCCGTCGGTGACGACAAGACCGTCCCGGGCCAGCGCGATCGCCGGCTCGACGAGCCGCCTCCAGGGCAGGCGGCCGTGTTCCCGCCAGGCCAGGTGCAGTCCGGCCACCGTGCCCGGCACCCCCACCGCCAGGTGGCTCTCGTGGTGCCGCTCCGCGTCGTACTTGCCGTCCTTCAGGAACATCGTGGCCGTGGCGCCCGCCGGGGCCGTCTCGCGGAAGTCGTAGGAGACCGGCGCGCCGGCCGCGGGACGATAGAGCAGGAACCCGCCGCCCCCGATGTTCCCCGCCGCCGGATGCGTGACAGCCAGGGCGAACGCGGCCGCGACCGCCGCGTCCACGGCTCCTCCTCCGTCACGCAGGACGTCGGCGCCGACCCGCGCGGCCCGCGCCTCCTGGGAGACCACCATGCCGTCGCGCGCCCGCACCGGCTGGCTGCCCGCCATCGCCGTCGCGGCGGGCAGGCACGCACCCACGACCAGGACCGCGCGGAGCGTCATCTCGTCCCCCCGTTCTGGACGGAGGCTACCATCCGCCATGCGGCGATCCAATCGGGGATATAGACTGGCCGTGATGGTGCGAGCCACGGTCGTGGGCACGCTGCTGGCGCTTGGCGCATCCGTGTCTCGCGCGGGCGAGATCCCGAAGGCCGTGGTCGTCCTGGAGGGCCTGACCGCGCCGCTGCCGGACCAGGTCGCGGAGGCGGAGCCGCCGCGGTTCGCGCTGCTGGAGGACGGCCAGGTGTTCGTGGGGGGCACCAGCCGTCTGGCGGCCGGCCGCCTCACGAAACCCGAGGTCAAGGCCATCGAGGCGCGGGTCGGGGCGCTCCGGCAGCTCCCCGGCTTCGGGGGTTCGGTCGCGCTCGGCGCGGGGCCGCAGAAGCACCGTCTCCTGCTCCGCAAGGGGGGATCGCAGGACGTCACGATCACCGGCGATCCCGCGCAGGCTGCGCCGGGGCTCGAGCCGCTGGGGACCCTGCTCCAGGATCTCCTGCGGTTCGAGCATCCGAGCCTCCGCCCGTGGCGGCCCGCGGCCTACGCGGTCATCGCCCGCGAGGGGAAGCTGGCGGGCGGCTGCCGGCGGTGGACCTTCACGGAGCCCCTGACCGAGAGCCTGTTCGCGCCGCGCACCGTGCCCGCGGAGGCCGCGGAGAACTGGCCCACCGGGGCCACGCCCGCCTCCGTCTGCGTGGACGACAAGACGTACGTGGTGGCCCTGCGGCCGCTCCTGCCGGGGGAGCGACCGTAGGCAAACCCAT
>Ga0075428_100005775_pt1 | contig 13739 bp, 11 predicted proteins | sample RhiMetdeltSRZDD2_FD_75291 | JGI IMG/M metagenome (GOLD analysis project Ga0075428, IMG submission 75291) | Populus rhizosphere microbial communities from Tennessee, USA - Rhizosphere MetaG P. deltoides SRZDD2 | ecosystem: Host-associated > Plants > Roots > Rhizosphere > Soil | place: USA...
AGGCAGCCGAGCCCAGCCAATTGTTCGGGTACTACTTGCTCGACACGACTGGATTCCAACCGAACGTGTTCACGAGCATCGTTCCTGGCATCAATGACAATGGCGCGATCCCGACAGGTGCGAACTTCGCCAACGGGGGACTTCCGACGGTGGGAGCGGTGCGCGTGACGCTGGAGCCGAAGCCTGGCCTTCCGACGGATCCCGACGATCCGCGCGCGTTCATCGACATGTTCACCGACATCTCAGGGCTGTTCGTCATCAACAACGAGTCGGGCTGGTACGAGGGATGGATGCTTCACGACCTGCGCGTGCCACCTGTCGCACTGCCACTCGCCGACGGGCGCGCGCAGTTCGGAACGATGACGCCGGCCGACGCGGCGGCTCTGGCCGCCAGGGGAACCGGTAACAACGTGCCGGGCCACTTCTTCACCTTGGACGGCAACGCGGTGCGCTTTTCGAGCGCCGTCGGGACGATCCCGGGTAACACGGTGGGGTTTTCGGTGAGCACCGGTACGTTCAACGCTCAACAACAGAGTGACGTGCATGCGTACTGGGAGTTCAACCGGGGCACCAACTGGATATTCCCGCACTACGAGCTGCCCTTTACTGGTGGATTGCCGGGTACGTTTCCGGCCCTCCAGTACGGACTGCAGTCGGTGATTCCAGGCTCGGGCCCGTTTGGCGTCGTCAACACGGCGGCCACACACGGAGATGACCCCAATAATCCTCGCGATCCCGACCGCTTCGAGCCTGTCAGCTCGGGGCAGACCGAGACGCGCAATCGCTTCATCCCGAGCGGGCTGACCGCCGAGATTTTCCGCAACGTGTTCACACGGCCAGCCTCATTCTTGCCTGGCGTCACGGATGTCGGCGAGCGGCTGCTGCGCGCCTACGCGATAGAAGTCGCCCGGGTCGATCGGAATGGCGATGGTGTGCTCTCATTCGCGGAGGCAGACGTGGAGGGGTTCTCTGACGGATTGCCGAACACCCGGCTCTTCCTCTCCCCGAGATCCTTCGATCGATTCTTCGTGACGCGCGAGATCAACGATGGGCTGCTCGCGCCGCGGTTCGAACCGAGCCTGCGCGCATGGGTGCTCAGCGGGTTCCTGACGCTGGTGCAGCCCGCCGTACGCGCCTCGGTTCCGCAAGATGCCGACCTCCGCTGAGCCGCTGGTGTGGGCGGCGCTCGATGCGCTTCGGCGGCAGGCGGAATCGCAACTGCACCTTTGTCGGAGTTTCATCAAGCTGGATGAGGCGCTCGCCGAACGGGATCGCGCGGAAGCCGAGCCAGCAACGACGATGGGCGCTCTGCACGCGGCGAACGACAACCTGCGGCGGCTCAGCGCGCTCATGCCCTTCTGCTCGACATGCCACTTCACGATGACGATCCCGGCCGACCCCGCCGCGATTCCGATCGTGACCGATGGCGTGGGCGGGTTGATGGAGGAGAAACGCTGGCCTCAGGAAGACGTCTTCGCGGTCCAACTCGCGCTTCAGGAAGCAATGGCCAACGCCATTCGCCACGGCTGCCGCGGTGACGTCAGCAAGCATGTGCGATGTTCGGTCAGCTGCGACGAATCCGGTGAAGTGGTCATCGTCGTCCGAGATCCCGGCGCTGGCTTCGATCACAGTGCCATCGCGGATCCGCTGGATGCCGTCAATATCTTCAAGCCGAGCGGGCGCGGAATCCTCCTCATGCGCGAGCTGATGGATCACGTGCAGTTCGTCGACGGTGGCCGCGAGGTGCTGATGCGCAAGCGGAAGGGGTTGCGGTAGCGCGGGGCGTTCATCGCCCGGTCGCGGCATCGATGTCTTCCAGCAGCGTATCGATAGACGTCCTGCGCCCTGCCGCGTACGACCGCGCCCACCGCGCGGGGCCCAGACGCGCCCGGGCCTCCCGTTCCGCTCGTTCGCGCAGGTCCTGCACCGATCTGTCGACGACCGTGACCCCGGTTCGGTCGGTGACGGCGTCCCGGGCACCCAGAATCCTGGCCGCCCACGCATCGTCGCCCTTGAGGACAGCTGCGGCAGCCAACGGCACCAGCATGTAGACGAACGCGAATTTGTCGTGGAGCTCCCGAATGCGCGTAAGGCTCTCCCGAACCAGCGCCATGGCCGCGTCGGCGTTTCCGCGTCGCACGGCGAGGATGGCGCGTGCGTAGAGTGCCCAGGTCAGGAACCACGGACCCGCGTGACGCAACTCGCGGGCGGCCTCGTCGAGCAAGCGCTCTGCCTCTGACACGCCTCCTGTGGCGAGGTCCAGCACCGCCACACCGCTGAGCGCCGTCCCGATGCCCGCCGGAAACGCAAGCGTCCGAAACGCTGCGAGGCTGCTCGCAAACCGCTCGCGGGCCGCGCTGATGTTGCCAGCGGCGTGCTCGACGTGCCCGAACAAGTGCTCGGCTTGTGCGACCACGTCGATGCGGTCGGTTCCGTTAGCGAGCACCATGATGCGGTCGAGCCCTGCGCGGGCGCGCGCGAGTTCTCCCTGCGTGTACCACAGCACGGTTGCTGCCGCGAGTGCTTTCAGCTCCGCGACGGGAGCAAGCGAGGGCAGGTGCAGAATCTCCTCGGACCAACGGAGGCCCTCGGCGGCGTGCCCGCGAATCAGCCAGAAGTACTTCAGGTCCCACGCAATCTCGGCGGCCTCGTCGGCTCGGCCATGCTCGATGAGCCACGTCAGGGCGACACGGTAGCTCTCGAGATCTTCACGCACGAGATCCAGCCATTGAATCTGCGCGGAACCGACCAGACCTTCACGGGCGAGAATCGCTTGACGCGTGCAATACCGCACCACGCCCTCCACTGCGTCGTCGCGCTCGCCAGCGGCGGCCAACTCCAGGGCGGCGTACGCGCGCACGGTCTCGAGCATCTGGTACAGCGGACGCGTCGTGACGACGGAATGCGAAGTGCGCAACAAAAGGCTTTTGTCGATCAAGGCAGCCGTCGCGCGGAGGGCATCGGTGTCCTCCGCCGCGGCAGCGTCGCGGCCCGCAAGAACCGCCGCGGCTGCATTGATGGGAAAGGGGCCCGGCAGCGCCCCAAAGCGACGAAACGCCCGCTGCTCGTCCGGGTCGAGCAGCTGATAACTCCACCCTACCGTCGCATTCATCGTCTGCTGGCGTTCAGGAGAATCGCGCAGGCCGACGGTCGAGAGCAAGACGTCGTGCCTCAGTCGCTCGAGCAGCTTTTCGGGTGTCAGCACCTTCATCCACGGTGCCGCGAGCTCGAGGGCGAGCGGTAGCGCATCCAGTCGCCGGCAAATCGCCGCGACGGTCGCGCCGTTCGCCGGCGTCAGGCGAAAGTCGGGCTGCATGTCTCGAACGCGTTCGACGAACAGGCGAACCGCCGGCAAGCGTGCGAGATCAGCGTGGGACATTGCTGTGTGATCTCCTGCCAACGCGAGAGGGCCGACGCCATACTCTCGCTCCCCACGCACTCGAAGCGGTGCGCGGCTGGTCACGAGCAACCTGAGCGTTGCGACCGTTGACAGGAGATCGGCGACCAGAGGGGCCGCGTCCAGCACCTGCTCGAAATTGTCGAGCACCAGCAGCGTCGGCCGGCCGTCGCAAACAACCCGTGCGTGCACGGCGAGATCGGGTGACATCACGTCCGATAACCCGAGCGCTTCGGCGATCGCCGCCGCGACGAACGCCGAACTGCGGATCGCCGCCAGCGGAACGAATACCACGCGCGGTGTCCCCTTCTCGAGGATCTCGCGCGCAAGCTCGAGCGCCAGGCGCGTCTTGCCGGCTCCTCCGGGCCCCGTAAGCGTGATGAGGCGCGCGGCGGGATCGGCGAGCCAACGCCGCAGCGACTGTAGGTCGGCATCGCGGCCGAGAAGGGGCGTGAGGGGAAGCGGGAGGAAGGAGCCGCTCAGTTCGTCGGCCGCTGGTTCGGGCGCCGACGCGCGGGCACTACCGACGAACGCGTCACGGGCTGCACCTGTCAAGTCGAGTGCGGCGGAGAGCGCTCGCACGGTTTCCTTGTGAGGATGCCGCCGTTCGCCGCGCTCCAAGGCGCTCACGGCGTGCACCGAGAGCCCCGCGATCGTCGCGAGCTCCTCCTGTGTGAAGCCCGCAGTCTCGCGGAGTGCCTTGAGTTGGGTGCCAAATGACCCGTAGGGGACGGGTTTCACGGCGATCTCATCCTACTACCGTTCGTACGCGAGCCGCACCCGGATCGTGCGGCAGCTGTCCACAGTCGAGTCCCTTGCCTTCCCGGATCTCCACTGCGACAATGCCTCCAGCCTTCGAAAAGGGCGCTGCCTCGCGCGTCTCAGCTGCCACATTCAGCCAAGGTTCGACCAAAGAAGGAGGCCCACGGTGTCCTGTCGAGGAATCGGTGTTTTCATCGGGATCGTCGCATTCGTTGTAGTGCAGCAGACCTCAGCAACCGCGCAAGCGACACAGCCGTTGACAGGCACCTGGAAAATGAACCTGGCGAAGTCGACGTTCAACCCTCCGGATCTTTCCGCGGCAAGTCTCCTGGTCACCTACGAGGTAAAAGGAGATAAGGTCACGGCGTTTCTTGACGGCGTCGATACAAGCCATCGCGCCGTGCACTCCGAGTACACCGCGACATTCGACGGGAAGGACCATCCGATCAAGGAAACGATCGATGGCAAACCCGCTCCGAATCAGGGGACGATTTCGTGGAAAAGGATCGACGACCGAACGTACGAAGTCGTCAACAAAACGAACGGACAGGTGATCACGACGCGGCGGATCGTCGTCGCGGCCGACGGCAAGAGTCGGACCACTACAATCACGGGCCGGGACGCGCAGGGTAGAACGGTCCACCACGTGATGTTCTTCGACCGGCAGTAGACCCCCCCGCCCTCGCCGGATACGTTGATGCCCAGTGATCCCGCGTGGCTTGTACGGCCGTTGTACGAGTCCTGTGGGGGTGTTGTCGGTGGGCGCCGCCTCGTTCGACAGAGCACACTGGCTACATGGCAGCCGTTAATGGCCTGGATCGACCGACCGTGGCGCTTGTACTTGGAGAGAGCTTTGACACCGTCGTCCTTCCGCATCTCGATGCTGCTCATCGGCTGGCGCGCTGGCTGATGCGCGATGCAGACGTTGCGGAAGACGTGGTGCAGGAGGCGTCCCTGCGAGCCTTTCGATACTTCCGAACCTTCGTCGGTGGAGATGGGCGTGCCTGGTTCCTCAGAATTGTTCGCAACACATGTTATGACTGGCGCCGCCGTCGGTACCAGCCACCAACCGACTCGTTCGATGACGACCAACACAGCAGCGCGCGACCACGGTCCGATCCCGAAACGTTACTGCTTCAGACCGATGACGCCACGTTGATTGCGCAGGCCCTCAGCCGTCTGCCGTGTCACTTTCACCAACTCCTCGTACTCCGTGAACTCGAGGGTCTGTCCTACCGAGAGTTGTCCGACGTCATTGGAATACCCATGGGAACCGTGATGTCGAGACTATCGCGCGCCCGTGAGGCCCTCCGCAGTGTGCTGGACACCGAGCTCCCGCAGCCCGGCAATTCATCTGAGGCCACATCCTGTGCAGTCAAGCCCACTTCACCTGCAACGAGGAAATCCTATGAAGAATTATGTGACGACTCTCGGCATCGTTCTCACGCTCGCGTTACCGCACGCCGCACAGGCGCAGGTCATCACGCCGCCACCTGTGCCCACCAAAATTGAGGTGCCAGTCAAGGGAGGGAGGCCTGCCATCCGGTCGGCAATCCGTTCGGACCGGTCTGTTCAAGCACCGACGAGCAACCGATCAAGAGGTCGGGCACGATCCAAGAAGCGCATTGTTGCCGGTGCGATCGCTGGCAGCGTCGGGGGGTTTTTTGCGGGCGGATTTCTCGGCGCCCACATCGAAGGTGATCGCTGTAACTGCGATGACCCCGGCGTGCGCGGCTTTCTGATCGGCGCTCCGATCGGCGCGTTAGCCGGTGGCATCTTCGGCGCGAAGTTCCTTTTTTAGTTTGCCGCGCCGTGATCAGCGCCGCCTCGACGATGTCGACTTTTCTGCGGACCGTCTCGCAGGACCCCATCGATGTCCTTCAGCAGCGCGTCGATCGACGCTTTGCGCCCGGCGGCGTACGCCTTCGCCCACTGCTCCGGGTCGAGGCGCGCACGCACCCTTCGTTCTGCCTCTGTCACGAGGTCATGTACGAGTCTGACAGCCACTGTATGGCCAGTGCGCTCAAAGAGGGTGTCCCTCGCGCCAAAGATCCGCGCGGCCCATGCGTCAGCCCCGGTCTGATCGGCGGCGATGGCCAGGGCAACCAGCGCGTACAGGTAGGCGAACTTGTCCTGCAAAACCCTGATGTGTGTGAGACTGTCACGTAGGGTGGTGATCGCTTCCCTCGTGTGCCCGCGGAGTTCCGCAATGATCGCGCGCATGGTCAGCGTCCTGGTCAGGAACCACGAGCCAGTGTGCCTGAGCGCTTCATCCGCCTCATCGAGCAGACGCTCCGCCTGATCGCTGTCGCCGCTCGCCAGCGCGACACTCGCGAGCCCCAACAGGCTGTAACCGATGCCCCACGGAACCGCCAGCGCCTCAAACCGCTTGACGGCCTCGGACCACCAGGTGCGAGCCGTAGTGAGCTGGCCGAGGGCTGTGTCCGCGCGCCCGAGCATTGACGTCGCGTGCGCGCGCGTCTCGTCGTCCTGTGCGGTCTCAGCGAGTGCCACTGCTCGCGCGAGAGTGTCTCGGGCGGGTAAGAATTGGCCGTGCGCGCACAACATGGCGGCCACACCGACGAGCATTTTCGCCTCGGTTCCTGGGGGAAGCGCAGGCAAGCGGGCAATCTGCTCGTACCAGCGGAGGCCTTCGGAGGTCAATCCGCGGATCTGCCAAAAGAACACCAGGCCCCACGCGATGTCGGCCGCGGCGGCGGAACGACTGCGCTGGATCAACCACGCCAGGACGACGCGATAGTTCTCGAGATCGTCGTAGATGCGATTCAACCATTCGACCTGCGCCGGTCCAACCAACTCCGCCGCGGCGAGCGCGGCTTCACCCGTGCAATAGCGGACCAGCACCTCCAGGGCGTCCTCACGCTCACCCGCCGCAGCAAGCTCGAGCGCCGCGTAGGCCCGCACGGTTTCGAGCATCTGGTACACCGGACGCGTCGCCACGGAGCTCTCGGCTCGCAGCAGGAGGCTTTTGTCGATCAAGCCGGCTACCGCGTCGAGCGCCGCATCGCGCGCGGCCGACGAACCGTCACGACCAGCCAGAACCGCCACCGCGGCGTCAATCGGAAAACGACCTGGCAGTGCGCCGAGACAGCGGAACGCGCGACGTTCGTTCGGGCCAAGCAGCTGATAGCTCCACGCGACTGTCGCATTCATCGTCTGTTGGCGTTCGGGGAGATCGCGTGGGCCGACGGTTGACAGCAGGACGTCGTGCTCGAGTCGGCGGCGCAGATCCTCGGCCGTCAGCACTTTCATCCAGGGAGCGGCGAGCTCGAGGGCGAGCGGCAACGCATCGAGCCGTCGACAAATCGCCGTCACCGTGGGGCCGTTCGCCGACGTCAGGCAAAAGTCAGGTTGCACGTCGCGCACCCGCTCGATGAAGAGTCGCACCGCCGAAGAGCGTGCCAGATCGGGGAGCGACCTGGCATCCGCGTCTACCTCCAACACGAGAGGTCCAACGGCGTACTCCCGCTCCCCCCGCACATGGAGCGGGGCACGGCTGGTCACCAGCAGTCGAAGCAAGACGATTGATGTCAGGAGCTCGGCGACGAGCGGCGCTGCGTCCAAAATCTGCTCGAAATTGTCGAGCACGAGCAGTGTGGGTTGTTCGGCGCACACGACGCGAAGGCGCTTCGGTAGATTCAGCGGCGTGATGTTCGCTAGTCCGAATGCCTCGGCGATCGCCGGCGCGACGTACGCAGGATCCCGCGTGGCGGCCAACGGCGCGAACACCACGCGGGTCGCACCTTCGGCCGCGATCGCATGCGCGACTTCAAGTGCCAGACGGGTCTTCCCGACGCCGCCTGGCCCAGTGAGCGTGATGAGACGTACGGAGGGATCCTCGAGCCACTGCCCCAGCGTCTGCATCTCGGCATCACGGCCGAGAACGGCCGTGAGCGCCAGCGGCAGCGAGACGCCGCTGAGTTCGTCGACCGCCGTGGTGTCCGCAGAGGCCCGCGCGCTCCCCACGAAGGCGTCACGCACTGCACCAGTCAAGTCAAGCGCCGCGGACAACGCGCGCACCGTCTCGACATGGGGCCGGCGACGTTCCCCGCGTTCCAGGGCGCTGACGGCATGAACCGACAGGCCCGCGATCGTCGCGAGTTCCTCCTGCGTATAGCCGGCCGCCTCCCGGAGCGCCTTGAGTTGCGCCCCAAAAGACCGGGGAGCCCCAAGCGTCATGACTCGATCATCTTACTGCCGCTTTTGCGGACGCGGACGAGTCATGTGCGGGCAGTGTGGGTGGTCCACCATGCTTCGCCGAGCATCACTTGTACTGTGGCCCGGTTGTCGAGAGCCTCTTTCGCATGACCCGAGGCTCGCAAAACTGAAGAAGTCGGCGGTAATCAAACGCTGTCGCGGGCTCGTGGAGCGTTGGCGCGCCCGCGCTGAGTTACCGTGAGCATTTTTTCCAGAGCCGCATTCGACAGAGTGATCACTTTCTTGATCTTGGTCGGTACCACGACTGTCGCAATGGCCCCAGCGACATTTCCGCCACCTCCCAGAATGCCGATTGCGAAGAGATGCACCCCGGGCTCCCAGGAGGACTTCGCGTTTTGCCCCCACGTCCAGGGTGTCAACTCGAGCGAATAGACATGAAGGCCTACTTCTTCAGCCTTCGTCACAATCGCCGCCGCCGCACCAGGCGTGAGGCACGTCGCATCGATGTTGTAGTACCAGGGCGTTCCATCGAGGTCCCCTTGCTGAAATAGCCCCAGTGGATAGTCCGTGTCCGTATAGCTAAAGTCAATCAGCGCCCTATAAGGCTGCCGGCCCAGCACCGATCCAGCGTTATCGCCGGCCCAAGCGTGTACCCAAATGCCCACGATGAACCTCCAGTCATTCCCTCATGGATGGACCTTCATTTCTATCGTCCGGGTCACAGAGTGTTAAAGGAATTACCGAGCTTATATCGGTTTCTCGAGCCAGGTCGAGATCCTCGCGGGCTAATGCACCGTCAAGCTCGACGCCTGCTCGGTGGTAATGGCAAGAAGTCGCGAGGTGATGATGTGCCGGCCTCCCGACCGAATCCCCACTAACAGGCCGCCGCTAATCCAACCAATTCTGAAGCTCCCCGCGAAGGTGGCTCCATCGACACGAGCCACTGTCGGATCGGGAAAGAAGGCGGCTGCCTGAACGTAGACCTCTGGCCACTGAGTAACGACCACGCGATACAGTGCGTTGATTGTCCACACGAACAGCCTGGTAAACGGCGGAAGGGGCAGGTGGACGCCCGCCGTGTCGTCCACGAGATCGCCGATCCGATCGAGCGTGGCTACGTGAAGCAGTTTGCTATCCGCCATTCGGCCCTCCCCACACGTGCGGCCCTCCACACATCGACCTAATCGACAAACTTCGTTCGATATTCCGAGCTGGGTCGCAGGAACACAGGCAGGCGATACCGCAGAGTCGTCGACGGGTCGCAGTCGTCGACGAAGCTCGATCAGCGTCGAATCGTCCGAAGGAACTGCGTACCGGCGACTTGTGATGACACGGGACATTCCCGCTGCCGTACGGCAGGCGTACGGGCGGTGTGCGGGCGGTGTGGGTGGTCGCCAACCGTTCCGCGCGTCACACTCACCACATGTCAGGAGGAAAGGCGAAACGTGAATGTGACGATTCTCGACGACTACTTCGACACCCTCCGAACGCTGACCTGCTTCAGGAAGCTGGACGGACATCGCGTCGACATCTGGACCGATCACGTTCAGGACACAGAAGTCCTCGCCGATCGCCTGAAAGATACTGAGGCGCTCGTGCTCATCCGGGAGCGCACCCAGATTCGAGCGCCGCTGCTAGAGCGTCTGACAAAGCTTCGCCTTATCAGCCAGAGGAGTGTGTACCCACATATCGACCTCGATGCCTGCACCCGACACGGCGTGATCGTTTCCTCCGACCAGCACACCGACACGCCGTCGCACGCCGCCGCGGAACTGACGTGGGGCCTCGTCCTGGCGGCAATGCGTCAGATTCCCCAACAGATGCGATCGCTACAGTCGGGCAGCTGGCAGATCGGCGTCGGCCACTCGCTCCGCGGAAAGACGTTGGGCATCCATGGTTATGGACGAATCGGCGCTACCGTCGCAGGTTATGGCAAGGCGTTCGGCATGCACGTGCTCGTCTGGGCTCGCGAGCGTTCGCGTCAACGTGCTCGAACCGATGGATATGCCACAGCAGACAGTCAGGAAAGGTTCTACGAGACGTGCGACATCATCTCGCTGCACATGCGGCTTGTCGGCGAAACGCGAGGAGCGGTCAGGCCATCGGATCTGGCACGAATGAAGCCAACAGCGCTGCTTGTCAACACCAGCCGGGCGGGGCTGATCGAGCCGAACGCCCTGCTTCATGCGCTGCGTTCAGGCCGGCCGGGCATGGCGGCCGTCGATGTGTACGAGCACGAGCCTGTGCGAAACCCGAATGATCCCCTGCTCACGATGCCCAACATTGTCTGCACGCCCCACATTGGGTACGTGACCCGGGATGAGTACGAGATTCAGTTTTCTGACGTCTTCGATCAAATCGTGGCGTACGCCGGGGCGCACCCCATCAACGTGGTGAACCCGGCGGTGCTGGAGCGATCGCAGCCTTGATCATCAATGTTCGGCCGGCTTACCGTCCTGTGGTGCCCGTTGGCGGCGCATTCGCATCTCTGCCACCGTACGAGTCGTGTGCGGGCGATGTGGGTGGTCTCGAGTCCGGTCGCGCCTCACACTGGCGACATGACACGAGCCACGACGTCGACCACGTTCGTCACGGGAGCAGCTGGATTCATGGGCACGGCGTTGGTCAAGGCCCTCTTAGCCCGTGGTCACGAGGTCTACGGTCTTACACCCTCTGCGGAGGCGGCCCAGCACGTCCGCCGTATCGGCGCAGTGCCGGTCATGGGTGACCTGCTGGAACGGGGACAGTGGCAGGACGTCGCAGCGGCCGAATGGGTCTTCCATGTTCCACCACTCTTGACGTGTCGGCGTCGGGTGAGTCGGAGGGCCGCCGCGTCCATAACCCAGACGCGGGTTCTGATGGACACACACCTATTGGATGCGCTCGGGGCAGGCGGGACGCGGCGGATTGTTTACGTCGCGGACGCGAGCGTGTATGGCGCGACCGGGCCGCGACCGATCACCGAGGACCAACCACCCCGGCCCTCGGCCCGAGGTCGGTGTCTCACGGCCCCGCTCGACCGCGTCGACGGGTACATCGCCAGCGGGCTGCCTATTGTCACGGCTTTTCCCGGATGGGTCTATGGCAACGGCTCGTGGTTTCGCGAACGGGTCATCCAACCGGTCATGGGCGATCGCCCAGTCCTGCAGATTGGAGCCGCGGCGCCGTGGGTGTCACCTATTCACGTCGAGGACTGCGCCCGCGCGCTGGTGCATCTCGCCGAGCATGGCAAAGTAGGCGGCCGCTACTTCCTCGTGAACAACGATCCGATCCGGTTGCACGAGTTCGCCACAACGTTTGCTCGTCTCGCGAACCGCCCGCTGCGTGTGCGTCGTGTGCCAGGGCTGCTCGCCCGATTCGCGGTCGGCCCGGTCCTGGCGGACGACTTCAGGGCCGACGCCGTGTTCTCGAATATCCGGCTGCGCGGAATCGGCTTTCGCTTCATGTATCCCACGCTCGAAGCGGGACTCCAGCAAGTTCTCGAAACGCTTCACGCGTGACCGACGCTGCCGATCAGCCACAGCCGCTAATGAATGACAGCTTCGATGAAGTCGCCCTCATCTCGAATGAACGTCTGGGAGGAGTGCCGTGAGCCTTGTCATGAATGGTCGTAATGAATTGCTACCGCCACCGATGGTTGGCCCCCACTTCTGCCGGCATGGCCTGGTTGGCCAGAGCCGAGCCATCGGCAAGGTTATTCGTCTGATCGAGCTCGTGTCGGCATCCTGCAGCACGGTGCTGATCACGGGCGAGACGGGCACGGGCAAGGAGCTGGTCGCTCGCGCGGTCCACCATCGCAGTGCTCGGCGGAGCATGCCGTTCATCAGCGTCAACTGTGCCGCGATTCCTGAGACGCTGTTGGAATCAGATCTCTTCGGCCACGTGAGAGGGGCTTTCACGGACGCCACCGTCACGAAGAAGGGAAAGTTCTCTCTGGCCCACCGGGGCTCCATTCTTCTCGATGAGATTGGCACGATGAGCGTCGGACTCCAGGTCAAGTTGCTGCGCGTCCTGCAGGAACGCGAGTTCGAGCCGCTCGGCGCGGAACGAATGGAACGCGTCGACGTCCGCGTCATCGCAGCGACAAATCGCGACCTTCGTCAGCTCATGGACGAGGGTCGATTCCAGGAAGATCTCTTTTATCGCTTGCACGTCGTCCCGATCGTCGTGCCTCCTCTTCGCGAACGTATTGAAGACATTCCGATGCTGGTGGCGTATTTCGTGGACAAACACGCGACACGGAACGGCAGGCCGATCGATGCGCTGGAGGACGGCGTAATCGCATCGCTCCAGGAGTATGACTGGCCGGGCAACGTGCGTGAGCTCGAAAACACGATCGAGCGAGCGGTGGTGCTGACAACTGGCACGGTGATCACTCGTGATGTGATCACTGTCGAAGCCGCGACGAGTGATCAGGCAATCGGCTCTCTCTCGTTGAAGTTGCACCAGAACGTCGCCTGGATCGAGCGCGAGACGATTCGCCGCGCGCTCGCCATGTCGACACTCAAGCGGCAAGCCGCCAGGCTCCTGGGCATCAGCCCGCGAGCGTTGTCCTACTATCTGGCCAAATATCCGTTCCTCGAGGAGGGTGAGGAACATCTGTCGCCGGGTCCTGCCAAGGAAACGCGACTTAACAGGATCCCCCCTCGTGTCCTGAATGCCCGGCATTCATCCGCACCTTAATGCTGGGGCTGCTCCGCAATGTGTCATAGATCACGCAGTAGCGTTCGGTGAGTGCCAGCAGTTCGTCGAGCTTCTCTTGTGGCGCGTCGCTCGTGATATCGAAGCGCAAACGGATTTCGCTGAAGCCGACCTTTACTCCCTCGGTCACACCCAGGGTGCCGCGGAGATCGACGTCGCCTTCGGCTGAAACCACGGCCGACTTGAGTGGAATGTCGAGTACAGTTGCGGCCGCGTTCATCGCGACGCCGGCGCAGGCGATGAGAGCCTCGAGCAGCATATCGCCCGAACACAGCTCCAGACCCGAGCCACCGGTCTTCTGATGCATCCCAGCGGTTGCAAGTCCGCGGCCGGTTTCAACGTTGCACGTCACGTTGAGCGTATCGAGTGCGCCCCTCGCCTTCAGCGTGAGGAGGGCGGACTGGGCGTCGTTGTTGTAAAGCTCCTTCAGCGGAGCCTGTCGCGCGAGAAATGTCGCAGAGTTCATGTGGCTTTCCTGAATCGGGTTGGTTTTTTGGCAGCACCAGCGCCGCCATTCACACCCGACACTCACTTCGATAGGACGCGGTTGCAGAAATCTTTCGTCCCGTCACCTTCCATCGGAATGCTCGACCGCTGACAGACGATCGGCAAGACAAATCGGATGCTTGCGCATGGCTTTGATGCCGCACATCACCGTACGCTGGGCATCACTATGCAGCTGATCGACATCCCTTTCGGT
>Ga0075428_100005776_pt1 | contig 13738 bp, 14 predicted proteins | sample RhiMetdeltSRZDD2_FD_75291 | JGI IMG/M metagenome (GOLD analysis project Ga0075428, IMG submission 75291) | Populus rhizosphere microbial communities from Tennessee, USA - Rhizosphere MetaG P. deltoides SRZDD2 | ecosystem: Host-associated > Plants > Roots > Rhizosphere > Soil | place: USA...
GTGCCGCGCAGCACGAGCACGACGATGGCGAGTGAGACGAGCAGCCCCGCTACGATCAGAACTCTCTTGTCGAGCGCTCGGCGCAAGCGGGTGCGGAGGTTATCGGGGTCGGATTGACTGACGTGCCCGGCCGGTACAGTCTCGCAGCCATGGAGGAACGCGAGTACGTCAAGATGGACGCGGTCGAAGAGCGGATGTTCTTCTATCGCGCCCTCCACGAGCGGATGGTGTCCTGCCTCGACCGCTTCGCGCCCACGGACGCGGCGGTGCTCGACGCCGGTTGCGGTACCGGCGGGCTCCTCGTGAAGCTCCAGCGCCGGCGCCCCTCACTCCGTCTATCCGGACTGGATGTCTCGGAGGTCGCCTGCGAGATGGCTCGCCGCAAGACGGGGCTGCCGATCGAGCAGGCTTCGGTCGACGAGTTGCCCTTCGGAGACGAGCAGTTCGATGTGATCGTCGCGAGCGATGTGCTCTGCATGCTCGAGGACCCGAGTGGCGCGCTCGGCGAATTCCGGCGCTGCCTCCGGCCCGGCGGGACCCTGGTCGTGAACCTGCCGGCGTACGAAGCCCTCCGTTCCTACCACGACGAGGCGACCGATACGAAGCACCGTTACACGGAGGGTGAGTTCGTCCCATTGCTGAAGCGCAGCGGATTTGCGACCCTGTTCGTCACGTACTGGAACACGCTCTTGTTTCCGCTCGCAGTCCTCAAGAGGAAGTTGTTCCCGTCGCGCGGCAGCGACGTCAGGCTCTATCCGCCCCTCATGGATGCCGTGTTCGGGGCCGTCCTCGAGCTCGAGGCGATTCCCATTCGTCGGGGCATTCGGCTTCCGTTCGGGTTGTCATTGCTCTCCGTCGCGCGCCGATGACCGAGCTCGCCGTCGTGTGCGCCGTCTACGGCTGCCGCGACTGTCTGCCTGCGCTCTACGAGCGGCTCTGCACCAGCGCGTCAGAGGTGACGGACGACTTCGAGCTCGTCTTCGTCGACGATCGGAGCCCGGACGGGGCCTGGGACGTGCTGCGTGACCTCGCCGCACGAGATCCGCGCGTGCGCGCGTATCGGCTGAGCCGGAACTTCGGCGAGACGGCGGCAATCACAGCCGGCCTGAGCCGGAGCCGCGCGCGCTGGACGGTCGTGATCGACTGCGACCTCGAGGAGCCGCCTGAGGCGATTCCGGCTCTCTACCGCAAGGCGCTCGATGGATATGACGTCGTCAGCGGTGCACGAATCGACCGGAAGCACAGCCTGACGCGGCGGATCTTCGGGCGGCTCTACCGCGCGATGACGCTGGGATCGATGAACGCCGCGGAGATCGGCACGCTCAGCATCCTCTCTCGCAAGGTCGTCGAAGCATTCCTCGCGCTTCGCGATGCCGAGCGGGAGTACGTGATTGCGTTGGCCTGGCTGGGCTTCGAGCGTGCCACCGTGCCGTTCGAGCACGCCGAGCGCCCGAGCGGCAGGAGCTCGTACAGCTTCGGGCGGCTCCTTCGAGTCGCGCTCAGCGGCATGTTCTTCCGGACCACCGTGCTCCTGCGGTGGGTCGTGTTGATGGGCTTCCTCATCTCGCTGGGCGGAGCTGGCCTCGCCATCTGGGTCGTGTACACCTATTTCACCTCGGAGCAGCCTCGCGGCTACGCGAGCCTGGCGGTGCTCCTGATCGTCCTCATCGGGTTCGTGATCGTCACACTCGGCGTCGTCGGCCTCTATGTCGGTCGCATATTCGAACAGGTGAAAGGGCGACCGGTGTTCGTCATCGACGAGGAGGCGCCTCAGGGCGAGGAACAGGACTCGGAGGTTCAGATGTCCGCGTTCCAGTAGTGCTCGCCGTGCTCTCCGTAGAACGAGAGCGACCGAGCTAGACCTTCCTCGAGCGGCACCTCGGGTTGCCAACCGAGCCCGTCGCGAATCTTGGAGTAGTCGGCGTAGTAGTCGCCGATGTCGATCGCCTTCCGGTCCCGGGGAAAGTCCACGAGCTGGTAGTTCCCGCCGCCCCTGACGCGAACCAGCACTTGGGCCAGCTCCAGCAGGCTGACCGGACGCTCGCCGCCGAGGTTGAAGACCTGCCCCCAAGCGTCGCTCCGCGCGGCGACCAGGAGCAGGGCCTGCACGGCGTCGTCCACGTAGGTGAAGTCGCGCTGTTGCCGCCCATCTCCGAAGATCGTCAGGGGCTCGTCCGAAAGGACCGCCTTGAGCCAGGAGCCGAGGAAGGTCTGACGATCATCCTTCACCCGCATCCGAGGACCGTAGGTGTTCGTCAGCCGCAGAACCGAGACCCTGATGCCGTACGCCTGCGAATAGAGGAGGTGGTACCACTCTCCCGCGGCTTTGTGGATGCCGTTCACGTCCACCGGCGCGATCGGGTGACCTTCGTCGACCGGGAGAAATTGTGGCCGCCCGTAGATCTGCCTCGTGCTGGCGAACACCACTACGACCTCGGGGTTGTGGTGGCGGCACGCCTCGAGGATCGACAGCTGGCTGCGGCAGTTGATCTCGAGGTCGGTGAAGGGGTCGACCATCGAGTCGAGATGGCTGGTCTGGCCTGCGAGGTTGAAGAGGATGTCCTGATCCCGGATCAGGTGCCGGAAGCTGTGCTCATCGCGCACGTCGGAGATGTTGATGCGCACGGCGCCCTCCAGACCCTCCACGTTCGCCAGGTTGCCGCCGTACTCGGGGACGAGGGAGTCGACCAGGACGACCTCGCTTCCCGCCTCGACGAGGGCGCGAGCGAGATTCGAGCCGATGAAGCCGAGCCCGCCCGTGATCAGCACCCTCTTGGCCCGGAAGGAGCTGAGGAGGCTGGAATCGATCACCGCTCGCTCGGGCGAGCCGGGACGCCTGCGACGGTCTCGCGCTGCCCGACGTCCCGAGTGACGACGGCGCCGGCACCGATGAGCGCCCCCGAGCCGACCCGGACGCCGCAGAGGATGGTCGCGCCCGAGCCGATCGACGCCCGCTCTTCGACCACGGTCCGCTCGAGCGTCCAGTCCTCTGCGCCCTGGAGGCGGCTGTCCTCTGTGGTCGCACGCGGACGGCGGTCGTTGATGAACATCACGCCGTGGCCGACGAACACCTCGTCGCCGATCTCGACGCCGGTACAGATGAACGAGTGACTCTGGATCTTGCAGCGCGCGCCGACGACCGCACCCTCCTGGATCTCCACGAACGGGCCGATCCGCGACTCGTCGCCGATCCGGCACCCGTAGAGATTCGTGAATGGGTGCACGATCACGCCCTCGCCGAACTCGACGTCCCTGATCAGCCTGTAGGGCGCCTCGTTCGCAGGCGCGTTAGCCAAAGTACTCCGCGACGGCGCGAGTAACAGCCTCGAGCTGCGCCTCGTTGATTCCGGGGAAGAGAGGCAGAGAGAGCGCTTCCGCGGCAATCGCCTCGGCGACCGGAAAGTCACCGCGTCCGAAGCCGAGCCACCCGAACGCGCGGGAAAGGTGAGGCGGCTCGGGATAGTGGCGGCCGGTGCCGATGCCGCGCGCCGCCAGGTGGCGCGCGAGTGCCTCCGGCTCTCCCGTCCGGACGACGTACACATGCCAGACGGGGTTGCTGCCTGCAGGGACCGGAGGAAGGCGAAGGTCGCCGACGGCGGTGAGGGCATCGGTGTAGAAGGCAGCGGCAGCCCGTCGCTCCTCCGTCCAGCGGTCGAGGTGCGGAAGCTTGTGCAGAAGGACGATCGCCTGGATCGTGTCGAGCCGGGCGGTGTAACCCTCGACCTCGCTGTGGTACCTCTCGCGCTCGCCGTGGTGGCGAAGCGCGACTAGCCGAGCGGCGAGCTCGGCGTCGCCCGTCACCACGGCACCGGCGTCGCCGGCCGCGCCGAGGTTCTTGCTCGGGTAGAAGCTGAAAGCGCCGGCCCGCCCTGCGACGCCTGCCCGGTAGTCCTCGCGCTCGGCGCCGTGGGCCTGGCACGCGTCCTCGATCAGGACGAGGCCCCCCCGGTCTGCCAGCTCCGACAGCGAGCGCATGTCCGCCATCTGCCCGTAGAGGTGCACCGGAACGATGAACCGGGCTCGGTCGGTGACCGCTTGGGCGACCAGCGCTGGATCGACGTTGTAGTCGGCCTCGGTTGCGTCAACGGGCACCGGAATCCCGCCAGCCTGACGGACGGCGGCAAAAGTCGCGATGAACGTGTTCGCGGGCACGAGCACTTCGTCTCCCGACTCGATCCCGGCCGCGAGCAGTGCGAGTCGGAGGGCGTCGAGCCCGCTCGACATCCCGACGCAGTGCGCCGCGCCGCAGTACGAGGCGAACCGCTCCTCGAACTCCGCTACTTGCGGGCCGTAGTGGAACGTGGTCGAGTCGAGCAACTCGGCGATATCGGCCAGGATGGCTGCGTTCAGGGGGCGGCAGCTCGGCCCGAGGTCGACGAAGGGGACCGATGCTTTCGTCTGGAGATCAGGCGATAGCTGCGCCATTCCGGACGTTGTACTTTACGGAGAGACCCGGTGGCTGCAGGCGCGCCCGCCCGCCGTCTCCGCAGATCATGCTGGACCTGGTTGGCGCGAGGTTGCGGCGCGGTCGTCGAACGAGGGTTATCCTGGCCGCGAATGGCTTCGGATCAGGGCTTTGACGGTGTAGCGAAGCCTGGAATGCAGGCCCGCACCGGCACGGTGGGTCTTCCTGCCGCGGAACACGAACGGCACCGGCCGGTCACGGTCGTGCAACCATCACGAGGTTGGATCGCCCTACGGCTGGGGGACCTGTGGGCATATCGCGAGCTCGGGTACCTCCTCGCCTGGCGCGATGTGAAGGTCCGCTATGCGCAGACGCTGCTGGGGGCACTCTGGGCCGTCATCCAGCCGCTGACGATGATGGTGATCTTCGCGCTCGTCTTCGGCCGCTTCGCCAAGCTGCCGTCGGAAGGAGTTCCGTACACGTTGTTCGCCTTGGCGGCGCTCGTCCCGTGGACCTTTTTCGCGTCTGGACTGAGCGGAGCGGCGCAGAGTCTCGTGCGCAACGAGCAGCTCGTCTCGAAGATCTACTTTCCGCGCTTGCTTCTGCCGATCGGGGCAGCGGGCTCGTTTCTCCTCGACCTCGCGATCGGCACGGTACTCCTGTTCGTGCTGATGCCGTTCTACGGGTTCTATCCAGGGATACGGACGCTGACGCTTCCGGCGATCGCGTTGCTGCCGCTCGCATGCGCGCTCGCCGTCGGCATCCTCTTCGCCGCGCTCAGCGTCCGTTACCGGGACGTCGCGTACGTCGTCCCATTCCTGATTCAGATCTGGCTATTCGCAACGCCGGTCGCGTATTCGGCCACGCTGCTGCCGGACGAGCTGCAATCGGTCATCGGCCTCAATCCCATGGCCGGAGCGGTCGAGGGTTTCCGCTGGGCCGTGCTCGAAACTGGTTCCTTCCCTTCGAACACGCTCCTCCTGTCCGGGGCATCATGTGTCGTCTTGCTGCTGGTCGCGTTGATCTACTTTCGCCGGACCGAACGGCATTTCGCCGACCTGATCTAGATGGCTGCTCCGGCGATCGTCATCGAGGATCTCGGCAAGCGCTACCGGATGGGCAGGCTCCACTACGGTCGGCTCACAGAATCGATCTCGAACTCGTCGAAGCGTCTCTTCAAGCCGAAGTCGGGCCAGAACGGTTCAACGTCCAGGGCCGAATACTTGTGGGCACTTCGCCACGTCGATCTCGAGATCGCCGAGGGCGAGGTGATCGGGATCGTTGGGCACAACGGTGCTGGGAAGACGACGCTGCTGAAGGTTCTGTCCAGGATCACAGAGCCGACCGAGGGGCGAGCGCAGTTCGCGGGGATCGTCGGTTCGCTCCTCGAGGTCGGAACCGGGTTCCACCCCGAGCTGACCGGCCGTGAGAACGTGTTCCTGAACGGCGCCGTTCTTGGCATGCGGCGGTCCGAGGTCAAACGCAAGTTCGACGAGATCGTCGAGTTCGCGGAGATCGGCCGCTTTCTCGATACTCCGGTCAAGCGCTACTCGAGCGGCATGTACGTTCGCCTCGCGTTCAGCGTAGCGGCGCACCTGGAGCCGGACATACTGGTCGTGGACGAGGTGCTGGCGGTCGGCGACATTGATTTCCAGAAACGTTGCCTCGGCAAGATGGACGACGTCGCGCGCGCAGGCCGAACTGTCATCTTCGTCAGCCACAACATGTCGGCCGTGACGCGCCTGTGCCAGCGAGCGGCCTGGCTTCACAAGGGGCGGATCGTCGAAATCGGGTCGGCGGAGCGTGTAGTGGAGAAGTACTTCGCCTCGGGCGCAGAGTTCGAAGGCGAGCGCATCTGGCCCGGCGGGTCTCGAAGGCCTGGAGTCACCGAGCTGTCGATACGCGGTGCGCGGATCGTGGCGCCGGGCGGTGTTACGAGCACGGTCGACATCAGGTGCAGCTTCAGGATCGAGATCGACTACGACATCCACGCTCCTCTCCGTGGAATGTCGGTCGGCGGAGTGCTGCGACGCACTGACGGCGCCGGCGTCTTCGAAGCATACGACAGTGATGTCTCAGGATGGCCTTCACGACGTTTGCCGGGGGCATATACAACATCCTGTGAGATCCCCGGCAATCTGCTCAACGACGGGCGTTACAGCTTCACGATCTACTCCTTCATTCACGGCACAATCCTTGCGCACATCGAGGATGCTCTCGTTTTCGACGTCGTGGATCTCGAGCCGTCAGGCTCAGAGAGCCTAGGGATTCAACATCGTGATGGTGTCGTTCGACCACAGCTGCGGTGGACGCATTCGACGGAACCTCCGGACATAGAGTCGTCAGGCGATCCGTAAGACTCGCACCGCGACCGACGTGCGCGTTCTTAGCCCAGAGAATCGGCCTCCATTCAGTGGGCTAACTCGCGACTGGGGTTGGGGCCTGTGGACCGCTCAGGAAGCCAGACGTTTCATCATTGAACGCACGCCCAAGCCCAAGCCGCGCCTCATCATCCTTCGTGCAATGGGTTCCCTCATCAACTGCCTCTCCCCCTCGAACATCTTCCTATCGATATCGGGGCTCCACGTGATCGATGTCGGATGTCGTAGCGGAAATTCTAAGTCGTTGGCCGCAAAGCGGGACATTGGGCAATTGAATGCGGTATGAGTAGCCCCTTCTCCAAAGCCGATATTGCGTACCAGATTGCGCGCAGGGTTAATGCTGAATGTCTCGTTGTGCCACATGGTAAACACCCATTGGTAGTCCCAAGTCGAGATGTGACCGAGATAGGTTTTGTCGAATCGAGCTCGCCACTCCTCTGGCGATGTCACGGCACCGATTGCTTGTTCTAACCAGTGAGTGTCGCGCACGGAGGGCCAGAGCGTCATCCTTTCGTCATATTTCTGCCACGCTCTTCGCCAAGTTGCCCAACCCCACGTACCGGGATGCTTCGAGCAGAAATAGCTATCCCGGACCTCAGTGCCGTTGAGGCAGTAGTTATCGCCGCTGATCATCATCACGCGGTCGTCGCTGCGGAAGCGCTGCAACAACTCCGCACAGTAGGGGAAGAACGACCTCGAGGGCAGGGTATCGTCCTCAAGAAGGATCGCCTCGTCGCAGAGCTCGAAGACCCAAGTAAAACCGCTGATCTCCCGGCGCTTCATACCCAGGTTCTGCTCCGAGAAGTTCGTCAAGACTTCGCACTCCCAATCAACATATTCCGCGACAGCCCTCGCCTGCCGACACGCTTCGTACTCCTCATCCGAGCGGGGGCCGTCGGCGATGAGCAGGAGTTTCTCCGGCTGGTACTCCGCAATTCGATCGAAGACCTGCCAAGTGCATGCGGGTCGATTGAACATGACCAGGGCAACAGGCACCTTTGACGCGTTCCCGAGATCGGGGGCGCTTGGGCTCACCAGGCGATCGTATACGAGGGTCGCCGCCGCCCTTCGAGAGGTTCGTCTGCACGAGTTGCTTCCAACACCTGCTTTCCTTGAGCGTGTCGCGGATTACGCTTGGAACGTGCTCGAGCAAGCTCACACGTGGCGCGTTGCAGGGCGGAGTACGAGATGCCGATGCTCAGGCCTACGAAAGCAGCTGTTTTTATCTCACGGAAAAGAAACCAAATGCAATTCACGCATAGGGGTCGTTAGTGCTCGAGCGGTACGCGCACTGGCCTCATCACCTCAGTGGAAATTAATCGGCGCGCGCGACCGCGACCACATTCCACGTCGTCTCGTCCGGCTCGTGCTTCAGATCGGGGAAGCCTGAAAGGCGGACGAGCGAGAAGCCCGAGCGCGAGAGCAGCATCCGGAGCTCGTTGCCGAAGAAGAACCGGATCGCATGCTCCTCTTCCGCCGTCTCGCGAATCCGGTCCTTCTCGACGTGCCAGAGCTCGTAGTGCACGCGACAAAGCTGCTTGAGCTGATCGAGTTGTGGGGTCGCCGCGCGCAGGAGCTCTCCGTGCTCGAGAGGGATGCGCGAGAACCGCGGGGAAGGCCGCTGCTCGAGGACCGCGGGTCCGTACCAGACCTCGAACACCAGCAGGCCTCCCGGCCGGAGGTGGCGGCGCGCGGTTGCGAGCGTCGCCAGGACGTCCTCGTCCTCGATGAGATAGCCGAGCACAGCGAAGAGGAGCACGACGGCGTCGACGGGTCGACCGAGATCGAAGCTTCGGATGTCCGACTCGTGCAGTTCGACGTTCGGCTGGGTCGCCGCCTTCGCACGTGCGATCTCCAGCATGGCCGGAGAGCGCTCGACGCCGACGACGTCGTACCCCAACGCCGCCAGGCGGACGCTGTGGTTCGCGGTTCCGCAGCCGAGATCGAGCACCGACTTGATCGCGCCGTTCCCATGCTCGGCGAAGAGGTACCGCAGGAGCTCGCACTCGCCCTCGTAATCCTTGTCGCGGTAGAGGGCGTCATACGTCGTGGCATACAGGGACGAGAACGCCTGGCTCACGCGAGCACGCTCGCCACCGCCTCGCAGACCGCATCGACCTGAGCATCGGTGATCGCCGTGCCGGAGGGGAGGTAGAGGCCCTGGCGGGCCAGTCGCTCGGCGACCGGATACGACTCTGCGTCAAAGAGACCTCTTCTTCGAAACACGGGTTGCTCATGCATGCCAAGGAAGAACGGCCGCGTCTCCACGCCCTCCTCGCTGAGTTGCTCCGAGAAGCTGGCCGCGTCCAGGCCTGTCTTCTCGTCGACGACCACGCCGTACATCCAGTAGACGCTTCGCGCCCACGGCTCCTGCACGGGAAGCTGAAGGCCCTCGAGCCCACCGAGTCGCTGCGTGTAGCGTGCTGCGACTTCGCGTTTGCGCGCGATCGTCTCGTCGACCCGCTCGATCTGGGCTACTCCGAGGGCGGCCTGGAGGTTGGTGAGCCGAAAGTTGAAGCCGATCTCGTCGTGTACGAAACGCCGTTCGGGATCGAAGCCGAGGTTGCGAAGCGACCGAAGTCGACGCGCGAGCCCGTCGTCATCCGTGAGCACCATTCCACCTTCGCCGGTGGTCACGATCTTGTTGGCGTAGAAGCTGAAGCAGCTGACGTCGCCGAAGCTGCCGCAGCGCTTCCAGGCTGGTTGCCTTCGCGCCCGCCCGGTCAGGCACTCCGCTCCGTGCGCCTCGGCTGCGTCCTCGAGCACGGCGACGTCATGGGCCTCCGCCAGCTCGAGCAATGGATCCATGTCCACTGGGTGCCCGTAGATGTGGACGGGCATGATCGCTCGTGTGCGAGCAGCGAGCCTTTGCCGCACCTGGTCGACGTCCATGCACCACGTTCGCGGGTCGCAGTCGACCAGGACCGGCGTCGCCCCGACAGAGAGAACGGCCGTTGCGCAGGAGATGATGGTGAAGGTCGGCATGACCACTTCGTCGCCCGCCTCTAGTCCGAGCGCCGTCACCGCGGCCTGCAGCGCGGCACTCCCGTTACTCATGGCGACACCGTGAGCGCGTCCGCAATAGGCGGCCCAGGCCGTCTCGAACTCCTGGACGAAGGGGCCGGCGGATGAGATCCGTGCGCCTTCGAGGCACCGGCGCACGTACTCGAGCTCCTGTGCGCCCAGAACCGGTTCGTTGACCGGTATGCGCTGGGTCAGAATAGTTCCTTCTCCCCGAGGCCGGTGTAGGGGCCTTGCTTGACCTCGAGGAGGACGGTGTCCGCCTTCATTCTCAGGCCGTGGCCGCCCTCGACGAGGAGGATGATGTCGCCCTCTTCCAGCGTCTCCGTTGTCACGAGTCGGCGCTGCTGGTCATACAGGTCGATCTCGCAGCCTCCACTTCGCACGACTAACACTTCACAAGTCTTGTCGAGATGGCGGTCGAGTGGCACGTGTGCATGGCGAGCGACCTCGCCGCCGGCCGCGTAGACGATGAAGCCGACCTGCAGCGGGAGCTCGGCCGGTAACGGGAAGTTCGTTGCGGGTGGGTCGGCGCCGCGAATGACATAGGCCAGGACGGTCTCGTCGGAGGAGACGACACGGACGAATGGTTCGGTCATACGGCTCGTTCGAGTGTGGGGCCCGGCGGCCCGAGCGCGACAGCTCGGTCGAGGATCTCCGTCAGCCGTCGCCGAAAGTCCTCGGGCGTGAACGCCTGCACTCGCACCCGCCCGCGTGCGACCAGCCGGCGACAGAGTTCCTCGTCTGTCCAGACCTGTTCGATGGCAGCCGCGAGCGCCTCGGGCTCGCGCGGGTTCGCGATGAGAGCTGCATTTCCGACCTGCTCGCGAATCCCGCGGATGTCTGACGTGACGATGGGACAGCCAAGCGCCCACGCCTCGATGATCGGGAGGTTCGTCGGCCCGAAGAACGTCGGGAACACGAGCGCGGCGGCTCCATGGTAGAGGCCGGCCATATCGGAATCCGGCACGTAGCCGAGCACCGTCAGCTGTTCGTCGACGTTCAACGATCGCGCTTGCCTCATCGTCTCCTCGAACGTTCGCTCGCGCAGCGCGCCGCTCCACGAACCCGTCAGCACGAGTGCGATGCGCACGTTTCTCTGACGGAGGATCCCGAGCGCTTCGACCAGCCGCAGGTGGTTCTTGTGTGGCCAGAACTGCGCTGGGTAAAAGAGGTACCGCTCCGGTAGGGCCTGCCGACGCCGGATGCGCGCGGCGCCCTGGTCGGCGGCTGCGGCAGTGGATCTCAATTCTGGCGGCACGGCGAATGGAAGGATGCAGACCCGCTCCTCGTCGAGGCCGTAATGACCGTACGCGTCGAGAATGTCCTCTCGGCCGACGTCCGAGTCGGCCAGCACAACGGAGGCGTACCGGGCCCCGTTGCGGAACAAATATTCGCGGCGCTCCCAGACACCGTTCGCCGAGACCTCGGGGAATTCGGGCTGTAGGCGGTGTTGAAGATCGTGAATGGCCAGCACGTACGGCAGCCCAATTTCGAACGAAGCTGCCAGCGGAGCCGGGAACAGCGTCAGATCGATCGCGTTTTCAGTGAGCACTCGCGCGGTTTCGGGCCTGGCGCGGATGCGATCGAGGTCGGCCGTCCTGCGTCTCCGTACCCCCCGGCGGACCATGCGCAGGCCGTTACGAAGACGTTGGGATCGAATGAACGGCAACCGCCGTCCCTGCGAATTCAGCGGACTGAGAAGTGGGAGCTCCAGACACGCCCACCCATTCATCATCGGTGGGAGCTGCGAGCCGGGAGCTACGAGCGCAACGGCTCCTCCCGCCGATCCCAACTCGCGCAGAGCGTCAGCCACGGAGGCGCCGTACTGATAGACCCCCCCACCGGCCGGGTCGAGCACCGGGACGAACCCGAGCTTCATGCTCGGAGCTCGACCCGGAAATCGAAACCGTGAACGAGCGTCAGGAGAGGGCTGAGCTTGTCCATTGAGACAGCGGTCGTGCTCCGATCAAGCGGTGACCCGATCGCTACTGTACGCCCCCAGGCAGGAGCCGGCATCGCGCTTCACGGACGCCCTTCGAGTGAATATGCGCTCAGCTGCGCGCGAGGACGACCTTCGCGTTCCAGCGATAGGTCAGCGTGGTGCTGCCCGCACGGGAGGTGCTCTGTCCCGTCAGGGCGATGGTCACGCGATTGCGCTCGAAGGTCGATGCCGGGTACATGCGCTTCATCTTCGCGGTCGTGCTCGCGCCGAGCCTGGGCCCGCGGCAGAAGCTCATCTTCGCCTGTGGAAAGGCCCAGCGCGCCTCGACCTTCGAGCCGACGCGGCGTAGCGTGATGCCGCCCTTCCCGCCGACGTTGTTCGAATTCGCGCAGCTCTCCTGGTAGGGCGAAGAAGCGGACTGCTTGATCCTGACTCGCTCCTTCAGAGTGCCTTTGAGGCCGGCGACCGCGCGACCGGGGAGCGTCCCCTTCCCACTGCCCTTTTTCGACGCGCTGAGCACGGCGGTGCCCTGAGTCTGACTCTGGTTGGAGCCGCCGCTGCGGAACGACAGCGTTGCGTTCGCCTTGGCGGAGACGACGGTGAAGCGCTCGACCGCGCTGCGGGCGCTCGAGGCAGGGAGCGAAACGGCCAGTGCGACCGCTCCTACGACAGCGAAAGAGAGACCCCTCACGATCGGCGAGTGTACCGCGAGGGTGGCTATTCCAGAGGTAAAAGTTCTGTTTCGGCGACGTTCAAGGCCGCGAGCTCGGCCTCCACGAGTATGCGGACGAGCTCCTCGAAGTCGACGCTCGGCGCCCAACCGAGGCGGTTGCGTGCCAGCGAGGCATCGCCCACCAGGTTGTGCAGTTCGGCACTCCCCCGGCGCAGCGCGTCGTCGACTCGGACGTGCTTCTCCGAGTCCAGGCCCGCGTGCCTGAAGGCACATTCGACCAGGTCCCGAACCGAGTGCAGGACGCCGGTGCCGACGACGTAGTCCCGCGGCTCGTTCTGCTGGAGCATGAGCCACATGGCGCGAACGTAGTCCGGTGCATACCCCCAGTCACGGCGCGCGTCCAGGTTTCCCAACGTCAGCTCGTCGTCGCGTCCCAGTGCGATCCGCACCGCCGCGTGCGCGACCTTGCGCGTCACGAAGTCGAGCGGCCGTCTCGGCGACTCGTGGTTGTACAGGATGCCCGAGCAGACGAAGAGCCCGTATCGGCGCCGGTAGGAGCCGACGATGAAGTGCGCGTACGCCTTCGCGACGCCGTACGGCGTGACGGGCGCGAGCGGCGTCTGTTCGTTCTGCGGGGTCTCGCGCGGCTCGCCGAAGATCTCGCTGGAGGACGCCTGATAGAAGCGTGTCTGCGGACGCGTCTCGCGAATGGCTTCCAGAATCGCGGTGGCGCCGACGGCGGCGAACTGCGCGGTCAGGACGGGTTGGTCCCACGACATCGGAACGAACGACGGCGCGGCCAGGTTGTAGGCCTCGTCCGGCCGGGACTCGGCGAGGGCCGTCTGCAGCGATGACTGGTCGAGCAGATCGGCCCGGATCAGCGTGATGCGGTCCGCGACCGCCGCCAGGTTGTCGTGAGACGCATCCGGGTCGCGGACGACGCCGTACACCTCGTAGCCCTCCCCGAGGAGAAGCTCGGCCAGGTACGAGCCGTCTTGTCCGGCGATTCCGGTGATGAGGGCCCGCCTGGGCACGCGGTGAGCTTACTTCGGCTTCGGGCCCCGGCTGACCACCAGGCCCACCGTGCGGTTCCGCACCAGCCGCGTGCCGGCAGCCGGCTTCTGCGAGATCACGAGCCCCGCCTTCATCCTCGAATAGGCCCGCGTGACCCTCCCCGGCGAGCAGTTGGCGTTGCGGATGCGCGCCTTCGCCTTCGCCAGCGTCAGCCCTCGCACACGCGGGACGACGCACGCCTGGACCGGGGAAGGAGGCGGCGGAGCTGGCGGAGGAGGCGGCGGCGGCGGCGGAGGAGG
>Ga0075428_100005777_pt1 | contig 13737 bp, 12 predicted proteins | sample RhiMetdeltSRZDD2_FD_75291 | JGI IMG/M metagenome (GOLD analysis project Ga0075428, IMG submission 75291) | Populus rhizosphere microbial communities from Tennessee, USA - Rhizosphere MetaG P. deltoides SRZDD2 | ecosystem: Host-associated > Plants > Roots > Rhizosphere > Soil | place: USA...
CGCGGTACGTGTAGCGGCCGGATGCGACGATGTCCTGGTAGGCGGCGTCGGTGAGCTCGCGGCGGCGCGTCTCGTCCTTGGCCTGCTCGAGCACGGCGCCGAGGTCCGACAGGTCGGCGCGCACGGACAGGTAGTGCCTGCCGGGCTCGAGCACGTCGCTGTAGGTGCCTTCGACGAGGATCTGGCCGGTCCGCGTGGCACAGGCTTCGAGGTGCCGGGGCGAGACGGCGAACAACGCGAGCTCGCCGTCGCGCCCCGGGAAGCACGCCGCCTCGATCTCGTCGTAGGTGGCGGCGGGATGGTCGTCGACGTAGCGCATCGTCGCCGCCCGGAGCTCCCCGTCGGGGTCGAGGATGCTGGCGCCGCCCTCCACGCCGAGCGTCCAGCGCGACCGCACCAGCGCGCGGAACCAGTCGTCGCCGAGCAGCGTGGCGCCGGGGTCGAGCGAGATGTCCGTCGTCAGCCCACGCGCGGCCGCCTCGGCCGCGCCCGCCGTGGCGATGCCGGTCTTCAGCAGCCCGTGCCGGCCGAGATAGGGCCGCTCGGCGCCCGCGCGGTAGAACACGTCCACCGGTCGCTCGGCTGCCGTGCGTGCGAGCTCGTCGATCCGCGTCAGCGTCCGCTCGTCGAGATAGCCGGTGAGTGTGGGCTCGAAGCGCACGCGCTCGCGGTCGATGCCCGCGTAGATCTTCTGCCATTCGGACGCCGGCGAGACCGAGAACACCACATCGATGCGGGCGTCGCGGATGAAGTCGCACAGTGCGCCCGAGCGCAGGAACTCGTCCTGCGGCATCGCCGCGCGCACGCCGGAGACACCGTCGAGCTCGAGCGCCCGCGAGCGCAGCGTCTCGTCCACCTGGGGTCCCCAGCGCAGTGAAGAGAGGAAGCTCGTATGGAAGACGATCGCGTCGAAGGGAATCCGGCGCATCCACCGCGGGACCGGCCCGACGAGCGCGTTGGCGTAGAACACGCGCGCCTTCGAGTAGCGGCGGAACGAGTACAGGTGATCCTCAACCGTCGAACGCAGCGGATGCTGCATCAATCCGTAGACGACGAGGATCGTTCGCACGATGGCGGTCAGTGCTTGCGCAGGTGGTACATGCCGCCGATGCCGGCATGGAAGCCGTCGCGCATCGGCCGCCCCGCGAAGTCGAACGTGAGCGCGCGCAGGAAGTCGCGGTGGTCGGTGGCCAGTCGCTCGTCGCCGATCGCGTTCCCCCACGACTGCTTCAGCGCGCGTAGCTCGTTCTTGGAGAGGTAGCCGCCGACGAACTCGGCGTCGAAGCCGGCCGATTCGCACAGCTCGACCCACTCGCCCGGCGGGTAGCTGCGCGAGATCGGGCACTCCGGGCCGTCGGTGTTGCGGCGGAACGCCTCGTGCACGTCCAGGCCGGGGAACGCGTCGGCCACGATCATCTTCTCGTACGCCGTGTAGAGGTGGAACCAGAGGCTGTCGCGGTTGTAGACCATGATCAGCCCGCGCCCGCCGGGGCGCAGGACGCGGTGCAGCTCGCGCAGGATCGCGCCGGGCTCGCTCGTGTGATGGAGCACGCCCAGGCTCTGGAGGAAGTCGACCGACTCGTCGTCGAGCGGGATCTCCACGGTGGCGTCGCTGCCCTGCAGCAGCTCCGTGCGTTCCGGGTCCACGCGGTGCAGATCCAGACGCGCCCGGGCCAGATCCAGCGCTGTCGCCGACACGTCGAACCCGATGATGCGCCGAGCGCCCGTGTAGAGCGCGTAGCCGGTCAGGTCGTTGCCCGGTCCGCAGCCGTAGTCGAGCAGCACCTCGCCGTCGTGCGAGCCCCACAGCCCGCTGAGCTCGCGAAACAGGGGGTACTCGTCGAACCGCCACTCGAGGTTGCGCTCGGACGCGCGGCGGCTCCGGAACCGCTTCGCGCGGACGGTGTGGCGGCCCCAATACTGGTCGACTGCCGTGGTCACCGGACGGCGAGCTCGGTGTAGTGGCGGTCGGCCGCCGCGGCCGCGTCGACCGGCGAGGCATAGGTTGGCGGCAGTGGGCCGATGCGGTCGGTCAGCCGGCTGGCGACGCGGCGCACCGGGTCGTGCCTCAGCGCCGCGTCGAGCCACCGCCGCGCCGGTCCGGCGGGCTCGGCGGCCGGCTCGGTGACCGGGGTCACGCCGTAGCGGCGCTCTGCCTCCTCCAGCAGCTCGAATTGCGCCGCCCGCTCGGCTTCGTCGGTCCACCCGACCTCCCCCAGGTCCTCGCGGGCGCGCCGTACGAGGTTCGGCATGTCCAGCGGCGGCGTCGAGCCCGCCGGCAGGCGGGCGCCCGAGGACGCGAGGTCGTAGCCCACGATGTTGTGCACGGACGTGTACAGGCCCGGGATCGGCAGCGCCTCGATGAGCGCCGGGTCGGCGGCTTCGATGAACCGCCGGCTCTGGCCGGGGTCCGCGGCCACGCGGCGGCCGTTGGAGCGCATCGAGCTGTAGGACAACAGCAGCGGCCGCCCGAGATCGAGCGCCCCCTCGGCCAGCACGCTCGCGGGGACCATCGACGTGTAGTCGGGCGCCAGGGGGTGGAACACGCGGCCCGCGTGCGCGCGGATGCGCTCGAGCAGCGGTCGCGAGAACGCGCCGAACACGATCTTGCCCCGCACGTAGTGAACGCGGTCGACCCCGCGGCGGCTCGCGTTGGCGTAGCGAGTCGCGAGCTCCGCGGTGGCGTCGTAGAGAACCGGCGCGCGCGGCGTGTCGATCGGTGCGAACCGGCCGCGCGCGAGGTTGCGCTCCTCGTCCACGGGGATGAAGCGCTCGTTCTGCCAGGTGACGATGTCGGCCGGCTGGGCCTGCAGCGCCCGGTCGGCGACCGCCAGGGCCGACGGGTGCAGCAGCGTCTTGTCGATGACGACGGCGACGTAGTCGCCCGTGGCGGCGTCGACCGCGCGCTCGAAGTTGTCGTGCATGGCCAACGGAGCCTCCGGCCGGATGTAGCGCCATCCCGGCTCGGCAAGGCGGTCGAACACGGCGCGGGCGGGCGCCGTGGTCGGATTGTCCGCGACCACGACCTCGACCTCCGCGAACGTCTGCGCGGCGAGGCTCTCGAGGCAGAACGCGAGCAAGTCGGGGCGGTCGCGCGTCGGCACGACGACGCTGAAGCGAGGCATCAGCGGCCCGAGTATAGGCGGGTCGATTGCTAGCGTGGCGCCGCTATGAAGGCAGTGATCCTCGCCGGAGGGCTGGGCTCGCGCATCAGTGAAGAGACGCAGGTGCGGCCCAAGCCGATGATCGAGATCGGGTCCAAGCCGATCCTCTGGCACATCATGAAGCTGTACGCCGCTTACGGCATCAACGACTTCGTCGTGTGCCTCGGCTACAAGGGCTACATGATCAAGGAGTTCTTCGCGAACTACTACCTGCACTCGTGCGATGTGACGTTCGATCTCGCGGAGAACTCGGTCGAGGTCCACCGGAGCCACGCCGAGCCGTGGAAGGTCACGCTCGTCGACACCGGTGAGGCGACGATGACCGGTGGGCGCCTGGCGCGAGCACTGCGCTACGTCGAGGACGGCGAGTTCTGCTTCACCTACGGCGACGGGGTCGCAGACGTCGACATCGGCGCGCTCGTCGACTTCCATCGCAGCCAGGGAACGCTTGCGACCGTCACGGCGGTCCAGCCGCCCGGGCGTTTCGGTGCACTCGAGATCGACGGCCGGCGGGTCACCGGGTTCGCCGAGAAGCCGCAGGGCGACGGCGGCTGGATCAACGGCGGCTTCTTCGTCCTCTCGCCCGAGGTCGGGCGCTACCTGGACGGCGACGCGACGGTCTGGGAGCGGGAGCCGCTGGAGGCGCTGGCGCGTGAGGGGCAGCTGTCGGTCTACGAGCACTCGGGGTTCTGGCAGCCCATGGACACGCAGCGCGACATGCGCCAGTTGCAGGAGATCTGGGCGTCCGGGCGCGCGCCGTGGGCGGCGGCATGGGCGTAGGCCGGCCGTCGCTGTTCTGGCAGGACTTGGCGCGGGAGCACGCCGAGCAGCTGGCTCAGTACGGCTTGAGCGATCTCAAGCGCAGGCAGGCCCTGCGCTACTTCACCTGGCAGTGGCGATGGCGCGCCATCGGCCGCAGCGAGCAGTTCCGGTTCCTGCTCGCCCACACGCCGAAGCGCGATCTGGCGCGAGCGCTGGTGACGCCGCAGCCGTTGTCGCCGGCGTTGTGGCGCGGGCTCTCGTGGGGTCGCGGCGACCGCTACCTGTACGCGCTGGCGACACGGCTCCTGTGGCTGTACGCGGAGGCCCACGGCGAGCAGCGCGTGCTCGCGCTCGGCGAGCCCGCACTCGGGAACCCGCCGCCGGTGCTGTGGGACGGGCAGCTCGTGTCGCAGGACCTGGCCAACTGCGCGCTCGAGGCCGAGGCGATCGTGCGCGCCCTCGACGGCCGCACGCCGGCGTCGATCCTCGAGATCGGCGCCGGATACGGGCGCACGGCGTACTCGCTGCTCGGCCTGTTCCCCACGGCGAGCTACACGATCGTCGACATCGAGCCGGCGCTGACGCTGTCGCGCTTCTACCTCACGGCGCTCTACCCGGAGCGCGACGTGCGGTACGTGGACGCAGCGCAGGGCGAGCCCGATCTCGCCGCGGGCATCGATCTCGCGGTGTCGATCTCGTCGCTGCACGAGATGACGCCCGAGCAGGTCTCGGGCCACCTGCAGACACTGGACAAGGTCGTCGACGGCGTCGTCTTCCTCAAGCAGTGGGACCGCTGGCACAACCCGGTCGACGACGTGGTGATGGAGTTCGACCGCTACCCGATCCCCGAGCCGTGGTCGTTGGTGTTCCGCGAGCCGTCGCCAGTGCAGACGCGCTTCGCCCAGGCCGCGTGGAGGACGGCATGACGCCGTGTCGCTTCTGCGGCGCCCCGCTCGATGCGGTCTTCGCCGACCTCGGCATGTCGCCGCTCGCGAACTCGTTTCTCACGCCGGAGCAGACCAACGCGATGGAGCCGTTCTATCCGCTCCGGGCGCTCGTGTGCGAGCGGTGCTTCCTCGTACAGCTCGAGGAGTACGAGTCGCCGAGCAGCATCTTCTCCGACTACGCGTACTTCTCGTCGTACTCGACCTCGTGGCTCGAGCACTCCCAGCGCTACGCCGCCGCGATGATCGAGCGCTTCGGCCTCGCAGCCGAGAGCCACGTCGTCGAGATCGCGTCGAACGACGGCTACCTGCTGCAGTACTTCAAGGAGCGCGGTGTGCCCGTGCTGGGCATCGAGCCGGCGGCGAACGTCGCCGAGGTCGCCGTCGCGAAAGGTCTCCCCACGCTCGTCGAGTTCTTCGGCGTCGAGAGCGCGCAGCGCCTCGCGCCCGACTCCGGCGCCGACCTGCTGATCGGGAATAACGTGCTCGCGCACGTCCCCGACATCAACGACTTCGTCGGCGGGATGAAGATCCTGCTCAAGCCGGGCGGCGTCATCACGATGGAGTTCCCGCATCTGATGCGGCTGATCGACGAGCGGCAGTGGGACACGATCTACCACGAGCACTTCTCGTATCTGTCCTTCACCACCGCGCGACGCGTGTTCGCGGCCCACGGGTTGCGCCTGTTCGACGTCGAGGAGCTGCCGACGCACGGCGGCTCGCTACGGATCTACGGATGCCACGACGACGACGCCGGCCAGGCCGAGACCGACCGGGCCGCCGAGCTGATCGCGCGTGAGGACGCGGCCCGCTACTCGGAGCTCGAGACCTACCTCGACTACGGCGTCACGGTGGCCGAGGACAAACGCCGGATCCTCGCCACTCTGATCGAGCTCAAGGAGCACGGGCAGAGCATCGCCGGCTACGGCGCCCCCGCGAAGGGGAACACGATGCTCAACTACTGCGGGATCGGCCCCGACTTCCTCGACTACACGGTGGACCTCAGCCCGCACAAGCAAGGACTGTTCCTCCCGGGCACCCACATCCCGATCCGCTCGCCCGATGCCCTTCAGGACACGCGGCCGGACCTCGTCCTCATCCTGCCGTGGAACCTCAAAGACGAGATCATGAACCAGCTGGCCTTCGTCCGTGATTGGGGCGGCCGTTTCCTGGTTCGGACTCCCGAACTGGAGATCGCTCCATGACCAACGTTCCCCGGCCCTCCGCCGACGAGTTCGGGCCACTCGTGCGCGTGACCACCCCGACCGGCGAGCGCGAAGTGGACATCTACTCGGAGGAGGGCTTCCGCGTCCTCGCACACCTGTGGACGCGCAGCAACTGGCACAACCGCCTCTCGTACGAGGTGACATGGCTGGGGATTCCGATCATCCAGCTCCCCGAGGACATGGCCGTCATGCAGGAGCTGATCTGGAAGGTGCGGCCCGACGTCATCGTCGAGTCCGGCATCGCCCACGGCGGAGCGCTCGTCCTCTACGCGTCGATTCTCGAGCTGCTCGGCCGCGGGCGGGTCATCGGCGTCGACGTCGAGATCCGCAAGTACAACCGGCTGGCCATCGAAGCCCACCCGCTCAGCCATCGGATCGAGATGATCGAGGGCGATTCGCTGGCTGACGAGACCGTCGCTGCCGTGCGCTCCCGGATCCGGCCCGGGGAGCGCGTGCTCGTGGCGCTCGACTCTGCCCACTCGCGCGAGCACGTGCTGGGAGAGCTGAAGCGCTACGCCCCGCTCGTCACGCCGAACAGCTACGTCGTCGTCTTCGACGCGGTGATGGCGCTGGTCGCCGACGCGCCGGCCGCGGGCGAGGGGTGGGACCATGACAACCCGCTGGAGGCGGTGCGCGAGTTCCTCGACGGCAACGACGACTTCGAGCTGGACCGCTCGTACGAGCGCCTGGCCGTCACGTATTGCCAGGGAGGGTTTCTGCGGCGCCGCGAAGCGGACTGATGCGGTTCCGCGAGACGCCGGTCGCCGGCAGCTACGTCGTCGAGCCCGAGCGGATGGAGGACGCGCGCGGCTTCTTCGCCCGCACGTTCGCGGCGGACGAGTTCGCCGCCCGCGGACTCGACGCTCGCGTCGACCAGTGCAGCACGTCGTTCAACGCCAAGCGCGGCACGCTCCGGGGCCTGCACTACCAGGCGGCGCCTCACGGCGAGGCCAAGCTGGTCCGCTGCACGCGCGGCGCGATCTACGACGTGGCCGTGGATCTGCGACCCGACTCGCCGAGCTACCTGCGCTGGGTCGCGACCGAGCTGACCGCCGAGAACGGACACGCGCTGTACGTGCCGGACGGCTGTGCCCACGGGTTCCAGACACTCGAGGACGCGAGCGAGGTCCTCTATCAGATCGCCACCGCGTACGTCCCTGAGGCGGCCCGCGGCGTGCGCTGGGACGACCCCGCCTTCAACATCGAGTGGCCGCCCGCTCCGCCCGGCGGGCGCACGCTGGCCGAGCGCGACGCGCAGTACCCCGACTTCGCGCCATGAGCCGGATCCTGCTCACGGGGGCGACCGGGTTCATAGGACGCCACGTGCTCCCGCGGCTGCAGGGCGACGTCCACGCGGTCACCAGGCACGCGTCGCCGGCCGGCGACGGCGTCACGTGGCATCGGGCGGACCTGCTCTCGAGCGCGGCGATCGTGACCGAGGTCAGGCCCGAGGTGCTCGTGCACCTCGCGTGGTACGTGGAGCCCGGCCGCTATTGGACCGCACCGGAGAACATCCGCTGGGTCGAGGCGTCGCTCGCGCTGCTGCGTGCCTTCGCCGCTGCGGGCGGTCGCCGGGCCGTGCTCGCCGGCACATCGGCCGAGTACGACTGGCAGGCGCTGGGGGGACGCTGCCACGAGCAGCGCACGCCGCTGAGACCGGCGACGCTGTACGGGGCGGCCAAGCACGCGCTCCATACGGCCGCGGCGCCGTACGCCGAGCAGTCGGGGTTCGAGCTGGCGTGGGGCCGGATCTTCTTCGTCTATGGACCGGGGGAGCCCGAGGGCCGGCTCGTCCCGTCCGTCGGCAGGGCCCTGCTCGCCGGCGAGCCCGTGCCCACGACCAGCGGCGACCAGGTCCGCGACTTCATGTACGTCGAAGACGCGGCGGCCGCCTTTGCGGCGCTCGCGGACGGGAACACGACGGGCGCCGTGAACATCGGCTCGGGCGATCCCGTTCGCGTCCGCGACGTGGTCGAGACCATCGCTCGGCAGGTCGGCCGTCAGGACCTGCTGCGGCCGGGCGCCCTGCCCGACCGCGAGGGCGATCCACCGCGGCTCGTGGCCGACGTCACGCGCCTCAGGCAGGAGGTCGGAATCGCACCGCGGACGGCACTCGACGAGGGCCTGGCGCGGACGCTGGAATCGCTGCGTTGACCGCCGGCTTGCCGACCTCCCACTGCGTGTCGCTCCGCAGGTATCCACGTGGCGTGCGGAGGTACGTCTCATTGTCGCCGTCGGCAACGCCGATCTCGAACTGCAGCACACGCTCGACGAGGTCGACGTCCGCGAGGTACACAAGCCGCTCGTGAACGCCGATGTCGAGCGCGAACTGCCCGGGGAGAAGACGCAGCGCAAGCTCCGCTCGCAGTTCGTGGAACCCGGGCTCGAGCCGGAACGGCTCACCGCCGCCGTCGGTGCTGAGCGCCGTGACGATCCGCAGCCCGTCGGCGGCCGTGATCCCGACCTCGAAGACGCCCTCCTCGATCGTCTCGAACACCTCCAAGATCGCCTCGACGATCACGGGCCGGTTGAGCATCAGCGAGTGCGTCGGCTGGCTGTCCTCGGCATCGAGCAGCCGGACGCTGCGGAAGTGCGCCTCGCCGGTGCCGAGGCGCGGCGACCCGTCGGGGATCTGGACGACGCCACCGTGCTCCGCCGGATCGATCGAGTTCAGGTACCCGGCCGTGACCGTTGCCACGGGGCCCTCCGCCCGGACCTCGCCGTGCTCGATGAGGACCGCGCGGTCGCACAACCGCTCGACCCATGCGAGGTTGTGGCTGACGAACACGATCGTTCGCCCCTCCTCGACCGTCAGGTCGTGGATCTTCTGGATGCACTTGCGCTGATACGCGGCATCACCGACCGCCAGCACCTCGTCGACGAACATGATCTCCGAGTCGAGGTGGGCGGCGACCGCGAAGCCGAGCCGCACGAACATGCCACTCGAGTAGCGCTTCACGGGCGTGTCGATGAACTCCTCGACGCCCGCGAAGTCCACGATCGCGTCGAAGCGCCTCGCGATGTCCTGTCGGCGGAGTCCCAGGATCGCGCCGTTCAAGTAGACGTTCTCGCGGCCCGTGAGCTCCGGATGAAAGCCTGTCCCGACCTCGAGCAGCGTGGCCACGCGGCCGCGCAGCTCGATCCGGCCCTCGGTGGGGAGCGTGATCCGCGACAGCAGCTTGAGCAGCGTGCTCTTGCCGGCGCCGTTCGGCCCCAGCAGGCCGATGACCTCGCCCTGCGCGATCTCCAGCGACACGTTCCGCAGCGCCCAGAACGGCTCCATCGCGGGCGCCGCTTCGGCGGGCCGCCGGACCCCGCGCAGCGCATTGCCCATCCGCTCGGCAAGGAGCGCGCCGCGGATGCCCGGAGACCCGCGGTAGTAGCGCTTGCCCAGGTTCTCGATGCGGATCGCCGGCGCGCTCATGGCTCACACCACGTCCGCGAACTCGCGCTCCGCGCGGCCGTAGTACAGGATCCCGGTGGCGAGTAGCACGGACGACTCGACGAGCGTCACGCTCAGGGGTACGACCGGGAACTCGGACCCCGGCAACGTCATCCATCGCATCAGCTCGAGCACCCCGACCATGGGATTCAGCGAGTACAGAAGGTGGTAGGCGTCCGGGACGTTGCTGAGTGGATAGACGACGGGCGTGATGAACAGGCCGAGCAGCACGCCGAACGACACGAGCGGTCCGATGTCCCGGTACTTGACGTGCAGCGCGGCCAGCCACAGGCCGAAGCCGAGCGTGACCGCAAGCAGCAACGGTACGAGCAGCGGGCTGAGAACCACCTGGACCGGCGGTATCACGCCGTAGAGCAGCAGGACGACCAGCGCGACGACGAAGCCGACCACGAAGTCGATGAGCGGCGCCGACACGGCCGCGGCCGGGATGACGAGCCGCGGGAAGTACACCTTGGAGATCAGCGGTGCGCTCACCACCGTGCTCGACGCCACCTTCCCGATGGCGACCGCGAAGAACAGCCACGTGACCATCCCGAGCAGCGCGAACACCGGGTACGGCACATCGCTTCCGGTCCCGATGTGGGCCAGCCGGCCGAAGAACAGCGAGAACACCGCGGCCAGCAGGACCGGCTGGATGATCGCCCACGCCGCGCCGATCAGCGATTGCTTGTAGAGCACCGCGACGTCGCGGCGCGCGAGCACCCAGAGCAGGTCGCGGTGCGACCAGAGCTCGCGCCAGTCGGGCCACGCCCAACCCTTCGGCGGCTCGACGACGGTGACCGCCGGGGACTCCGGGGCGGCCGCGGCGCTCACGCCGGCACGCCCTCCAGCTCCTGCATCCGCGCAGCATGCTTGGCGATGCAGCGGTCGATGAACGCGCGGTTCACACGCGTCCACTCGATCGTGCGCTCGAGACCCTCGCGCAGCGGCATCGCCGCCTCGAAGTTCAGCTCGCGGCGCGACTTCGACGGATCGCCGTAGCGCTGGCCCGAGTGGTCCCAGTCGCGGGCCGGCGCGAGCGCGATCGGCGTCGGGTTCCCGGTCAGCTCGTTGATCAGCTCGGCGAGCTCGCGGATCGTCGTCTCGACGCCGCTGGCGAGGTTGTAGACGCCGCCGGGCTCGCCGCGCAGCGCGCACGCGATCAGCCCTTGCGCCATGTCGCCGACGTAGATGAAGTCGCGGCTGGCGATCCCGCCGTTCTCGATCGGCAGGGCCTCCTGGTTGAGCGCCTTGTAGATGAACGTCGGCGTGACGTTGCGCCACACCGTGTTCACGGTCCCGCGCCAGCGGCCGGCGCCGAGCACCTCGCCCGGGCCGTACACGTTCTGGAAGCGCGCCTTCACCGTCGGGAGCCCGTACCGTGAGAAGTAGTAGTTGGAGTAGTACTCCCCGATCATCTTCGAGATCTGGTACGGGCTGTCCAGCCACAGCGAGACCGGCGCGTCCTCCTGCGTGGCCTCGGCGCCCTCGAACGTCTTCTCGGCCACGGTGCAGCCCGCCGACGCATAGACCACGCGCTTGAGCCGGTCGTGGTCCTTGAGCGCCTCGTACAGCTTGAGCGTCGTGAGCGTGTTGTGCTCGTGGTCGGCGAGCGGGTCGGCCATCGAGCTCTGGTTGCCGTGGTAGGTCGAGAGGTGGAAGACGTACTCGAGGTCGCGCGGCAGCGACGCGAGCACGTCGTTCTCGTTGATCGACGCCTCGATGAACGAGACCCGCGAGTCGTCCGGCAGGTTCTCCCGCTCTGCCGACAGCAGGTTGTCGACGACGACGATCTCGCCCGGGTCGTGCTCGAGCAGCGCGCGAACGAGGTTGGAGCCGACGAACCCGGCGCCGCCTACGACGAGAATGCGCGCGCCGGCGAAGCTCACTCGCCGACCTTCAGATGCGTGTAGGTCTGCGAGACGCCGAACTCGCGGTAGTAGTCGATCGCGCGGCGGACGCCCTCGGCGAGCGGGACCTTCGGCTGCCAGCCGAAGTCCTGCTGGATCCGGCTGGGGTCGAGCAGGATCGTGTAGGCGTCGTCCTCGCCCTTCGGCCGCACCTCGACGTCGCCGTCGAGCTCGACCTCCGGGAGCGCGGCGATCGTCGCGTCGAACAGCTCCTTGATCGCGAAGTCGGTGCCCGACGACACGTGGTAATGGCCCTGGCCGGTGCCGTCGACGACCGCCTGCATGACGACGTCGATCAGGTCGTCGATGTAGATGAAGTCGCGCCGCGTGTCCATGACGAACACGCCCTTGCCCTCCGTCAGGCGGTGGTAGAAGGTCGGCAGCGGGCCGGAGATGTTGCGCGGCCCGTACGCGTTGGCCAGCCGGAACGACACGAAGTCGAGGCCGGACAGCTCGATGTACAGCTCGCCGGCGGTCTTGGAGATTCCGTAGCTCGAATCCGGCCGGATCGGATGCTCGAGCGTGACCGGCTGCTCCGTGGGCGTCGTGCCGTAACAGAGCGCGGTCTGGAAGTAGAGCAGCCGCGCGACGCCGGTGGCCTGCGCGGCCCTGACGACGTTCACCGTGCCGAGCGCGTTGGTCAGCACGTCGGCGCCCCACGCGTCGGGATCCTTGTATGCCGCGGCGGCGTGCACCACGAACTCGGGCTTGAAGCTCTCGAACGCCTCGAGCACGACGTCCGGGTCCTCGATCGTGTCCTCCACGACCGTGAGTCCGTCGCGTTCCGTCAGGTTGTCGCGGCGCCCCGTCGCGTAGTTGTCGATGACGAGGACCTCGTGGCCGTCATCCAACAGCCGATCGGCGAGGTGAGAGCCGATGAAACCGGCCCCGCCCGTGATCAGAACCTTCACTTGCCGTGCCTTTCGTCGTTAGCAGACTCTTGAACTCGTGCTCGCGGTCGTGGAAGAGCCGCTGCCACAGTTCGAGAGATAGCAGCCCCCACGTCTGGCGCCCGAAGCGATTCTCGCGTTCGAGGCCCGCGAGGACCTTGCGGTTGTCGAAGTGCTCGCGACCGAGCGCCGCCTGCGACGAGAAGGCATCGGTGATGAAGTCGCGTGCCGGTCCGGCGAACCACTCGTGCAGCGGGACCGGGAAGCCCATCTTGTCCTTGCGCTCCGCGATCACGTCGGGCACGAGCGGGCGCGTGGCGCGCTTGAAGACGTGCTTCATCGTGCCGTCCTTGAACTTGACGTCGGCCGGCATGGTGGCGGCGAGCTCGACGAGCTCGTGGTCGAGCAGCGGCACCCGCGACTCCAGCCCGTGCGCCATGCTCACGCGGTCCTCGACCTGCAGCAGCGCCGGCAGCAGCGTCTTGAAGTCGAAGTGGGTCATCTTGTCGAAGTACGACTCGTGGCCGACGTTGCGGCCGTTGAAGATGCCCTGGAACGTCGTGAACGGGTCGTACGTGCCGAGCGCTTCGAAGTCGACCTCGCCGGAGAGGTGCGGCGCGCGGTTGATGAGCCGGAAGTAGCGCGCGTCGAGGTCCTCGAACAGGCCGTCGCGCCAGAACTCCTTGAGCAGCGGCTTGTAGTTCTGCAGCGCAACGAGGTTCGGGATGATCGACTCGTACGTGACGACGAAGTTGCCGCTGTGCATCGTGCCGTCGATCGCCGCCTTGATGCACTGCTCGAAGTAGGCGATCAGGTACCGCGTGTAGCCGCCGAAGATCTCGTCGCCGCCCTGGCCGCCGAGGATGACCTTCGCGTCGCGCGCTGCCTCCTGGGAGACCATGTACTGCGGGAACGAGCCCGGGCCCGCGACCGGATGGTCGAGGTGGTAGATGACCCGCTCGATGTTCTGCAGGAAGTCGCCGGCGCCGATGTCGATGACGTTCAGGTTCAATCCGCGCTCGTCGGCGAGCGCCTGCGCGTAGCGGCTCTCGTCGTAGCGCTCGTCCTCCGGGAAGCGGCCGGTGAACGCCTTCATCCCCGGCGTCGTGGAGCTGGCGAGCGACGCGACGGCCGACGAGTCGAGGCCGCCGCTGAGGTAGGAGGCCACCGGGACGTCGCTGCGCAGGTGCAGCTTCACCGACTCGGCGAGCAGCTCCTCGGTGCGCTCCTCGAAGTACTTCGCGGTGTGGTCGAAGTCGAGGTCGTAGTAGACCTCCCAGTAGCGCTCCGGTGCGACCGTTCCGTTGCGGATCCGCAGCCGGTGGCCGGGCAGCAGCTCGCGCACTCCCTCGAACAGCGTCTTGCCGGCCAGGCAGAACTGGAACGCGAGGTAGTCCTT
>Ga0075428_100005778_pt1 | contig 13736 bp, 12 predicted proteins | sample RhiMetdeltSRZDD2_FD_75291 | JGI IMG/M metagenome (GOLD analysis project Ga0075428, IMG submission 75291) | Populus rhizosphere microbial communities from Tennessee, USA - Rhizosphere MetaG P. deltoides SRZDD2 | ecosystem: Host-associated > Plants > Roots > Rhizosphere > Soil | place: USA...
GCAACAGGACGTCGTTCCAGTACACCTCCAGTTCGGCCTTCGAGTCGCTCGCGAGGGCGGGCAACGCTTCGAAGACCAGTGTCGCCCGATGCCCGTAAGGCAGGAAGCGGGCGTCGGGAGGCGCCTCGAGTCGAACGCGCGCCGGAAGGTCGGATGTGACGGCCAGCTCGGGCCGCTGGTCACCGGCCTCGTGGATCGTGAAACCGTTCGACGGAGGGATGAATCGCATCCACTGCCGTGGCGCGGCGGGCCGCACCGCGGGGGCGTCGTCCACGAGCAGAAGCCGACTGCCTTTGCGGCGGGGCGCGCCGAATAGCGCGAGGGCTGCCTTGCCCACGGCCGCTGGCTGTTGACCCGTGACGACCAGCGCCGGCTGGGATTGGGGGCCTACTTCCGGCAGCAGCGCCACGACGCCCGCGGTGGCTGCAGCGCCGGCGGCCACCGCTCCGAGATCGCCCAGCTCACGAAGAGCCGGCTGCTCGCGCGCCGTCCCGACGAGGAGCGCGGGCGTCTCCACATCCCGCAGCGAGCGCGCGAGGGCCAGCGCCACCGACGCCGGCGCGACACGGGACGCGAGTGTCGCGATCGTCCGTGCGGTCGCCTCGAGGGTCACATCGCTCGGCCGGGAGGGGAGCACCACCGTCAACCGGCCCGGCTCGTAGCTGCGCCGCCGCAGGATCGGCTCGGGAAGATCCACGAGGCTCCATTCGACGCGCCTTCTTTCGAACGGAATGGCCAACGACGACTCCGCGCTCACCACGGTCCACGCGTCCTCGACGGCTCCGGTCGTCGGGAACTGCTCGACCGAGATCACGAGCTGGTTGTCCTCGCGGAGCATCTCGACGGGCAGGGGCACCAGGAGCTCGGTCGGCCCGGCGTTTCGCGGCTCCAGCCGCAGGCTGCGCAGCACGCCATGGTTCAGCGACACGACGAGGAACGAGCGCTCGCTGTCGAGGGCGGCGGAGTGTTCGAAGCGAAGCCGGAGCAGGGCTCCGGCCTGGCCGCGCCAATCGAGCGGCCACGGGAACTCGACCTGGCGCGTCGCCCGTGCCCCCGCGAGGCGCAAGTCCGCAAGGCCGAGGTGCTCGCCGAATTGCATCTCGAAGCGCTCGGCGGCCCGGCACGGTACGGTCTGTGTCGCCGCGACGGCGAGCCACGCGAGGGCACGCGGCCAGGTCACGCCCGATCGTATCAAGCCATGCGAACATCCCCTCGTGACCGGCGCGACGCTGCCCTCGGCCCTGGGGCGCTACGAAGTCCTTGAGGAGCTGGGACGCGGAGCGACCACCGTCGCCTACAAGGCGCGCGACCCAGTCCTCGATCGCGCCGTCGTGGTCAAGGCGCTCGCCCTGCCGCCGGATGTATCGGAGAAAGAACGCGCGGCCTTCGAGGCGCGCTTCCTCGAGGAGGCGCGCCGAGCCTCGCTGCTCTCCCATCCCGGGCTCGTCGCGACCCACGACTGCGGCAAGGACGCGGCGACCGGCGCGCTCTTCGTGGTTCAGGAGCACGTCTCCGGCACCTCGCTCGCACGTGTGCTCGTGGCCGGTGAGCCGTGCCCTTGGGCGGAGGCCTTGGGCCTCATCGCCAGCGTCGGCCAGGCGCTCCAACAGGTGCACGCGGCGGGCCTCGTCCACCGGGACGTGCGGCCAAGCAACATCCTGCTGCTCGACTCTGGGGCGCCCAAGCTCGCGGACTCGGGGGTCGCTCGTTTCGAGACCGCTCGTCTCACGCTGACGAGCGCCCGCCGCGCCTTCGGAGCGCCGCTCTACACGTCGCCGGAGCAGGCGGTGGGCGAGAACGTGGACGCCAGGGCCGACATCTTCGCGCTCGGTGCGGTGGCATATCGCCTCCTGACCGGCCACGACGCCTTCGCGGCTGAGAATCCGCAGCGGATCCTCTCCCGCGTGATCCACGATCAGCCGCAGCCGGCGACTTCCCTCGTTCCCGGCCTGCCCGGCGGCGTGGATGAGCTGCTGGCCAAGGCCCTCGCCAAGTCTCGGAAGGACCGCTACGCGGAGGCCAACAGCTTCTGCGACGATATCGACGACGTGCTCGGCGGCCGTCCGCCTCGCCACGCTCGGAGCGCCGCCGGTAAGGTGGACACCTCGCGCTTCCTGCTGACCGCGGGCGCGGAGGCTGTCGCCGACACGACGGCCACGGGAACGATCCGGACGAGACGCCGCCGGATGCTCCGGGTCGTCGCGGGCCTCGTCGCTCTCGGTCTGGTCGGCGGCCTGGAGCTGCTGCGGCGCGAGCTCGAGGCCCCCGATGCGGCCTCGAGCGGGCGCCCGAGCGTGGATCCGGCGGGACGTGGCCCCAGCATCGGCGCCGCGCCGGAAGCGTCAGACCTGCCTTCTCTCGAGGAGCCGAAGCCGCTCGCGCGTCTCGCGTTCGATTTCAGGCACACGCTCGAGCGTGGCACGCTCGTCGTGCGCGTCGACGGCGCCAAGGTCGTCGAGCGGCGCGTCACCGGCGCGGTGAAGAAATCCGTGCTGGGCATCAAGTTCCGGGAGGGTCGCCTGCTCCAGTACGTGGACCTGCCGCCTGGTCGGCATGAGATCGCCGTCGAGGTCCGCTGGGGCGACGACCGGCGCGACGACACGATCGCCGGGAACTTCACCGCGGGTGCGACGCGGCAGCTCTCGGCCCGGGTCGCACGTATCGGAAAGCGGCTCTCCCTCGAGTGGCAGTAGCCGCTCATTCGACGTAGCCCAGGGCGCGCAGCTCCTCGCGGTCGCCGGGCAGCCATTCGGGCGACCGCCGCGGCACGCCATCCCGCACGCTGCTCCTGAGCACTCGCAGGCGCGCTTCGAGCCGGGCCACCGCTTCCTGCCGACGCGCGGCCAGGTTCTCCCGTTCGCGGGGATCGCGATCGAGATCGTAGAGCTCGAGCCGCGCGCCGCCGCGACGGAAGGACGGCGTCCGGCCGTGATCGAGGTTCACGATGAGCTTGAGGTTTCCCACCCGGATCGCCTCCTTCTCCGCCTTACCGAGGTGCGTCTCGGCGACGCGTTCGACCTCGGCGGTCTCCGGCGTCGCCCTGCCCAGCCAGCGCGCAGCAAGGTCGCGCCCATCGCTCGCGGGCGCCGCCACGCCGAGCAGGGACAGCAGGCTGGGGAACAGGTCGACCTGGGACACCGGGTCCCGCGAGCGCGATGCTCCCGCGCCGTGCGGCAGCCGGATCGCGAGGGGAATGCGGAGCAGCTCCTGATACAGCTTGTGCCCATGTCCCTTCCCGCCATGGTCGAGGAACTCCTCGCCATGATCGGCGGTGAAGACCACGAGCGCGCGGTCGAGATGGCCGCGCTCTCGGAGTCCGCCGACGAGCGCGCCGAAGGCCTGGTCGTTGTCCCAGAGCTCGCCCTGGTAGAGGATGTCCAGTCGTTCGACGGCGCGCCGTCCGCGTGGGCGGGCCTCCGCCGGCCACGAGAACAGCTTCTGGGCGGCCGCGCTCGGCTGGTGAGGGTGGTGCGGCTCCATCGTGTGCAGGTAGAGGAAGAACGGCTGATCGCCCACGCCATCCACGAAGCGAAGACCACGTTCAACGACGTCGCCGGCATTCGAGCCGTACGCGGTCGTGGGGCCGTCGTTCCAAGCCTCGAAGCCCTGGTTGAACCCCACGCGTTCGTTGACGACATGATTCGCGACGACCGCGCCCGTCCTATATCCCACCGCGCGAAGCGCTTCGGCGAGGGTGAGGTAGCCGTCGTGCAGGCCGGGATCGAAGTTGACGCCCGCTGATCCCGCGGGCCTCACCCCCGTGAGGAGCGCCGCCACGGCCGGCCGCGTCCACGGCGCCACGGCCCAGGCGTCTTCGAACAGGATCGATTCGCGCGCGAACTCCTCGAGTCGCGGCGAGGTCGGCCTCTCGAAGCCGTAGGCCGACAGCCGGTCCGCCCGCAGCGTGTCGGTCAGGTAGAGGACCAGCGACGTCCTTGGAGCGGCTGGGGTCCGCATGGCGGCTGGCGGCGGAGCGTCACCCTCACAGCCAGCCATGGCCAGGAGCAGGGTCGGCCACCCGCGCCTCAAGGGCGCGCTCCTGGCTGGCCGCCCGATCTCGGCAGCCGCAGCACGGCGCGGCAGCCCGGGCCCGGGCGCCGGTTCTCGAGGGCGAGCACCCCGCCGTGGGCCTCGGCGATCTGTCGCGCGAACACGAGGCCGATGCCCGATCCCCCCGGCTTGGTCGTGAAGAACGGCACGAAGAGATTGGCCGTCGGAGGGAGTCCGGGACCCTCGTCCTCGATCCGCACCTCAACCTGACGCCCTCCGGGCACGAGGCTCCAAGTGGCCCTGACGCGGCCGGCTGTCTCGGCCGCCGCGTCGACAGCGTTGCGGAAGAGATTGATCAGCAGCTGTTCGATCTGGTCGGCATCGGCGCGCACGCTCACCTCGGGGCCTGCTTCCACGGAGATGGCGAGGCGCGTCTCGAGCGAGGCCGCCCGGCGGACCAGGGCGCCCGCGTCCACCGGCGCGAGGGTCGGCGCGGGCAGCCGCGCCAGCCGCGCGTAGGCCTCCATGAAGCGCGACAGCGACTCGGCCCGGGCCGCGATCACCGCGAGACCGCTGCGCACGTCCTCGTCGGCGTCCGCGGGCCGCGGCTCGCGTGCCAACATGCCCTCCAGGCTGCCGGCGATGGACTTGATGGGCGCCAGCGAGTTGTTGAGCTCGTGGCCGATCACGCGGATGAGCCGCTGCCATGCCTGGCGCTCCTCGTCGCGCAGCGCGCGGCTGACGTCGGCGAGAACGAGGAGCTGATGAGGCCGGCCGCCCTGGCGGAAGCTGGAGTGGCGCGCCTCGAATCGGCCGATGGCGCCGGGGAAGACCATCTCGACGACCTTCGGACCCGCCGCCTGGAGGACGCCGTCGAGGCCGAGCTCGACGGAGGTCCGCCCGAGAAGCTGCTCGGCAGGCCTCGCCAGGATCCGCTCGGCCGCCCGGTTCACGAGGCGCAGGCGTTTCTCGTCGTCGAACGTGAAGACCGCAACGTCGATCTCCTCGGCCACCTTGCGCAGCAGCGCGACCGCCTCGAGGGCGCCGAGGCGCTGCTCGCGCAAGGTCGTGGCGAGAGCGTTGACCTCCGCCATCGCCTGGCTCAGCGCGTCGTCGCCGCGCGTCCGCCGCGCCCGGAACGAGTAGTCCTCCTCACGCAGCGCGGCCAGCAGGTTCGAGAGGGTGCGCAGCGGATGGATCACGTCAGACTGTGCGGTGAATGCGAAGGCCAACCACAGGAGCGCTGCGAACCCGCCCAGCGTCCAAACGACCTTGGCCTCGTACCCGCCCAGCTTGAGCAGCAGAAAGGTGGCGAGCGTTCCTGGCAGACCCGCGAGCAGCGCCATCAGCAGGACGCGCCGTTCGTGGCTCAAGGGCCGGCGGGCCATCAGGCCCTTCTTACTCGCGGTGGGCGGCCTTCACAAGCGTGGCTACGGCAGCGCGGTGTAAACCTTCACAGGCCGTAGCGCTGGAGCCTGCGGTACAGCGCGCTGCGCGAGAGGCCCAGGGCCTCGGCCGCACGGCTGACGTTGCCGTCGAAGCGGGCCAGTGCCTTCTTGATCAGGAAGGCCTCCACCTCCTCGAGGCTCATCTCCTCGAGGCGCGAGCTCCCGCCCTCGGCGCTGCGCAGTGCCAGGTCCGCGGCGCGCACGCTGTCGGCGCGTGACATGAGCACCGCGCGCTCGATCGCGTGGTCCAGCTCGCGCACGTTGCCCGGCCAGGGATGCTCTTCGAGGGCGCGCCTGGCCTGAGGATCGAAGCCAGCGAGCGCCTTGCGGTAGCGCTGGGCGTGCTGCTTCAGGAAGTGCTGCGCCAGGGGCCCGATGTCCTCCCGGCGCTCGCGCAACGGCGGCACCCGGATCTCGATGGTGTTGATGCGGAAGAGCAGGTCCTGGCGGAAACGGCCGGACGCCTGCTCCTGGTGCAGGTCGGCGTTCGTGGCAGAGAGGATGCGCACGTCGGCCTTGCGCGTGCGCGACGAGCCCACGCGCTCGAAGTCGCCGGTCTCGAGCACGCGCAGCAGCTTGGGCTGCAGGTTCAACGGAACGTTCGCGATCTCGTCGAGGAACAGCGTACCGCCGTCGGCCAGCTCGAAGCGGCCCACCCGGTCGGCCTTCGCGTCGGTGAAGGCGCCCTTGACGTGGCCGAACAGCTCGCTCTCGAAAACGCCCTCGGAGAGCCCGCCGGCGTTGACGGTGACCAGCGGCTTCCCGGCGCGCGGCGACGCGGCGTGGAGCGCCTGGGCCACGGTGCCCTTGCCCGAGCCGTTCTCGCCGGTGATCAGCACGTTGGCGTCGGAGGGCCCGACGCGCTCGATCATCTCGAGCACCGGCTGCATCGCCGCCGACCCCGCGATCAGCCCTGGCCGTGGTCCACCGTCGCGCAGGGCGCGGTTCTCGGCCTCGAGGCGCTTCTCGCGGCGCAGTGCGCGCGCCAGCTCCACCTGCGTCCTCAGGATCGCGATCAGGCGTGCGTTCTCCCAAGGCTTTTGCACGAAGTCCCGTGCGCCCCGCCGCATGGCCTCGACGGCCAGGTCCACACTGCCCCACGCGGTCATCACCACCACGGGCAGAGTGATGTCCAGGGCTTGGAGCTTCGCGAGCAGGTCGAGGCCCTCCCGGCCCGACGTGGTGTCGCGGGCGTAGTTCAAGTCGACCAGTGCCACGTCGTAGTCGCGCTGTTCGGCGGAGTCCATGGCCTGGGCGGGCGATGCCGCGGTATCGATCTGGAAGCCCTCTCCCTTGAGCAGGAGCCGCAGTGCCTCGAGCACGTCGGGCTGGTCGTCGGCGACGAGGACGCGGGCGCTCACGGGCATCGGCAGTATAGGCGGGCTCAGTCCACGACCCAGCCGTCGCGGAGCTTCACGATGCGGTTGCCGTAGGCCGCGTTGGTCTCGGAGTGGGTCACCTGCACGATGGTGGTGCCGGCATCGTTCAGCTTGCGGAACAGGTCCATGATGTCGCGCCCTTGGTCGGAGTGCAGATTGCCGGTCGGCTCGTCGGCCAGGATCACCTTGGGCTTCGCGATGAGCGCGCGGGCCACCCCGACGAGCTGCTGCTGGCCGCCCGACAGCTGATTCGGGTACAGGTCCTTCTTGCCGACGATCCCGAAGCGGTCGAGGGTGTCGGCGACCAGCGCCTGGCGCTCGGACTTCTTGACGTCCCGATACGACAGCGGGATCTCGAGGTTCTCGTAGACGGTCAGATCGTCGAGCAGGTGGTAGCTCTGGAAGACGAAGCCGATCATGCGGCGCTGCAGGTCGAGGCGCTCCTTCGGCTTGAGCTTGTGTACGGAGCACTCGCCGAAGTGGTACTCGCCGACGTAGGCGGAGTCGTGCATGCCGAGGATATGGAGCAGCGTCGACTTGCCCGCTCCGGACGGGCCCATGATGGAGACGAAGTCGCCCTCTTTCACGGCGAGGTCGACGCGGCGTAGCACGTAGACGCGCTGTCCGCCTTGCTCGTGCCAGCGGTCCACACCCCGGAGCTCGATCATGGCGAACGAGCACCAAAGGACGTGCCAGGATCACAGCGCGCGCCAACTCGTGAGGCGGCCGTGGCTTGGCTGCCCTGATCCAACTTCGCTCCGCCAACGGGTGTCCGCCTGTGGGACATCCGCTTCCCGGCCTCGAACAGCGCCAAGCCGGAAGCGCTTGTCCTCGTTAGATTTGCAGCCCGACACGCGCGCGTCTCGCCCTCTGGACGAGGTCGGCCCATCCCTTCAAACAGGAAGACATAGACAGCGACTCCGGCGAGAATCCTTCCTTTCTTGCATTGAGGATTCAGGAGATGGCACCGGCCGGGGACGCCTCGCCCGAGAGGAGCATCCTGCGCGCTCGCGCACAGGGCGAGGTGTCGGCGGACGGCTCGTTCGAGGACCTGTATCGGCTGTACGGGCCGACGGTCCGAGGCTGGCTGCGCCTCCGTGTCCCCGGCCCCGCCGCCGACGACCTGATGCAGGACGTGTGGCTGATCTTTCACGGGCGTTGGCAGCGTTGGGAGTTCCGGCCCGAGATGGAGGCCGATGCCGCGCGGCCCGTGCTCAGCTTCCTGTTCCGCACCTGTCACTTCGTGCTGCGCGGATACCGGCGGCGGGCGGGTCGCGAGCAGTGCGTCGCGGACCTCGAGGCGGTGGACGAGCGGGGCGAGGACCGGCTGGTGCGGGACGTGGAGGCTGGGCGCGCGCTGTGCCTCGCGCACCGGCTCTGCACCGCAGACGAGCTGGACGTACTCCTGCCCAAGCTCGCCGGCGTCCCGGCCCGCAGAATCGCGCAGACCCTCGGCATCACCGAGCCGGTCGTGGACCACCGCTTCCGGAGCGCCTTGGCGAGGATCAAGAGCGGCCTGGGCGGGGCGCGGAGGGGAGGGAAGCGTGGCCACTGATCGCGCCCTCCTGAAGGAGCTGACGGCCGAGTGGGCCGCGCTCGAGAACCGGCTCGCCCAGGACCTGCCGTCCTGGCGCCCGGCCGCCGGTCCGCCGCTGCCGGTCAGCCCGCTCGCGCTGTTCGCGCAGCTCGAAGAGGTGCTCGACGCCTTCGCGTCCGTGAAGGAGCGCGCGCCGCGCCACGCGGGCCGTTATGTCACGTCGGCCTGGACCTTGAAGGATCTGCTGGGCCATCTGGCCTCGTGGGCGGCCGAGTTCCGGCACGAGGTGGAGACGGTCGCCGGCGGCGGCAGCTTCGAGTACGCGATCCCCTTCGCCCTCAACGTGATCGGTCCGAACGAGTGGAACGCCCGCGCCGCCGAGCGCCAGCGCTCGGTGCCTCTCGACGACGTCATCGAGCAGTTCGAGCGCGAGACGCGCCGGCTGCAGGAGCTGGTGCTCGAGCTGCACCCGCCCGCGCTCGTCGGCGAGGCGACGTTCCCGCTGGCGCCGTCGGGCGATCCGCAGCAGCTCCTTCGCGGCTCGATCGCCATGATCGTCCTCGGCAAGTGCACGCACGACCTGTATCACCTGGGCCGGATCCGCGATTTCCTGAGGAGGCTGGAGCGATGAGATGGACCCTGGCGGCGCTGCTTCTGCTGCTCACCTTCCCGGCGTTCGTCGCCGCGGAGGACGCCAAGCCTGAGATGACGACCTACTACTTCGGCATGCTCATGCGCGGGCCGAAGTGGTCGCCCGAAGAGACGCCCGAGCGGGCGGAGCTGCAGAAGCAGCACCTCGCGTACATGGACGGGATGTTCAAGAAGGGCCGGCTGCTGATCGCGGGCCCGCTCACCGACGACGGCACGATCCGCGGTCTCGTGGTGTATAAGGCCGCGTCGATCGAGGAGGCGCGCTCGCTCGCCGAGGCGGATCCCGCCGTCAAGGCGGGCCGGCTGAAGATCGAGATGCACCCCTGGATGGTGCAGAAGGGGATCATCCGCGAGCCCGGAGAGTCGTAGACTTCCGCGGCGGAGAATCACACAGGCACACAGTCACAGAGGGAAGCGAGGGAGCGAGGTATGAAGCAACTGGTGATCGGGTCCGTGGTCGCGGCCGTCGCGATGTTCTTCTGGGGCTTTCTTGTCTGGGGCGTCTCACCCTTCCCCTATCGGGTGCTGAAGCCCGTGGCCGACGTTCCGGCGCTGCAGGAGGCGTTGAAGCGCGCGCTGCCCGAGAGCGGCGTCTACCTCTTCCCGCACCCGTCCCAGGGGAGTGAGGAAGACGTTCAGAAGAAGCTCGCCGAGGGCGGGTTCGGCCGCGTGGTCTTCGTCCGCGAGGGGGCGACGATGGGCGGCAGCACCTTCGGACTCGGCTACCTGCACAATCTCGTGACCGCGTTGCTGCTCGCCCTCCTGGTGCGCTCGGCGGGAGGTGTCGGCTACGGCGCCCGCTTCGGCACGGTGTTCCTGGCAGGGCTCGCCGGGGCGATCTACTCGAACCTGGGCAAGCCGATCTGGTACTTCGACCCCTGGGCCGCCCATGTGCTCGACTTCGCGTACGACCTCTCGAGCTACGTCGTCGCGGGCCTCGTGCTGGCAAAGTTCGTCAGGCCGGAAGGGCGCTAGCATTCTGCCTCTCCGGCTCTTGACGCCTACTCCGAGCGAAGCACCTCGGCGGGATCGACGCGCGCCGCGCGACTCGCTGGCAGCGCCGCGGCCAGAAGCGCTGTGACGAGTAGCCCGAAGGCTGCCGCAGCGTAGGTCAGCGGATCGCCGGGCTCGACCTCGAACAGCAGCGACTGCACGACGCGCTGCAGGCCAAGGCTGGCGACGACTCCGAAGCCGAGGCCGGCCACCGCGAGGCCCACGCCGCCTCCGACCACGAGGCGCGCCACGTCTCCGCGGTCGGCACCCAGGGCCATGCGCACGCCGATCTCGCGGCGGCGCAGCTCGACGGCGTAGGCGAGCATCGCGTAGAGGCCCTGGACGGCGATCCCGAGGGCCACCGCCGCGAACAGTCCGAGGGCCGCGGCGTTGAAGCGCTGCGGGGCGAGCATCGCCACGCGCTTCTGCTCCAGGGTTTCCACGTGCTCCAGGGGCACGGCGGGGTCGACGCTCCAGACCGCCTGCTGGAGCTGGCGCCCGAACCCGGCCGGATCGGCGCGGGTGCGTGCGACGAGCGCTCCCCAGCGCTGCCACTCGACACGCCTCTGGACATAGGGCGAGTAGACCGTTCGGGTATCGGGGCCGTCGAGGGTCGCGCCCTTCACGTCCCTCACCACGCCGACGATGGTCATCGCGAACGGCTCGCCGTCGTGAAAGTCCCGGTAGGCGATGCGCTTGCCCAGCGGGCTGGCCTGCGGCCAGAGCTCCCGCGCGAAGCGTTCGTTCACGATCACGACGGGCTCGGCGCTCGCGTCGTCCTCGGGGGTGAAGAAGCGTCCCTCGCGCAGGGACATCCGCAGCGCCTCGAAGTAATCGCCGTGGACCAGCCGTACCCGGGCGCCGATGCTGCCCCCCTCGGAAGGACGCGGCGGCATGTCCACGAAGAGCAGCGTGCCCCCCAGGCTGCCCCGCGGATCCAGCGGCGTCGTGGTGGCGTAGCCGGCGGCCTCGACACCCGGGGTTGCGGCCAGGTTGTCCACCGCCGTGGTGAACATCCGGGTCTGCGCCTCGCGGTTGCCGTAGCGTGACTCGGGCAGGACGAGATCCCCTTTGATGACGCTCGCGGGCTCGAACCCGAGGCCCACCGCGTTGAGCCTGCCGAACGTGCGGGCGAGCAGCCCGGCGCCGAACAGCAGCAGGAACGCCATCGCCACCTCCGACGCCACCAGGACGCCGAGCACGCCGCGGCTTCCCCTACCGGCGCGGTCGTCGCGGGTCTTGAGCCACGCGGCGGGATCCCGGCGCAGGATGGCCACGGCTGGCGCCAGGCTGGCGAGCAGGCCGGCCAGCGTGGCGAGCCCGAGCCCGAAAGCGAGGGCGCGCACGTCGGTCCTGACCTCCCAGGCCCGCGGCACCGAGTCGGGGGCGATGCCGAGCAGCGCATCGCGCGTCCAGCCCGCGGCGATCAGGCCAAGCGCCCCGCCGAGCGCGGCGAGCACGAGGCCCTCGACCAGGAGCTGGCCCAGGAGGCGCTCGCGCCCCGAGCCGAGCGCGAGGCGCAGCGCGAACTCCCCACGGCGGGCGGTAGAGCGGGCCAGCAGCAGCCCGGCGAGGTTGGAAGCGGCCACGATCATCACCAGCCCGACTGCTGCTGTCAGGACCAGGAGCGCCCGCCGTGCGCCGCCCACGATGAACTCGAGCATCGGTAGCGGGTCCACGATCTTGCCGCGATTCGTCTTGGGATACTCCGCCTCGAGACGCCGCGAGATCGCGAGCAGCTCGGCGCGGGCCTGCTCGATCGTGGCGCCCTCCCTGAGCCTTCCGATCGCGTCGAAGTTGTTGGTGCCGCGCTCCGCCATGAAGGACGGAATGGCGGCGGCCGGTGCGATCCAGAAATCCACCTCGTCGTGGAGAAAGTCGAACGCGGGCGGCATCACGCCCACCACGGTGGTCGCGTTGTCGCTCAGCACCAGGGTGCGGCCCAGCACGTCCGGAGCGCCGCCGAACTGGCGCCGCCAGAGGCCGTAGCTGAGCACGGCCACGTGGCTCGCGCCGGTGCGGTTGTCCTCCGGTCGCAGCGTCCGGCCGAGCAAAGGGGGCGTGCCGAGGACACGGAAGAAGTCCGGCTCCACCACCGCGCCGTTCAGGCGCTGCGGCTCCCCGTCCCCAACCAGGTCGAAGGACCAGCCCCGCAGAAAGAGCGCGACGTGCTCGAACGACGGGCATGCGGCCCGCCAGTCGGCGCCGTCGGGGATCGAGACGTCGCCCTCGCGCGTGATGAAGACGAGGCGCTCCGGCGCCTCGAAGGGCAGCGGCCGTAGCAGCACGCCTTCGACCACCGAGAAGAGCGCTGTATTCACGCCGACGCCCACGGCCAGCATCAGGATCGCGGCGGCCGCGAAGCCCGGGCTCTTCGTCAGCAGGCGCAGCGCGAAGCGCACGTCGCGGAGCAGGCTGTCCATCGGAGCTCCTATTCGTAGCGGAGTGCGGAGACGGGATCGACGCGCGTCGCGCGGCGGGCCGGCAGCGCGCTGGCGAGGAGCGCCTGCGGCTCGCCGCGGCCGGTCAGGTTCACCCGAAAGTTGGTGGCGGTCATCGCGGCGAAGCCCTCGAAGGAGCGCGCCGCCGCCGTCCAGTCCTGGAACGCGCCGTAGCTGATCTCGACGACGGGCGTGCCGGTCTTCAGGTCCCGCTGCCACATCACGACCAGGCGCTCGGCGTGCTCGAAGGGCAGCGGATGCACCAGGACCGCGTCCACCACCGAGAAGATCGCCGCGCTCGCACCGATGCCCACGGCGAGCGTGAGCACTGCAATGGACGTGAAGCCCCGGCTCTTGAGAAGCGCGCGGGCGGCGAGGCGCAGGTCCTGTCCCAGCGCCTCGATCAAGCCGCCTCCTCGTCCCGCGGGCGCAGGCCGAGGCGCTTCAGCTTTTCGTTGAGCGTGGTGGGCAGCACTCCCAGGGCGCGGGCGGCCTGGCGCTGGTTGCCGCCGCTGGCGGCGAGGGCTTCGAGGATGAGGCGGCGTTCGAAGTCCGTCACGAGCGTCTTGAGGCTGGTGCTATCGGTGGTCTCGGGCATGCCGTCCATGGCCAGTCGTCTCCTGCTTCATTCCGTGCGCAACGTCGTGATCGGATCCACGCGTGTGGCGTGACGGGCCGGTATCGAGCACGCGATGGCCGCGACCGAAACGAGCAGCGCGACCACGCCGACGAACGTTGCGGCATCGGCGGGCCCGGTGCCGAACAGGAGGCTGCGCAGGAGACGTGAGGCGCCCACGGCCCCCAGCAGGCCGAGCACGGTCCCAATCACCATCAGCCGGAACCCCTCGCCGAACACCATCCGGAACACGTCGACGGGCCGCGCTCCCAGCGCCACGCGCACGCCGATCTCCCGGCGGCGCTGGCTGACGGCGTACGCCAGGACGCCGTACAGGCCGACCGCGGCGAGAACGAGGCCGAGCACTCCGAAGGAGCCGAGCACCTGGCTGCCGAGGCGCTGTCGGAACGACGCGGCGCTGATGTGCTCCTCGAGGGTGCGGACGCCGAAGACCGCGACGCTCGGATCCAGCGCTGCGACCGCGGCCTCCAGCGGCCGCGCCAGGCTTCGTGGTTCGCCCTCGGTGCGCAGGACCACGGTTGCGTCGGGCCTGTAGAACTGGAGGATCGAGACGTAGAACCACGGTCCCGGTGCTTCGCCGATCTCGCGATAGGCCGTGTCGCGAACGACCCCGACCACGGTGAGCCAGTCTTCGCCGAAGCGTACCCGGCGACCCACGGG
>Ga0075428_100005780_pt1 | contig 13731 bp, 9 predicted proteins | sample RhiMetdeltSRZDD2_FD_75291 | JGI IMG/M metagenome (GOLD analysis project Ga0075428, IMG submission 75291) | Populus rhizosphere microbial communities from Tennessee, USA - Rhizosphere MetaG P. deltoides SRZDD2 | ecosystem: Host-associated > Plants > Roots > Rhizosphere > Soil | place: USA...
GCGCCCCGACAAGGGGTCGCCGGCCGTCATCAAGAACTTGCAATACTGGGGCTCCAGCTCCAACGAAGGGTTCGTGCTCGCCTACTCGACCCACAATTTCAACGGCGACACGAAGTTCTCGCACCAGGGGAAGAACGGCTTCACCATCACCTGGACGGCCAAGGGGGACGTGGCGCCGCAAGGCGCGAAGCCCGGGATGCCCTGATCACCGGCGGGACTGCATAGGGCCTATGCGCCCGGTCCCCGGATCATCATCGACATGATCGGGGGGCCCCGTCCGGGGCCTCCGTTCTACCCTTCTCTTTCCGGGTCAAGCGGCTCCGCTTGGCCCTTTTGGCCGCATCCCCGGGCCCCGGTCCTTCCGGCGTCCTCCCGGCCCGCCTCTTGCTTGGCGTGTCGAGCCCTGCTCCGTGGCGCTGCGATATATTGACGCCGTGTGGGGAGCGCGCTGGCAAGGGATCACCTGGCTGACCGTCCTCTCGAGCGCCGCCGTGGTCGCCATCAACCTGGCCGGCATCTGGGGGATAGCGGAGGCGCGGCGCGACCTGCGGCTCGGCTCGCAACGGGTTCTGTCCCTGGAGACGACCGACCTGGCCCACGCCATCGAGAGCCGGCTGGCGCAGGCGCGCGCGGATCTGGCCTTCATGACGGGATCGCCGGTCTTCTTCGATCTGGAGTCGGCCCTGGGGTCCAGGAACCCCACCGTGGCCCGCTGGCGGCGGCTGGAGGCGGAGGGGGCGCTGCTGCTCTTCTTGAGGTCCCACCCGGAGATCATGCGCGCCGTCATCCGGTCGCCCCGGGGACAGCCTCTCCTGGAGGCCGCCCGCCGCGGAGGGATCCCGGTGCTCTGGACATCGGCCGGTGAGGAGCCGGAAAGCCCCGGCAGGCGCTCGGCGGACCCAATCGGGCAGCCGGTCGAGGGGCGGTTCGAGCCGCGGCTGGGGACGCGGACCGTCGAGGGTGCGGTGAGGGCCGATGTGACGATCGACGCCGCCCGGCTCCTGTCGCGCGACGAGAGGGCCGGCGCGACCGGCAGGGCCTGCTCGCTGCGCGATGGCCAGGGCCGGCTCCTCGCAGCGCAGCCTGGTGCCCTCCCGGGCGGCGTGGACGCGCCGAGTGAGGCGGAAGGACCCGGAGCACAGGGTGCGCCGGGCCGGCCGGAGGCGGCGGAGGCGACCGTCGACAGCGAAGGCTGGTCGGCCCCGGCGCCCTGGTCAATCTCCTGCACGCCGACCAGCGACTCGCCGCTGGCGCTCCTGGAGCCGCTGGCGGCGCGCTACCGCCTGACGCTCGGGCTGAACCTCGTCGTGATGAGCCTGGCGTTCGTGCTCGGAGGGTTCGCGATCCACCAGACGCGGGCGCGGCAGACGATGGAGGCGACGGCACGCCAGGAGGTGCGGGTCAGGGAGCTGGAGCGGCAACTGTTCCACGCCGAGAGGCTCGGGACGGTCGGACGGCTGGCGGCCGGCATGGCGCACGAGATCAACAACCCCCTGGAAGGCATGTCGAACTATCTCGCCCTGGCGCGGGAGGAGCTGCGGAGCGGCGACACAGTCGCCGCGGGACGGCGCCTGGACGGCCTCGAGGAAGGCCTGCGCCGGACGACCTCGGTCGTGACCCAGGTCCTGGCGCACGCCGACCCGGCCAGGGCTCCGATGGAGCCGGTCGATCTCGGCGCGGTGCTGAGGCAGACGGCGGAATTCGTCGGATCGCGACCGGAATTCCGTGGCATCCGCTTCCTGCTCGAGATTCAGGACGGCCTCCCGGCGGTGCCGGGGTGGCCGGCGCTCCTCGGGCAGGTGTTCCTGAACCTGGCGCTCAACGCCTGCGAGGCGCAGCCCCAGGGAGGCGAGGTGCGCATCGGGGCGCGCTCGTCCGGGCCGCGCGTCGTCGTCGAGATCGCCGACCGCGGGCCGGGCGTGCCGGTCTCGGAAGCCGCCCGCATCTTCGAGCCGTTCTACACCACCAAGCAGTCGAGCGGGCTCGGCCTGTCGATCTGCTACGGCATCGTCACGCAGCACGGCGGAGAGCTGAGCGTCCTGGAGCGCCCCGGGGGCGGGGCGCTGTTCCGGATCGACCTGCCCGCCACCGTGGTGGAGCCCCGCGGCACGATCCCGCGGCAGACCGAGGGAGGCGTGCGTGCCTGACGAGAGGCGCCGGCCGCGCGGCCGGGTGCTGATCGTGGAAGACGAGGCCTACGTGCGGGCCTCGCTCGACGAGCTGCTGCGCGCGCGCGGCTTCGACGTCAGCCTGGCGGCAGGCGTGGAGGAGGCGCTCGTCTCGCTGGCCCGCGCGCCGGTCGATGTCGTCCTGACGGACCTGAAGATGCCGGGCGGCGGCGGTCTCGAGCTGGTCCGCCGGGTGCGCGCCTCCTCGCCGGAGATGCCGGTCGTCGTACTCACGGGACACGGCACGGTCCCCTCGGCCGTGGAATGCATCAAGAGCGGCGCCTCCGACTACCTGCTGAAGCCGATCGACCCGGAGGCCCTCGAGGCAGCCCTCGATCGGGCGCTTCTGGCCGGCGCGCTGCGCCGGGAGGTCGCCTACCTCAGGGGCGCCGCCGGCACGGGCGATACGGTCCGCATCATCGGCCGGAGCGCCCGCTGGATGCAGGTGATGCAGATGGCCCAGGCTGTCGCGGCCACCGATTCGACCGTGCTGCTGCTGGGGGAGTCGGGGACGGGCAAGGAGCTGGTGGCGCGCCAGATCCACGCTCTCAGCCGGCGCTCCGGCGGCCCCTACGTGCGCGTCAACTGCGCGGCGATCCCCGTCGAGATGTGGGAGAGCGAGTTCTTCGGCCATCGCCGCGGAGCTTTCACAGGCGCCGCAGGGGACCGCGACGGGCGCTTCCGGCTGGCCCACCGCGGCACGCTCTTCATGGACGAGGTGGGGGCGATGCCGCTGCCGGCGCAGGCCAAGATCCTGCGCGTCCTGCAGGACGGCGAGTTCGATCGCCTGGGGGACGAGCAGCCGACGCGCGTCGACGTGCGCGTCATCGCCGCGACCAACAGTGACCTGGAGGCCGACGTCGCCGCGGGACGGTTCCGGCAGGACCTCTACTACCGGCTCGACGTCGTCCGCATAGCACTCCCGGCGCTCCGGGACCGTCCGGAGGACATCCCGCTCCTGATCGAGGGCTTCCTGGAGGATGTCTCGGCCCGGCTCGGCCGGCGCAGGCCCGCCATCGCCCCCGCCACCATGGCGGAGCTGCAGGCCTATCACTGGCCGGGCAACGTGCGCGAGCTCCGCAACGTCCTGGAGCGGGCCTTGATCCTGAACCCTGGCGACACGCTGGCGGGGGTCGACCTGCTCCCGGCGCCGCCCGTCCGGCGGGTGGGGAGCGCCGATCCTCGCGGCCCCGGCGACGCCACGGGGTCGGGCGCCTCGGGCGAGCCGCCCGAGGCCGGGACGAGCCTGCGGGAGGTTCTGGCCCGGAGCGAGAAGCAGGCCGTCATCGAGGCGCTGCGGCGATCGGGAGGGGTCCGCAAGGAGGCCGCGCGCCTCCTGGGCATCGACCAGAGGAACCTGGCCTACTACTTCCGCAAGCACGGCATCGATCCGGACGTGCTTCCGTGAGCCGGATCCTCGCGCCACTGATGAGGTGGCTGCTCCTCCTCGTCCTGATCAATGCCGCGTATCTGGCGGCCTTCGACTCGGCCACGATCTTCTATCACGTGCAGGTGGTGTTCCACGTGGTCGCGGGACTGCTCCTGGCCATCCTGCTGCTCCTGGCCGGAGTGCCCGAATTCCTGAAGCGCTACCGCCGTCCAGGCCCTGTCGCGGGCCGCGTCTGCCTCGTGTCCGCCGCTACCTCTGGAGTGGTTTCCGTCGCCACGGCCCTCAGGCTCGCGCTGGTCGGCACGGCCACGCCCTATAGGACGCTTCTGGGCGTTCACGTCGGGGCCTCGATCGCGGCGCTCGCCTGCGCCTTTGGCTGGTCCCTGCTGTGCGGGAGCCCGGCGCGCGCCCGGCGCGCCGCCTGGCTTCTCGCGGCGGCCCTCGCCTTTCCGCTCGCCGTGCGCGGCTACGGGCTCCTCAACCCACCGCACGTGGCCCGCATCGAGAACCCGACCACGCCGCCTCTGACCCCCTTCGAGGAGGGGGGCGGGCAGGAGAGCCCCTTCTTTCCGTCGTCGGTCATGACGGTCGGCAACACGCTGGTCCCGGAGGACTTCTTCCTGGAGTCCAAGGCCTGCGGCAACAAGGGCTGCCATCCCGACATCACGGCGCAGTGGGACTCGTCGATGCACCACTTCTCCTCGTTCAACAACCAGTGGTACCGGAAGTCAATCGAGTACATGCAGGAGGTCGTGGGGACCCGGCCCTCGAAATGGTGCGGCGGGTGCCACGATCAGTCGGTCCTGCTGACGGGTCGGATGGACCGGCCGATCGTGGAGCAGATCGACACGCCCCAGGCCCAGGCCGGGATCGGCTGCCTCGTCTGCCACTCCATCGTGCACGTGCGCGACACCATGGGGCAGGGGGGGTACGTGCTCGAGTACCCGGAGATGCACCGCCTGGTGGCGAGCCCGAGCCCGTTCCTCAAGGCCGCTCACGACTACATGGTGCGGCTCGATCCGGGCCCCCACAAGCGCACCATGCTGAAGCCGTTCCACCGCGAGTCGCGCGCCGAGTTCTGCTCCGCCTGCCACAAGGTGCACCTCGACGTTCCGGTGAACCACTACCGGTGGATCCGCGGCTTCAACGAGTACGACGCCTGGCAGGGGAGCGGCGTTTCGGGCCAGGGCGCGCGCGCGTTCTACTATCCCGACAAGCCGAAGGACTGCGGCGACTGCCACATGCCGCTGGTGCGCTCGCAGGACGCCGCGAACGTCGGCGGCTTCGTCCACTCGCACCGTTTCCCGGCGGCCAACACCGCGGTGCCGTTCGCCAACCGGGACGAGGAGCAGCTCAAGGTGACACAGGACTTCCTGCGCGCCGGCATCCTGACCGTCGATATCTTCGCGGCGAGCGAGGCGGGTGTCCCGAGCCGTGCTGTGGCGCCGGCGGGCGGGCCGGGGAGCGCCCCGGCAGCGGCCGCCGCAGGGCCGGGCGAGCCGGTCGCCAGCGCCATGTTCCCGGATCTGCCGGAGGCGATGGGGGGCCCGCCGTCGGGGGCGCCCCGAGGGCCCGCCGCCGGGGCATCGGCAGGCGTCGCGGCCGGCACCGGCCGACCGGGGACGAAGGTGACGGTGCTGGTGGCGCCGCTCGACCGCGCCACCCCCTTCCTGCGACCGGGAGGTGCTTACCGCATCGACGTCGTCGCCCGGACGCGCGGCGTGGGGCACTTCTTCCCCGGCGGGACGGTGGACGCCTTCGATGTGTGGCTCGAGCTGAAGGGGGAGGACGCGGACGGCAGGACCTTCTTCTGGAGCGGCTACCTGGAGGACGGGGGCCGGGGCGCTCTGGAGCCCGGGGCGCACCGCTATCGCTCCCTCGCGATCGACGCCCACGGGAACCCGATCAACAAGCGCAACGCCTGGGCGACGCGGGCGCTCGTGTATGCGCGCCTCATCCCGCCCGGGGCGGCCGACGTCGGGCGCTTCCGGGTGGTGATCCCGAAGGACGCCCGCGGGCCCGTGACCTTCACGGCGCGCATGAACTACCGGAAGTTTGCCTGGTGGAACACGCAGTTCTCCTACGCGGGGGAGCGCGACAAGACGGTGGCCGACTTCGGCCTGTCGCCGGACTACGACGACGGCCGGTTCGTGTTCACGGGGGACACCTCCCGGGTCTCGGGCGGGATCAAGGCGATCCCGGACCTGCCGGTCACGGTGGTCGCGGAGAACCGGCTGACCGCCGAGCTGGCCGGGCCCCCCGTCGCCGCGGCAGGCGCCGGTGCCGGACCGCCCGCCACCGTCGTCCCGGCGCCGCAGGGGTACGATCGCGAGCGCTTCAACGACTACGGCATCGGCATGCTCCTGCAGGGGGACCTGGTCGCAGCCGCCCGGGCCTTCATGACGGTGAACGAGATCGATCCCGGCTACGCCCCCGGCTTCGTGAACCTCGGCCGGGCGCTGGTGCAGGAAGGGGATCACGACGCTGCCCTGCCGGTGCTCGAGCGGGCCCTCGCGATCGACCCCGGGCTCGCCAGCGGGCACTACTTCCTGGCGCTCAGCCTCAAGGCGCGCGGCCGCTACGACGAGGCGCTCGATCACCTGCGCGCCGCCGCCGAGCGCTACCCGCGGGACAAGGTGGTGCGCAACCAGATCGGCCGGCTCCTGTTCCTGAAACGTCGGTTCCCGGAGGCGATCGCCGAGTTCGAACAAAGCCTGCGAGTCGATCCGGAGGACGTGACGGCCCACTACAACCTGATGCTCTGCTATCGTGCCCTCGGCGACGAAGGGGCGGAGAAGCGCCAGGAGGCGCTCTACGCGCGCTTCAAGGCGGACGAGTCGGCCCAGGCGCTGACCGGAGCCTACCGCCGTCTCAACGCGGAGGACAACATCGAGCGCCAGCCGATCCACGAGCACGCCGGACGCGCCGGGGCGTCCGGGGGCGCTCTGCGATGAGGGCGCGGCATCCGGGGTCGGAGCCCCTTCCCGTCGCGGCTCGCGTCGTCGTCGCCCTGCTCGTCCTGGGACCCGGCGCGCTCGCCGCCTGCGGCGGCCGCAACAACACGCCGGCGCCGCCGCCCGCCGCCTCCGAGCCGCCGATCGCCGTCCGGTTCACCGACGTGACCAAGGCGGCCGGCATCGCCTTCGCGCACAACAGCGGCGCGCGCGGCAGGAAGTACCTGCCCGAGACGATGGGCTCGGGGCTCGTCTTCTTCGATTACGACGGCGACGGCCGTCCGGACCTCTTCCTCGTCAACAGCGCCGACTGGCCGGAGAGCCGCAAGGGGCCGACCTACCCCGCCCTGTACCACAACCGGGGCGACGGCACCTTCGAGGACAGGACGAAGCAGGCCGGGCTGTTCCGGGAGAGCTATGGCATCGGCGCCGCGGCGGCCGACTACGACAACGACGGGGACCAGGACCTGTTCCTGAACAACCTGGGGCCCGATCGGCTGTACCGCAACCGCGGCGACGGCACCTTCGAGGACGTGGCCGCGGCCGCGGGCGTCGGCGATCCGGGGTTCGGATCGAGCGCCACCTGGCTCGACTACGATCGCGACGGGAACCTCGACCTGTTCGTCTGCAACTACGTGCAGTGGGCGGCGCCGGCCGACATCTACTGCACCCTCGACGGCGTCTCCAAGTCGTATTGCACGCCGGAGTCCTACCGCGGCGCGACCAACCGGCTGTACCGCAACCGCGGCGACGGCACGTTCGAGGACGCGACCGGGAAGGCCGGCGTCCTCGACGCGAGCGGCAAGTCGCTCGGAGTCGTGGCGCTCGACTACGACGACGACGGGTGGATGGACCTCGCGGTGGCCAACGACACGCAGCCCAACTTCCTGTATCACAACAAGGGGGACGGCACCTTCGAGGAGGTCGGCCGGATCGCCGGCGTCGCCTTCAGCGAGGAGGGCCGGGCGCGCGGCGCCATGGGCATCGACGCCGGCGACTACGACGACAGCGGCCGCGACAGCCTGCTGATCGGCAACTTCGCGAACGAGATGCTGGCCCTGTACCACAACGAAGGGCGCGGACTGTTCATCGACGACGCCGCCGCGGCCGGCATCGGCCAGCCGAGCCTCCTCACCCTCGCCTTCGGCTGCTTCTTCTTCGACTACGACCTCGACGGCCGGCTCGATCTGTTCGTCGCCAACGGCCACGTCGAGAACGACATCAACAAGGTCCAGCCTTCGGTGACCTACGCCGAGCCGCCGCACCTGTTCCGCGGCACGGGCCAGGGGCGCTTCGAGGAGGCGACAGCGGGGGCCGGCCCCGACCTCGGCCGGCCGGTCGTGGGGCGCGGCGCCGCCTACGCCGACTACGACGGCGACGGCGATCTCGACATCGCCTTCACGACGAACAACGGGCCCGCGACGCTCCTGCGCAACGACGGCGGGAACGCCAACGCGTGGATCAGGCTGCGCCTCGCCGGCACGACCTCCAACCGCGACGCGGTCGGCGCCCGGGTCCGGCTCGCGTCCCAGGGACGCACCCGGACCCGCACGCTGCGCGCCGCGGCGTCGTACGCCTCGCAGAGCGAGATGGTCCTCACCTTCGGGCTGGGCCGGCCGGTTGCGGCCGCCGCCGGGGGGGCAGGCGCAGCAGCCGGGGGCGCCGCTCCAGTGGCGATCGAGGTCCGCTGGCCCGACGGCAGCCTGCAGACGATCCAGGACCTGGCGCCGGGGCGCCAGTATCTGATCCGGCAGGGCGCGGCCGCCGCCGAATAGGGGATTCCAGGAGATCCGACATGCCGATCGAATACCGGATCGACCACGCGAGCCATAGGGTGCTGGCCGAGGGTTACGGCAAGGTCACCGACGAGGACGTGTTCGTGTACCAGCGCGAGGTCTGGTCGCGCTCCGACGTGCAGGGCTACGACGAGCTGGTCGACATGAGCGACGCCACGACGATCGAGGAGGGATCGAGCGACAGGATGCGCGAGCTGGCGGCGCTGTCGGCAGCGGCGGATCCCCCGCAAGGCTCGAGCCGGTTCGCCATCGTGGCGCCGGGCGACCTGGCGTTCGGAGTGGGACGCATGTACCAGGCCTACCGGCAGCTGAACGATCGCACCACCAAGCAGGTCGCCGTGTTCCGCGAGCGGGAAGCCGCCATCCGCTGGCTCGATGGCGAGGAGCCGGCCCCCGGCGACTCCATCCCCGCCCCCCCGCGACGAGATCCGCCGACCTGAGGGGACGGCTACGCCGTCAGGACCGCGCTGCCTCCGGGCGCGCCGCGGCGACGCCGGCCTTGACGCGATCCTCCTTGGCGAGCCCCTCGACGACCTCGATCCGCATGCCGTCCGACAGGCCCGTCTTGACCTTGCGCCGCGCGAACTGCTGCGGGGTCGTCTCCACCTCGACGAAGGTCTCGTCCCCCTCGAACTTCAGCAGGCTCTCCTTGACCGCCAGGACGCCGTCGCGGCGATCCAGGACGATGTCGGCGTTGGCGCTGTAGTTGGCGCGGATGAGCGCGTCGCCCGCGTCCTTGAGCGCCGCGCGGATCTTGAACTGGATGGCGCCATTCTCCTCCACCCCCTTCGGCGCGATGGTCTCCAGGACCGCGCCGAAGCGGGCCGGCTCGAGGGCCCCGATGGTGAGCAGGATGTCCATCCCCGGGCGGAGCTTGCCCACCTCGGATTCGTCCACCTTGCCCTCGAAGATGAGGGTGTTCATGTCGGCGAGCGTGGCGATGGTCGTGCCGTCGTTGAAGGTGTTGGACTCGATGACCGAGGTGCCCTCCTTGACCGGCACGTCGAGCACGGTCCCGTCGATGGTGGCGCGGACCAGGGTGTTGGTGCCGGTGGCCGAGCGGGCGGGCACGCCGCGCCGGATGACCTCCAGGGTGTCCGTGGCCCCGGCCAGCTCCTCGACCGCCGTGTCGCGGGCCAGGGTCGCCTGCCGCAGGGTCGTGTCGGGCAGGATGCCCTCGTCGAACAGCCGCTTGTTCCTCTCGAACTCGCGCTCCGCGTCCGCCAGCCGCAGGCGCGCCTGGTTGACGCGGCTCTCGGCCGCCGCGAGTTGGGCGGTCTGGGGGATGACCCGGATGGTCGCCAGCAGGTCGCCGCGCCGCACCCGCTGCCCGGCCTCGACCTTGATCGTCTCGATGATGCCCGACACCTGCGGCTTGACGGCCACCTCCTTGCGCGGGATCACCGCGCCGGTGGCCACCGCCTTTTTGACGATGTCGGCGATCTCCGGCGTCTCGGTGGCGTAGACGACCGGCTTCTCGCGGGCCTTGGTCCAGAGGTAGACCAGCGTCCCTCCGAACAAGGTGACCAGCACGAGCGCCAGAAAGACGGTCAGGACTCTCTTCATGGGAATTCGTCTCCGGATCTCATACGATGGCGCGCAAGGCCTCGACGGGGCTCATCTTGACGGCGCGCCGGGCGGGAAAGAGGCCGGCCAGGACGCCCGAGCCGACCAGGATGACGAGCGTCTGCAAGGCGGCGGCCAGCGACACCTCCGGGTTCTTGAACATGCCGCCGTCCGAGGCGGGGATGAGGCCGGCGGTCACCTCGACGACGCCCACGCCCGCCACCAGCCCCAGGTATCCCGCCACACAGGTCAGGACCAGGGCCTCGTAGACGACCTGGAGCTGGATCGCGAAGGGCGTCGCGCCAACCGCGCGCCGCACGCCGATCTCGTTGGTCCTCTCGCGCACGATGACCAGCATGATGTTGCTCACGCCGATCACCCCGGCCGCGAGGGTTCCGATCCCGACGATCCAGATGAGCATCTTGATCCCGGCGAACAGCCCCTGGATCTGGCCGAACTCCTTCTCGAGGTTGAAGTGCCCCAGGGCGCGCTGGTCATCGGGGGCGATCCGGTGCCGCTCCTTGAGCAGCGCCAGGACCTTCTCCTCCATGACCGTTGCCGACGCCGCCGGCCGCGAGGTGATCGCGAACCAGCCCACCTTGTCGCCGTAGTTGAAGGCGGACTGGAAGGTGGTGAACGGGACGAACAGGCTCTGAGCCTGATCGTCCCTGGAATTCCCGGAGCGGGGCGGCTTGAAGACGCCGACGACCTTGAAGTAGACGCCGTTGATGCGGATCAGCCCCCCAAGCGGATCCTCGTCCTTGTCGAACAGGACCTCCTGCACGCGCGGGCCGATGACGGCGACCTTGCGGCGCTCCTGGACGTCGATGGGATTGAGGAAGCGGCCGGCGACCAGGCGCACCGACTGGATGCGGGCGATGTCCGGGTAGTCCCCCATGACGCTGAAGGCCCCCGCCTTCCGGCCCCGGGTGATGTTGTTGCCGCCGCGCCAGCCGCCGAGCTGGTTGCGCGGACAGACGACGCCGGCCTCCTCGACCTGCTGGCGGATAGCCGCCGCGTCCGCGACCTCGAGCTGGATGGTCCGCCCCGGCGGCATGCCGCGCCAGGGCTTGCTGGTGCGCTGCGACCAGATGAAGACGCTGTTGGTGGCGCCGTCCGAGAAGTCCTGCTGGACGCCGTTCGACAGCCCGTTCCCCGATCCCAGCATCACCATGAGCATGAAGATGCCCCAGAACACGCCGAAGGCGGTCAGGAACGTGCGCGTCTTGTTGCCGCGCAGGACCTCCAGGATCTCCTGCCAGTGATCGGGATCGAAGAAGCTCATCCGCTCGTCCTCATTACTCGTTCCTCAGCGCCTCGACGGGGCGGAGCCGGCCGGCCCGGCGGGCGGGGAAGAAGCCGGCCGCGGCCCCGGCGACGATGAGCAGCACCGTCGCCTGGATGGCGACGCCGAGGTCGACCTCCGGCTGGAGGAAGAAGCCGTCCTTCGGCAGGAAGCCCGCGGCCACCTCGAGCGTGACGATGCCGAGCACCATGCCCGCATAGCCGGCGACCGAGGTGATGAGGATTGACTCCTTCAGGATGAGCGAGACGATCGACCAGGGCGTCGCGCCGAGCGCCCGCCGGACGCCGATCTCGCGGGTCCTCTCGCGCACGGCGATCATCATGATGTTGCTGACGCCCACGACGCCGGCCAGGATCGTTCCCAGCCCGACGATCCAGACGAACATCCGGATGGCTGCCATGAGCTTCACGAACCGCTCGAACTGCTCGTTGTTGTTGTTCACGAACACGGCCCGTGCATCCTCGACGTCGAAGGTGTGGCGCGCGGCCAGCCGTCGCTGGATCTCCTTCGACATCACCTGGGTCTCGGCGAGCGGGGCCTCCCCGGTCGTCATCATGATCTGGCCCACCCGGTTGGCGCCGCCGAACGCCCTCTGCGCCGTCGAGATCGGCAGGTAGATCTTCTCCTGCTCGGTCTCGGCGCCCTCGTCCGTGAACAGGCCCACGACCTTGAAGGCGACGCCGTTGATCTCCAGATCACGGCCGAGGGGGGAGACGTCCTTGAACAGGGCCGTCGCGACCTTCTGGCCAATCGCCGCGACCTTGCGGTGGTCCTTGATGTCCAGAGGGTTGATGAACCGCCCTTCTGTCATGATCGTCTTCTCGATGTAGAGGTGGCCCGGATGCACCGAGCGTACGTCGAACGTCCCGGTCTCGTCGCGGTAGCGCACGCTCAGCCGGCCGCCAATCATGAACCGCGACGTGACGTTCTCCACGCCGTTGACGCCGGTCTCGATCTCGTCGTGGTCCTCGTTCGTGAGCTGTACCTTGCGGCCGGGCTGCAGGCCCTTGTACGGCACGCTCACCTGCCCCGGGAAGACCCAGATGCTGTTGATGGCGTCGTCCCGGAACTGATAGGCCACGCCGTGTGACAGGCCGGCGCCCGATCCGAGGAGGATGATCAGCATGAAGATCCCCCAGGCGACGCTGAAGGCCGTCAGGAAGGATCGCATCTGATTGGCTCGGATCGTGTCCAGGATCTCCTGCCAGGTGTCGATGTCAAGCATCGGCGGGGCTCTCGTGGGAGTTCTCGATCCGCCCGTCCCGCAGGCGGATGATCCGCTGGGTCATCGCCGCCACCTCGCGCTCGTGGGTCACCACGACGACCGTGACCCCCTCACCGTTGACCTCCTGCAGGAGGCGCATGATCTCGAGCGACGTCGCCGAGTCGAGGGCGCCGGTCGGCTCGTCGGCCAGCAGCATCTTGGGACGGGAGACGAGCGCCCGGGCGATGGCGACCCGCTGCTGCTGGCCGCCCGACAGCTCCGAGGGCCGGTGCTCGGACCACTCCAGCAGGCCCACGCGCTCGAGCTGCCTGCGGGCCGCCTGCAGCCGCTTCCCCCGGCTCACGCCCTGGTAGTACAGGGGCAGGGCCACGTTCTCGGCCGCGGTCTTGAACGGGATCAGGTTGAAGGACTGGAACACGAACCCGACCCACTGGCGCCGGCAGACCGCCGCCCGCGTCTCCGAGATGTCCTTCATCAGCTGACCGTCGAGGTGGTAGGCCCCGGCATCGTAGCCGTCGAGCAGCCCCAGGATGTTCATCAGGGTGGACTTCCCGGACCCCGACGTCCCCATGATGGAGACCATCTCCCCCCGGTCGATCATCAGGTCGACGGACTTCAGGACGTGCAGGCGGCTGCGGCCCATGACGTACGACTTCTCGACCTTCTCGAGCTGGAGCATGGTCCTTTAAACGATACGCCAGGTCTGGGGTTCCATGCGAGCAGCGAATCGAAAGACGGTGCGGGGCCGCGCGGCGGCCGGGCTGGGCCCCTAGGAGCCCTGGGACCCCCAGCCGTCCCCCTGGGGATAGGCCGCCCAGTCCCCGGCGGGCACGGAACACGCCACCACCACGCCGCCCTGGGGGCCGTTGCGGACCTCCAGGGTGCCGCCCACCATCCGGGCGCGGTACTTCATGATGCGCAGTCCCATGCCATGCTGGCCGTCGAGGTCGCCTGGCAGGCCCACGCCGTCGTCCGTGATGGTCAGGTTGACGGTCCCGTTGACCGTGGTGAGGTCGATCGCCAGTCGTTGCGCCCGGCCGTGCTTGACGGCGTTGTGCACGGCCTCCTGCACGATACGGAAGAGCTGGATGGCCGTCGGCCCCCTGAGCTCGGCGCACGGCGAGCCGTCCGATCGGACCGTGCACGTGACGCCGCGCGCGATCTCGGTGCCGCGAGCCAGGTTCTTCAAGGTCGGCAGCAGCCCGAGCCCTTCCAGCTCCACCGGGTAGGATCGCCGCGCCAGGCTGCGTGTCTCCTGAATGCTCTGCTCGACCAGTTTCTGCACCTGCCGGGCGTCCTGCGCCCGTTCGGGAGAGACGTCCCGCA
>Ga0075428_100005781_pt1 | contig 13730 bp, 13 predicted proteins | sample RhiMetdeltSRZDD2_FD_75291 | JGI IMG/M metagenome (GOLD analysis project Ga0075428, IMG submission 75291) | Populus rhizosphere microbial communities from Tennessee, USA - Rhizosphere MetaG P. deltoides SRZDD2 | ecosystem: Host-associated > Plants > Roots > Rhizosphere > Soil | place: USA...
GGCATCGATGGCGCCGCGTTCGAGCGCGGGATAGATGTCGCCACCCGGCAGCGCCTGCGGCACCGCGCCGAGGCGCGCCATAACCTGGCCGCCGAGACCCGGGATGCGCATCTTCAAGCCCTTGAAGTCGTCCAGCTTGTTCACCGGATTGCGGAACCATCCGCCCATCTGGGCGCCGGTGTTGCCGGCGGGAAAGGCGATCACGCCATAGTCCTTGAAGAAGGCATTGAGCGTATCGATGCCGCCCCCTTCGTACATCCAGGCGTTCTGCTGGCGGGTGGTCAGGCCGAACGGCAGCGCCGTGCCGAAGCCCATCGTGAAGTCCTTGCCCACGTAGTAGTAGGTCGCCGTGTGGGCAATTTCCACCGTGCCTTGTTGCACGGCATCGAGTGCCTGAAATGCAGGCACGATGTCGCCGGCCGCGAACACGCGAATGTTGAACTTGCCGTCGGTGAGCTTGGCCACGCGATCGGCGAAAAACTCACCGCCGCCGTAGATCGTGTCCAGGCTTTTTGGAAAGGAAGACGTCAGACGCCAGCGTATCGACGGCGCCACCTGGGCAATCGCTGGTTTGGCGAGCGTGCTCGCGGCGGCAGCCACCAAACCGGACTTGAGTATGTCACGACGCTTCATTTGCACGCTCTCCCAGCGAACGGAACATTCCGCTGGGGCCGAGCGATGCAAGGTCTAGGCCATAGGGCTGTCGCCCAGGTGCCAACAAATCGAGGGCTGCCGCTCAATCGCGGGCGCCGGTCCACTCGACGCCGTAGCGGTGCAGGTCGGTACCCTCCAGGCGCAGCCATTGCTTGGCCTCGTCCAGGTGCGGCACGCACTCGGCGACGAGCTTCCAGAAGCGCGCACCGTGGTTCATCTCGACAAGATGCGCGACCTCGTGGGCGGCGACGTAATCGAGGACCAGGGGCGGCGCCAGGATGAGGCGCCATGAGAACGACAGCAGGCCGGTCGAGGAGCAAGAACCCCAGCGGCTCGTCTGATCGCGCAAGCCGATGCGGCGCGGGCGCACGCCGAGCTTGCGCGCGTGCCAACTGACGCGTTCATCGAGGTCGGCGAGCGCCTGCTGGGCGAGCCAGTCGCGTAGCCTACGGGCGGCGTGCTCGGCGCGTCCGCAGACGTCGAGCGAGGGCATACTTGATGCGGATGCGCTGATGTCGACGACAGCCTTGCCGCGCCCGCTCTTGCCGGTGAAGCGGATGCGATGCGGCCTGCCGCGCAGCGGAACGTGGGCGCCGTCGACGAACGGCACGGGTTCGGGAACACGACCAAGTCTGTCGCGCACCCATTCGATGTGGCTCTTGAGAAATCTGCCGGCCTCATCCATCCGGCATTGCAACGGCACCGTGACGACGACCGCCCGGCGCGTCTTGCTTACGCGCAGCGTCATGCGCCGCGCTCCTGCATGCCGCCGCACCTCGACAGGTGCGGTAATGCCATGCACTTCGAGACCGATGGTCTTGGACGTCCGCCGCTTGGCCGCTGGCAACTTCGTATGCCCCCTCTGCGCAGTGCCGCCCATGCACGGCAGACACGCGACGCAACCTCGATGATGCATGGGATCGAGGATTTTGCGTAGCAAAGAATTGTGTCCATGGCAGCCACGAATGCCAATCAGGCGCGCACTGCGCCGCGCGCTGTTGCGTCACAGCGACAGGACACATCGGTATCGCGTGCGGGAAACCTGCTTTGCGAGAATATCTTCCGACGATCAATTCGCGGGAAAGCTGAAGGCCAAGTTTTCCATATCCCCGCTCTTTCGGCGCGGCATTCTCGCCATGTGCTCCAGCTCGGCGATTGTGAGACCGGCAATGGCGCAGGGATCGTGCGCGCGCATGAACTTGGTCATGCGCGGGGCAATCTCCGAGCGGAAGCGTGAGCCGTTGAAAACGCCATAGTGGCCAACCTTCGGGCACTCGAAGTGCAACTTGCTGTCGTAGGGGACGCCGCTGCACAGCTCGAGCGCCGCGCGGCACTGGCCGGTGCCGGTGATGTCGTCCTTCTCGCCTTCAACGGTCATGAGCGCGGGCCGGCGGATGGCGGCGAGATCGATCGGCCGACCGCGCGAAGTCATCAGGCCACGCGGCATCAGGTGCCGGACGAACACGGTGTCGACGGTCTGCAGATAGAATTCCGCTGTCAGATCCATGACGGCCAGGTACTCGTCGTAGAACTCGCGATGCTTGTCGGCCGAGTCCCCGTCGCCGCGCACCAGGTGCAAGAACATGTCCTTGTGCGCCTGCATGTGCCGGTCGAGGTTCATGGTCATGAAACCCGACAGCTGCAGGAAGCCCGGATAGACCTGCCGGCCGCTACCGAGGTTTGGCCACGGCACGTTGGTGATGACGTTGCGGCGGAACCAGTCGGTGCCGCGCTGCTCGGCCAGTGTGTTGACCACCGTCGGATTGATGCGGGTGTCGACCGGACCGCCAGCGAGGATGAGAGACAGCGGCACGTCGGGATCGCCGTCCGCTTCCATCAGCGCGGTTGCCGCCAGCACCGGCACGGACGGCTGGCACACTGCGAACACGTGCACGTCGCCGCCGAAGAAGCGGAACATGTCGACCATCGTGTCGATGTAGCCGTCGAGATCGAACGAGCCAGCCGACAACGGGATATCGCGCGCGTCCTGCCAGTCCGTGATGTAGACCTCGTGGTCGGGCAGGAAGGTCTCGACCGTGCCGCGCAGCAGGGTGGCGAAGTGGCCGGACATCGGTGCGACCAGCAGCAGCCGCGGCTGGTGCGCAGCGCGTGCTGGATCGACGGCGCGCTTGAAGTGGACGAGGTTGCAGAACGGCGTTTGCCAGACGACCTCCTCGGTGACGCGCACCGTCGTCGAGCCGAACCTGGTCTGCCTGATGCCGAACTGCGGTTTGGCGTAGCGGCGGGTGGCGCGCTCGAACACCTCGCACGCAGCGATGGTACTGCGACCCACCGGCGTGTGCGTCAGCGGATTGAGGGGATTGAAGAATAGGCGGCAGGAGTCTGCCGCAACTCGGGCCGGCCTGAAGGCGGCGCGGCCGAGCTCATACCAATGGTAGAGCACGCGTGTGTCCCCCGGTTCTGCGCTCCATAGCCCCACTGCGGACAGGAACGCACGTACGGTCGGCGTTTTCTCTAAGTCCGCGAGGCGTCACAATTTTTACACGCTTGTGCATGGAACACTGCATTGATTCGCTGCTTAGTTAAAGGGCTGTGCCTTCAGGGCAACAGCTTGCCGAGCCGATCCGCCATGGCATCGACGTCGACCGTGTAGGGAAAGTGAGTGCGGAAGGCTCCGTCCGGCCCCATAACGTAGATGATGGCCGAATGATCCATGGTGTAGCCGGCGCTCGACTTCGGATCTGGGACCTTTTTGTAAAAGACGCGGTAGGCCTTGGCGACCGCGTCGATGTCGGCCGGCGAGCCGGTCAAGCCAACCAGCCGGGGGTCGAAGCTCTTTACGTACATGGCCATCTGCTCGGGTGTGTCCCGCTCCGGGTCGACTGTGATGAGGACGGGCGTGATCTGCTCCGCCTTGCTACCGAGCTTTTGTAGCGCAGCCCCCATCACTTGCAGTGCCGTAGGGCACACGTCCGGGCAGTATGTGAAGCCGAAGAACACCAGCATGAAGCGGCCGCGGAAGTCCTGATCGGTAACCCGCTTGCCGGTATGATCGGTCAGGGTGAACGGGCCGCCGACCAAGGCCTGCCCCACGGTCTTGATGGCCACGCCCGGAAACATGCGCTCCCGCACGCCGGGCAGCACCGCAAGCGCGAGCAGCCCGCCGAACATGAATCCGGCAAGGATGTAGAGCGCCAGCCTGAATTTGCGGACCCGAGTTGTGGTCATGCTCCTACCTTGTCGGCCTTGGTGCTGGGCTTGGTAAAGTCGACATTGCCGCCGAAATAGATGACCTTGCCTTGCTGGCTTCTCACGTAGTCCCGATCAAGCTTCACTGAACCCGCATCGAGCCAGCGCGGATCGGCACGCGACTTTACCCATTCGTGCGCCGGCAGCAGCGTCGAGCCGCGGGTCATGATGTCCCACGTGTAGTAGTGGTGCGGCACGATGATGTGCGGCTCGAGCCTACCGATGATGTCGTCGATTTGGGCGTAGCTCAGGACATGCTGCGAGCCGTCGATCGGCAGCAGCGCAATGTCGACCTTGCCGATCATGTCCCAGACCGCATCGGACGGGTTGGGCCGATTGTCGCCCCAGTGCAGAACCCTGATGCCGGCCACCTCGATGACGATCAGCGAATTGTCGAATGAACGGCAGTTGTTTGGCGGATCGGTGATCATGTTGGTCAGCCGCCGGGTCATCTCCGCCCAGTCGTAGACGTTGTGGCTGCTGTCGGTGACGTGCTTGTCGGCGATGCCGGTGATCTTCACATCGGCAAACGCGTAGGTGCCGACCAATCGGTCGAGCAGCACGTTGGCGCTGACCGCATGCAGGCCGTCATGATCGAAGTGCGCGTGCGTGGACAGCGCCACGTCGACCTGCAGCGCCGGGAAGTCGTACAGGAACCAGTCCCAGTTGCCCCAGGGCGGGTTGCGCCAGGGGTCGATCAGGACGGTGAGCCCGGCCGGGGTGGTGATGCGGAACGCGGAGCAGCCGAAATAGGCAAGCTCGATGTCGCCCCCTGAGCGCTCGGGCTTGGCCGATTGCAGGGCGATCATCCGGTTATTGTTGTGCGGCTGCTTCCATGCCCACAAGCCATCGTTGATGCGGCTGCTCACGGTCATTCTCCAGTGGCGGCTACTCGCCCATCTGCACCAGCGTGCCGTTCACCCGCGCGCTGTGCAGCAGGTAGCTGAAAGCCGCATAGCCGATGGCGAAGTAGATGACATTGAGCGCCAGGGCCGCGAGCATGTATGAGGCGAGAAAGGTGCCATCGAGGACGATGGCGCGCAGCCCTTCGAACACGTAGGTGGGCGGCAGGGCAAGGGCCACCGGCTGCAACCAGCCGGGCAGGGTGGCGACCGGATAGTAGACGCAGCACAGCGGCAGGAACACGAAAACGATGAGCCAGGCGAAGTTCTCCGCGCCGAGCCCCCAGCGCATGACCACGCCCGTGGAGATGAGCCCCAGCGACCAGCTCATGATGATGAGGTTGGCGAAGAAGGCGGCAAAGGCGAAGCCTAGGCTCAGCACATTGAAGCCGAAGAACAGATAAGCCATGACCGCCACCGGCACCATGGCCACCAGCAGCTTGATCAGGCTGACCGCTATGAGTGCGGTGATCAGCTCGCTCGGCCGCAGCGGGCTCATCATCAGGTGGCCGAGGTTGCGCGACCAGATCTCCTCGAGGAATGCCACGGCAAAGCCGAGCTGGCTGCGCACCAGGATATCCCACAGCAGAACTGCGCCGATGAACAAGCCGGCCGCCTTGGCGGCAAAGCTCGACGTCTGCGCAAGATAGGACTGCAGGAAACCCCACATTAGCATCTGCACCAGCGGCCAGTAGATCAGCTCAGCGGTGCGCGGCCACGACGAGCGGATCACATACCAATAGCGCAGCACCATCGCCCACACACGCTGGGCCGATGCTGCCAGCGTCGTCTGCTCTCGCAGTCTCGATTGAGCACGGCTCATGATCCCATCTCCGCAGCCTTTGCGCCGCGCCGGGCGATGGCGAGGAACACCTCTTCCAGAGTATCGCGGCCGAAGCGTTGGATCAGCTCGGTGGGCGTCTCGTCGGCGATGATGCGTCCCTTCTCCAGCATGATGACCCGGTCGGCGAGGCGCTCGACCTCGGCCATGTTGTGCGAGGCAAGCACGACGGTAGCGCCGCGCTCCAGACAATATCGCTCGAGCTTGGAGCGCACCCAGTCCGCCGTGTCCGGATCGAGCGATGCGGTCGGCTCGTCGAGCAGCAGCAGCTCCGGCTGGTTGAGCAGCGCCTTGGCGAGGCTGACGCGGGTCTTCTGCCCGGCCGACAGTTTGCCGTACTGGCGGTCGAGCAGATCCGTCAGCTTGAGGTCGTCAGCGATGGCGGCGATGGTGCCGCTTAGCTCGCGCACGCCGTACAGTCTGGCGAAGATCTCGAGGTTCTGGCGAACCGTGAGGCGCATTGGCACGTCTACGTAGGGACTTTCGAAGTTCATGCGGTGCAAAACGGTGTGGCGCGCGCGCGCCATGTCGGCACCGAACACGCGTGCCTGTCCCGAGGTCGGGATCACGAGCCCCATCAGCATGGCGATGGTCGTGGTCTTGCCTGCGCCGTTGCCGCCCAGCAGCGCCGTGATCGAACCATGGCCCAGGGTGAAGCTGACGCCGTCCACGGCAGTCACGTCGCGATAGACCTTGCGCAGGTCCCGCACCTCCGCCGGGGGATGGCTGCTAGCATGGCTGGCGGGGGTCAGTTTCTGCATTCCAATGTGCTACGAAAGACCAATACCAGGGCTGCGCCATCGCACTGGGATCGGTGCTTGGCGGCTGCCTCCTATCTGGGGTAGCAGGACGCCACAGGCAAGCGCCGCTGCAAGGGCGCGCAGGCCACCGACAGGGAGACGAGTGCTACGCCATGGTGCAGCCCGAACGGCAGCGAAAAGAGCCGGCCGAGAGCCGGCTGCGGCTGCAAACCGCAGTCCGGCTGCGTTGGTTCGGCGTGATCGGACAGCTGCTGACGGTCGGTTTCGTCTATCTGGTGCTGGGCTTTCCGCTGCCGTTTGGCATTTGCCTGGCCCTGATCGCTCTGTCGGCCTGGCTCAATGTTTTCCTGCGCATCCGCTACCCCGCGCGCACGCGCTTGAGTACGCAGTTTGCCACCGGCCTGCTCGCCTACGATGTGCTGCAGCTGGCGGCGCTGCTCTATCTGACGGGTGGCGTCGAGAACCCCTTCACGTTCCTGCTGGTGGCCCCGGTCACGGTGGCCGCAGCCACCGTGTCGCCGCGCGCCACCGTTGCGCTTGGCATCCTCGCCGCGGCGGCCAGCGCCTGGCTCGTTGCGCACCATCATGCGCTGCCCTGGTACGGCGGGGCCAACCTTGCCATCCCGCAACTCTACAAGCTCGGCGTCCTCGCCTCCGTGCTTTCGGGGATGGTGTTTCTGGCGCTTTATGTCTGGCGGCTGGCCAAGGAAGCAAGGCAGATGACGGACGCCCTAGCCGCCACCGAGATGGTGCTGGCGCGCGAGCAGCAGCTGCATGCGCTGGACGGTCTGGCGGCCGCCGCCGCGCACGAACTCGGCACGCCGCTCGCCACCATCACGCTCGTCACCAAGGAGCTGGCGCGCGAGCTGCCCCCCGACTCTCCGATTGCCGAGGATATCGCGCTGCTGCAGGCGCAAGCCGTGCGTTGCCGAGAGATCCTGCGCAAGCTGACGCGCACGCCTTCCGAGCCCGATCCGCTGCATGCCCGCATGAGCATCACGCAGCTGATCGACGAGGCGGCAGGACCCTATCGCGGTTTTGATGCCGACATTGTCATCACTGCGGCACCCGAAGCCGGTGCCATCGGTACCGATGCCCACGAGCCGGTCGGCGAACGCAGGCCCGGCGTCATCTACGGCCTCGGCAACCTGGTCGAGAACGCCATCGATTTTGCGCGGGACAAGGTGGAGATCGCGGCCACCTGGTCGGCGCGCGAGGTCAGCATCACCATCGCTGACGACGGCCAGGGCATCCCGCCGGATGTCATGGACGCGTTGGGTGAGCCATACATCACGACGCGGCCGTCCCGCGGCGGCGACGCTGGTCAGGACGGCGAGGCATCCGGACTGGGCCTGGGTTTCTTCATCGCCAAGACCTTGCTGGAGCGCTCCGGGGCCACCGTAACACTCGAGAATCGCGAGCTTCCGGCGACCGGCGCCATCGCCAAGGTCAGCTGGTCGCGGGAGTCGTTTGTTAACCAGCAGGCGGCGACACAGGCGTTTGTCGAGCGTCGCGCCGAGGCTCTGGGTGCGAGCCTGGAGAGCGGTATGCGTTAAGTCAGCCTGTGTTGAGGCTTGGGCGGCGGCTCGCGGCTCGCTATATTGCTGGGCACAAGGAGTGATCGACGTGTCAGAAGAAGACGACCTTTCATTCAAGCCGGACGAGCTGCCAGCAGACCGGTCCCTGATCTTGGTGGACGACGATCGGGCATTTCTGCAGCGATTGGAACGCGCGATGCAGCTGCGCGGCTTCGAGGTGCGCAGCGCGCATTCGGTAGCGGAAGGACTGGACCTGATCCGCCAGAAGGCGCCCGCCTTCGCGGTGGTCGACATGCGCCTGGAGGACGGCAACGGCCTCGATGTGATCGCCGAGCTTGCCAAGGCGCGGCCGCAGTCGCGGGCCATCGTGCTGACCGGATACGGCAACATCGCCACTGCAGTGTCGGCCGTGAAGCTCGGCGCCGTCGACTATCTGGCCAAGCCTGCCGACGCCGACGACATTACCGACTCGCTGCTCTCCCCACACGACGAGAAGGCGCCGCCGCCCGAAAATCCGATGTCGGCGGATCGGGTGCGTTGGGAGCACATCCAGCGCGTCTACGAGCTTTGCAACCGCAACGTCTCGGAGACGGCGCGTCGGCTCAACATGCACCGCCGTACGCTGCAGCGCATCCTCGCCAAGCGCGCGCCGAAGTAGCGGCTGCGCCAGAGCTTCGCCGTCATGCAGGATCGCGGGCGAGGCCATGCCCTTTGCCCAGGACTTGCACCTGCGACATGGAACGCGGGCCGCTGAGGCTGCGTTTACTGCTCACTTAGTAAGCAGGAGAGCACAAATGAAAACGATCCTGACCGTCATGGCCCTGAGCATTGCTGCCGCCGTTTCGGCGCCTGCCTTCGCTCAGACCACCACCCCCGCCACGCAAGCCGAGTGTGAGAAGATGGCGGACAAGAAGTGGAACGACACCACCAAGACGTGCGTGCCGAAGTAAGTGCGTTTGACTTGGACGGCAGGTCTAGACCTGCCGTCCTTCTATTAGATCCAGCCTCAATTAGCTCCATCGGCGGCCACTGGCCGCGCCCGCGGCGTTGGCGGCCCGGGCGGCGCCTCCTACAGGTGGGATTGCTCGGCAAAGCCGCCGTCCGGATCCATCACGCCCTGCAAGCGCAGAGCCGCGATGCGCGCAACGCGCAGCGTCATGGCCTTGCGGCGTGCACCCGTGAGCTTGTGCTCAGGGGCCGCCCGCAGCTGCTCGCCGCCATAGCGGTCGGCAATGATCAGACCGGTATCGGTGGGCAAAATCTCGCTTGGAAACTCCGGCGATACCGCAAACAGCAGGCGATCGCAGAAGGCGCGGTACTGCGGCCATTTCTGATCGGACCGGAAGTCCTCGATACTGGACTTGATTTCCACGATCCAGATGGCGCCGTTGGCTGACAGTCCCACCATGTCGGCGCGCCGGCCGTTCGCCAGGGTCACCTCGCAAACCGTTGCCAAGCCTTGCGACTTGAGCAAGCGGGCCACACCACGGCAAATATCGAGCGCGACCTGCGACTGCCGACCGTCCTGGGTGGTATCTGGGTATCCGCGCAGGACCACCATGGCTGCAACCCTCCAAGTGCGATGCGGCAAAAACGGGCCTCAAGCCGATCGGCACCAAGCCCGCAAAGACAAAGTTGACGCCATCGGGTCCGCGTGCCTTTTCATGAGCAACTTCGGGGCATAGGGTCCCGCCGGATCTAGCTATTGGGGTGGCTTATTGCATGTTTTTCAAGCGCTCGCAGCCGAGTGACCGATCGCCTCGCGTGAACGGGGAGGTGACGTCGGTGGCCGCCAAGGCCCAGCCGCTGGAGGCATCCGAACTGCGGCACGTGGTCAATCCGGCCACGCTCGGCTTCAAGACCACTGACGAATTGCACCCGATCACCGGCCTGATCGGCCAGGAGCGGGCCCTGAAGGCCATTCAGTTCGGCGCCAACATCAAAAGCCATGACTTCAATATGTTCGTGCTCGGGCCGCCCGCTTCGGGCAAGAGCACGGCCGTCAAAGCGCACCTTGGTCCGAAGGCAGCGGAGGCGCCCACGCCGGCCGACTGGGCCTATGTCTACAATTTCGATAATCCGAACCAGCCCAAGGCTCTGCAGCTGCCGCCCGGGCGAGCTCGGACGCTTGCCAAAGGCATGGTGGCGTCGATCGACGAACTCAGGAACGTGCTGCCTGCGCTGTTCGAAGGCGAAGACTACCAAGTGCGGCGGCGCGCCATCGACGAACAGTTCCGCTCCGGTCACGAGGAGGCGCTGGAGGCGCTGAACAAGAAGGCGCAAAGCCAGAATATCGCCATCCTGCGCACCCCGACCGGCTTCACCATGGCGCCGATGCACGAAGGCAAGGTGGTCAAGCCCGAGGTGTTCAACGCCCTGCCGGAGGGCATGCGGCGCGACATCGAAGCCAAGGTGGAGGTGCTGCAGCGCGAACTGAGCACCATCCTGGAGCGCCTGCCCAAGACCGACAAGCAGCGCCGGACGCGGATGAAGGACCTCAATGAGGAAGTGGCCAAAGCGGCCATCATCGAGGCGATGGACGATCTGGTTGCCGCCTTTACGGACGTGCCGGCGGTTGTCGACTATCTGGAGACCGTCGGCGCCGACCTGGTTCGCAATGTCGGCGTGTTCCTGACTACGGGCGAAGAAGAAAACGCCATCGTCAAGCAGCCGATCGATACGGTGCACGACGTGCGCTTCCGGCGCTACATGGTCAATGTGATGGTGTCGCATGGCGATGGCGCCTCGAGCGCCGGGGCGCCGGTCGTCGAGGAGCAGAATCCGACCTACGGCAACCTGGTTGGACGCGTCGAGCACATCGCCCAGATGGGTACGCTCGTCACCGACTTCCTGCTGATCAAGCCGGGCGCGCTGCACCGCGCCAATGGCGGCTATCTGCTGCTGGATGCGCGCCGGTTGCTGCTTTCACCGTTCGCCTGGGAGGCGCTCAAGCGCGCCATCAAGGCGCGCGAGATCCGGGTCGAGCAGCCGGCTGAGACGGTGGGCCTGATATCCACGCAAAGCCTCGACCCGGAGGCCATTCCGCTGGACGTGAAGGTGATCCTGTTCGGGGATCGGGAGCTCTACTACCTGCTGGCGGCACACGATCCGGACTTCACCGGCTTCTTCAAGGTGCAGGCCGACTTCGACGACACCATCGCCCGCTCGAGCGAGAACGACAATGCCTACGCGCGCCTGATCGCCTCGATCGTGAAGGAGCATGGCTTGAAACCCGTTGACGCATCCGGCGTCGCGCGCATCATCGATGAGGGAGCGCGGCTGGCGGACGACCGTGAGAAGCTGTCCATCGAGATTGGACGCATCTCCGATCTGGTTCGCGAGGCCGATTACTGGTCGGGCCAGGCCAAACGCAAGGTGACCACGCGCCAGGATGTGACGCGGGCTATCGAGGAGCACATCCAGCGCGCCGACCGGCTGCGCGACCGCTCCCAGGAGACCATCAATCGCGGCGTGATCCTGGTCGATACCGACGGAGCGGAGGTCGGCCAGGTCAACGGGCTTTCGGTGCTGCAATTGGGCTCGTTCTCGTTCGGCCGGCCGACGCGCATCACGGCGCGGGTGCGGCTCGGATCGGGCCGCGTGACCGACATCGAGCGCGAGGCCAAGCTCGGTGGCCCGCTGCACTCCAAGGGCGTGATGATCCTGTGGGGGTTCCTCGCCGGGCGCTACGCGCTCGACGTGCCGCTCGCCTTGGGCGCCACGCTCGTGTTCGAGCAGTCCTACGGCGGTGTCGATGGCGACAGTGCCTCTTCGGCAGAGCTCTATGCGCTGTTGTCGGCGCTGTCGGACATCCCCATCAAGCAGTCCCTGGCGGTGACGGGCTCGGTCAATCAGCGGGGCGAGGTGCAGGCGATCGGCGGCGTCAACGAGAAGATCGAAGGGTTCTTCGACATCTGTCGCGCCAGGGGGCTCACCGAGGAGCAGGGCGTGCTGATCCCGAGGTCGAATGTACAGCACCTGATGCTGCGCGAGGATGTGGTAGAGGCCGTGCGCAACGGCCAGTTTGCCGTCTATCCCGTGGGCAGCATCGACGAGGGCATCGAAATCCTGACCGGCGTGAAAGCCGGCGAGCGCGGCGCCGAGGGGCGCTTCCCGGTCGGCACCATCAATCGACTGGTCGAGGACAAGCTCAAGTCATTTGCCGAGCGCGGCCGCAACTTCGCCAAGTCGGCCAACTCCTCCGGCGACGGGAGAGACGCGTCATGATTGCCCACGTCGCCCAGGCCGGCGAGGATCGCGGGCGGGTGGTGCTGCAGTTGCGCTCCGCTCACCCGAGCGCGATCGCGCTACAGGCCGCCGTACGCATCGCGCGTGCCTTCCAGTCCGAGATCGAGAGCCTGTTCGTGCAGGACGAGCAGCTGATGGACTGTGCCGACTTCACTTTCGTGCGCGAGATTTCGCTGACCGGCCGCGAGCACCGGCGCATGTCGCGCGATGCAGTGGCGCGCGATCTGCATCTGGCGGCGGTGGGAGCGCGCCGCCAGATCGAGGAGCTGGCGCGGCGCGCCGAGGTGCCATTGCGTTCGCGGGTGGTGCGCGACGAACCCTTGCGCGCCCTGTCGATTGCTTGCGCCGAGACCGGTCCGTGGAACGTGGTGGCGCTGTCCGAGCCGTTCACGGGCAGCAACAGCGAGATGCTCAAGCAGCTGCTGGTCGAGATCGCCGGCGCCACTGGGCTGGTGCTGGTTGGGCCCAGGGCCCTACGCACCACGGGGCCAGCCATCGTTGCCGTCGAGGATGTCGAGCACCTACCCGGCATGCTGAAGGCGGCCGAGCGTCTTGCCGCCCTCGATGGGGCCGAGGTCATCCTGCTGCTGGTCGCGTCCGACGACGATCGCCTCCATTGGATGGACGGACAGGCGCGGCTGTTTGTCGAAGCCCGCGAGGACGTGCGCATCGCCTCGGCCGAAATCGCGCGGGGCGAAGCGGCGGTCATCGCCGAGACCCTGCGCAGGCTGCAGGGAGGGTTCGTGATCGGCCAGTTCGGCGGGCTGGTCGTTCCCGATGAAGGCAACCTGCGCCCGCTGTGCGCGGCGCTGGAATGCCCGCTGTTCTTGGTGCGGTGAGCGCAACGGGGGTAACACGGTGAGCATGCTGGCCAACCTGATGGTGGCTCTGGTCGCGCTGCTGCACCTGGGCTTCCTGGTCCTGGAGATGTTTCTTTGGACCTCGCCGTTCGGCCTGAAGACGTTCGGGCTTACGCCCGAGTTTGCCGACCAGTCGCGGGCGCTGGCCGCCAATCAGGGGCTCTATAACGGGTTCCTTGCTGCTGGCCTGATCTGGGGTCTGCTGGTGCAGCAGAACGGATTTGCGATCCAGGTCTTCTTTCTGTGTTGCGTTATCGTTGCCGGTGTGTTCGGCGCGGCGACCGCCAAGGTGTCCATACTATTCATTCAGGCATTGCCTGCTGCGGTGGCATTGGCGCTGGTATTGGCGTCACGCTGAGCGCAGCCGGCCGTGGAGGCCACCTGGCGTGCGGCGGCCGCAGGCGCACCCGCGCGCTGCTCAGTGTGCTAAACCAATGCCTGAAATTGGCAGGCAACCCGGGGTTGACAAGGCTTTGCAGATTAGCGCCTTGCAGGCTTGGTTGAAGCGGGTTTCGGCCTATGCCGAGGCAGCCGTTGAGCGCGTGGCAATGCGCCGCTTGGAGTTGTGGCTTGCATTGTGTTTGACCATGTTCTTCCTGGTGGCCGGTGGTTTGTCCCTGCCCGCGGCGCTGGTTGGCCTTGCCATTGTCATCGCATGGGCGGCACTGATTGCCGACGACAAGCGGCGCATCACACGCATGAGCGAACTGGAACAA